>Ga0299906_10000104_pt1 | contig 80054 bp, 59 predicted proteins | sample RVTome_14_FD_200259 | JGI IMG/M metagenome (GOLD analysis project Ga0299906, IMG submission 200259) | Soil microbial communities from uranium-contaminated site in the Upper Colorado River Basin, Wyoming, United States - RVT145D125 (version 2) ...
GAGAAGCACCGCATCACGTCGCTGTTCGTCTGCGACGACGCGGGGCGGCTCGAGGGCGTCGTCCACCTCCACGACTTGTGGCGTCTCGAGCTCTTCTGATGACGGCGGCGCCACGCCACGACCGCCGGATGACCGCGAAACAGGGTTGCGCCGTGAGCTACCCCGGCCCCTCCACTCGCGGGCCGTGCGGGTCGGGCGGACAGAGGGGACGCTCGGGCTCGCCGTCGACGAGCGTCCTCCACTCCTCTTGCGACGGTCGGTGCTGAACGACGCCCGGCTGGGCCGAGCCCGCCCACCTTGCCGAGCCCGCCGGCGAGCGCGGCCGGCTCGAGACCGTCGAGGTGGCGGACGGGGCCGGATGGGGAAGCTGGAGGACGCGGACGGACCGCATCTTCGAGCTCTTCTACGACCTTCGCGGCAAGCGAAGCAGGAAGTGATCCACTACGGCCGCGAGGCCGTCGGAGGTGGAGGAGGTACACCGGAAGCGCGCCCGCACCGGCGAGCCCTCGACCGGCGTTTCTTCGACGGTGACGCCCAAAGGCTCCAGACACTCGCGGCGGTACCGTTGGTCCCAGTCGGGTATTTCCGCGTCCGTCAACTGGACGACGGCGCCGGCGGCGACGTCCTCGGTCCAATAGCCCTCGACCTGCCGGTGGGCTTCGCGGTAGTCGTTGCGTCCCCAGATCTTGACCTCGAGGACGACGACCTCCTTGCGGCCATTGCGGCGCAGCAGGAGGTCCGTGCGTCCGGCTCCGCGCTGAGCTTCACGCTCCGAGTGCCAGCCGAGAAGCTCGAATCCCAATCCCAGGTGAGCCGCGAAGACCGACTCCGGTAGCAGGCGTTTGCCCTCAGCCGCGTCGTCCTGACGCGGCCCAGGTCGGAAAAAGTCGGCGCTCGAACGGTGGAGCTTCCCCAGGAGGGTAGCGAGATCGCGCCGGAAATCGGTCCCCAGGTCACTCGACTCGGCGGAGCGGCGGGGCAGGTTGAGCAAGCTGGCGATCGGATGGGCCACCACGGGGTTGTCGTGGACCGGCGAGCTTTCGAGCCGCACGACGCCCACCGCCTCCAGCAGGCGCAGGGCGTCGGAGACGCTGAGCTTGAGGACGCCCAACGGCTTTCCCAGCGCCGCCTCGAGCTCGCTGCGCGCGATCCGCCCCGGACCCTCCTGGATCCGTCTCCAGACTCCGAGCGGAGCGTCGGACAGCCGCGGGCTCGTCAGCGCGCTCAGCAGGTCGTTCAGGTATTCCTCGTGTTCCTCTTCGAAGGACTTGTAGGCCGCGGTGACGTCGTGCGTCGTGACCTCCCGGTCGTAAGACCAGAGCTGCTGCAGCCCGAAGGTCAAAATCGCCGGGATGCCGCCGCTCGCCAGGACGAGCGCGTCGAGCACGTCCTCGGACAACGGGCTGCCGCGCTCCGCGAAGGGAGCGGCGAGCGTCTCGGCGTCCGCTCTCGTCAGGGGACGCAGCCGCAGGTGGATAGCCCGCGACAGGAAGCTCGAACCCAGGACGTCGCGAAAGATGAAGACGCCGATCGAGCCGACGGCCAGCACGCCCAGCCCGGGCAACGAGCGACGGGCCGCTTCGAGGTCGTTGAAGAAGCCTCGTCCCGGCGGCTGCGCCGACGGCGTTCCCTTCTCGGCGTACCTGTCGAACTCGTCGAAGAGCAGGACGAGGCGCGCCGGAGCGTCCGGCCGGGCAAAGAAGTCGTCGAGGATAGGACGAGTGGAGAACGGATTGGCCTCGACGCCGAGCTCCGCAGCCAGGAATCCGAGACAAGCATCGACGGTCAATACCGCGGGTGGTGCCTCGATGAGCACGACCCGCGTCCCAGGATGATGCTCGAGATCGGACCTGAGCTGTCCCAGGAAGACGCTCTTGCCCATGCCGCGCCCGCCCATCACGACGGCGCTGCCGTTGCTGCGAAGGACCTCCGAGAGCCGCCCGACGTCGGGACGCGGGATCTCGATCTGGGGCCGGTGGCTTTGCCAGTTGAAGGGGTTCATGGCCGACGCTCCAGGCGTCCAGTATACGGCGGCGGGCGGCAGTGCCGTTAGCTGCCGCCCCGCGGCCTCGCAGATGGGACATATGGCTCAATCCACTCATGTGACGGCGTCACATGGACCGATTGAGTCTCATTCAGCTCAGTTGACGGCGTCACATGGACCGATTGAGTCTCATTCGGCTCAGTTGACGGCGTCAGATGGACCGATTGAGTCTCATTCGGCTCAGTTGACGGCGTCAGATGGACCGATTGAGTCTCATTCGGCTCAGTTGACGGCGTCACATGGACCGATTGAGTGGGATGAACCGGGTCTTCGACGTCACGACGCCATGAACCGTGCCCGCTGCCGGCCGCGCGGCCACACCGCCGAGGTGCCGGCCCGGCAAATAAAGCTTCGCTTACTATCTCCACGGCCTGCGACTTCACACGCGTGGAGTCCCGGCGGCGAATCGGCAGGCGGAGCCTGCCCTACAAGACCCGAGGCGCGCCGTCGGTCCCGAGCCCGCTGCCGATTCCGTAGCGATCAGGGTAAATAGCGGTCGATGTCGAGAGCACCGTGAAAGACCCCAAGGACGGTCACGTCCTTGTCATGGTTCACGGTATAGGCGATGCGATAGTGGCCGAAAAGGATGATCCGTAGCGGCCTGCCGCTCTTGCTGGTGTGGGGATAGCCGCGCTCAGGAAACGCGCTCAGGCTGTCGATCTTGTCGTAGATTCCACGAGCAGTCCGTAGCGCTGCCTCTGGGTTGTCGCGCGCGATGTAGTCGTGGATTTCGCGGAGCCAGCGTTCCGCCTCCTCGGTCCACCTTACTTGGCCCACGAGGAGATCCTTCGCCCCATCTCCTCATGGCTGACGGTGCGGCCGTGGTCCGCATCGTCGAAGCCCCGCTCTACCATGCGCTCAAAGGCGAGCTCGCGGAGGATCTCGTCGAAGGAGCTGTCGTCGGGCTGCTTCTCGATAATCTCGAACATCTGCGCTTTGGCGGTTGTGGCTGGCACTTGGCGGCCTCCTCATTGGGGAGTATAGCACTCGAGACGGAGGAGTGGGTCCCGGCTCCCGCGTCGCCTCATGCCGTCTCAGGGGCCGGACGTCTCGAAGACCTCGGTCGTGCGCTGCTCGACGTGGCACTGACGGCAACGCGCCCGCTCGGGGTGGGACGTGCGGATCTCCTCGCGCGCCGTCGGACCGGAGTGGCAGGCCTGGCAGTTCTCGCGCATCAGGATCTGGTGCGGGATCACGGGGGGCGCCAGCGCGTTCAGGCGACGGCCGCGGCGCAGGTCCTGGCGCAGACCGTCGAAGCCGTTGTCGGCGAAGACAGCCCGCGTCGTCTGGAAGACGTGGCACTGCTGGCAGCGGCTGACGGCGCTCATGCCTTTCGTCCTGGCGTGCGGCGAGGGGGGCGAGAAGCCCACGCCTTCGACCGCCATGCCGCTGTCGCTGTGGCAGGAGACGCAGGGGCCGAACGCCGCATGGGGGATCACCGGCGGCGCGCCGTCGAAGGCGCGGCGCAGGGCGCGTTCGGAGGCCGCCGATTTGGTGACGCCGTCGTGCCCCGGCACGGGGGCGAGCTCTTTGCCGTCGTTGCAGGCGGCAAGGACGACGGCGAGCGCCAGGGCGGCGAATCGGCAGGCGGAGCCTGCCCTACAAGACCCGAGGCGAAGCGAGGAGTCAGGCTCCCCCCTTTGAAAAAGGGGCGCCCGGCTGAGGGGGGTGGGGGGGGATTTCTTCACACCCTCTCCACCCGCACCGCGCATTTCTTGTAGTCGGGCTGCTTGCTGATCGAGTCCATGGCGTCGAGGGTCACCAGGTTGACGAGACGGCTCTCGTCGAAGAACGGCACGAAGACGCTACCGCGCGGCGGCTGCCCCCGTCCGTCGACGGCCACCGGCAGCTCGAGCTCGCCGCGCCGGCTCACCAGGCGCACCCGGTCGCCGCTCTTGACGCCGAGCTCCGCCGCGTCGGCGCGGTTGAGCTCCACGTAGGCCTCGGGGGCCGCCTGGTGGAGCTGGCGCACCCGCCGCGTCATCGAGCCGGTGTGCCAGTGCTCGAGGATACGGCCGGTCGAGAGCCAGAACGGATACTCGTCGTCGGGCACCTCGGCCGGCGGATGGTAGGGCCGCAGCCAGAACGCCGCCCGCTCGCCGTAGCCCTTGGCCTTGTAGAAGTGGACGCCCTTGCGCTTGGTCACGTAGGGGTCGAAGCCGGCGGCGTAGCGGTAGCGCGTCTCCTTGCCGCCGACCACGGGCCAGATCAGGCCGCGGGTCTCTCTGAGCTGCTCGTAGCTCGCCAGGTCCTTGCCGGTGCCGATCGTGAACTTGCGGTATTCCTCGAACATGGGCTCGTGCCAGGCGTCGTCGGGCCACGGGAAGAGGTGGCCCATGCCCATGCGCCGGGCCACCTGGATGATCTGCCAGGCGTCCTCCCGGGCCTCGCCCGGCGGGTCTACCAGCTTGTGCCACTGCTGGGTGCGGCGCTCCGAGTTGCCGAAGACGCCCTCGCGCTCCACCCACGCCGCCGAGGGCAGGACGAGGTCGGCCACCGCCGTCGAGGGGGTGGGATAGATGTCCGAGACGATCACGAAGCGGCCGTCGCCGGGCTTGCGCTCGAAGCGGTTGAGGTTGGGCAGGGTCACCCAGGGATTGGTGGTCTGGATCCAGATCACCTTGACGTCGCCGCGCGCCAGGGCGCGGAACATGTCCACGGCGTGGTAGCCGGGCTTTTCGGGGATGGTGCCCGGCGCGAGACCCCAGATCTGCTCCGCCTTGTGCCGGTGCTCGGGGTCGGTGACCACCATGTCGGCGGGCAGGCGGTTGGCGATCGTGCCCACCTCGCGCACCGTGCCGCAGGCCGAGGGCTGGCCGGTGAGGCTGAAGGGATTGGCGCCGGGACGGCCGATCTTGCCCGTCAGCAGGTGCAGGTCGGTGATCAAGTTGTTCATCCAGGTGCCGCGGGTGTGCTGGTTGACGCCCATGCACCAGAGGCTGACGGTGCCGCGGCTGCCCTCGCCGTAGATCGCCGCCAGCGAGCGGATCTGCGCCTCGGGCACGCCCGTCAGCTCGCTCACCCGCGGCGGCGCGTAGTCGGCGAGGAAGGTCTCGAGCTCGGCGAAGGAGCTCTCGCGCGCCTCGTCCTCGAAGGTGTAACGCTGCGCCTGCTCGCCGTAGCAGCCCCAGCCGATCGCCTCGAGCTCCTCGATGCCGCGGCGGAAGACCAGGTTCTCGGCGACGAAGGCGCGGTCGACCTTGCCCTGCGCGACCAGCAGGTGGAGGATGCCGTTGGCCAGCGCCAGATCGGTGCCCGGCTTGAATTCGACGTAGAGGTCGGCGTATTCGCTGGTGGGCGTTCGGCGGGTGGCGAGGTCGATGATGCGCACGCCGGGGTTGCCGCGCTTGTTCTCGAGGATGCGGCTGAAGAGCACCGGGTGCATCTCCGCCATGTTGTTGCCCCAGAGCACGAAGTCGTCGCCGGCCTCGAAGTCTTCGTAGCAGCCCATGGGCTCGTCGCTCTGGAACTGGCTGACGAAGCCGCTGACGGCGCTCGCCATGCACAGCCGCGCGTTGGGGTCGAGGTTGTTCGAGCGCAGGCCGCCCTTGACCCACTTCAAGGCCGCGTAGCCGTCGAAGACGGTCCACTGGCCGGAGCCGTAGACGGCCACCGCCTCGGGACCGTCGGCGTCGAGCGCCGCCTGGTAGCGCTCGGCGACGAGGTCCAGGGCCGCCTCCCACGACAGGCGCTCGAGCGCGCCGTCGGGGCGGCGCCGCATCGGATAGAGGAGGCGGTCACGGCCGTAGAGCAGGGCCGGCAGGTGGTAGCCCTTCACGCACAGCAGGCCGCGGTTGACCGGGCTCTTCTCGTCGCCGCGCACTGCGACTACCTTGCCGCCGTGGACGCCGCCCGCGACGCCGACCTCGACGCCGCAGCCGGTGCCGCAGTAGCGGCACGGGGCCTTGCCCCAGGTCAGGTCGGCGGGCACGGTGGGGGCGCCGGCGGCCAGGCGCTCGGCTTCCTCGCGGTCGGCGCACGAGAAGGCGGCGACGGCGCCGAGGCCGGTGAGCTTCAGGAAATCGCGTCGGTGCAGGGAACCGGAGTCCGGTCGGGGGGAGGATTTCTCATTGCCCATAGCGTTCTTCCATCGCCTTGCGGATGGCCTCGGTCTTGTCCTCGGCGCCCTCGACGAACCAGGCGTGCTCGGGCCGCGCCAGGATCTCGTCGAGCACCGCTCCGGCCGCCCGCGCCGCCGCGCCGCGGCCGTGCTCGGCGGCCTCGGCGAGGATCTCGCGCGCCTGCGGCACGAGCTGCACGTAGAAGCGCTCGGCGACCTCGAACATGCCGTGCCAGTGGGTGTAGTCGGGCGCCATCATCGAGGCGCCGTGGCGCGCCCGCCGGCCCTCGTGGTGCCAGAGGTAGAACCACGTCCACTCGATCTCTTCGTCGAATTGCGTCGGCGTCAGCAGGCCGTTCTCGGTCAGGGCGCCCACGATCGCCTGGCCGGGCTTGCCGAACTTCTCGTTGTAGAGGATCACCAGCTCGTCGTACTGCTGGTAGAAGGCGTTAACGTACGACGGCGTGTGGCAGTGCGAGCACACCTGCTTCATGCGCTCGCGCTTCTCTTCGGCGGTCGAGACCACCAGCCTGGCGCGCTCCTCGGGATCGGCGGCGGTCACGATGCGGCCGTTGACGTCGGTGTCCATGACCAGCGACACCGGCGGCCGGTTGGTCCACGAGATGCGGATGCCCGGGTCGTGGGTCACCTTGCCGTCGTTCTTGCGGTGGCCCGACATGTGGCAGGTGGCGCAGGTGGGGGCCTGGGTGTAGTCGACGCCGAGCACCCACTCCTTGGCCTCGAGGTTCATCGCGTCGCGCAGGTCGCGGTAGGCGACGCCGTGCTTGGACTCCTCGTAGATCTCCTTCTGCGGATGGTCGGGGCCGAGGTGGCACTTGCCGCAGTTCTCGGGCTGGCGGGCACGCCGCGGCGAGAAGTCGTGACGGCTGTGGCAGGCCGAGCACGAGCCGCGCGAGCCGTCGAGGTTCAGACGGCCGATGCCGGTATTTGGCCAGGTGCCGGAGTGGAAGAGCGGCTTGCCGTTCTGGTCCTTCAGGATGCGGCCCACCGCCGCCAGGTTGGTGGGCTTGCCGGCGGCGTCGGGCTCGAGCTCGTCGACGCTCACGCGGCCGCCGTCGGTGGCGAGGAAGGCCACCTTCGAGCCGTGGCACTGCTGGCAGCCGACGAAGGCGCTGGCGTGGCCGTTGACGGCGTCGACCGCCTTGCCCGGCGTCGGCGAGTGCGGGTCGAACGCCGGGGGGCCGCCCTCGACCGTCTCGGCGAGGAAGTTGTCGAGCGAGGCGAGGATGTTGCCGGCGGCGGCGTGGTGGCTGGCCTGGAACTCCTGGGCCTCGACGAGGTGGCAGCGCGAGCAGTCGCGCGGCGTGACCACGGTGGCGATCAGCACCCCCTCGTGGGTGAAGGCGTCGACGTCGTCGGCCGCCGCCTGGTGGCATTCCACGCACCCGACGCCGGCGCGCGCGTGCCGGCTGCCGCGCCAGTGGTCGACGATGCCGGGGGTGTTCTGGCGGTGGCAGTCGACGCACGCCTTGGAGTTGGCGGGCACCGCCACCGCGTGCGCGGCCAGGCCCGCTTCCTCGTGCTTGCGCGCCACCTCCAGGCGCTGAACGTAGACCAGCGAGAGCAGGAAGAGGAAGCCGAGGGCGGCGATGATCCAGCGTTTCTGTTCGAGACTCATCGAGCGTATTCCCGTCCTTGTTGCGTATCTCACTTCCGAGCGGCTCAGTGCGCGACGACCGCTTCCCACACCGTGAGGGCGATGATCGCCAGCACGCCGGCGATGCCGATCCACACGCTGGCCTCGCTGAAGCGGGTCCTGCGGCGGATCCAGGCGTCGATCCACGGCCAGGCGAACATCGTGAACACGATGAAGCCCATCGACAGGATCGCCGCCTGGGCCGAGAACAGCTTGAGCCAGCGGAAGGCGACGTAGAAGAACCACTCCGGCTTGATGACCTCCGGAGTCGTCAAGGGGTCCGCCGGCGGCCCCAGGGTGGCGGGCACGATCGAGGCCAGGGCGGTCAGGATCACCATCAGCACGAGGCCGATCATGACCTCGGTCATCAGGTGGTCGGGGAAGAAGTTGAAGGTCTTCGATTCGCGCTTGGCGTCGTCCTTGAAGGTCGTCTCGGTCACGCCCTGGAGGCGCACGACGGCGATGTGGATCGCCACCAGCAGCGCCAGGGCGATGGGCAGCGCCGCGGCGTGGATCACGTAGAAGCGTGGCAGCGTGCGCTCGTTGTAGTCCTCGCCGCCGAGCAGGAGCTGCTTCGTGAAGTCGCCCACCACCGGCACGCTGCCGGCGATGTTGGCGCCCACCGCCGCCCCCCAGTAGGAGAGTTGCTCGTAGACCAGGCAGTAGCCGGTGAACCCGAGCATCAGGGTGCAGGTCAGGATCGTCATGCCCACCAGCCAGTTGATCTCGCGCGGCTTGCGGTAGGCGCCGGTGAAGTAGACGCGCATCTGGTGGAGGATGACGGCGGCGACCATGAACGTCGCCCCCCACTTGTGGAGGCTGCGCAGGTACCAGCCGTAGGCCGCCTCTTCGGTGATGTAACGTACCGACTCGTAGGCGGTCTGGGCCGAAGGCTGGTAGTAGACGGCGAGCATCACGCCGGTGAGGGCCTGCACCACGAAGAGGTAGGCGGGGGTGCCGCCGAGGGCGAACCACCAGCGCTTGAGGTGGTTGGGCACCGGCTCGTTGGTGAGCTCGCGCAGGTCGACGTCGGCCAGCGGCAGGCGTTCGTGGAACCAGTTGACGAGCGGATTGGCCATCCTCACGCCTCCGCCGCCGGCCGCCCGGCGAGACAGGGATCGTGCCCCGGCCCGACCGGCCGTGACGGCGCTTCCACGCGCCCGTCGCCGCGGGCGATCACGGCGAGCGGCAGCTCGATGAAGACGAGCCCGCTCTCCACCTTCAGCGGATATCGCGACAGCCGCTGCCCGGCTTCGCCCGGCGGGCCGCCGGTGGCGATGCCGTCGGGGTCGAAGACGCCGTTGTGGCAGGGGCAGAAGAAGCGGTCGTTGTGCCCTTCCCAGTGTACCTGGCAGCCGAGGTGGGGACACACGCTCGACAAGGCGACGAAGTCCTCGGCGCTCCTGCCGCCGCCGCGGCGGGCGACGTTGACGGTGGCGCCGGCCGGGGTGCGGAAGACGATCGAGCCGCCGCTGGGCACGTCGTCGGCCTCGGTCACGTACATCCAGCCGCGGCGCGCCGGCCGCGCCGGATAGAGGAAGCGGCCCATGAAAGCCGCCAGGGTGGCGTAGGCGGCGCCGACGCCGCCGACCATGGCCAGGGTGGACAGCCACGACAAGAGCGGCCGGCGGCCCGTCCCGTTTTCGTCATCGTTGGTCGCTACGTCGGCCGACATTCCGAGCTCCTGTTGATTGCGGGAGGCTAACACGGGCCGGCCGCAAGAACGGAGCGCCGGAACGTTTCAAGCCTCCACGAAGCGCGGCGGGCGCTCCGGGAGGAGCCGGAACGTCCCGTCGGCCAGCCGGCCACCGTCTGCCATCAGCAGGTGTAGGCGCGAATGCGCTTCAAGGTCGGAGGTCGGAAGAGCGGTTGATATGGCTACGACGCAAGCCTGCGGATCGCTGCGAAGCCCAACAGGGCCAGCAGGGCCACAAGCATGGTCATTCCCCACCCGGAGAACGTGGGGATCGGAGTGACGGCCGGGAGCGTGTTGGTGATCGTGCAGTTGCCACCCAGCGGCACATTCACGCAATCCGTCTCGTCCGCCGTGTAGCCGATCGGCACCGTCTCCGTCGCCGTACAGGTCGCCCCCGCAAGGGCGCCGTTCACCGTGAACACCGCCGGTGTCGCCTCGGACGCGTTCAGCGGCGTGGCGGTCACCGTACCCGAGGTACAGGTCAGGGCCACCGGCACCGTCGCGGCACTGTCCGGGATGAAGTCCTTGTTGACCACGATCGCGTTGTTGTCGAGCGTGTTGGTGATCGTGCAGTTGCCCCCCAGCGGCACATTCACGCAATCCGTCTCGTCCGCCGCGTAGCCGGTCGGCACCGTCTCCGTCGCCGTACAGGTCGTCCCTACCAGATCTGCACCGCCCACCGTGAACACCGCCGGTGCCCCCTCGGACGCGTTCAGCGGCGTGGTGGTCACCGTACCCGAGGTACAGGTCAGGTCCACCGGCACCGTCGCGACGCTGTTCGGGATGAAGTCCTTGTCGACCGTGATCGAGCTCGGCGGGCTGCACCCCGCGAAGGTCATTGGCGCTGCGTCAGTCACCGTCACGTCGGTCGTCGCCAGGGCTCGCCCGAACCAGCTTCCTCTCGTCATGGTGATGGCGGTACCCGAGAGGACGGTTCCTTGGAAGTCCGAATCCGTCATCGTCGCGGCCTCGGCGGTCCGCCAATAGACGTTGCACGCCAGCGCGGAGCCGCCCATGACCACCGAGAAGCCGGTGCCCGTGAGGGCGCCCAACCCGCCGGTCCCGATCTTGAAAACCCAGACGTCGCTCGCGGACCCGTTGAGCGTAAAGACGACGCCGGAGCCTAAAGTGGTCCCTGCAGCGGAGCAGTAGACGCCGGGCGGGAGTATGGTGCTGATGGTCGGCACGACGCCGTCGCACGTCGGGTTCAGGCTATCGAGCGCGCTGTACGCGCTGTTGAAGTCAGTCACGACCGAACCGAGGACCGGCGCGTCGATCGTCCCCGTAATCGTGCACAAGGTGTTGGTGATCGAGGTGAAGGTGGAGCCCACGTCTCCGTTGATGTCGGAACCAGATCCCGTATTGGTGCAGGTCACCGTCCCCACCGTCGGGATGGCGTTGGTTCCCAGGACCGTGTAGCTCGCCGCCGTACCCAGTGGTGGCGCGACCGCGGCCAGTGCCGGGGCGGTTGGCACCAAGGAGAGGAGGGCGGCGAACCCCGCGCCTGCCAGCAGACTCACGTGCTTGAGCTTCATGTCGATTCTCCGCTTTCCCGGTTGGCGATCGGGCACGGCCCGGCAGTCGGTCGACGACCTTCAGGCGACGCGCCCATTCGCGAAGTCACGTGTCTATAGAATCACGTCCTGCTCCCGGTGTCAACGGTAGGTCCTATCCGGCCGGGGAGCAGCGCCGGGAACTGGGTAGAAACTACGCATACGGTGCGCCGTCGGCGGCCCCGATCGCCTCTTACCCGCAGAGGCCCGGCCGGAAGAACGGAGCGCCGGAACGTCAAGCCTCGTCGATGACCCGCCGCAGCAGCGGGGCAAGGGTCAGGCCCTGGACCACGATCGAAAACACGACCACCGCGTAGGTGATGGCCACGATCACGTCGCGCTCGGGACCGGCTGCGATCGAGAGCGCCAGCGCCACGGAGATACCTCCGCGCAGCCCTCCCCAGGTGAGCACGCGGATCGCGCCGGGGCTGAAAGCACGGAATCGCCTCATCGCCGCCACCGGCAAGGCGACCGAGACCAGGCGCGCGAGCAGGACCAGGGGGATCATCAGGGCGCCGGCGAGCAGATAGCGCTCGGTGAAGGTGAGGATCAGCACCTCGAGCCCGAGGAGGACGAAGAGCACGGCGTTGAGGATTTCGTCGACCAGCTCCCAGAACGTGTCGAGATGGTGGCGGGTGGTCTCCGACATGGCGAGCAGCCGCCCGTGGTTGCCGATCATCAGCCCGGCGACCACGATCGCGATCGGCCCCGAGACGTGCAGGGCCTGCGCCAGCGAGTACCCGCCCGCGACCAGCGCGAGCGTGATCAGGATCTCGACCTGGTAGTCGTCGACGCTGCGCAGCATGCGGAAGGCGACATAGCCGATGAGCAGCCCGAAGACGACGCCACCGACCGCCTCCTGCCCGAGCAAGACGGCGACGTCGCCGAAGGTCGGCTGCCTGGAGCCGGTGGCCAGCTCGACGAGGACGAGGAAGAGCACCACCGCCACCCCGTCGTTGAACAGCGACTCGCCCGAGATCTTGGTCTCGAGCGTCTTGGGCGCCCCGGCGCTCTTGAGGATGCCGAGCACCGCGATCGGATCGGTGGGCGAGATCAGCGCTCCGAACAGCAGGCAGTAGGTGAAGGAGAGCTCGATCCCGAAGAGCCTGAGCAGGAACCAACTGGCGCCGCCGACGACGGCGGCCGAGATCAGCAGACCGACCGTCGCCAGCGAGCCGATCACCCACTTCTCGCGCGCCAGGTCGTCGAGGTTGACGTGGAGAGCCCCGGCGAAGAGCAAGAAGCTGAGCAGACCGTGCAGCACCGTGTCGTCGAAGTCGATGCCGGCCAGCATCCGCGCCGCCTCGGCGGTGAACTCCGGCTCCACCAGGCCGGCCCCCAGCAGGAGCAGCGAGAACACCAACGCGATCAACATCACGCCGATAGTGACGGGAAGGCGCACGAAGCGATGGTTGAGGTAGCTGAACAGGGCCGCCAGGGTGATCAATGCCGCGGCCGTGTCGATGATGCTCATGGGCGGCATTGTAACCGGCTCGGACGGTGTTCGTGGCCCTGCTCACTGACGAGCTCACCGACCAGGGAACGATCGCCGGCCAGGACCCATTCCGGATGATTGAGGGGCAACTCTCAAGAGAGAGGCAGACCCATCATCGCGACGCGGTGCTCAAGGCGATCCGTAAGATCGAGGGGGAGCTCTGTTCGGCACCGTCGTCGGCGAATGGACGCCGCGGGTGGACCGTATACTGCGACAGGATCTTCAGGAGGGACCCATCGATGCAAGAACTCACACGGCTCGGACCCGGCGCGGCGTTGCTCGCCGCGACGCTGCTCCTGTCGTCCGTTCCGGCGGCCGAGGGTCAGGGCTCCTACCCGGCAGCCCAGGACCCCTACGTCAACGACTTCGCCGGACGCCTCGCTTCCGGCGACGTCGAGCGGATCCGTTCCCTGCTCAGCGCGGCGCGTCAGGCGACCGGCGTCCAGGCGACCGCCGTCGTGATCGACTCGATCCGCGACTACGGTACGAACGACCGCAGCATCGAGTCGTTCGCCACGCACCTCTTCAACGCCTGGGGCGTGGGCGACGCCGCTCGCGACGACGGCGTGCTCTTCCTCGTCGCGCTGGGCGACCGCGAGGTCCGTATCGAGCTCGGCGCCGGCTACGGCGACCGGCAGTCGCCCGCCATGCAGCGGGTCGTCGACCAGCGCATGCTGCCGCGCTTCAAGGCGGGCGACTTCGGCGGCGGCATCTACGACGGCGCCGCCGCCGCCCTGGCGGAGCTCGCGGGCTGGCGTCCCCAGGCCGAGCGCGCGCCGGCCGCGACGTCGAGCCCCCAGGCGAGCGGTCTCGGGTCGAAGCCGGCGGAGACGACGCGCCGGGCGGAGTCCCCGGCCGCCGGCATCTCAGGGCTCGCCGTGGGGGTGCTGGCGCTGCTGGCCGGCGTGGGGACGGCCGTCGTCCGCGGGGTTTGGCGCCGGCGGCGCAGGAAGTGTCCTCACTGCGGCCTGGCCATGATCAAGCTCGACGATATCGAGGACGACATCTACCTGACGAGGGGCCGGAAGGAGAAGGAGGCCGCCCGCTCCGTGGACTACGACGTGTGGCGATGTGAGAGCTGCGACTTCACACGCGTGAAGTCCCGGCGCCGTTGGTTCCCCCCTGATTTCGCCGACGCCGATGTCCCCTCCCTCCCGCAGGTCACGCGCCCCGGCAGCCACTCCTCGGCGGGGAGCGGATCGTCGTCCTTCAGCGGCGGATCGTCCGCCGGCGGCGGATCGTCGTCCTTCGGCGGCGGATCGTCCGCCGGCGGCGGGGCGTCCGGGAAGTGGTGAGCGCGGCTTTTGACGGCTGCGGGCGCCAGCGCGCGGGCGACTGACACCGCCGCTTCTGTTCGGTTCGGAGCTCGAGGCGTCGTGCAACTGCACAGTCCGTCAAGTCCGCCAGAGTAAGGTGCTGCAGTCCGCCGCCAGAGTAAGGTGCCACCCATTTCATAGGAAGAGTAAGGTGCCACCCATTTCATAGGAAAGCTTTAGATTTAACCCTGCGAATCCTCACCATGTGAACTCTGTAGACATCCCTTCCAATAAGAAAAGGTACACTCCCTCCAGAGTAAGGTGCCACCCATTTCATAGGAAGAGTAAGGTGCCACCCATTTCATAGGAAAGCTTTAGATTTAACCCTGCGAATCCTCACCATGTGAACTCTGTAGACATCCCTTCCAATAAGAAAAGGTACACTCCCTCCGTCCGAACGTATGCTCGACCCAAATCCTCCGGATGTCAAAGGTTCAGAATGGACGGCGGTTATCGGGCTCGCCCGGCCGGGCTCGACTACCACGTCCTCAGGCAGGCTGCCCCCGCGCCCTCGCAAGGACGGTCAATGGAAACGGCACGAAGGGCAGGCCAGGCGGGAACGTTCCCTCAGGGAACTCCGCGTCGCGATCGCCCTCGAGCAGACGCGCCGACGCCTCCCGAAACGCGGCGACTATTTCCTGATACCCCTCCCACATCCGCTTGAACGCCGCCGCCGTCGCCGCGTGGAAGCGCGGCTTCTCCGAGCCCTCCACCTTCTTCGGACGATGGGGCGGCCTCGCCCGCAAGATCTTCGCGGCTCCCAAGGACCGCCGGCCCTCACGCACGCGCGCCCGCGCCGCTTCCTCCGCGATCTCCTCCACCAACTCGCCCACCCGCCGGCGTACCTCCCTCTGCGGCAGGTGAGCCCAACACGGCAACGGCGAGAAGACCACCCGCTCTTGCGTCGTGTAGGTCTCCGGATCGGGCGTCTCGCCACGAAGCTGCCGTGCCGCGCGCTCCTTGGTCCTATCGATCCAGTGGCCCACCAGCGGCTTCCCGTCACGCAGCGCCTCCACACTGTGGACGCCGGGCCACTCCTCAGGCCGATCGACCAGGAATTCCTTCGTGAATCATGGCCGCCCAGGGTGGGAGCGGCGGCATCGCCGTCTCCTTGGGCCTGTGGCCCAAGTATGTTGCCCTCGCTCACCCCGCCGGCAGACGCAGGACGAGGATCGTCAGGTCGTCTTCCCAGGGACGGCGGCCGAGATAGCCCACGAGGTCGGCGAGGACGCCGTCGCGCATCTCCCCCGGCGGGCGGCCGGCGTGACGGCGCAAGCTCGCTTCCAGGCGGTCGAAGCCGAAAGGCTCGGCGCTCTCGCCCGGGCAGGCCTCGACCAGGCCGTCGCTGCACAGGAAGATGGCGTCGCTCGGCGCCAGCCGCGCGGTGCGCACCGGCACCGCGATCTCGCCGCGCACGCCCAGCGGATAGGACGCCGTCTCCAGACCCTGCACGTTGCCCGCCAGCGAGATCCGGTAGGGATAGATGTGGCCGGCGCTGCCGTAGCGCAGCTCGCGGCGCCGCGGGTCGACGAGGGCGTAGCACAGCGTCGCCAGGAGGCGCCGGCGGGAGCTCTGGTAGACCATGCGGTTGAGGGTGCGGAAGACCGACTCGACCTCCGGGTCGAACGTCACCTGCACCGCCAGCGCCGACTTCGCCATCGCCATCACCAGGCCGCTCGACACGCCGTGGCCGGCGACGTCGCCGACGGCGACCGCCAGGCGGCCGTCCTCGAGGGCCAGGACGTCGTAGAAGTCGCCGCCGACCTCGGTGGCGGGCAGGTAGGTGCAGGCGATCTCGACGCCGTGGAGCTGCGCGGGGAGCGCGGGCAGGATCGAGCTCTGGATCTCCGCCGCGGTCTCCAGCTCTACCCGCTGGCGCTCGCGCTCGGCGATGCGCCGCACGTGCGGCGGCACGTCGTCCCAGGTGTAGACGAACTCCTCCTCGCCCAGGAGGTGGCGGGCGCCCACCAGCAGCGGCGCCGCCGCGAGGAGGAGGGCCGCGTAGCCGTTGAGCTCCACCCTGGGATCGCCGGCAAAGAGCGCCGGCGCCGCCAGCAGCGCGGCGTACGACACGACGCCCGCCAGCAGCGCGGCGAGCAGGTCGCCGAAGTGGAAGAGCAGCGCCGGCACCAGCGCGACGAGCGCCCAGATCGCCCAGCTCCAGCGCAGGGGCAGGGCGATCAGGAAGGGCGAGAAGGCCGACAGCGCGAGCCAGGCGGCGGCCAGGGCGAGCCACGGCGAGCGGCTGCGCCGCCGCACCCAGGACGGCACCAGGAAGGCCGAAAACAGGAGGAACGGCAGCACGCCGGCGTAGCTCGCGGCGACGGTCGAGAGCCAGCCCAACGGGCTGCCGAGCGCGTCGCGGTAGACGGCGCTCGCCGGAGCCCACACGCCCAGCGCCTGCAACGGCACGGCAAGGGCCAGGAGCCCTCCGGCCATCAGCAGCCCGCCCGCCACGCCGGAGAGCGACGCGCGCGCCACCGTGGCGTTGGTCCATTTCCAGCGAAAGAGGGCGTCGATGGACGCCAGCTTCTGCGGGTGGCTCTGGCGGCAGAGGAACTCTCCCACCGACCACGACATGAGGCCGAGGACCGCCGCCGACGAGTTGTAGAAGATGAAGGTGAAACCGGCGCTCACCCAGGTCATCTGGCGACGCGTGAGCAGGCCGACGGCGTTGCCCTCCGACAGGCCGTGGCGGTTGGCCACCACGAAAACCGTCGCCGCACCGAGGGTGAGCAGCAGGATCTGGACGCCGCGGCGCACGCCGAGTTGGCCGTCGTGGTAGCGGCGCAGGAACGGCACCGCTACCCACGGCAGCAGGAGGAAGGTCGTCACCAGGGTGCCGGCGTCGAAGAGCTGCATCGGCCGCAGCGCGCGCTGCACCTCGGCGCGGTCCGGATCGTCGTACCAGAGGCCGAAGCCCGCGACCTCGCGGCCGGCGAAGAAGACCTGGACGCCGTAGGAGTAGCGCGGACCCAGCAGGGCCTCCTCGGAGCGGAGCTGCAGGCGCACGTCGTGGCGATTGCCGAACTGGCTGCGCAGCACCTCGCCGGGCGTCTCGAAGAGATCGAGGTCGAAACCGCGGCCGAGCAGGTACTCGGCGCCGAGGCGGCGGACGGTCTCGTCGTCGACGTCGGGATCGGTGCCGCCGGGATCCAGGCGGCGCAACATCAGGACTTCGCCGCGCGGCGACACCAGGGCGCGGTACGTCCACTCGCCGGGCCGCACGCCCAGCCGATAGACCAGCACGTCCCAGCGGAGCTGGGCCTGCGCCAGCCGGCTGCCGGCGAGCCGTTCGGGCTCGCCCGCCGACGCCGTCTGCAGGCGGCGCTCGAGCTCCTGGTCGCTGGCCAGGTTGACCACCACGTAGGCGTCCGCCACCGGCTCGCCGAGGTCCCGCAACGCCTCGAGCGCCACGGTGCGCGCTTCCGCCGCGGTGACCTCCCACTCCTCCGGGACGAGGGGGTAGACGCGGGGAAAGGCCCAGGCCAGGAGCACCACTCCCAAAACGCCGAGGAAGGACCAGATCAGAATGTCGCGGGCGGGGCGCATGTGGAGGTCCGTCGTGCCGAGATCCCCGCGGGAAGGTATCACAGCCTGGAGAGCGCCGAGGTCAGTAGGTGCAGGCGTCGAGAATGCCGAGCACGTCGTCGAGCGTCCGGCGTCCCGGCTCAGTACACCGCCTCCACCGTCATGCTTTCACCTCCGCCGGCCTCGCCGGCGCGGGCTCGTCTTCCTCGTCCGCCGGCGGCGCGGGCAGCCACGCCTCCGGCAGGGGCCGTTCGTGCCGGCGCTTCTCGGTCATGAAGTAGACCAGCGGCACCACGACGAGCGTCAGCGCCGTCGACGCGATGGCGCCGGTCATCAGCGCGATCGCCAGCCCCTGGAAGATGGGGTCGAAGAGGATCACCACGGCGCCCACGACCACCGTGCCGGCGGTCAGCAGGATCGGCCGGAAGCGCACCGCGCCGGCCTCGATCACCGCCTCGCCGAGGGTGCGTCCGCGCTCGAGCGCCAGGTTCACGAAGTCGATCAGGAGCACCGAGTTGCGCACCATGATGCCGGCCAGGGCGATGAAGCCGATCATCGAGGTGGCGGTGAAGAAGGCGCCGAAGAGCCAGTGCCCCGGCAGCACCCCGATCAGCCCCAGCGGGATCGCGATCATCATCACCAGCGGCACCTTGAAGGAGCCGAACCAGCCGATGATCAGCAGGTAGATCAGGATCAGCACCACGCCGAAGGCGGCGCCGAGGTCGCGGAAGACCTCGTAGGTGATGTGCCACTCGCCGTCCCACTTCATGGCGGGACGCTCCTCGGACCACGGCTCGTCGCGGTAGAACTGCTCCACCTTGCCGCCCTCCGGCAGCTCGAAGGCGTCGATCTTCTCGGCCATCGCCAGGATGGCGTAGACCGGGCTCTCGGCGTCGCCGGCGACGTCGCCGGTCACGTAGACCACGGGCTTCAGGTTCTTGCGGTGACGGCTCGCGTCGAGCGTCGTCTCCTCGACCCTTACGAGCTCGGAGAGAGACACCAAAGATCCGGTCGTCGATGCCAACTTCACGTCCCCGAGGTCGGCCACCGAGGAGCGCGCGGCACGCGGCAGCTCGAGGCGGATGGCCACCGGCTCGGCCTCCTCGTCGGCGTGGAGCAGGCCGGCGTCCTCGCCGTCGAGCACCAGGCGCAGGGTGCGCGCCACCTGGGCCGCGGGCACGCCGTGGAGCGCCGCCCTCTCGCGGTCGACGCGGAATACGCGCCTCTCCTGCGGCGCCTCGACGAACCAGTCGACGTCGACCACGCCGTCCGACTCCAGGAAGACGTCGCGGATGCGCCCGGCGAGATCGACGCGCGCCTCCTCGTCCGGCCCGTAGACCTCGGCCACCAGCGTCGAGAGCACCGGCGGCCCCGGCGGCACCTCGACGACCTTGGCGGCGGCGCCGTGGCGCTCGGCGATCTCCTGCACCCGCGGGCGCAGGCGCTTGGCGATCGGATGGCTCTGGTCGTCGCGCTCGCCCTTGTGGACCAGGTTCACCTGCAGGTCGGCGACGTGGGGGCCCGTGCGCAGGTCGTAGTGGCGCACCAGGCCGTTGAAGTTGATCGGCGCGGCGGTGCCGGCGTAGAGCTGAACGTTGGTGACCTCGGGCTCCTCGGCGAGGGCGTCGGCGATCTCGCGGGCGGCGGCGGTGGTGGCCTCGAGGGTCGTGCCCTCGGGCATGTCGATGACCACCTGGAGCTCGCTCTTGTTGTCGAAGGGCAGCATCTTCACGCTCACCAGCTTCGCCGGCACCAGCAGCATGGCGCCCAGCAGCAGCGCGAAGATCACGCCCAGGAACGTCCAGCTCCGGCGCGGGCTGGCGAGCAGCGGCAGCAGGATCCGGCGGTAGACGCGGTAGACCCGGCTCTCCTCGATGCCGTGTCCTTCGTCCTCGTGACCTTCGTGGCCGGCGCCGCCCTTGAGCAGCCGGTAGGCCAGCCATGGCGCGGCGATCAGGGCCACGAAGAGAGAAAACGCCATGGCCAGCGACGCGCCCACCGGCATCGGCTCCATGTACGGTCCCATCAGCCCGCGCACGAACGCCATCGGCAGCACCGCGGCGATGACCGTCAGGGTGGCGAGGATCGTGGGGTTGCCGACCTCGTTGACCGCGGCGATCGACGCCTGCAGCGGCGGCAGCTTCTTCATCGCGAAATGGCGGACGATGTTCTCGACGACGATGATCGAGTCGTCGACCACGATTCCGGTCACGAAGATCAGCGCGAAGAGCGTCACCCGGTTCAGCGTGTAGCCGAAGACGTAGTAGACGAAGAGGGTCAGGGCGAAGGACACCGGCACCGAGATGAAGACCACGAGGGCGCCGCGCCAGCCCAGGAAGAGCCCGATCACCACCGACACCGAGACGATGGCGAGGATGAGGTGCAGCAGCAGCTCGTCGGCCTTCTCCTTGGCCGTGTAGCCGTAGTCGCGGGTGACCGTGACCTCGACCTCGGGCGGCAGCAGGCGGCCGCGCAGGTCCTCGACCTTGGCGAGGGCCTCCTGGACGACGTGGTGCGCGTCGGCGCCCTGGCGCTTGGCGAGCGACAAGGTCACGGCGGGGCTCAGGCCGCCCGCGCCGGCGTCCTTGAAGAAGACGTGGGTCGTCGGCTCCTCGGCGCCGTCGACGACTGCAGCCACGTCGCGCAGGTAGACGGGGCGTGCGCCGTGGACGCCGACCACCAGCTCGGCCACCTCGCCGGCGTCGCGGAGGAAGGCCCCGGTCTCGACCAGGACTTCGCGGTTGGCGTCCTGGTAGGAGCCGGCGGGCACGGCGGCGTTCTGCACCTCGAGGGCGGCGGCGACGCTTGCCGGGTCGAGGCCGGAGCCGGCCAGGCGCTCGGCGTCGAGGAAGACGCGCACCTGGCGGCGCTCGCCGCCGGTGAGCCGGACCTCGGAGACGTCGTCGAGCGAAGCGAGCTCGCGGCGCAGCTCGGCGGCCATGCGCCGCAGCTCGAAGGAGCCGTAGCTCGGCGAGGGCGAGTGGAGCGTCAGCGCCAGCACCGGGACGTCGTCGATCGACCGCACCTTGACCAGCGGCGGCGTGGCCCCGGCGGGCATCCGATCGAGCCCCGAGGCGAGCTTGTCGTAGACCTTGACGAGGCTGCGCTGCTGGTCCTCGCCGACGTAGAAGCGCACCGTGACCATGGCGAGGCCGGGCATCGAGGAGGCGTAGACGTACTCGACGCCGGGGACCTCCCACAGGCGCTTCTCGAGCGGGACGGTGACGCGGTTCTCGACTTCGGTGGGGCTCGCCCCCGGCAGGCCGACGAAGAGGTCGACGATGGGAACGACGATCTGCGGCTCCTCCTCGCGGGGCGTCAGGGCGACGGCGAAGGCGCCGAGGCCGAGGGCCGCGGCCACGAGCAGCGGCGTGAGCTTGGAGTCGATGAAGAAGCGGCCGATCTTGCCGGCCGGCCCGAGTCCCTGGGTCATGCGTCGTCCTCCTGTCGTGGCGGCGGCGTCCGCCTACGTCAGAGGGATGCGGGGGGCGTCGGGTTGGTCACACACGGGGGAGCTCAGTCGTGCCGGTGCTGTCGCATGGTAGAGTCCTGCCGAGGAATCATGCTGACTCGCCTCAAAGTCACCGGCTTCAAGAACCTCGTGGGGGTCGACGTGTCGTTTGGCCCCTTCACCTGCGTGGCTGGCGCGAACGGCGTCGGGAAGTCCAATCTCTTCGATGCCATCCGCTTTCTCAGTGCCCTGGCCGACAAGCCGCTGATGGAGGCGGCGCTCACGGTACGCAGCGAGACCGCCCGCAGCTCCGATCTGAGGTCCATCTTCCATCGGGTTGGCGAGCACCAGGACCGCGAGATGCACTTCGACGTCGAGATGGTCGTGCCTCGCAAGGGCGTGGACGATCTCGGCCAGGAGGCGCAAGCGGCGATCACCTTTCTTCGCTATCAGCTCGGCCTGCAGTTGACGGCGGGCGGGCTCTCCATTCTGCGGGAAGATCTGTCTCACATCACGCTCGGCAACGCCCGTTCACGCCTGCGCTTTCCTCACCGTCCTGCGTGGCGCAAGTCGGTGGTGGAGGGTCGGAGGACGAGCCCCTTCATTACCACCGAGAAAAGCGGTGACCGCGTTTACATCAAGCTGCACCAAGATCTCGGCAAGGACTACCTGGGTGGCGGTCGGCCGCGCCGCCATGTGGCAGCGAAGCTGCCGCGAACGGTGCTCTCAGACGCCAACGCCGGCGAGAGCTCGACGGCGGTGTTGGCACGGCGGGAGATGCAGTCGTGGAGGTTGCTGCAGCTCGAACCCTCGGCGCTACGAACCCCCGACTCCTATACCGCACCGACCGCGATGGCCGCCAACGGCGGCCATATGCCCGCCACCCTGGCCCGCCTCGCCCGTGCCGGGATCGACGACCCGGAGGCGGTCTATGCGCGAGTGGCCAACCGGCTTGCAGAGCTGATTGACGGAGTGAGGTCGGTCCGCGTCGACGCTGACGATAAACGCGAGCTGTTCACGTTGATGCTGACCGCCAGCGACGGAACCGAGCTCGAATCCCGAGCTCTGTCGGACGGCACACTTCGCTTCCTGGCACTGGCGATCCAGGAGAACGATCCGACAGCCCACGGCGTACTCTGCCTCGAGGAGCCTGAGAACGGCATCCACCCCGAGCGCATCCCCGCGATGCTCCGCTTGCTGCGTGACCTGGCCGTCGACGCTGACCAACCCGACGATGCTGCTAACCCTCTCCGGCAGGTGATCGTCAACACTCACTCGCCTGCAGTGGTTGCGCAAATTGACGACGAGGACCTGCTGGTTGCCGTTCCCGAGAGCGTTGTATTGAGGGGGACCTCGTCAATGCGCCCGAGCTTTCGGTGGTTGGAGAATACCTGGAGGTCGGAGGTTCACCCTGAGATCCCGGCCGTTTCCCCAGGAGTGGTCGTATCCTATCTTCAGCCCTTTGAACTGCCAGAACACGAGGATATGCCCGATCAGCCACGGCGGAGCCGCTCTCGGCGCCGGAGGACTCGAGTCATCGATCGGGCAGAGATGCAGATGTGGCTGCCGTTCGGTTCCCGACTATGACTTCGTTACGATTCACTTTGCTCTCGGAGGGGTCATCCGAAGCGGCGATCCGCACTGCCGCAGGCAATCCCAACGGCTCCATGCGATTGAACCTCCCGGGCCTGGATCAGATCGAGGCGATTCCGAAGCCGAAAAGGGAGCTGATTCGGTTGCTTCAGGAGGCGAGTGGATTGATGTCCAGAAGACACCGGGGGATCCAGGCCACTTGCTGACCACAAGCTCGATCTCGTCGCGGGCGCTGGGCCTTCCGGACGGGCGGCGGACAGAGTTGGCGGTCCACCTCTCGCCTCGGTGACCTACGGCCGGAGGCGACGAGGGCGTCATGGACGCAAGTTTCGCTCGTCCGTCGCGTTCCGTCCCCTGTTGGGGACGATCAGGCGGCCGTCAAGCCGCCCGGGACGGTCCCGAGGACGATTGACGACGAACAAATCGCGCCCGGGACGCTCCTTCGCGCGATTCGTGTGCGAGAATCGCATAAGGGAGGCTCCCTTGGACGATTTGTCGACAGCCAAAGGCTTACGGTAGTGACGGTTTCCCGATTTTCGCGCGAAAATCGCGTCCGGGAGGCTCCTGGACGCGATTTGTCGTCGTCGAATTGTCCACCGGTGGCGCAGTAGCATCGACGATGTGCTGCTCTGCGGCCTTGGCAACCCGACCACGCTTCCAGCTCGTCAGACCCATGTTGGGTTGAGCGTGGTCGGACCGAGCGGCGATCAGCTCCGCGGCCGTCATTCCGGTGACGGCGAAGTGCAGCTTGTTCTGCATGATCTGGAAAAAGGTCATCGTGTCTTTCCGTGCGGGGTCGGCGCCGTCGTCCGCCTGGGGCGGGAAGCGGGCGTCGCCACGCCGCTCAACCGCTTCATCTACTCCTGCCTGCTGCCCCAGGAACGGCGTTCCCGCGCCGGTGGCAGTTGAAGCGGCCGCCGATTCGCGGTATCATCGCCGCCAACGCGAAAGCCCGCATGGTGAGCGCCGGCCGCAGGGATGGAATCCCGCCGCGGTCTTCCGTCGTATCATGATCGAGAAGTCTGGAGAAGTGGACGGGCGGTGGAGCCGGGACGCCGGGTCCGGCGAGGCTGCGGAGCCCGCGTCCAGCCGCCGCGTCCGGCGGTATCTTTGATGTCCCTCGACCAGGCTCATTGGCGGTGTACGCCCGCGGTCGAGGGTAGTGAGAGGGTCGTTGCGATGAATGTTGCTGCCGTTGAGAGGGCCCCTGACCGGGCCGGAGGTGTTGCGGAAGTCGGTCGGGACCTGGAGTTCGAGACGCTCTTCGAGCGCTACGCCCGGCCGGTCTCCTATTTCTTCGCCCATCGTGGTTTTTCCCCGGAAGAGTGCCGAGACCTCACCCAAGAGACGTTCGTGGGGGTCTACAGAGGTATGGATGCCTTCCGCCGTGACGCGAGCGTCGAGACGTGGCTGTTCACGATCGCGGCGAACGTGTGGCGCAACGAGGTTCGCAGCCGCACGGCAGGCAAGCGCGAGGGCCGGGAGGTGCCCCTGGAAGGGCTCGCGGAAGGCTCGGGGACGCTGCTGCCCGCGGAGCTGCGCGAGGCCGACGATCCGCTCGCCGGCCTCCTCGAAGAGGAACGTGCGTGCCTGCTGCGCGAGGCCCTGGGCGAGCTGCCGGCTCAGATGCGCCGCTGTCTGCTGCTGCGCCTCGACCAGCAGCTCAAGTACCGCGAGATCGCGCAGGTGCTGCGGGTGTCGATCGAGACCGTGAAGTCGCAGTTGTTCCAGGCCCGTGAGCGGCTGCGGCACAGGCTGGCCTAGAGTCGACGGTGCTTCGGGGCCGTGGCGTGATGGACAAGCGCAGAGGAAGAATCGACCCGTCCGTGCGGGCGGATGGACACCCGGCGGTCGAAGAGCTCGTGGCCTACCACCGGGACGAGCTCGCGGGCGAGGCCCGGGAGCGGCTCCAGGATCACCTGGTGCTCTGCAAGGAGTGCGCCCGGCTGCTCCTCGACCTCGAGAACCTCGTCGGCCTCGAGCCGCCGAGCGAGGCGCACCGCCTCTCCGACGACGATGTCGAGGAGGCGAAGGCGGCGCTCAAGGCGCGGATCCGCGGCGAGACGGCGTCGCCGGCGCGTCTCTTGCGTTTCCATTCCTCGCCGCCGCCGAAGAAGGGGTAGCCGTCTGCTAGCATCGCCGCCGCAGTGAAGCCCTTCCTCCCGCCGCTCCTCCTCTTCGTCGCGATCGTCGCCGCGGCGCCGTTCGTCAGCCACCTGCGCGATGCCTTCTTCGCGACCTTTCCGCGGGCCGGGGTGCGGTTTCTGGAGGGCGCCTTCGCCGCGGCGGTGGCGGGCTTCTTCGTCTATGCCGTGGCGCGGATACGGGATCGGCGGTGGCTGCGTTACGGCGCCCTCGCGGTGGTCGCCGTCCTGCTCTGGGTGCAGACGGTGGGCCTGGCCACGGACCTCGCCGACGTCAACGCCGTCGAGAAGGTCCACGTGGTCGAGTACGGCGCGCTCGCCTTCTTGCTCTACCGGGCTTTCCTGAGACGCCGGGAGGGCGGCGGCGACCCGTCCGTGGTCTTGCCGGCGTTCTTCGCCGTGACGGTCGCCGGCGCGGCCGACGAGGCGGTCCAGTGGGTGGCCCCCTTGCGGACGGGGGAGATCCGCGACGTGGCCTTGAACGCGGCGGCCGGGGCGACCGGGCTGCTCCTGGCGCTCAGTCTGCGGCCGCCGGCGAGCTGGACGTGGCGGCTCGACGAGCGGCGCCGCCGCCGGGTGGCCCGCGGCGCCGCCCTGACGGCGCTGGCGCTCGGCCTCTTCTTCCATGTCGCCCATCTCGGCTACGAGATCGCCGACCCCGAGATCGGCCGCTTCCGTTCCCGGTTCACCGCCGCCGAGCTCGGCGAGCTGGCGGCGGCGCGGCGCCGCGCCTGGGCCGCGGCGCCGCCGACCGGTCTCGAGACCTGGGGGGTGGAGGACTATTTCCTGACCGAGGCGGCCTGGCACGCCAACCACCGCAACGCCTCCTACCGCGCCGGCCTCTTCACCGAGGCCTGGCTCGCCAACCGGGTGCTCGAGAAGTACTACGACCCGTTCCTCGACCTCGAGTCGTTTCGCGGCAGCGGGCGCCACCGCTACCCGCCCGCCGTGCGCCGTGAGCTCGACGCCAAGAAAGGCGGCCACGATCCACGCAGCTATCTGAGCCCGGTGCTCGCCGGCCGCATCCGTCCCTGGCCGAAGCCGCTCTTCCTGAGCGTTCTGGGCATTCTGACGGCGGCCTTGTGGACCGCGCCAGGCTGGCTCAATCGGAGAGCGCGATCAGGGTGACCTCGACCTGGCGCTCCCGGCCTTCACGGACCACGGTGAGCCGCACCGTAGCGCCGACGCCGGCCTCCTCGAAGGCGAGGGCGAGGTCGTTGACCGAGTCGACGCCCTGGCCGTCGACGGCGACGATCACGTCGCCCAGGACCTCGCCGCGGCGGGTGCGCTGGACGCCCGTGATGCCGGCGCGGTCGGCGGGTCCGCCGGGGGTGGTCGCGCCCACGATCGCCCCGCGGACGCCGTTGCGCCGCGCCACGAGGTCGGAGACCAGGGAGACGCCGATGCCGGGCTTGATCGGCTTGCCGTGCTCGATGAGCTGCGGCACGAGCTCCTTGACGGTGTCGACGGGCACCGCGAAGCCGATGCCCGCCGAGGCGCCGCTGGGGCTGTAGATGGCGGTGTTGACGCCGATCAGGCGGCCCGCCGAGTCGAGCAGCGGGCCTCCCGAGTTGCCGGGGTTGATGGCGGCGTCGGTCTGGATGACGTCGCGGATCGGCTGGCCGGCGGGGGAGGCGAGCTCGCGGCCGAGGGCGCTGACGATGCCGACGGTCAGGCTCTGGTCGAGGCCGAAGGGGTTGCCGATGGCGAGGACCTCCTGGCCCACCCGCAGGCCCGCCGAGGAGCCGACGCGGATCGGCCGCAGCCGCTCGCGCGGCGCCTTGACCCGCAGCACCGCGAGGTCCTTGTTCGGCGCCCCGCCCACGGGCTCGGCGTCGGCCTCGGTGCCGTCGGCGAAGTAGACGATGAAGCGCTGGCCGCCCTGGACGACGTGGTAGTTCGTCACCACGTGGCCGGCGTCGTCCCAGACGAAGCCGCTGCCGGCGCCCTGGGGAGTCTCGAGCATGTTGTAGGAAAAGAAGTCGCGGCGCCGCACGATGTTCGAGATGTGGACGACCGACGGCGACACCTCCTGGAAGATGCCGACGTGGCGCCGCTCCACGTCCGTGAGCTCGCCGTCGATGGCGGCGGGGAGGGTCGCCGGCTGGGCTTCGAGGGTATTGCCGCGGCCGGCCGGCCGGCCGTCGGGCGGCCACCACAGGAGGTAGCCGCTCAGGTGTCCGAGGACGAACACGGTCACGAAGGTGAGGAGGATCGATCGGGTACGCATCGCGCTATACGGGTAACGCCGACAACGCCCGGATCAATTCCTCGGCGCTCTGGTAACGGTCCGCCGGCGTCTTGGCCAGGAGCCTGGCGAGCACGTCGATCCAACCGTGCGGCAGGTCGGGGCGGTGCGCTCGCACGTCCGGCGGCGGCTCGTTGAGGTGCTTGAAGACCACCGCGGTGGCGGTCTCCGCCTCGAAGGGCTCGTGGCCGGTGAGCAGGTTGTAGGCGATTACGCCGAGGGCGTAGAGATCGCAGGTCCCGTCGACGGGCTGCCCCTGGATCTGCTCCGGCGACATGTAGAGCGGCGAGCCCACCACCTCGCCGGCCTTGGTGAGCTGCTTCGAGACGCCGTCGTTCATGTGAGCGATGCCGAAGTCGAGCACCTTCACGCGGCCGTCGACGAGGATCACGTTACCGGGCTTGAGGTCGCGGTGGACCACCTTCAGGCGGTGGGCCTCGGCGAGCGCCGCGGCGATCTCGCGCAAAACCTCGCGGGCGCGCTCGAGCGGCAGGGGAGCCTGGCTGTCGATCACCTCGTCGAGCCCGGGGCCGTCGAGGTACTCCATGATCACGAAGATGCCGTCGGCGAGCTGGCCGAAGTCGTGGACCCGCACCACGTTGGGATGCGAAATCTTGCGGCAGATCTGGACCTCGCGGAAGAGCCGCTCACGCTCGTCCGACGACTCGGCGGCGAGGTTGATCATGGTCTTGATCGCCACCTCTTCGTCGAACTGGCGGTCGTGAGCGCGGTAGACCCGGCTCATGCCGCCGCGCCCGAGCTCGCCCTGGATCTCGTAGCGGTCGAGCAGCAACTGGCCGGGAAGAAGGCCCACCGCGCCGAGGGCGGAGCGCAGCTCCTCGGCCGAGGGACGCTCCAGCGCCTTGGCGCGCAGGCAGCGCAGGAGCAGGTTGCGCACGGTCCTGGGCACCGCCTCCTCGGCTTCGCGCGGCCAGCTCACGGCCTTCGGGTCGAGGCTCGAGGAGGCTCGGTTGGCGGGCATGTAGGCGCGCAGCAGCTCGACGCCCAGGAGCCCGAGGCTGTAGAGGTCGCTCGCCGGGCTGCCCTCCTCGCCCTTGCGGGTCTCGGGGCTCAGGTAGGCGCGGCTTTCCTGGTCGTGGTGGGCCAGGATGCCCGCCAGGCCGAGGCCCACCAGCTTCACGCGGTTCTTCTCGTCGACCAGGAGGGCGCGCGGCGAGAGCCACTGGTGGGTGATGTTGACCTTGTGGCTGGTGGCCAGGGCGTCGGAGATCTGGCGCAGGATGCCGAGGCCCACGGCGTGCGGCAGCGGTCCCTGCGCCAGCCGCCGGGCCAGCGTCAGCGCCCGGAACGGCTCGTAGAGCAGCAGCACGTTGCCGTGGGCGAGCACCACCTCGTGCAGCGTCAGCACCGACTCGAGGCCGAAGCCGCTGAACCTGCCCATGGTGTGGCGCAGGTTCTCGGGCTCGCCCGCGAAGGACTGCGGAAACGACACCATGAGCATGGGTTTCTTGCCGCGGCGGTCGATCGCCTCGAACACGCTGACGCCTTGCCACCAGGGCTCGAGCTGGCTCCGGATGACGAACGGCTGGCCGGTGAGGTCGGGGGCGATCGCCCCGAAGACCGGCGGATGGAGCACCAGCTCGGTGGAGATCGTCCCCGAAGGCGGCCTCGAGCGCCGCGGCGCCTCGGCGCCGGCGGCCAGGGCGCGCGCCGCCGTGAGCCGCCCCGTGGTGTCCTGGAAGGCGTGCTTTTCGGCGATCACCTTCTCGTAACAGACGGCGGCGGCTTCCCAGTTCTTCTTGGCCTCCTCGATGCGGCCTTCGAGGTACCAGCGGATGTGGCCCGGCAGCGCCAGGCGTCCTTCCTTCTTCTCGCGCCGCAGGGTCTCGAGGCGGTGCTCGGCGCCTTCGATCATGTCTTTGTTGAGCAGCAGGGGAACCAGCAGCAGCGAGGCCTGCACGTAGTCCTCGTGGTCGGTCGGGATCGTCTGCAGGAGCTCGAACGCCTGCGTCCGGCGGCGGGCCTTCAGGTAGTAGTTGCCGGCGTAGAGCGGCATGTCGGCGGCGCGGTAGGCCTCGGCCGCGTGCTCGTAGTCGTTGAGCCTCAGGTAGGCCGCCGCCGCCTCCCGGTGCATGTTGACCTTGGCGTAGCAGCGCGCCGCGTCGGCGTAGCGGCCGGCGCGGAAGAAGTGCTCGGCCGCCTGCTTGGGGTTCTCGGCCTTCTCGAAGAGCTCGGCGGCGCGGTCCCAGACCTCGGCCTGCTCGAAGGCGGCGGCGGCCTCCTCGCCGCGGCCCATCCGTTCCAGGATCTCGCCGGCGTCGCTGTAGCGGTCGCAGCGCAGGTAGATGGTGGCGCGCAGCGCGTCGTCGGCGTCGGTCGCCTTCTCGACCGCGTCGAGGGCCTCCGGCGCCCGGTTGGCCTCGAGGAAGGCCTCGGCGGCCTCGGCGTAGCGCTTGTCGCGCAAGAAGAGCCGCGCCGACCGCAGCGCCGTACCGACGCCGTGGCGGCGCAGGATCTCGGCCGCCTGGCCGTAGCGTCCGAGGTTCTCGAGCACCTCGGCCCGCAGCATCTCGATCTCGAGGATCTCGTGCTGGATGGCGGGGCTGGCCGCGTCGTCGCGCTGGTGAAGCTGGTGGATCTCGAGCTCCCAGGCGCGCAGGGCGGGCTCGTGCAGGCCGACCTCGGCGAAGCTCTGGGCGGCCCGCCGGTACATCGACGCCTTCTCGTAGTTGCGCCCGGCGCGCTCGAGCTGCCGCGCCTTGACCGCGGCCTCGGCGGCCTGGCGGTAGGCCCCGGCCTTCTCGTATTGGGTGATGGCGCCGCGGTGGTCCCCCTGGCGGTCGAGGAGCTCGGCGGCCTTCAAAGGCAGGGGCGCCGCGAGATAGGCGTCGACCGCCTTCGCGGTCTCGCCGAGCTCGGCGAAGACTCCCGCCGCCTGCTCGTGACACTCGGCCCGCAAGTAGAGCTCGGCCGCCTTTTGCAACTCGCCTTTACGATAGGCCTCGTCTGCTTTGGCGGCGTAATCGCGCTGGAACCAGAATCCGAGGACGGTCATCGAAGGTGGTGTCTTTCGCCGCTGGGTCTGCGCGGCGCGCAACGCCGCAGGGGAAGGCTATTCTACCGCATCCCGCGGCGCGCGGGACACCGGATCGGACCCTATGGTAGCGTCTCTCACGCCATGGGAGCGCACCGTTCCGCGATCGCCGGCGCCTTCGCCGCAGCCCTGGCACTCGCCCTCTCGCTCGTTCTGGCGCTGGTGGCCGCGTGCCGCGCTCCCCGAGCCGCGGAGCCGGCCCCCCGTCTCGTCCTGCTCTACGCCACCTGCACCGTCAACAAGCACTTCCTCTCGCCCTACGCCCCGGAGATCACCTTCACCCCCCGCCTCGGGGAGCTCGCGCGCGAGGCGGTGGTCTTCCGCCGTCACCGCACCGAGGCGGGCCAGTCGGGCACCGCTTTCGCGTCGATCTTCTCGGGAGCTCAGGCGGACCGCCACGGCGTCTTCCGCCATCCGTCGCGGCTCGCTGACGAGGTCGAGCTGGTCGGCGAGACCTTCCGCCGCGGCGGCTGGGACGTGGTGACCTGGCTCGAGCACGACATGGCCTCGGCCGAGCTCGGTTACGCTCAGGGAGCGCGCGCGAGCTTCGACCGCAAGCTCGCGGCGGGCGACGGCGAGCTGCGGCGGGTGCTTGCGGAGCTGCGGCGGGACGGCGGCTACCGGGCGCTCCTGATCACCAACTTCACCGTCACCCATGGCCCCTACCAGACGGCGGCGTTGGAGTGGTTCTGTGGGCTCTATCCCGACGTCTGCTCCGCGCGCGAAGACCGCGAGGCGTTCGACCGCTACGCCGACTTCTACCGCCGCGCCCACGCCTTCCTCTCCTACGACTTTCCCGCCACCCGCGAGCGCACCGGCATGGACGAGCCGCGCCTCGCGGAGCTGGTGGCGGCGGTGGAGCTGCTCTACCGCGCCAACGTCGCCTACCTCGACCAGCTCTTCGGCGCCGTCGTCGACGAGATCCGCGGCGCCGGCCTGTGGGAGGAGAGCGTGATCGTCTTCACCGCCGACCACGGCGAGACGCTGTATCGCGACGGCACTTGGTTCAAATGGACCCATGGCCACCAACTGGCGCCGGAGGTGCTCGAGGTGCCGCTCGTCGTGCGCGCTCCCGGCGTCGCGGCCGGCGACTGGGAAGGGGTCACGCGCTCGATCGACGTCTTCCCGACCCTGGCCGGCCTCGCCGGGCTGCCGCCGCCGGCGGGCGAAGGCTACGGCGTCGACCTGGCGCCGGCGCTCCTCGGCCGCCAGCCGCGGCCCGAGCTCGAGGCCTGGAGCCATACCGCGCTCATTGCCGAGCCGGTCGCCGAAGCGTCCCGGAAGTGGAGCCTCTTCCATTCCATGTACCCGCGCGTGGACCCGGAGCTCATGTGGGTCGAGCTGCGGCGGGGCGAGCGCGTGTGGCAGCTCCGGCGCACCCCGGCCGGCGAGCCGGAGCCCGCGGTCTTCGACCTGGCGTCCGACCCCTGGGAGCTCGCCAACCTCTACCGGCCTGACGGCGGCGAGGATCCCGCCTTCGCCGAGCTGCGGCGTTACCGCGCGCGTCTGATCGCCGCCTGGCACGAGCACGCGGCGCGGCGCCAGGAGATCGACCCGGAGCGCCAGGAAGAGCTGCTGAGGAGCCTGGGCTACGTCGACTGAGACGTGGGTGTAGGGGCGCAAGGCTTGCGCCCTCCGGCGGGCGGGCACCCTGCCCGCCTCTGGCGCCTGGCGTCGCCAGGCGCGGGCGCACGCCGTGCGCCCCTACACCGAAACGGGCGGCCCCGTCGGGGCCGGGCGCACGCCGCGCACCCCTACACCGAAACGGGCGGCCCCGTCGGGGCCGGGCGCACGCCGTGCGCCCCTACACCGAAACGGGCGGCCCCGTCGGGGCCGGGCGCCCCTACACCGAAACGGGCGGCCCCGTCGGGGCCGGGCGCACGCCGTGCGCCCCTACATCTCCAGCACCAGTTTCCCCCAGTTGCCACCCCTCTCCATCTGCCGGTAGGCCTCCGTGACCTCGGCGAAGGGATAGACCCGGTCGACGATCGGGCGCAGCCGTCCGTCGTCGAGCCGATCGCGGGCGAAGGCGAGAAAGCCCGCCACCAGCCGCGCCTTTTCGTCGCGGCTGCGCGCCCGCAGCACCGAGCCGATGAGCCGCAGGCGCCGGCGCAGCACCTCGGCGAGGTCGATCTCGGCCCGCGCCCCGGCCAGCAGCCCCACCAGCACCAGGCGTCCGCGGCTCTTGAGCGCCCGCAGCAAATCGTTCACGCCGGCGCCGCCGGCGAGGTCCATGACCAGGTCCACGCCCGCGCCGCCGGTCGCCTCGCGAACGGCTTCGGCCAGGCCGTCGCCGAGCTCGAGGCAGACGTCGGCGCCGAGCTCGCGCAGCGGCTCCAGGCGCTCGAGGCGCCGGCCCGCCACCAGCACCCGCGCTCCCAGCTCGCGCGCGAGCTGCACGGCGAAGGTGCCGACGCCCGAGGCCGCGGCGGTCACGAGCACGCTGGCGCCTTCCACGAGACCGCCCTCGTGGACGAGGTTCGTCCACGCGGTGAGGGCGACCTCGGGGAGGGCCGCGGCGGCGGTGAAGTCGAGTCCCGCCGGAACGCGCATGAGCTGTCCGGCGGGCACGGCCGCCTTCTCACCGTGGCCGCCGCCGGCCAGCAGCGCCATCACGCGGTCGTCGCGGTGCCAGCCGTCGGCCTCGCCGGCGTCCTCGATCTCGCCGGCGCACTCCAGCCCGGGGACCTCGCTCTCGCCGGGCGGCGGCGGGTAGAGGCCGCGGACCTGGAGCAGGTCGGCGCGGTTCAGGGCGCTGGCGCGCACCCGCACCAGCACCTCGCCCGGCCCCGGGCTCGGGTCGGGGACCTCTCCCAGCCGAGGTCCTCCGGCGTCGACGACGACGGCGCGCATGGGGCTGAACCTAGCACGAGAAAGGCGCGGGATAGAATCGCCCTGCCATGGCGCTCTCGACCGCAGTGCCGCGCACCGACCTCGCCGAGAAACGGCGCATCCTCCAGCTCGAGACGCTTTACGACCTGGCGCTGGCGCTGCACGCCGGGCGCCCCGAGCAGGAGCTGGTCGAGGAACTGCTGCTGCGCGTCTGCACGGTGCTCGATCCCGGCGCCGCGGTGGCGGTGACCCGCGACCTCGCCGGCGGCGCCCGCGCTCTCGCCTCCGTGGGCTGGCACCACCGGCCGCCGCAAGGCGGCGAGCTCCTCGCCGGCTCCCTGTGGCGCGAGCTCCTCGCCCAGGGCCGGACCCTGGCGATGCGCGACGGCGAGCTCTGCGGTCGCCCCTACCGCGAGCTCCTCGCCACCCCGCTGGCCGACCGCGAGGTCTATCTCGGCTACCTCGTGCTCCTCGACAAGGAGGTGCGCGGCGCCCGCGACTCCTTCGCCTTCACCGCCGAGGACCGCCGCTTCCTCGACTCGGTGGCGGCGCTCGCCGCCGTGGCGCTCAACAGCTCGCGCCAGCTCGAGGACCTCGAGACCCAGCGCGAGCGTCTCGCCGAGGAGAACAAGGTCCTCAAGGGGCGGCTCGTGGAGGAGTTCGCCGGTCACCGAATCGTCGCCTCGGCGCCTCCCATGCGCCGGGTGCTCGAGATGGTCGAGCGCGTTGCGCCACGCGGCGTCAACGTGCTGCTGCGCGGCGAGAGCGGCACCGGCAAGGAGCTGGTGGCCAAGCTCCTCCACTCGCTCTCCGGCCGCGCCGGCTCGCTGATCGCCTTGAACTGCGCGGCGCTGCCCGAGTCGCTGCTCGAGAGCGAGCTCTTCGGCATCGAGGGGGGCGTGGCCACCGGCGTCCAGGCGCGGCGCGGCAAGTTCGAGCTCGCCCACCGCGGCACCCTCTTCCTCGACGAGATCGGCGACCTCCAGCCGCCGCTCCAGGTCAAGCTCCTGCGCGCCCTCCAGGAGCGCGAGATCGTCAAGGTCGGCGGCCAGAAGTCCCTGCCCGTCGACGTGCGCGTCGTCGCCGCCACCCACCGCAATCTCGAGGCCCTGATCGCCGAGGGCTCGTTCCGCGAGGACCTCTATTACCGCCTCAAGGGGGTCGAGCTCGAGCTGCCGCCGCTGCGCGACCGGCGCCAGGACGTGCCCCTGCTCGTGCGCTACTTCATCGAGGAGTTCTGCCGCCGCGAGGGCCTGACGCCGCCGCCGCTCTCCCCGGAGGCCCAATCCCTCCTTCTCGGCTACGACTACCCCGGCAACGTGCGCGAGCTCCAGAACCTGGTCGAGGGTGCCGTGTCCCTCGCCGACGCCGCCGTCGACGCCGAGCTCCTGCGCCGCCTCATCGGCGACGCGGCCGAGTCCGCCGGCGACGGCGAGACGCCGCTCGACCTGCGCAGCGTCGAGCGCCGTCACATCGAGCGGGTGCTGCGCATGACCGACGGCAACAAGAGCACCGCCGCCCAGCTCCTCGGCCTCGACCGCCGCACATTGCAGCGCAAGGGGTTCTAGCTGCGCCTGGCCTGGAGCTTCATGGCGGGCGCGGCACATCGCCGCGCATGCGGCATTCTGCCGCGAACGTGCGCAGGCCATGGCCTGTGGCCGCCTGTCCGGATGGAGCGGATCGTGGACGGTCGAACGCTGCGGCAGAATGCCGCGCCCCAGCCGGGGACCATCCCAGGCCGCAGCGGCGGACGGATCGGCGCGAAGATCGTTCAAGCCCTTTGTCGGCAAGGGCTTACGGCGCCGAGAGGAAGATTGGACGGCGACCTGGCAGCGACTTTGCTGATAAGGGGCTTGAAACAGCGAGGAGGCTCTCATGCTACAATCCGCCCGCAACCGCGTCGTCGCCGTTCCCCGGGTACCCGTCCAGGTGTTCCTGTCGGCCGGAACGCTGGTGAGCTTTGGGTGGCTGCTGCTCCAGGACAAGATCCATCCGCTCGTCATCTACCTCCTGCAGCTCTACCTGACCTTCTGAGACCGTGATCTGCCGAGCTGGAAGACCGTAGGACGTTGGAGGACCGTGGGACGGATGGATCCGGCGACCGGAGCCGCGCCATGCAGGACGTGACCCTGACTCTACCCATGCTGCCCGACATGGAGCTCACCGCCAGCAAGACGGCGAGCGCGATGGGCGAGCACATCCGCATGAGCCGCGATAAGATCGACGAGATCCAGATGGCCGTGGTCGAGGCGACGATCAACGCCTTCGAGCACAGCGGATCGCCGGACCGGAAGGTCAGGATCCATTTCCACGTACTAGGTACGGAAGGGGATCCCACCGGGTTGCAGATCACGGTGACGGACCACGGCACCGGCATTCCGGACGGCAGGCTGCCGATGCCGGGCAACGACGGCCGCAAGTCGGCGCCGCTGCCGCAGAAGCGAGGGCACGGCCTGAGGATCATCAACGGCCTGATGGACAGCGTGGACATCCGGTCCGACGAGCAAGGCACGACCGTCGTCATGACGAAGTTGTGCTGATTCCAGGAGCCCTTGTGATGACAGAGAGCCTAAAGCTGACCGTCGACGACGCGCGGGATGACCTGGCGGTCATCCGGACCGACGGCTACATCAACAACCAGGGTGGCGAAGAGATTGCGCGGGTGGCCTACGAGCTCATCGACAAGGGGCACAAGAAGCTCCTCCTCGACCTCTCGGGGACCAAGATCGTCAACTCCATCGGCATCTCCATCCTCATCGAGATCATCGAGAAGATGCTGGAGATCGACGGCAAGCTGGCCTTCTGCAGCCTGACGCCGACGATCGAGAAGACGTTCCACATCATGGGGCTGGCGCAGTACGCCAGCATCTATCCCGACGAAGAGGCGGCTCTCCAGGAGCTCGCCGTCTGAGCGGCGGGCAGCGTGAGGATCGCCGCGCTCTTCATCCGCGATGACTTCCCCGACCTCATCCACGTTCCCCGCCGCCGACTGGCAGGCGCTCTTCTCGCTGAGCCGCAAGGAAGCGGACGACCAGCAGGTGCTGGAAGCGCAGCTCGCGGCCTGGTGCGAGGCCCACGGCGTCGATGCGGCCCTCTATTGCCCGGAGGAGGGCGGAGCCTCCATCCGGCGCGTCGACGCGGGCGCCACCGCGTTTCCCGACGCGCTGCCGGACGCCCTCCCGGAGGGCTGGCGGCGCCTCGAGCTCCCCGCCGCCGTGCTCCTGCACACTGCCAGGAGCGCGACCGTCACGGCAGCGGCCGTCGATCCCCAGGATCCGCGGTTGCTGCTGCTGGCGGCGGGGGTGCGGATCAGTTGCCTGAAGCGCGAGATCCACCAGCAGAGCTTTCAGGCCAAGTTCCGCGGCGTCGAGCTCGAGGCTCTCTACGAGATGGGTCTGGCCATCGCCTCGACCCTCGACCTCGACGCGCTCGGCGAGGAGGTGCTGCTGCGGGCGATGTCGCTGCTCGACGCGCGGCGCGGCGCCCTCTACCTCCTCGACGGCGACGTCTACCGGCTCGACCACGCGATCGGCGGCGAGGCCTGGCAGGCGCTCGCCGCCGACGCCGCCGACGTGGCCGCCATCCGCTCCGGCGAGGGCAACGGCTCGGCCGACTGGCTGCCCGGCGCCCGCCACCTCCTGGCGGTGTCGGTGGAGATCGACGGCGACCCGCGCGGCTTCCTGGTGGTCGCCGACAAGGAGAGCCGCCGCGGCGTCGGCCCGTTCCCGGCGACCGACCGCCGCACCCTGGCGCTGTTCGCCAACCAGGCGGCGATCGCCCTCGAGAACGCCAAGCTCCACAAGCTCGCCCTCGAGAAGGAGCGTCTCGAGCGCGAGATGGAGCTGGCCGCCGAGATCCAGCAGCAGATCCTGCCCAAGGTCATGCCCGTGGTCCCCGGTTTCGAGGTCGCCGGCTGGAACCGGCCGGCACGCCAGGTCGGCGGCGACTACTTCGACGTCCACGACGACCACAAGGGCCACCTCGGCCTGATCGTCGGCGACGTCACCGGCAAGGGCATGCCGGCGGCGCTGCTGGTCTCGACCCTCCACTCGGCGCTGCACGTGCTGCTCGACCGCATGGAGATCAGCATCGAGCTGATCGAGCGCCTGAACCGCCACATCTGCGAGTCGTCGAGCGTCAACAAGTTCATCACCATGCTGCTGGCCACCCTCGACTGCGCCAGCAACCGGCTGGTCTACCTCAACGCCGGCCACAATCCCGGCCTCGTGCTGCGCGGCGACGGGGCGCCGATCCACCTCACCTCCGGCGGTCTGCCCCTGGGGCTCATGCCGCAGGGCAAGTACGGCTCGGCCTACCTCGACCTCGAGCCCGGCGACCTCGTGTGCATCTACAGCGACGGCATCACCGAGTGCGAGGGGCCGGACGAGGAGGAGTTCGGCCTCGAGCGCCTGGTCGACGTGCTGCGCGAGAACCGCGACCGGCCGCTAGGCGAGGTCATCGCCGCCATCGACCGGGCGGCGACGGGCTTTGCCGAAGGCCGTCCCCAGGGCGACGACCAGACCGTCGTCCTGCTGCGGCGCCAATAACGCTCCGCGCCGGCTCAGAGCGCCTGGAACTTTCCAGATTCCTCGAGCACCACGGCCGGCGCCGAGATGCCGCCGAGGGGCGTGGTGGCGGTGGCCAGCACCACCGGACTCTCGCCGATCGCGCGCAGGCGGGCGAGGGCCGCGAGCAGGCTCTCGTGCCACACGAAGTCGGCGACCGGCTCGGCGAGCTCGCCGCCGGCGATCCGGCGTACGCCCCGCGCCACCATGCGGACCCTGAGGTGGGCGGGATCGTAGCACTCTGCCCTGTCCACCCAACCCACGAAGAGACCGCCGTCGGCGGCGGCCAGGAGCTCGGCCTCGGCGCTCTCGCCCGGCAGCAGGAAGAGATGGCTGAAGAGCGCCTCCTGGCCGCCGACCGCCTGCGCCGTCGGCGCCAGGCCGGCCTGCTGGCTCTGGGCGTGGCTGAGCGCCGGCGTCGACGGCGTGCCTTCCACGATGAGGTCCAGGCAGCGCTTCTGCGACCCCTCGAAGTCGAAAGGGAAGGACAGGCCCGGGGCGGTGCCGTCGTCGCGCAGGTTGAACTTGCGGTCGAAGACCTGGACGTTGCGGTGCCGGGCGAGCAGCGAGGTGCCGTCGAGGAACGAACGCCCGGAGAACGCGAAGGCGTTGAGCACGCTGAGCCATTGCACCGTGGCCTCGCCCGCCAGCGCCACGGGCACCGGCGCCGCGGGCGGCGCCGCCGGCGTGCCGTGGCCGCGCAGACGGCGGGCGCGGTCGCGGACCGCCTCCGGCTCGAGATCGGCGAGGCGGCGAGCGGAGGCGGCCGCGAAGCCGCTGCCGGCGCCCCGGCCCGCCGCGACGTAGAGCGTCGCTTCCGTCGACGCGGCGCTGCGGCGCAGGCCGTGGCTGTTGCAGATCACCAGGCGGGTGTCGCTCCAGGCGAGCCGCGCCGCCTCCTCGTCGGCGCAGAGGGCGCCGAGCAGGTCCTGTGCCGCCTTCGGCGTGAGGTGGGAGATCTCGCGGTCGAGCAGGCGGCGCGGAGCGCGATACTCCTCGCCGTCGGTGGGCATGACCGGCCGCCGCTTGAGCTTCTCGCGCACCTTGGCCATGGCCAGGGCCTGGCGCACGCCGCTCTCGAGCAGGTTGGCGTCGGGCGTGTCGGTGCGGTACCAGCCCTGGCGGCCGGCCTCGACGACGCGCACCAGCACGGTGAGCCGCGGGTCTTCGATCAAGGGGGCCTCGTCGGCGCGTGAGGAGGCACGGCCGCGCCGCCGCTCGAGCCACACGACCTCGGTCTCGTCGGCCACGGAGGTGGCGAGCACCCGGTCGAGGCAGGACCGGACGTCGTCGAAGCGGTGGAAGCCCCTCTTCTTGCCGTTCACGGCTAGCGGTTGCGCCCGTAGCGCTCGTGGCTCGACACCCAGTCGAGCGAGGAGATCGCCGAGGCGAGGGAGATCTCGCCGGCGAGCGCCACGCCGGCCACGATCTCGGCCAGTTTCCGAACCTTGCCGCGGCCCCAGCAGCCGAGGACCTCCAGGCACTCGCGCTGCGTCGCCAGGGCGGTGCCGCCGCCGTGGGTGGCCACGATCAGCGACGGGATGGTGATCGAGATGTAGAGGTCGCGGTCCGGCGTGAGCTCGGAATAGAGGATGCCGGCCGACGACTCGGCGACGTTGGCCACGTCCTGGCCGGTGGCGATGAACATCGCGGTGACCGCGTTGGGCGAGTGGCAGCCGTTGTTGTTGGCGCCGGAGAGGAAGGCGCCCACGTTGGCCACGCCGGCGTGGTAGGAGAGGGCCTCGGGCTCGACCCGCATGTGCTGGATCAGCACGTCGCGGGGAATGGTCGCTTCCGCCGTCACCCGCTTGCCGCGGGTGCGCATCAGGTTGACCTGCGAGGCCTTCTTGTCGGTGGCGAGGTTCGATTCGAGGAAGAAGCGCTTGATCGTCGGCACCTGCTCGAGGATCCAGGAACAGGCGGCGAAGGTGGCGCGGCCCACCATGTTCTGGCCGGCGGCGTCGCCGGTCGAGAAGTTGAACCTCAGGTAGGCGAACTTGTTCGCCAGGTAGGGGTCGATGTAGAGCAGCTTGGCGACGCTCGAGGTCTCTTCGGCCTTGCCGGCGATCACCTTCAGGTTCTCCTCGACCCAGAGGCGGAAGTCGCGCGCTTCGCGCGCCGACTCGAAGACGAAGACCGGCGCCCGTTGCATGCAGTCGTCGACCACGGTCGAGAGCACGCCGCCCGAGAGGTTCAAGACCTTGATGCCGCGGTTGTACGAGGCGACGAGGGTGCCCTCGGTGGTGGCCAGCGGGATCAGGAACTCCCCCTGCGCGTGCTCGCCGCGCACGTTGAGCGGGCCGGCGAAGCCGATCGGCACCTGGGCCACGCCGGTGAAGTTCTCGACGTTGCCGGCGGTGGTCCGCGGGTCGAAGGAGTACTTGTAGAGGTGCTTCGGTTTGACGCCGGCGCGCTTCTCGATGAAGCGCTGGCGCTGGCGGATGATCCGTGGGGTGTAGTTGGTCTCCTTGTCGCAAGGGATCGCCGGCGCCGTCGCCTGCCGGTCGGCGATCGCGTCGGTGACCTTGAGCCGCAGCTCGCCGAAGGGCTCGGCGCTGAACGCCAGCGACACGTCGTGCTTGCCCTCGCCGAGCTTCGGGCCGCCGGCGTGGAGGTGGACGACCTTGCGCAGCGGGAAGGCTACCGGGCGCTCCTTGGTGATGGCGTCGCCGCGCAGCTTCTCGCCGTTGCCGGCCTCCAGGGTGATCCTGGCGAGCGGGATCTCCTCGCCGTCGATCTTCACGTGCCGCACGCCTGTCAGGGTGGCGTCGCTCAGGCGGTTCTTCAGCGTGAGCTTGACGCCGCCCCGCACGTTCTCGAGGCTGCCGAAGGTGTAGAGCTGCTTGAGGATGAGGGAAGGGATCTTCATGGTTCCTGCTCCTCGGGTCGGGAGGCCAGCATACCAAATCGGCGTAGGGGCGCACGGCGTGCGCCCGGTGGCGGCGAACCGCGCGTCCGGACGACCCCCGCGATAAGCTGGCGGCCGATGGCGGAAGTGACCCCCGAGTTCCTGGCCATGGGCCTGGTGTGGTTCGTGGCTTTCCTGTTCTCGACCACAGTCCACGAGGCGGCCCACGCCCTCGCGGCCTGGAGGCTCGGCGACCCGACCGCCTACCTCGGCGGCCAGGTGACGCTCAACCCGCTGCCCCACGTCCAGCGCGAGCCGATCGGCACGGTGGCGGTGCCGATCGTCAGCTACCTCTTCGCGGGCTGGATGATGGGGTGGGCGAGCGCGCCCTACGACCCGTGGTGGGCCGACCGCCACCCGCGACGCGCGGCGTGGATGGCGCTGGCCGGTCCGGCGGCGAACCTGCTGTTGCTGGTGGGGACGGGGCTGCTGATCCGTCTGGGGACGGCGGCGGAAGTCCTGGCGCCGCCCGCAACGGTGACCTTCACCCACGTCGTCGAGGCGACGGCCGACGGCGGTCTGGGAGCGCTGGCGCCGGTGCTCTCGATCCTCTTCACGTTGAACCTGCTGCTGCTGGTCTTCAACCTGCTGCCGCTGCCGCCGCTTGACGGCAGCGGCGTGCTGCCGCTGGTGCTGCCCGAGCGGGTGGCCCTGCGCTACCAGGAGTTCATGCGCCAGCCGACCTGGAGCCTGCTCGGCATCTTCGTGGCCTGGAAGGTGATCGGCGAGATCTTCTGGCCGGTCTTCGTCTTCGCCTTGAACCTGCTCTACCCCGGGCTGCGGTACGGGTAGAGCTCGAGCTTCGACGCTGAGGAAGGGCCATGGCGTCTCACGTCCGCTCCGGAATCCTGCCCGCGGTGCTCTTCGCACTGCTCGGATGCGGCGAGCCCGACCTCCGGTTCGATCCCGCGCGCTTCCCCTACGTCCTCGACCTGGCGGCCCACGCCGAGATCGCCGCCGTGCGCACCGAGACGCGCCTGGTCGACCTCGGCACGCCGGAGAGCCACGAGCTCCAGGTCGAGGGTTGGACCGACGACGGCGTCTTCGCCGACGACGGCTCGACCTTCGCCTGGAGCTTGGGCGCCGGCTCCACCCTGCAGCTCATGGTCCTCGATCCCCGCCACCTCCGGATTCAGGCTCGCCTGAGGCCCTATCGCATCGACGGGCCGCGCCAGAAGGTCGCGGTGGCGCTCAACGGACGGCCGGTGCGCGTCCTGACGCTCAAGGGCGGCATGCGCACCTACCGCTTCGAGCTCCCGGCCCACGCCGTCGTGCGCGGACCCAACGAGCTCGGCCTCGTCAACGTCTACCCTGAGAAGATCGGACCGGGTCCCCCCGACCTCGGCCCACCCGGCACCGCCTGGGACTACCTCTGCGTCGACGGCTGCGAGCCGGTGGCCGTGCCCGAAGCGCGCGGCGGCGATCTTCACCTCCCCTTCGGCAGCGACCTCGCTTTCTACCTCGAGGCGGCCGACGCCGGCCTGTTCGTGATCGACGCCCTCGAATCGTCCCATCGCCGCGGTCGGCTCGAGGTCCGGGTGCGGCTCGCGGGCGAGAGCGGGCCGGCCGCGCCGCGCCGATTGCGGGCGAGCCGGCGCCCGGCGGGGCTCGGGGTCGACGTGCCCGGGCCGACGCTCGTGGGCCTCACGCTGTCGGCCGTCGGGACGCCGGCGTCCGGCGGGCTGCTGTTGCGTCGGCCGCGGCTCCTGTCGGCCGCCGCCGTGACCACCGAGCGCCGCGGACTCGGCGTCCCGGAGCCGCCCGCCGAGGACGCCGCGTCGCGCCGTCCCGCGTCACGCCGCAACAACGTCCTCGTCTACCTCGTCGACACCCTGCGCGCCGATCACCTCGGCTGCTACGGCTACGAGCGCGACACCTCGCCGCGGCTCGACGCCTTCGCCGCCGACGCCGTCCTGTTCGAAGACGCCCTTGCCCAGTCGTCGTGGACGCGCAGCAGCGTCGCCTCGCTCTTCACCGGCCGCCAGCCGCCGTCCCACGGCGTCCACGGCCGCGAGGACGCCCTCTCGGAGGAGGCCGTCACCCTGGCCGAGGTGCTGGGCGACGCCGGATACGCCACCGCGGCCTTCGTGACCAACGGCAACGCCAGCCGCCCCTTCGGTTTCGCCCAGGGCTTCGACGTTTTCGAGCTGCTCGGCGAGGACCGGACCACCGCCGCCCTCCACGCCCTCTCCGACGACGTCCACCGCGCGGTCTCCGCCTGGCTCGACCGCCTTCCTGCCGGGCACCCGTTCTTCGTCTACGCCCACACCATGGAGCCCCACGCCCCCTACGCGCCGCCGGCCGAGGCGGTGCGGCGGCTCGGTGTCCGGCCGTCCGCTCCCGACGTTCCGCCGACGGCGGCGCTGGCGGAGCTCCGGGAAAGGCTGCGCCACCGCTTCGGCGCCGCGGCCGCGCGGCTCGAGCTCGGCTCCATGGCCTTGCTGCAGGGCCTGCGGCAAGGCGTGCTCGCCGCCGATCCTGAAATGACCGCGAGCCTGGCGGCGCTCTATGACGCCGAGATCTCGTCCAACGACCGTCACTTCGGCGCCTTGCTCGACGAGCTGCGCCGCCGCGGTCTTTACGACGAGACCGTGGTGGTCTTCGTCTCGGACCACGGCGAGGAGATCCACGACCATGGCGGCTGGGAGCACGGCACGACGCTCTTCCAGGAGCAATTGCGGGTGCCGTTGATCGTGCGCTTTCCCGACGCCGGCCTGCCGCGCGGCGTGCGCTTGCCGGGCCCGGCGCGGCAGATCGACGTGCTGCCCACCCTCGCCGATTACCTAGCGCTGCCGCTGCCGGAGGGCGTCGAGGGCGCCAGCCTGTTGCCCGAGATCAGCGGGCGCGGCGGCTCGCCGCGGCCCGCCTACTCCCACCTCGACCTCGACGGCCGCTTCGCCGAGAGCCTCGTAGAAGGGCGGTTCAAGATCCTCTGCGAAGACCGCCGCGTGATCGCCTGCCGGCTCTTCGACCTCGCCGCGGACCCGGGGGAGCGGCGCGACCTGGCGGTCGAGCGTCCGGTGCTGGCAGGTTACCTCGAGCAGCGCCTGCGCACCCTGCGGAAAACCGAGGCCGCTCTCGAAGCGGTCGCCGCCGAGGTCGACGACGCGCTCGCCGAGCACCTGCGGGCCCTGGGATATCTTTAGCGCGTGACCCGCACGACGCCTGTGGCCAGCGCCCAGATCCCCGCCGCCACGACGTGGTGGTGCTCGGCTGGCTCTACACGGCCTTCATGTTCCTGCTGACGTCGGGCGTGCGGTTTCTGGCGCGCGGCGACGCCCGCTTCGATCTCGTGCCTTACCTCTGGGTAGCGTCCGTCGTTCTCGCCGGCCTGGCGGCGGCGGCGGTGACGCCGCCGACCGTGAATTCGGCGAGGAACGGCTGCGGGCCGCCGTTCTGCGGCTGCGCGGGCGATCCTGCGCCGAGATCCGCACGGGCGTCCTGGACGCCCTGGCCGCGTTCAGAGGAACGGCGCCGGTGACCGACGACGTGACCCTGGTGGTGGCGCGGCGGCGGTGATTGCCGGGCGCGCCGCAGGGCGCTCCTACCTACGCGTATTCGATCTTGCAGCTCACCTCGATCGAGCGCACCGCCTTGCCCTCCAGGAGCTCCGGGGAGATCGAGATGGGACCCTGGCCGGGCGCGGCGGCGCCGCGGACGGTCGTGGAAGCTCTCGCCGGCGCGGCCTGCGCCGTGGCGCGGGCGGCCTGCGAGAGCAGCTCCGCGGGGACCCGGCCCTGGAACTGCGCCATGGCCGCGGCGAGCTTCTCCTTCTGCTCGAGGAAGCTCGACATGCCGAACTCGGTCGCCTCGGCCTTGATCTTCGGCATCAGCCGCTCGGCGTCCTCGGCGCGGCCCATCCCCTGGTAGGCCTCGGCCAGCGTCATCAGCACCCACTGCTTGTCGCCGCGGGCCTGGAAGCCGGCCGTATCCGCCGTCATCTCCTCACAGATCTCCGCGACCTTCTTGCGGATCATGTTGCCGTGGCCGTAGCTGACGACGGCTTCGAAGGGATCGTCGTCCATCAGGTTCGCCCGCATCGTGTACATGAAGGCCACGTTGATACCGTTGTAATAGTCCTGCTTCACGTAGAAGCCGCGTTCGTAGAAACGGATGGCGCGGTCGAGGTACTCCATGTCGTCCGTGTGATCGAAGAGGCGCTTATTGATCGCGCCCATCAGTCCCAGGGTCTCCGGATCGTTCGACAGCCGCGGCGCGCACCAGGTCTCGAGGATCCGCTCGGCGTCGAAAAGCGCCTGCTTGGCGACCTCGACGTCGATCTTGCCGTCGGCGCCCTTGCGCTCGCCGTGCTTGTAGGTCACGAGCGCCAGGCGTTGGGCCAGGAAGGTGTCGGGCTTGTCCTTGTCGCGGGTGTCCATCTCGATCGCCTGTTTGAAGAGACGGATCGCGTTCTCGAAGTCCCGGTTGCGCTTGGCGAGCTCCGCAGCCTCCATCATGCTGCCCAGGGAGTCTCCTTCCTCGGCGACTTTCTGCGGGCGCTTCTCGGGCGGCACGTAGGCCGGCGGCGCCAGGTACTGCTTGAAGGTATAGCTGGGCGGCGCCATGCCCGACAGGAAGGTATAGACGGGGCTGTCGCTCTGCCGCTCGGTCTTGGCCTTCTGGCGGCGGCGCGCCGTCTCGACGTCGACGATCTTCTCGAGGACGCCGGCGAGATGGCCCACGAACCGCTCCTGCTCGGCCGCCGCGATCTCGTCGCCGCCGTGCTGGTACTGATGGATCACGAACGAGCTCAGGTCGAACGGGATCTTCTGCATCAGCACCGACTCGGCGATGATGATCGTGGTGTTCGGCCGCTGGGCATGGCGTACGCCGAGCTCGTAGAACACGTTGGCGTTGAGCGTCGACAGGTCCGCGATCACGAAATCGGCCTGGTAGATCCACTGATACATGATCGAGTCGATCGAGCCGGTAAGGTTGGCGTCGATGGCGCGGAAGCAGTTGACGTCGACCTTGTCGAAGGCCGGGCGGATGAGCTGCTCGTAGGTCTGGTCGAGGTCGAGCACCCGGCCGGTCGCGAAGTCGGTCTTGCGCCCGAAGCCGATGACGACGAAGCACGTCATCTGAGGGGAGGAGGATGAAGAGGATGAGGAGGTTTTGGTCTTCGCCATGGCTCTACGGTCCCTGCTGAGGTCGTTGACGTTCGCGGGTCGTGGAGAGTCTACACCGCGGCGCAGGCGCCGCAATCGATGATCAGGATCGTCAGGTCGTCGTCGAGCGGACGGCCGCCGGTGTGGCGCTCGAGGTCCGCCAGCAGGCGCGCCATGAGCTCTTCGGGCCCTGCCGCCGCCTGCGCCTCGATCGACGCGCGCAGGCGCTCGTAGCCGAACGGCTCGTCGGCGCCGTCGAGAGCCTCCACCAGGCCGTCGGAGTAGAAGACGAGGCGGCTGTCCGGCGCCAGCTCGAGGCGCTCGGACGGCGGCCGGCACCGCCACTGGAAACCGATCGGCAACGCCGGCAGCATCACCTCGCGCACCGTGCCGCCGGAGATGAAGACCGGGGGATGGGCGGCGTTGGTGATCTCCACCGTCCGCGCCTCGGCGTCGACGTCGGCGAGCGCCAGGGTCACCATCCGGTGCTCGCGCGGCTGGCGCAACATGAACTGGTTCACCCGCTCGAGCAGCTCGGGCCCGCGGTGGCCTTCCTGGACCAGCGTCGCCACCGCCGACTTGACCATCGCCATGAGCAGCCCGGTCGACAGGCCGTGGCCCGCCACGTCGCCGATGGCCACCAGCAGGCGCCCGTGGTCGAGGGGGAAGAGGTCGAAGTAGTCGCCCCCGACCTCGGCCGCCGGCCGGAAATAGGCGCGCACCGAGATCGAGCCGTGCTCGAGGTGGCGCGCCGGCAGCAGGCTCTGCTGGATCTCGCGCGCCAGCTCGAGCTCGCCCTTGAGCCGCTCCTTCTCGGCCACCTCGCCGAGCATGCCCGCCACCGACTCGGTCATGCGGTTGAACGACACCGCCAGGTCGCCGAGCTGGTCGCGGCGCCGCACCGGGATCCGGTAGTCGAGGGCCCCCGCCTGCACCTGGCGGGCGCCGTAGGTCAGGCGCGCCGTCGAGCGCGTGATCGCCCAGATCTGGAGGACCGCCAGACCCACGGCGCCGACGTAGACGAAGAGGAAGAAGGCGCACAGGCCCAGGAAGACGCCCCACAGCGCTTCGCGGATCTCGTACGGCGAACGGAAGAAATCGGCGGTCGCCTCCGCCGGCGAGGTGCGGATGAAGGTGCCGTATTGCTCGCCGGCGATCGTCGAGCCGTCCGACCAGCGGCGCAGCTCGGGCGAGACGCGGATGAAGAAGATGCTGCGCGCATTCCACGCCCGGCTGCGCAGGCTCCGGGTCCCCACCGTCGCCACGCCTTCCGTCAGGTCGTAGACGGTGTGGCCGACCTTGGCGCGGACGTTCCTGCCGCTCCTCTCCGCCGTCGCGTCCTCGGGCGCGTCCGCGTCCGGCGCGTCCTCCGCGCCCTGGGGCTCGTCCTCGCGGGCGTCGTCGTCCCCGTCGTCCTCGTCGTCCTCGTCGTCGCCTTCGTCCTGGAAAATCGCCTGGTACCAGCGGCCCTCGCTGAGCTGCCCGGCCACCTCCGGCCGCAGCCGCACGAGGACGGCGGCGACGTTGCCGCCGCGACGGGCGAGCGCCGCCGCCAGCGTTTCCTCGCCGTGGCGGTAAAGTCCGTGGTCGGTCTCCTTCTCCATCCAAGCAGGCGGCGGCAGATCGGCGGCGCCGGCGCTGCGGCGGGTTTCGCCGCCGGCCAGCAGCATCCAATCGACGAAAGGCGTCAATCCCGCCAGCTCGGCGGGCAGCTCCGGCCCGCGGCCGAGGACGCCGTGCGCCGCCTCGACGCCGTCGTCCTCAGCGACCGCGGCCGCCTCGGCGGCGAGGGCGGCCAGGGCCTCGTCCACGCCGTCCATCACGTCGCCGAAGTCCGCCGAGGCGTACTGGCCGATCAGCACGTAGAGCGCGAAGGCGCCGATCCCGAGCAGCAAGGGGAACGGCAGCACGCCGATCAGCAGATAGGAGACGAAGAGCCGTACGGTCACCCGGTAGGTGGCCTTGCGCCACAGCCACCAGAGGGCGTAGAGGACGCTGGGGACGAGCCACGTCCACAGCAGGACGGTGAGCAGCACGGCGAAGCAGGAGCCGCCCGCGACGATCGAGAAGAAGCGTTCGCCGACCACCAGGACGAGCCCGGCGGTCCACCACAGCCGCGCGGACCGGGGGAGGGCGCGCCAGCGCCGGCGCAGGCCGTCGACCCGCCGCCGCCAACGGCTGGCGGGAGTCTCGGCGCTGGCGTCGGCGGTCGGCATGCCTTCCTACTATTCGTCCCCGTCGCTCATCGCTGCGAGCAGCAAGACGTCGAAGGGCAGGGCGATCGTACGCCGCGGCGGCTCGACGTCCGCGCGCATGCGGAACGACGTCTCGGGCCGGGCGCACAGCTCGTGGAACGCGTCCGCGCCTTCGCGTGGGCCGCACTCTGCGTGGCGCACCTCGCCGCCGGCGATGTAGATCTCGCCGATCGGGCGCCCGCCCTCGACGATCTCCACGACGGCCGTGCGCCGCGCCATGTTGAGCATCTGCAGGATGTCGATGAAGGTGATCGAGCGGTGGGTGCCCGAGAACTGGTCGCGCACGTAGGCGCCCTGCACCTCGGCCACGAGCTGCGCGAGCTCGAAGGGCTTGGGCAGGAAGCGCAGCACGCGCTCGTCGTCGGCCTGGCCGGCAAGCTCCGGGGGGTCGTAGCCGCTGGTGAGGATGAAGCGCACGTCGGCGAGGCGCCGCTCGAGGTCGAGCAGCAGCTCGACGCCGCTCTTGCCGGGCAGCCGCACGTCGGTGATCACGATCTCCGGCACGAAGCCGCCGTCCACCGTCTCCTCGGCGTCCTCGGCGCTGTGGGCGGTGGCGATCGTGAAGGTGGGAAACGACAGGGCGAGGCCCTTCCTGAGCGTCTCCAGGGTATCCGGATCGTCTTCCACCAGCAGGATGTTCACGTCGTCGGCGGCTCCATCGAGAGCGTCCCTGTCCTCAATGGCTATCTTATGGCACCGCCGGGCCGGGGTGCGCGGACTTACCCCGGCCTTTGGGGGTGGAGAACCGGGCGCTAGCGCATCATCACCAGCATCATCACCCGGCCGGTGTCGCCTTCGAGCGCCTCCAGGGCCTTGCCGATCACGGTACCGGGCGCCGGGTCCGCGGCCCGCATGGCGTGGCCCGGGGTGGGCGAGGCCACCAGCAGGTCGCCGGGGCGGATCGCGCCGTAGCTCGCGTCCGCTTTCACCGGCACCCGGCCGGCGAGGGCCAGACGCACGAAGCGCTCGTCGAAGAAGACCTTGAGCGCCGCGGTCTCGAGGTCCTGCCCCAGACGCCGGAGCTCGTCCCGATACGCGGCGTGGAGGGCCTCTTCGTCCGCGGGCTTCGAGAACGCCTTGGCCAGGCCCGCCTCCGGCCGCAGCCGCGCGACGAACCCTTCGAAGCTGGCGAGCGCCGCGGCGAGCTCCTGGAGGTCGGGTCGCCGGTCGAGGGCCTTGAGCTCGAAGTCCGCCCGCTCGCGCTCGAAGATCTCCGCGATCTCCTCGCCCCACGACGCGGCCAGGTGCTCCACGGCGAAGGCGCCGCCGCCCATCACGATGCCGGGGTCCGTGCTCACCACGCCGAGCACCGCCGGGTCGGCGGCGCGCTCGGCGAGCACCACGGAATTCGCCGCCTGTGGAGCGACCCGCACCACGTCCCCCGGCTCGATCGGAGCGTCGCCCTTCCAGAAGCCTTCGGCGAGGTCGAAGGCGTTGTTCTCGAACAGCGTGCCGGTGATTCCGAGGTCACCGTCCTGGTCCCAGCCGACCAGGGTGTTGGCGTTCATGGTGTCGGACTGGAAGAAGCGGTAGACGAAGCCGCCCGCCTGGGGCCGATCGCCGTCGTCGTCCACCAGCATCCGGACCTCGCCGCCGGCGGTTTGCAGGCTCAGGGAACCGGCGTTGTCGACCCCCGGGGCCGCGAGGGCCTTGCTGGAGGCGCCGAGCAGCTCCAGCACGTTGCCCGAGAAGGTGTATCTCGGCGTCGCGGCGGGGTTGAGCTGGAGGTCGTCCTCGTCGAAGATCGACAGCAGGCCGAGCGGGCCGTCGCCGGGCGAGACGAGGAGAGCGTTGTCGCCGTTCAGGGCGAGCCACGCCTCGTCCTCGAAACTCTCGAGGACGGCCCCGCGGTCGGCGAGGAGGGTCGACTCCTGGCCCAGCGCGTGACCGTTGGGCGTCGTCGACTGGCGGGCGAGCACCAGGCGGTCGTTGATCGTCAGCGCGCCGCCGGCGTCGACGGTCAGGCGCACGTCGGCGTCGTCCACCAGCCCGAAGAGGAAGGGCGAGCCCGTGCTGTGGACCTGCAGGGAGGCGACGGGGTCGGTCGTGTTGAGCCCGAAGTTGCCCTCGTTGTCGATGGTCAACCGCCGCACGCCGCCGCCGACGAGCGCCGTCCCGAGGTCGTTGATGATGAACCTGCCGGCGTTGACGCCGGAGGCGTCGGCGCCGATCGCGTAGGTCTTGAGGATCGAGTTGAAGTTGTTCGGCGCGGTGCGCACCAGCAGGAACGCCGCGGAATTGACGTCGCGGTCCATCCGGAAGACCGCGTTACGGTCCTGCAGGTGCACGGACCGTACCGGGTTGTCGGTGCCGACGCCGAGGAAGCCGCCGATCGCGAAGTCCCCCGCGACGTTGAAGCCCTTGCCCTGTTGAGCCGCGAGACCCCGCCGGAGGAACCCTTCCTCGAGGCTTCGCTCCTCCGCGCCGGCGGCGGCGAGGCCCGCCGCCGCCACGAGGGCGGCGAGCATGGCCTGGCCGAGACGCTGCTTCATTCGTATCGCCATGGTTCACCTTCCATCTCTGGTTGAAGGCGCACGGCTCTCGCCGGTGGCGCCTGTCTGAGGGTTGCTGCGGCCCAGAATAGCATGTCCGGAAGGTCGGTGGGCTGAGCACGACCGCGAACCTGCCAGCCGGGCGTTCGCTCGCGTGGACGCGGCGTCCTTCCGGTATGACGGTCGAGCGCCGCTGGGGCGGGCTCGGCGGCTTCTCGACGGTGGGTATGGTTCTTGCTGTTTCGTCCCTCGGAGGACGGCGATGCGACGCTTCGAACAGAACCACCCTTCGATCTTCGACGCGCTCGGGACGGGCCGGCAGCCGTCCCCCGAGCCGCTCCCGCAGCCCGCGCGGCCGCCGCCGGCTCCCCGGCGCCCGCCCATGGTGCGGCGGGCGAAGACGGCGCGGCGCGGCACGACGTGGGGGGCCGCCGCGGCTCTGCTGCTCGCCGGAGGATGCGGTCTGAGCCTTCTGCGGTCAGGAGCCCCCGCGACGCGGATGCCCGAGGCGCCGGCGCCCCGCGTCGTCCAGGTCGTCCCCGCGGTTCGCTGGACGCCGGAGACGGACGCGCCACGGCTCGCGCTCACGGCCGCGCCGCCGCCGGTGCCCCAGGACGTCGTCCTGTCGCCGCCTCCGGCCGCCGCGGTCCGGCCCGAAACCGTCGCCGTCGAGCCGGCGGTCGCCGTCGCCGCGGCGGAGGGCGCGTGGCAGCCGCCGGTGAAGACCGAATCGACGCAGCCCGCCTACCCTGAAGCGGCCCGCGAGGCCGGGCTCACCGGCACCGTGGTCGCCGAGGCGGCGATCGACGCGGCCGGCGCGGTCACGGCGACGCGGATCGTCCGCGGCGCGGCGCCGGAGCTCGACCAGGCGGCGGGCGACGCGCTCGCGCTCTGGCGCTTCGAGCCCGCGACGCGCGGCGGCCAGCCGGTGCCGAGCAGCTACCGGGTGGCGTTCGACTTCGAGCTCGAGCCTGCGGCCGCGCCCGTGTCCGCACCGGAGCCGACGCTGGCCGCCAACGCCCTGCTGCCGCCGGTCAAGCTCTTCACCCCGCCTCCCCAGTATCCGCCGGCCGACTGGCTGGCGGCGGTCGAAGGCGACGTGACCCTCAAGGCGGAGGTGGACGAGCGCGGGCAAGTGACGGCGGTGGAAGTGCTCGAAGCGCCCTCTCCGGGCCTCGGGGAGGCGGCCGTCCGTGCCCTCGAGCGCTGGCGCTTCCGCCCCGCGACGCAGGACGGCGAGCCGGTGGCGGCCCACCACCTCCAGACTTTTCGCTTTACGCGGTGAGCGTGACGCGCGAGGCTCCCTATTGCGCTGACGTCGCGAGCCGCTCGCGGATCTCCCGCCACAGCTCCTCGTAGGCGCGCGCCGCGGAGCTGCGGCTCGCGAAGCGCGCGAGCGGCTCGCGGCGCACGCTCATCTGCTCCACGGCGCTGGCGTACGGGATCGCCGAGCGCAGCATCCGCGGATCGCCCGCGGCGGCGAGGTCGCGGTGGAGCCGCTTGCGGCGGTCGACCATGGTGAGGAAGGGCAGCACCCGCGGCGTCAGCTCGAGGCGGCGCAGGTGCTCGCGGAGCTGCTCCAGGGTGCGCAGCGACAGCGTCGTGGGGATGGTGGGGACCGCGAGCGTCCCGGCGATGGCGAAGACGTTCTCCGAAGCCAGGGAGAGCGACGGCGGACAGTCGAGGATGACGTAGTCGTAGTCGCCGGCGAAGGGCCTGAGGAGCCGGCGCAGGCGCTCGCCGGGACGCTCGGCGTCGGCCAGCGCCAGGTCGAGGTGGCGGTAGGCGAAGTCCGCCGGCACCAGGTCCAGCCCCTCGAAGTCGGTGGCGCGGATCCGTCGCCGCAGCTCCTTCTTCTTCTCCACCTTGCCCTCGCGCAGCCGGCGCCGGGGATCGCGCGGCTCGCTGCGGACGCGGAAGCACCAGGTCGCCGCGCCCTGCGGGTCGAGGTCCCACAGGAGCGTCCGCGAGCCGTCGCGGGTCGACTCGTAGGCGAGGTTGACGGCGCTCGCCGTCTTGCCCACGCCGCCCTTGATGTTGTAGAGGGCGAGAATCTCCACGGCGGGAGCGATCCTAACCCGCTTCGCGGGGGCCGAACAAACGGTGGCGCGCCTTGCCGAGCCAACGGTTCAGCGCGTGCCGGCGCGGCAGGAACGCCAGCACCGGCGAGCGCCGCGGGCCCATGTCGGCCACCAGCTCCGTCAGGCCGGGATGGGTGGCGTCGACCTGCAGGCCCTGCTCGATCGCGTCCATCGCCGAGCGCCGGTCGCCGGCGAGCAGGTAGGTGGCGGCGAGGTAGTAGTGGCTCTCGGGCTGGTAGAGCTCGAGCTCGACGGCGCGGCGGCACAGGCGCAGGCCTTCGTCGACCTCGCCGTGGAAACGGGCCAGGCCGTAGCCGAGGTAGGCGAAGAAGAGGCTCGGCACCGAGCTCGTCTCCACGGTGACGTTGGTGGCCAGGCTCAGCCAGTAGAAGCCCTCCTGCCACTCGCCGCGGCGGCAAAGCTCGATGCCCCGCCACGCCGCCTCTTCGGGCAGCAGGCCCATTTGACTGTCCGATGCGTCGACCGCGTGCATCGTCATGGCAGCGCCTCCCGTGACGAAGCCCGATCCCCTCGATCCTCGTCGCGGCACGGATTGCCGTCCGCCTCCTATTCAATCATACGCAAGAGCGTATAGAAACCCCCTTATTGAGCCGTGCTAACATCATTGCCGCATGAGTCGCGACGAGGCGCCCAAGACAACCCCGCGAGCTCCCCACGAGGTCGAGCAGGCGATGCGCGAGAAGGTGCGGCGCAACGCCATCGACGCGGCGCACTTCTTCGGTCTGGCGGCGCTCTACGAAGAGCGCGGCAAGCGCCAGCAGGCGGCCGAATGCCTCGAGATCGCCCGCCGCAAAAACGTCGTCAACCCCTTCGTCCACAAGCTCCACGGCAAGATCCTCTTCCGCCGCCGCGCCTTCAACGCGGCGGCGGCGGAGCTGCGGCTGGCGCGGCGCTACAATCCCTTCGACCGCGAGACCGCGGAGCTGCTGGGCCGCGTCGAGTACGAGCGCGAGCGCTTCCGCGAGGCCCTGGAGGCGACCATCGACGCCTTCCTGCTGGTCGAGGAGAGCGACCGCGACAACGGCGATCGGCTGAAGAAGCGCATCCGTACCCTGAAGACCATCCAGCGGATGACGAGCCCCGACCTCGCCCAGCTCTTCCGCGAGCGCCGCGACAAGCTCCAGACCGCCTTCGACCGTCTCGAGTGGCAGCGCGAGCAGCTTCTGCGCGAGATCCCCGATTCGGCCGACGCCACCACCAGCGCCATCCAGGTAGGAGGCCATCTGCGGCTCGCCAACCGGCTGCGCAAGCTCTCCTTGTGGTCGGAGCTGACCGACGACCAGATCTTCCACCTCAGCCGCGCGACCCGCGAGGAGCGGCACGCCAAGGGCCAGAAGATCTTCGAGTACGGCTCGACCGGAGCCGACATCTACGCCCTCGAGGAGGGCGCGGTGGGGATCTACCGGCCGACCCACTACGGCACCTACCACCTCGGCACGCTACCGCCGGGGAGCGTCTTCGGCGAGGTCAACTTCATCTCCCACGGCAAGCGCTCGGGCGACGCGGTGGCGGTCGAGGATTGCCGGATCCTGCGTCTCGACGCCCAGGAGCTCGAGCTGGTGATCGAGCGCCAGCCGGAGCTCGGGGTGCGCATCTACTCGCTCTTCTGGCAGGACCTGGCGAGGAAGCTGCGCGGCGCCAACGAGCAGCTGCGAACGTTCTTTTCCGCCGACGCCGCGTCGGAGAACTTCGTCAAGATGCGGCGCGCCGAGCGCGGCGAGGCGGGCGCCGTGGAGGTGCGCTCCGACGACAAGATCGAGCTGCTGCGCGAACAGGGCCTCTCGGGCTCGGAGCTGACGACGCTCGCCAACTTCTCGGACGTGAAGCGCTTTCGCCAGGGGGCCTATCTCTTCCACGAAGGCGATCCCGGCGAGGAGATGTACGCGGTGCTCGACGGCCAGGTGATGATCACCAAGTTCATCGACGGCGGCGGCGAGGAGGCCCTGGCGATCCTCGGCCGCGGCGACTTCTTCGGCGAGATGGCCCTGATCGACGGCGAGCCCCGCTCGGCCGACGCCAAGGCCTACCAGGGCGAAACCACCGTGATCGCCTTCGACAACGATACGCTCAAGGAGGTGATGTCGATGGATCCGGTGGCGGCCCTCGACTTCATGAAGCTGCTGTGCCGGCTGATCTCCAAGCGCCTGCGCGAGATCGACGAGAAGGTGGTCGGCTGGCGCATCATGTCGGGCGCCCGGCCCGCGGCGGCCGGCTTCTTCGTCGAAGGGCCGGTGCCGCGGGCGCCGGCGACGACCGCGCGGTAAGCCCGCCGGCTGCTGTGGGCCTCCGCTTGTCGGGCCTGTCGGACTTGCACGAGGCCGGAATTCATGGTAAGCCTTCGAGGCTGAGCCGGCGCTTCCTGGCGCCGGTCCCCCAAGAGAAGCACCCCCTTCGAAAAACGGAGATTGAACATGTTGAAGAAGAGCTATAACAAGTCGGGCCGCGCCTGCCGCGTGACCTTCAAGCTGCCGTCAGAGGTCGAGGCCGCCGAGGCGGCAGTGCTCGGCGAGTTCAACGAGTGGGATCCCCAGGCGCATCCGATGACCCGGCGCAAGGACGGCTCGTTTTCGACCACCGTGTCGCTCGAGGCAGGCCGCGAGTACCGTTTCCGCTACCTCCTCGACGGTGAGCGCTGGATCAACGACGGCGAGCCAGACTCCCTGATCGTCAACCGCTTCGGCGCCGAGGACTGCGTGATCGCGGTCTGAGCCCGTGCCCCTGCGGCCGGCCGCAGGGGCTGCGCGGATTCCGACGATGGCCGATCCCCGCCACGCCCGGCTGGCCGAGCTGCTGATCCGCTACTCCTGCGCGCTCGAGCCGGGCGACAAGGTGCTCATCGACTCGATCGACGGCCCCCAGGAGATGGTCCGGGCCGTGATCCGCGCCGCCGACGCGGCCGGCGGCGTGCCGCTCGTGGTGCTCCACAGCAAGGCCGTGTGGCGCGACCTGATGCTGTGCGCGAGCGAGGAGCAGATGCGGCTGATGGGCGAGGCCGAGAAGCTCCTGATGTCCGAGGTCCAGGCCTACGTCGGCATCCGCGCCGACCCCAACATCTCCGAGTGGTCAGACGTCCCGCCGGAGAAGGTCCGTCTCTACCGGCGCTTCGCCTGGGCGCCCGTGCACCTCGACGTCCGCGTGCCGCGTACCCGCTGGGTCGTGCTGCGCTGGCCCAACCACGCGATGGCCCAGGAAGCACGGATGTCCACCGAGAGTTTCGAGGACTTCTACTTCGACGTCTGCACGATGGACTACGCGCGCATGTCGCGCGCCATGGAGCCCCTGCGCGAGCTCATGGAAGCGACCGACGAGGTGCGGCTGAGAGCGCCGGACACCGATCTGCGCTTCAGCATCCGCGGCATCCCGGCGGTGGCGTGCGACGGCCGCAACAACATCCCCGACGGCGAGGTCTTCACCGCCCCGGTCAGGGACAGCGCCCAGGGCCACGTGCGCTTCAACACGCCGACGATCTACGAGGGGGTGACTCACCACGACGTGCGCCTCGGCTTGCGCGATGGACGCATCGTCGAGGCCGCGAGCTCCGACACCGCCCACCTCGAGTCGGTGCTCGCGACCGACGAGGGCGCGCGCTACCTCGGCGAGTTCGCGATCGCTTTCAATCCCCACGTCACCAGGCCGATGCTCGACATCCTCTTCGACGAGAAGATCGCCGGCTCCGTCCACCTGACGCCGGGCAACGCCTACGACGAGGCCTGGAACGGCAACCGCAGCGACATCCATTGGGATCTGGTGCTGCGCATGGAGCCGGCGCTCGGCGGCGGCGAGGTCTTCTTCGACGGCCGCCTGATCCGCAAGGACGGCCGCTTCGTGCCGCCCGAGCTGGCGGGCCTCAACCCGGAACGGCTGACGGGCTGAGCGAGACGGGATGAGACGATGCCGCGCCGCGCCCGCTTCGGCCTCGTGACCGTCTCCGACCGCGCCCACCGCGGCGACTACGAGGACCTCTCCGGGCCGGCCATGGAGCGCTACCTCGAAGCCGTGGTGCGCTCGCCCCACGACTTCCACCGCCGCGTGATCGCCGACGAGCGGCCGGCCATCGAAGCGACGCTGATCGAGCTCGCCGACGAGGTGGGCTGCGACCTCGTGCTCACCTCCGGCGGCACCGGCCCGGCGGCGCGCGACGTGACCCCCGAGGCCACCGCCGCGGTGTGCTCGCGGCTGCTCCCCGGCTTCGGCGAGGAGATGCGTCGGGCCTCGCTCGCGCAGGTGCCGACCGCCGTCCTCTCGCGCCAGCTCGCGGGGCTGCGCGGACGCTGCCTGGTCATCAACCTGCCGGGCAAGCCGCGGGCGATCCGGACCTGCCTCGACGCCGTCTTCGGCGCCGTGCCCGACTGCCTCGACCTGATCGGCGCGGCGCGTCTCGAGGTCGACCCGGAGCAGGTCCGGACCTACCGCCACCCCTCCACGTGAAGAGCGGCTCCGGAGAATTCCCGAAATCTTTAAGGCCGCTTAAGTCCTTGCTGCACAGGAAGTTGTGCACATCCACCCTATCTAGTGGCATCTTGACAGGCCGAGTCTACATCTTGTAGCTTGGTGTTCGCTTCTCGTAAGCTATAGCCGGTGATGCATAAATGCCTCGGCGCTAGGGAGGAGTGTCGCAACGCGGAGGGTGCGGTGCGGGGGTCGAGGACGTGCGCGGTCGCCATGGGGGGCGCCCACAGCGCTTCAGGCCGCGGGAGATGGACTCTTTGGGGCCCAGGTTTGGAGGTCAGGAAATGTTGGATCTGCGCGTCGTCAAACGGACCGGCGAAGTCGTGGACTTCGATCCGTCCCGCATCCAGGGGGCGATCACCAAGGCGGTGCGGGCGGTAGGCCGCGAGCTTTCCGCCGCCAGCGTCGACAAGCTGGTCGACGCCATCACTGAAGAGATCCGGGGACGCTTCCACGAGTTCTACCCGAACGTCGAGAACATCCAGGACATCGTCGAGAAGTATCTGGTCAAGGAGCAGCTCTACGAGATTGCCAAGGCGTACATCCTCTACCGCGCCGATCGCCAGAAGGCGCGGGCGGAGGCTCAGGAGCTGGCTCTCGCCAACGCCCAGCTCGGGCGCCTGACGGTCAGGAAGCGCGACGGCCGCACCCAGCTCCTGAACATCAAGACCATCGAGGACGCCTTGCGGCGCGCGGCGCGCGGCGTCGCCGGCGACGTCGCGGTCGACGAAGTGGCCCGCGAGGTCATCAAGAGCGTCTACGACCAGGTCGAGACCGAGAAGATCGACCGCGCCATGGTGCTGGCGGCGGCCAGCTTCATCGAGCGCGACCCGGCCTACGGCTACGTGGCGGCGCGGCTGCTGCTGCAGCGCATCTACAAGGAGGTGATGGGCTGCTCGATCCGCGGCAAGGACCTCTCCGACGCCTACCGCCGCATCTTCGTGGCCGGCATCCGCCAGCACGTGGAGCAGGGCCTGCTCGCCCCGAAGCTCGGCGAGCTCGACCTCGAGCGGATGGCCGCGGCGCTGCGGCCGGAGCGCGACCACCACTTCCAGTACCTGGGGCTGCAGACCCTCTACGAGCGCTACTTCTTGCGCCGGGAGGGCATCCCCACCGAGCTGCCGCAGGGATTCTGGATGCGCGTGGCCATGGGGCTCGCGGCCTACGAGGACCAGGGCGAGGACTGGGCGATCGAGTTCTACGAGCTCATGTCGCAGCTTCGCTACGTGCCGTCGACGCCGACGCTCTTCCATGCCGGCACGCCGCGCCCGCAGCTCTCCTCGTGCTACCTGACCACCGTCGAGGACGACCTGCGGCACATCTTCAAGTGCTTCGGCGACAACTCCCAGCTCTCCAAGTGGTCGGGCGGCATCGGCAACGACTGGTCGAACGTCCGCGCCACCGGCTCGCCGATCAAGTCGACCCACGTCGAGAGCCAGGGGGTGATCCCCTTCCTCAAGATCGCCAACGACGTGACCAACGCGATCAACCGCAGCGGCAAGCGTCGCGGCGCCACCTGCGCCTATCTCGAGACCTGGCACTACGACGTCGAGGACTTCCTCGACCTGCGCAAGAACACCGGCGACGAGCGCCGCCGCACCCACGACATGAACACCGCCAACTGGATCCCTGACCTGTTCATGAAGCGGGTCGCCGAAGGCGGTGAATGGACGCTCTTCTCGCCCGACGAGGTGAGCGACCTCCACCACCTCTACGGCCGCGCCTTCGAGCGCCGCTACCTCGAGTACGAGGAGCGGGCGCGGCGCGGCGAGATGCGCCTGACCAAGACGGTGGAGGCCCGCGGCCTGTGGCGCAGGATGCTCACCATGCTCTTCGAGACCGGGCACCCGTGGATCACCTTCAAGGACCCGTGCAACGTCCGCTCGCCGCAGGACCACATGGGCGTGATCCACAGCTCGAACCTGTGCACCGAGATCACCCTCAACACCTCGGCCGACGAGACCGCGGTGTGCAACCTCGGGTCGATCAACCTGGCGCGCCACATGCGCGGCGGCAAGCTCGACGACGAGCTCCTGGCGCGGTCGGTCCACACCGCGCTGCGGATGCTCGACAACGTGATCGACGTCAACTTCTATCCCACCGAGGAGTCGAAGAGCGCCAACCTGCGCCACCGTCCGGTGGGCCTCGGGCTGATGGGCTTCCAGGACTCGCTCTTCGAGATGGGGCTCGCCTTCGAGTCGGACGCGGCGCTCGAGTTCGCCGACTCGACCCACGAGCTGATCTCCTACCACGCCATCCTGGCCTCCTCCGAGCTCGCCAGGGAGCGCGGCGTCTACGCCTCCTACAAGGGCTCGAAGTGGGACCGCGGCCTGTTCCCGATCGACACCCTCGAGCTCCTGGAAAGAGAGCGCGGCGTGCCGGTGGAGATCTCGCGCGCCTCGCGCCTCGACTGGACGCCGGTGCGCGAGCACGTGGCCCGCTACGGCATGCGCAACTCGAACACCATGGCGATCGCGCCGACGGCGACGATCGCCAACATCGCCGGCTGTTTCCCCTGCATCGAGCCGATCTACAAGAACATCTACGTGAAAGCCAACATCTCGGGCGAGTTCACGGTGGTCAACCGCTTCCTGGTGGAGGACCTCAAGCGGCTCGACCTGTGGAACCAGGACATGCTCGATCAGCTCAAGTACTACGACGGCAACGTGTCGGCGATCGCCGCCTTGCCCGCCGAGCTCAAGGACAAGTACAAGGAAGCCTTCGAGATCGACCCGATCCGCGCCCTCGAGATCACCGCCACCCGCGGCAAGTGGATCGATCAGAGCCAGTCGCACAACGTGTTCATGAAGGGCCGCTCGGGCAAGCAGCTCTCCGACGTCTACAGGGCGGCGTGGCGCTTCGGCCTCAAGACGACGTATTACCTGCGGACGATGGCGGCCACGCAGATCGAGAAGTCGACGCTCGACGCCGCCCGCTTCGGCTATACCCAGAAGCGCGAGTACCTGCCCGTCGCGGCGGCGCCGGAGGTCGTTGCCGCTCGGCCCCTGGGCTCACGCGGCGGCCACGGCTCCGTCGGCGGCGGCAATGGATCCGTCGGCGGCAGTGGCTCCGGAGGCAGTGGCTCCGGAGGCAGTGGAGCCAGCCGCGCGGAGGAGCTGGGGCCGGGATCGCTCGTCCGGGAACGGCCCGAGCCCTCCCTCTGCCGCATCGACGACCCCGACTGCGAGGCCTGTCAATAAGCGATTCGGGAGGAAATGCGACGTGTCGATCATCAACAACCCCAAGACGGATCCCAACAAGATCCTGCCGATGAAGTACCACTGGGCGCGCGAGCACTACAAGAACGGCGTCGCCAACAACTGGACGCCCGAGGAGATCTCGATGCAGAAGGACGTCGAGCAGTGGAAGTCGCCGCAGGTGCTGGCGGCTACCGAGCGGCGCCTCATCCTCTGGAACCTCGGGTTCTTCTCCACCGCCGAGTCGCTCACCGCCAACAACATCGTGCTTGCCGTCTACCACCACGTGACCAATCCCGAGTCGCGGCAGTACCTGCTGCGCCAGGCCTTCGAGGAGGCGACCCACACCGACGCCTTCATCTACTGCTGCGATACCCTGGGGCTCGATCCCGACGAGATCTACAACATGTACCAGACGATCCCGTCGATCAAGGAGAAGGACGACTTCGTGGTCGAGCTCACGACCTCGGTCTTCGACCCCAACTTCACCACCGAGGGCACCGAAAACATCCGCCGCTTCGTGCGCGACCTGATCGGCTTCTACGTGATCATGGAGGGCATCTTCTTCTACGCCGGCTTCGCCATGATGCTGGCCTTGAAGCGGCAGAACAAGATGATCGGGATCGGCGAGCAGTTCGAGTACATCATGCGCGACGAGTCGATCCACCTCGCCTTCGGCTGCGACCTGATCAACACCATCCGGCAGGAATTTCCCGAGGTCTGGACGGGGGCGTTCCGCGACGAGATCGTGGGGCTCGTCGACCAGGCCGTGGCGCTTGAGCAGAGGTACGCCTACGACGCCTGCCCCGAAGGTCTCCTGGGGATCAACGCCGAGCAGTTCGCGCAATACGTCGAATACATCGCCGACCGGCGGCTCGAGCGCCTGGGGCTGCCCAAGCGCTTCATGAAGCCCAATCCCTTCCCGTGGATGTCGCAGTCGACCGACCTGGTCAAAGAGAAGAACTTTTTCGAGACCCGGGTGACCGAGTATCAGCTAGGCGCCTCGCTCGAGTGGGATTGATCCACCCGGAACCCTCACCCCCTAACCCCCTCTCCCAGGGGGAGAGGGGGAACCGAGAATCCGGAGTCTTGCTCCCCTCTCCCCCTGGGAGAGGGGTTGGGGGTGAGGGTTCCCCCCGTCACTGGTCGCAGGTGGCCAGCGCCGAGGTGTCGGTCACCGCGTCGCCCGGATGACCGTCGGGGTTGACGTATTGCCTGGTCACGCCGGCCACCGTGTCCTCGACGGTGAGGGTGAAGCCCACCGTGGTCGGGGCGCCGAAGAATACCCAGTAGCGGCCGTTGGTCCGGCAGCCGTTGAGCACCTTCACCAGCAGCTCCGGGTTGCGGCGGTTGAAGAAGTAGAAGAGCCCGCCCTGGTCGACGTCGAGGGGCGCCAGAGGCAGGGTGCGGGCGGCGCCCGAGGCGCCGCCGCCGATCGCCGTGGCGTAGTCGACGGTGAGGCGGAAGCGCCGGTCGCCCGGCTCGTCGTCGATGCACAGGGTCGTCGAGCTGGCGAGGCAGGTGCCGCCGCCCGGGCCGCCGCCGCTCGTGACCGTGCGCGCGAAGACGCCGGCGTCGGTGGCGGCATAGAGCGTCCGCGGGCTCGCCGAATCGATCGCCAGGGCGCGGACGCGCGGGATCTCGACGCCGCCCGAGAAGTCGGCCCAGTTCAGGCCGCCGTCGGTCGACCGGTAGATCGAGCCGCCGAAGGCTCCGGCATAGACGGTCGACGGCGCCGCCGGATCGATGAGCAGGGCTTCGATCGCCGACTCCTCGCCGAGCCCGGCGGTGATGCGGGTCCAGATCTGGCCGCCGTCGGTCGACTTGAAGAGCGCGCGGCCGAAGGTGCCGGCGAAGACCGTCGACGAATTCAAGGGATCGATCGCCAGGGCGTCGACCGGCACGTCGATGTTCGGCGCCAGACGCGTCCAGGTTCCGCCGGCGTTGGTCGTCTTGAAGATGCCTCCGGCCGTGCCGAGGTAGATGACCGCGGAGTTGATCGGGTCGATCGCCAGGACCCGGCCGGCCAGGCCCGCGATGCCGTCGTTGACGGCGGACCACGAGGCGCCGCCGTCGGTCGACTTGTAGACGCCGGTGGTGGCGGCGTACAGCGTCGACGGTTCGGCGGGATCGATCGCCACGTCCCGGATCGAGGTCTCGGGTAGGCCGCTCGACGCCTCGGTCCAGGTCTCGCCCGCGTCGGTCGATTTGAACACGCCTTCGTCGAAGCCCGCGGCGTACAGGGTCGACGGGTCGAAGGGGTCGACGGCCAGGGCCTGGACGTAGACGCCGTTGCCGGTCAGCCCCTCGTTGAACGCCTGCCAGGAAGCGCTCGCGTCGGTGCTCCGATAGACGCCGCCGCCGAAAGCGCCGGCGTAGAGCGCCGCCGGAGCGGACGGATCGACCGCGAGGTCGTCGACGATCAGGGCGTCGATGCCCTGGTTGGCGGCCTGCCAGCGGGCGCCGCCGTTGCGCGAGCGGAACACGCCGCCCGCCGAGCCGTAGTAGAGCGTCGCGGGGTCGCCCGGATCGATCGCCAGCGCCAGGCCGGCGGTATTGGTCACGCCGTCGTTGATCGCGCTCCACGACGCCCCCGCGTCGTTCGAGCGGTACACGCCGCCCTCGTAGGTCGCCGCGTAGACGCGGGTGGCCGGACCGGGGACCAGGGCCGCCGCCAGGACGATCTGCTCGCCCAGGCCGACGTTGATCGCCGCCCAGGTGGCGCCGCCGTCCGCCGACTTGAACATGCCGCTGCCGTAGGTGCCGGCGTAGAGCGTGTCCGGGTCGGCGGAGTCGACGGCCAGAGCGGCCACGAACGGGTCCGTCAGGCCGGCGCTGATCGCCGCCCAGGTGGCGCCGCCGTCCGTCGACTTGAACGCGCCGCCGAACACGGTGCCGGCGTAGAGCGTCGACGGCGCGCTCGGATCGATCGCCAGGGAGTAGACCCAGGTGTCGGTCAGGCCGGCGTTGATCGCCGCCCAGGTGGCGCCGCCGTCCGTCGACCTGAACAGGCCGCTGCGGGTCCCGGCATAGAGGTCCGAGGCGGTGGCCGCCAGGGCGTGGACCGAGCCGTTCGTCAGCCCGGCCGTGACGTTGGTCCAGGAGCCGCCGCCGTTGGTGCTGCGCAACAACCCGCCGCTCGTACCGGCGTAGACCGTCGACGGCTGACCGGCGAGGATCGCCAGCGACATGACGTCGCGCCGGCCCAGCCCGACGTTGACGGCCTGCCAGGAGTTGCCGCGGTCGGCGCTCTTGTAGACGCCGGCCTGCGTTCCGGCGTAGACAGTATTGGGACGGGCGGTGTCCACGGCCAGGGCACGCACCGTGGCCCCGGCCGGTCCCTGGAGGGTCCATTCGTTGACGCCTGCCGCCGCCGGCGCCGCGGCGGCCAGGAGTCCCGCCGCGACCGACGCGGCCGTGAGGATCTGTCGGGTGGCTCGGATCATGCTATGTCTCCTAGAGGGGGGGGTGATTCATCGAGATCGGTTCGCTGGCCGCCAGCATGGAGCCTCCTTCAGGCCTGCGGCCATGCTTTTCTAGCCGACCTCGAGATGGTTTCACAACATTCGACTCTTTGTCAACACTTCACTGCTGACCTTTTTGGGTTCTTTGCCGATGGCCTCAGCGGTCAGGCTCGGATGCCGCCGCGCCACAAGTCAGGGCGGCCGGGGGGGTGCCCGGCGTCGCCGTTTGCGCTACGCTGGGCGTCGTGCCGAAGCAAGAGCCCAGGCCGCCGCGGGAGCTGCCGCCACGCCAGGTGCTGGCGGCGCCGGGGAAATGGCCGGTGGTCGGCGAGAGCGCGCCGCGGGCCGGCGGCGAGCCCTGGCGCGTCGCGGTCACCGGGCTGGTGGCGCGGCCGCGGAGCTGGAGCCTCGACGAGCTGCGGGCCATGCCCCAGGTCGAGCGCGCCGTGGACGTCCACTGCGTGACCCGCTGGTCGCGGCTCGCCGTGCGTTTCGGCGGCGTGCCCCTGGCGGCCGTGCTCGAGCCCTGCGCGCCGCTGCCCGAGGCGCGTTACGTCTCCTTCGTGGCGGCGAGCGAACGCGGTCATTCGACGACCCTGACCCTCGCCGACGCCCGCGCGCTCGATCCCCTGGTGGCCTTCACCCACGAGGGAGAGCCGCTGGCCGAGCCCCACGGCGGCCCGGTGCGGACGGTGGTGCCCGGGCGCTACTTCTACAAGAGCCTCAAGTGGCTCGCCGAGGTCGAGCTGCTCCCTCGCGACCGGCTCGGCTATTGGGAGGCCGAGAGCGGCTACCACAACGTCGCCGACCCGTGGCGCGAGGAGCGTTACGTGGTACCGCGCGCCGAGCCGCGGGAGGTGCGGCGGCTGCTCGCCGAGCGCGACCTGGCGGGGCGCGACGTCCTCGGCATCGAGGCTGATGGGCGGGCCTTGCGCGGCCTGGTGGCGATGGCGGCGGTGCTGCGCGACGCCCGCTTCCGCGACGCCGATCTCGAGGGCGCCCGCTTCGACGGCGCCAACCTTTCGAACGCCCACTTCGAGGGCGCCCGCCTCGCCGGCGCCTCCTTCCACGGCGCCGACGTCGAAGGGGCGGACTTTCGCGGCGCGGACCTGTCGGGGGCCGATTTCCGCGGCGCCCGCCTGACCGCCGTGACCTTCTGCGCGGAGGAGGGCCTTGACGAGGAGGGCTGGGGCGACGCCGTAATCGACGCCGCGACGCGGGTGGACGAGGCCGAGCTCGAAGGCCTCAGCCCACGCCAGCAGGCGTTCCTGAGGTCGACGGTGCGCTTCTGATCAGAAGGGGGGTGGCGAGCGGCGTGGCCCTTTGCGCCGCTGGCTCCTCTCAGAGTACTTCTCGATCATCGCGAAGAGCGCCTCGGGGGAGACGCCGAGATGGGCGGCCGCGGGCTCGGCCTGCCAGCGGTGCGCGCGCAGCGCCGAGAGCAGCTCGGTCTCGCTGATCGACCCGAACCAGCGGCCGGGCCGCGGCGCGCGGCGGTCGCTGGCCGTCCGGCTCCAGCCCACGGCGCTCGCCGCCTTGCCCTCCAGCAGCTCCTCGAGGTCGGGCCCCACGTCGACGTGCGGCTTGTCGTGGTGGTCGCAGGCCAGTTGCTGCGCGACCCGGCGCAACTGGCCGACGTTGCGCGGCCAATCGTGTCCGGCCAGGGAGGCGACCAGCCGCACCGGGAGCCACGGCGGCGAGAAGGGACCCGGATCGGCGAGACGACTGCCGGCGGCGAGCTCTCCGAGCGCCGCGCCCAGGAAGTGATAGACCAGCCGCCCCACGTCGTCGCGGCGCTTGCCGAGGGCCGGCACCTCGAGCGCCTGGGCGTCCGACCGCTCGAACAACGGCCCCGGGGAGCTCGCGCAGGAGCGATGATCGGTCACGGTCGCGAGGATCCGGACGTCGCGGGCCTCGCCGTCGAGCGCCCGCCGCAGCTCCGCCTGGAACTCCGTCCCGACCTCGTCGAGGGCGTCGAGGAGCAGCGTGCCGCCGGCGGCCCGGGCGAGCAGGTCGGGGATCGTGGCGGCCGTGGCGTCGCGGATCGTGACGTACGGTCGATCGGCGCGCCCTGCCCGATGGATGGCCCGGGCCACCGCCTTCTTGCCGGTCCCGGCCTCGCCGCGCAGCAGCACCGGCCGCGTGTCGGCGGCGACGCTGCGGACCTCGCGCCGGAGGCGCAGCATCAGCGCGCTGCCTCCGACCAGGCCGAAGCTGGGGAGCTCGTCCTCGCCCGCGCAGCCCTCGAAATTGTGGAGCAGGAGGGCGAGCCGTTCCGCCAGGACCAGCACGACGCCCCGCTCGACCTCGACGCCCAGGAAGACCCGGTCCTCGGAGATCCAATCGTCGTTGGCGATCACGCGGGTGCCCGTCCGCGTGCATTCGACGCGGATGCCGCCGAAGCGCGCCGCCGAGAGCCGGATCGGGCGCCGGCTGACGTAGGGGTCCTCGAGCGGCCGCGCGGCGCCGCCGTGGGGCGGCGAGAACTCGAGCTGCCATCGCGACAGCAGCGCTTCGCCGTTCTCGGTCTGTGCGTCCCAGAGCACCGCTCTCTCACCGACACGGCGGACGTCAGGATGGGAAAGGAGGGTCAGGGCGGGGACTCTGGAACCGGCCGAGTGCATTCTGGATGGAAGTCCGGATGATGGCGGCTGTGCGTTCGAGGGCTTCCTCGACTGAACCGCATGCAGTCGCTCAGTGTAGCGAAACACGCGCCGGTGGAGCAACCCTGGCGCCGGGCCGCCCGGCGCGATGCCGGACGGCCGATATGGGCTAAGATGCCCACGTTCGTGGGAGAGTCGGGTGAGCTCCGGCCGATCCAGTCTCGCGAGCAGAGCGGACCGCCATCTTGGCCAGGATTCTCGTCAGCGACGATGACCCGCACGTCCTCCGGCTCATCAGCCTTTGCCTGGAGGAGGCCGGTCACGACGTCGTCCTCACCCAGGACTCCGGCGAGGTCGCGGCGCTGGCGCGCGGCTCGGCGTTCGACGCCATCATCCTCGACGTCATGATGACGCCGCTGTCGGGCTTCGAGGTGCTGGGCGAGCTGCGCCGGGACGCGGCGACGGCAGCGATCCCGGTCCTCTTCCTGTCGGGCCGCGCCGAGGCCTCGGATCGCACCCGCGGCTTGCGCGAAGGGGCCGACGACTACCTGACGAAGCCCTTCGAGCCCGAGGAGCTCGAGCTGCGCGTGGAGCGTCTCGTCGCCTGGCGGGGCCGCGGAGGGTCGACGGCCTCTCAGCTCCAGGCGGCGTCGCGAGCGCCCTACCTGGGCCGCTACGAGGTTCGGGACGTGATCGGACAGGGCACCATGGGCACGGTGTACCGCGGCTGGGATCCCCGGCTGCGCCGGGCGGTGGCGCTGAAGACGATCCGTCTCGATTCGATCACCACCGAGAGCCGGCGCCGCGAGATGCTCGACCGTCTCCACAACGAAGCGGTCACCGTAGCGCTCTTCAACCACCCGCACATCGTGGCGGTCTACGACATGGGCGACGCCGAAAGCTCGGCGTTCATCGCCATGGAGCTGGTCGAAGGGGTGAGCCTCGCCCGCTTCATCGCCCGCACCGGCCGCCTGCCCGCGGCGCGGCTGATCCCCCTCGCCCTGGCCGTCGCCCGCGCCCTCGCCGCCGCTCACGAGCGCCAGGTGATCCACCGCGACGTCAAGCCCGGCAACGTGCTGCTCGGCCGCGACGGCGCCGTCAAAGTGACCGATTTCGGCGTCGCCTTCATCTTCTCGCAGGTCTCCGACGAGTCCCAGCAGCTCTACGGCACGCCCGGCTACGTGCCCCCGGAGGCCCTGCGGCAGCAGCCCTATACGCAGGCCGGAGACCTCTACGGCCTCGGCGTGATGCTCTACGAGGCCGCGGCCGGCGCCCACCCCATGGCGGGCGCCAACCTGCGCGAGACCATCGAGCGCACGCTGGCCGGCGACGTGACGCCGCTCGCCGAGCGCCAGAAGGGCTTGCCGGCGGAGCTCGCGGACCTGGTCATGGCGCTGCTCGCCACCGAGCCGGGCCGGCGCCCGGACGCCGCCGCGGTCGTCGAGCTCCTCGCCGAGCTCACCGCCCGCGATCAACTGCAATGGAGCGCGGCCGCGCTGCCGGAAGACCTCTGACGCCGTCCTGCGGTCACACCGCGGCGACGGCGAGCTCGCGCCCTATCGGCTCGGCCAGCATTTCGACGACCGCCGCCTTGTCTTCCGCCTCGAGCGCGTCGACCACGGCGATCGCCGTCATGTTGACGACGTCCTTGACCTCGGAGCCGGGCTGCAACAAGTGGACCGGCTTCTTCATCCCCATCAGGATCGGGCCTATGGCCTCGGCGCCGGCCAGCCGGTGGACGAGCTGGTAGGCGGCGTTGGCCGATTGCAGGTCGGGGAAGACGAGGACGTTGGCCCGCGCCTTCAGGTTGCTGAACGGGAAGAGCTCAGCGACGAGCTCCGGCGTGACCGCCGTGCCCGCCTGCATCTCGCCGTCGACCTCGAGCTCGGGCGAGCGCCGGCGCACGATCCGCGTGGCCTCGCGCACTTTGTCGGCGTAGGGGTGCTTGACGCTGCCGAAGTTCGAGAACGAGATCATCGCCACCCGCGGCTCGACGTGAAAGCGCCGCGCCTCCTCGGCGCTGAGCAACGCGATCTCGGCCATCTCCTCGGCCGTGGGCTCGATGTTCACCGTGGGATCGGCGAAGAAGTACAGCCGGTCCCTGAGGATCAGCATGAAGAGCCCGGCCACCCGCGAGATGCCCTCGCGCATGCCGATGATCTGCAGCGCCGGCCGCAGGGTCTCGGGATAGTGCTGGCCAACGCCGGCCACCAGGGCGTCGGCGGCGCCGCGGCGCACCATCAGGGCGCCGAAGACCGTGGGGTTGAGCGCCTGGGCTCTCGCCTCGGTAAGCGTGACGCCCTTGCGCCGGCGCAGCTCGTGGAGCTCCAGGACGTAGCTGCCGAGCTCGTCCGAGGCCGCGGGGTCCACAACCTCGACGTCGCCCAAGTGCAGCCCGAGGTCGGCGGCGGAGCGACGGATCGCCGCCTGCTCGCCGAGCAGCACGGGCTGGGCGAAGCCCTCGTCGAGGATGATCTGGCTGGCACGCAGCACCTTCTCGTGCGCTCCCTCGGGGAAGACCACTCGGCGCGGGCGCCGTTTGGCGCGGGTGATCATCATGCGCATCACCTCGCGCGACTTGCCGAGCCGCCGCTCGAGCGCCAGCTTGTACTCCGCGAGGTCGATCGGGACCTGGGCGACGCCGCTGGCCATCGCCGCGCCGGCCACCGCCGCCGCCTCCCAGATCAGCACCCGGGAGTCGAACGGCTTGGGGATCAGGTACTCGGCGCCGAAGTGCAGCCGCTTGAGGCCGTAGGCCTTCATCACCGAGTCGGGCACGTCCTCTTTGGCGAGCGCCGCCAGGGCGCGGGTGGCCGCCAGCTTCATCTCCTCGTTGATGGCGGTGGCGCGCACGTCGAGGGCGCCGCGGAAGATGAACGGGAAGCCGAGGACGTTGTTGACCTGGTTGGGGTAGTCTGAGCGCCCGGTGGCCATGATCACGTCGTCGCGTGCCGCCATGGCGTCCTCGTAGGTGATCTCCGGGTCCGGGTTCGCCATCGCGAAGAGGATCGGACGCTCATTCATCGAGCGCACTATCTCCTGCGTCACGCAGCCCGCCACCGACAGACCCACGAAGACGTCGGCGCCCACGAGAGCGTCGGCGAGCGTGCGCGCTTCGGTGGCGGCGGCGAAGCGCTGCTTGTAGGGGTTCATGCCGCGCTCGCGGCCCAGGTAGATCACGCCGGCGCTGTCGCACAGGATCAGGTTCTCCGGCCTGACGCCCAGGCGGACGTAGTAGGTGGCGCAGGCGATGCCGGCGGCGCCGGCGCCGTTGAAGGATCATGACGAGCCTCCTTGTTGAGCTCCCCACCGGTATACGCCGAGGCGGAGGCCGTCACAACACCCGAAAGGATGTCCCGGGCCGCGCGGGGGGGGTGGGATCAGGGGCCGGGGGTGAGGCTGCCTTTGCGCCCGGCGACCGCCCGGTCGTACCAGCGCACGAGCGTGCGGCGGTAGGCGTCGACGGTCACTTCGGGCGTCTGCGCGCAGATGTTGTCGAGCTCGTTCGGGTCCTTGGCCAGGTCGTAGAGGAAGCACCGCCCCTTGTCCGCGTCCCGGAAGCGGTCACGGTCGACGAAGAACTTGACGTCGGCGGAGCGCAGGCCGATGAACTTGGGGTACTCGTGGTACGAGCGTTTCCACACCCCGGGCCGCCCGCGCCCGAAGGTCAGGAAGTAGACGATCCGCGGCGCCTCGGGCAGCGCCGTCAGGTCGCGGCCCGGCAGCTCGCCGAAGTCGTCGGGGTCGAAGCCGAGGCGGGCGATCACGGTCGGCGCCACGTCCACCTGCGAGACGTTCGCGGTGCGCCGCTCGAGCCTGCGCACCGACGGGTCGAGGACGATCAGCGGCACGTGCTGGGTCTCCTCCCACACGTAGAGCGAGTGCTCGAAGAAGAGGCGGTGGTCGAGCTTGGCCGAGAGATAGCGGTGCTGGCCCATGCTGTCGCCGTGGTCCGAGGTGACCACGACCAGGGTCTCGTCGAGCCGCCCGCGCCGTTCGAGAGCTTCGAGCAAGCGGCCGAGCTGGGCGTCGGCGTAGCGCAGCGCGCGGTCGTAGAGGTCGAGCAGGAAGCCGTCCTTCCTCGTCATGGCCTTCATGGCGCGCTCGCGCGTCGCCTCGGGATAGCGCGACCCCCACAGGGCCTCGAGACGCCGGCGCGCGGCGGCGTCTTCGGCGAAGGGCTCTTGCGAGCGCGGATCGTAGGGGACGTGGGCGTCGGCCAGATGGACGAAGAGGAAGAAGCGCTCGCTCTCGCCGAGACCGTCGAGGTAGGCGATGGCGCGGTCGATCGTGGCCTCGCCCACCTGGCGCCGCTGGCTGCGCATGCCGTCGCGCAGGATCCAGGCGAGCCGCTGCGGGCCGTAGTACTCGGGCATCTCGTCGGCGAAACGGTCGAAGCCGCGGTCGTAGCCGAAGCGCCGCTCGATCGTCCAGATGGAGACGAAGCCGCCGGTGCGCATGCCCTGCCGGCCGAGGAAGCCCGCCACCGTCTCGTTGGCCTCGGGGATCCGCAGCCAGTTGGCGATGGTCGAGGCGCGCTTGCGAGCCATCGGCAGCGGGCGCGGCTCGGAACCGGAGTCGGACATGTCGGACGGGTCGGACGGGTCGGACGGGTCAAACGGGGTCTCGTCGAAGGCGTTCTCGGCGCACCAGGGCACCCCGGACTGGGGCGGGTAGAGGCCGAGCAGCAGGGTCGCGTGCGACGGGTGGCACGCCGGGCTGACCGCGGTGGCGCGTTCGAAGACCAGGGCGCCGCGCCGCTTCGCCAGCGCCTCGAGCCGCGGCATGGTGGCGCGGGGATAGCCGTGGAAGCTCAGGTGGTCCGCGCGGACCGAGTCGATGGAGACGATGATCGCGTTCTCGACCGCGCGGCGCTCGTCGGCGGAGGACTGAGGCGAGGGGAGAAGGAGGAGGGCGAGGAGCAGGGAAGACCGACTCATGACCTCCACTATTGTGCCGGAGACCGGCAGCACGGACAAGCCGCATAGAATGCGCAAATGTCGTGCAGCCGCTTCGACCGTCTCGGTCTGGCGCTCTTGCCCCTGGCGCTGCTGGCACTGGCCCTCCTCTACGCCGTCTACGTGGCCCGCATGCCGCACCTCGACTGGAACGCGGTGCGCGTCCTGCCGTCGGTGGCGTTGATCCGTGGCTGGACGCTCTACTTCGCTCCCGGCGAGGGCCCGATGACGCTGGGACACTACGGTCCGGTCAAGGACCTCCTCTACTTGCCGGCTGGGCTGGCGTCGACGCCGACCGGCGCGCTGGCGATCGGCGGGACGTTGAACGTGCTGGTGATCCTGGTGCCGCTTTGGCTTATGGTGTCGTCGGCCGCCGCGGCCGGCGCGCCGTGGCCGCCGCGGCGGCTCGCGGGCTCCGTGCTGGCGGCGGCGGCGCTGTTGCTGGTCGAGCCCACCCGGGCCATTGTGGCGCGGCTCCACGTCGACGCGCCGGCCGTGGGGCTGGGCCTCGCCGCCTGCTGGGCGCTCGCCGGAGGAGGCGCACCGCCGCGCCGCCGCCGCCTCGCCGCCGCGGCGGTGCTGGGGGTGCTGGCGGCGTGGACGAAGCAGGTCGAAGCGCCGTTGCCGCTGGCGTTGATCGTCTATGCGGCCCTCTGGGGACGACGGACGGCCGTCACGTTCCTCGTCTACCTGGCGGTCGCAGGGGCGGCGGTGAGCCTTGCCTTCTTCGCCGTCTTCGGCTTCGAGGAGATGTGGTTCAACATGATCATGAGACCGGCGCGGCAGCCCTATGTCGGCGGCGGGGGCTGGGGCATGTTCGGCTGGTCCCTGATCGCGGCCGCCGACGTTTTTATCCACAGCTCGCCTTTCCTCTTGCTCGTCCTGCTCGCCGTCCGCGCCCGCGGCTGGGCGCCGGCGCGGCTCGCCGCCTGGCTGCGTGAGGCGCCATGGACGATCTACCTGCTAGCGGGCTTTGCCGTGCTTCCGACCTCGGCGGTCGGACGCATCATCATCGGCGGCAAGGTCAACTCCTTCCACGCCGTGGCGTACTTCGCCGCGGCGGCGGTCACGGTCGTCGTGCGCGGCGAGCTCACCCCCTCGCGACCGCTGCTCGGCGCGCGTCTGTTGCATTGGGGCGCCGTTCTGGCGGTCGCCGCGGCGATGCCGCAGTTGGGCGTGCCGCGCGAGCTGTGGACCTGGCGGGACAACCCCCAGGAGCAGGCGTATCGCTACGCCCGCGCGCATCCGGGCACGTCGTACTTCCCCTGGAACACGCTCTCGACCCTCCTTGCCGAAGGCAGGCTCTACCATTTCGATTACAGCGTCTTCGACCGTGGCCTGGCCGGCTATCCGTTGAGCGACGCCCACTTCCGGCGCTACGTTCCGGCGTCGCCGCGCTACGTCATCTATCATCGCAATGCGCAGAACAAGCACGTTCTGCGCTACTTTCCGGAGCACGTGGTCGAAGCACACCTCGAGGACTTGCCCGGTTGGACCGCTTATTCCCGCCCAGACCCGCCGGAGGCCGACTCATGGCAGGGTGACGTCGAAGGGCGCGCGGTCGAGGTCCGAGAGGATGCGGCGGTTGTCGCGCCAGTGGCTCTCCACGCGCACGTTGAGGTCGAGGAAGACCTTCTCGCCCAGGTACTCTTCGAGGTCGCGCCGGGCCGCGGTGCCGATGGCCTTGATCTGGCGCCCGCCGCGGCCGATGAGGATCTGCTTCTGCCCGTCGCGCTCGACGATCACCGAGGCGTGGATGCGGACAAGCTGGGGCAGCTCCTCGTACTGGTCGACAAGGACGGCGGTGGCGAAGGGCAGCTCCTCGCGGGTGTGCTCGAGCACCTTCTCGCGGATGCGCTCGGCCGCCAGGAACCGCTCGGGGTGGATGGTCACGAGCTCCGGGTCGTAGATCGGCTCGCCCGCCGGCAACAGCTTCCACAACGCCGCCAGCACCCGCTCGACGCCGTCGCCGGTCGCCGCGCTGACGGGGATGATCTCGTCGAAGGCGCCGCCATCGGCGTAGGCGGCGATCCGCGGCAGCAGCGTGGGCTTGGCGACCAGGTCGATCTTGTTGAGGACGACGACCTTGCGCGCCGCCGACTGGCCGACCCACTCGCGCATGAAGGCGTCGCCGGAGCCGGGCTTCTGGGAGACGTCGACCAGCAGCACCACCAGGTCGGCCTCGGTGAGCGCGACCTGCGCCGTCTTGACCATGCGCCGGTTCATGCCGTGTTGCGGGCGGTGGACGCCGGGGGTGTCGTAGAAGACGATCTGGCCCCGCGCCTCGCTCAAGATGCCGACGATGCGCTGGCGGGTGGTCTGGGGCTTGTCGGAGACGATCGCCACCTTCTCCGGCAGCAGCCGGTTCATCAGCGTCGACTTGCCGGCGTTGGGACGGCCCACCAGGGCCACCGTGCCGGCCTTGTACGGTTCTTCTCCCCTCTCCTCCTGAAAGAGGGGAAGGGGGTGAGGGTCCTTCATGCCGTCTCCTCGAGGGGCGCCCGCATCACCTCGACCTGGATCACCCGCCGCTCGTCGGCGTCCTCGATCTTGAACGACAGGCCGTGGGACTCGATCACCTCCCCCGGCTTCGGCACGTAGCCGAGCTCGCCGCAGATCAGCCCCGACACGGTCTCGTAAGGCAGGTCGTCGGCATCGACGTCGAAGAGCTCGTCGAGGTCCTCGAGGTAGGTGCGGCCGGGCAGGCGCCAGCGGTGCTCGTCGAGCTTCTCGCGCTCGACCTCGTGGGGCTCGTGCTCGTCGGCGATGTCGCCCACGATCTCCTCGAGCAGGTCCTCCACCGTCACCAGCCCGGCCACGCCGCCGTACTCGTCGACCACGATCGCCATCTGCTGGTGCAGCTTCTGCATCTCGGTGAGCAGGTCGCGCAGCGGCTTGGCCTCCGGCACGTAGAACGGCGCGTTGGCGAGGCGGGCGGCGTCGTGCTCCTCGCCGCGCTGAAGGGCCTCGAAGAGGTCGCGGATGTGGAGGATGCCGACGATGCGGTCGATCGAGTCCTGGTAGAGCGGCAGCCGCGCGTGCTTGGACTCGAAGAAGCGGCGCGCCAGCTCCTCGAAGGAGGCGTCCGCCGGGCCGCTGACGATCTCGACCCGCGGCGTCATCACGCTGCGCACCTGGGTGTCGCCGAAATCGACGATCGAGCGCACCAGATCCTCCTCCTCGGGCTCGAGGATGCCCTCGCGCACGCCGACGTCGATGAAGGCCTCGATCTCGTCGTCGGAGGCCGCCTCCTCGTCCTCCTCCGAGCTGGGGTGGGGCAGGAAGGGGGCGAGGGCCCAGATCAGCGGCAGCAGCAGGAAGCCGAGACCGCGCAGGACGGCGGTGGAGTGCCGCAGGGCGTCCTCGGCGTGACGCTCCACCAGGTAGCGGTTGAGCCACTCCAGGACCGCCAGCAGCGCCACGACCGCCGCCAGGGCGATCCACGCCGCCGACGCCGCCTGCCGTTGGCGCAGACGCTCCCACAGGACGCAGGCGAATATCACCACCGCGAGCCGCGCCATGATGCTCAACAGGAATCGGAAGGCGGCGAAGCGCGGCGGCGCCGAATAGGTCGCCAGCAGCCGTCCGCCGGCGCGCTCGGCCCAATAGCGCAGGCGGATCGGGCCGCTGCGCTCGAGCAGGGCCGAGGAGGTCACCAGCAGCACCGCGGCGACGCCGGCGGCGACGGCGATCCAGCTCAGCAGCAAGACTTGCTCGCCGGGATCATCCATCGCCACCAATCCACCGTCGGCGCAGGCGCCTTTCCAGGTGCTCCATGGTCCCGTCGTCGGTTTCGTGGTCGTAGCCCAGGCAGTGCAGGAGGCCGTGCAGCATGAGCACGCGCAGCTCGCGGTCGGGGCCGTGACGGCGCTGCGCGGTCTGCCGCCGCGCCGCCGGCACCGAGATCACCACGTCGCCCAGCGGCCGCTGGCCGCCGGCCGCCGGCTCGCCGTCGGGAAAGCTGAGGACGTCGGTGGTCTTGTCCTCGTGGCGGTAGGCGCGGTTCAGGCGGCGCATCTCGCGATCGCTCACGAAGCGCACGGCGAAGCTCGTGGCGGCCGGCGCCAGCGCCGCCACCACCGGCGTCAGCCAGCCGCGGTGGCGGCGGGCACCGGCCTCGGGATAGCCGCGGGGGTTCTGCAGGGTGATCTCGCAGCGGCCCGCGGGCGTGCGGCGGCGGTCGGGAGGTTCGTCGGACGAGGGCAGGTCGGAGTCCGTCATGGTTCTGCTCGGTTCAGCTCGCCGTATGATCCTGCTCGGCTCAGCTCGCCTTGCGCTGGCCGAGCTCGGCGTCGCGGGAGGCGTCGCGGAGCGCCGGCCGCGCGAGCTCCAGGGTGCGGCCGTCGCGGCTACGGCTGTCCTCGGCGTCGGCCTTGGCCGTGATCTTACCGCTCCCCTTCGCCTTGCCGGGGGCGTTGCCGGGTTGGTTGAAGTCGAAGCCCGGGTAGTCGACGCGACGGTGGTAGATATTGGTCAGGACCTTGAGGAAGGCCTCTTCGACCCGTCCGAGGTCGCCCAGGGTGAGGTCGGTCTGGTCGAGCTGGTGGTCCTGCAAGGAGCTGTCGAAAAGCTGGCGCAGCAGGCCGCGGATCTTCTGGCGGCTGGGCTCGACGAGCGTGCGGCTGGCGGCTTCGACGCCGTCGGCGAGCATCAGGATCCCCATCTCTTTCGACTGCGGCTTGGGACCGGAATAGCGGAAGTCGTCCTCGCGCACCTCCTCGGTCTCGGGGTCGCTGCGCTCCCTGGCGCGGTTGTAGAAGAACTTGATCAGGTGCGTGCCGTGATGCTGCTCGATGGCGTCGAAGATCGGCTGCGGCAGGTGGTGCTTGCGCGCCAGGTCGAGGCCTTCCTTGACGTGGTTGATGAGGATCAGCGCGCTCATCGAGGGCTGGATCTTGTCGTGCGGGTTCTGCCCCGGTACCTGGTTCTCGACGAAGTAGTGGGGCCGGAAGACCTTGCCGATGTCGTGGTAGAGCGCCGCGGTGTGCACCAGTACCGAGTCGAGGCCGATGGCCTCGCAGCCCGCCTTGGCCAGGTTGGCGACCGCGATCGAGTGCTGGAACGTGCCCGGCGCCTCGAGCGCCAGGCGGCGCAGCAGCGGCAGGTTGGTGTTCGACAGCTCGAGAAGCTTGATATAGGTGGTGATCGAGTAGAGCGCCTCGAAGATCGGCACCGAGAAGCTGACCACGGAGGCGGCCAGGAAGGCGCCGGCCAGCGCGCAGAGAAGGTCGAAGCCGAGCTGCGGCATGCCCCCGGCGACGTCGCCGGTCAGGGACTTCAGGGTCACCACCGCGGCGGCGTTGGCCAGGGCGATCACCCAGGCGGCGCGGATCATCACCGAGCGCTGCTTGAAGTGGTGGTGATCGAAGGCGAAGACCGCCGCCAGCGAGCTCACGAGGCTGTAGAAGGTCATCGTCCACTGGGCCTCGCCGCCGGCGATCCGTCCCACCAGGAGGGCGAAGACGAGGGTAAGGAAGAAGGCGACGTTGCGCCCGTAGAGCAGCACGCAGAGGAGCGCCAGCGAGGCGAAGGGCACGGCGTAGGTGTAGCTCGCGAGCGAGCTCCACGGGGAGCTCTGGATGGCGCCCGCGAGCGCCGTGGCCACGAAGAAGGCGAAGCTCACGCCGAGGGCGTGGACCGCGAGCACGATGAGGAGCTCGTTGAACAGGCGCACGCGGCTGCGGTCGCGGCGGCTCTCGAGGCCGGAGCCGAGCCACAGGAACGCCATCGCCGCGGTCAGCAGCAGCAAGGTGCCCGCCCCGGTGAGCCAGGGCCGCAGCCGATCGCGCGGTCCCGCCATCTCGGCGATCGTGCGCGCCGCCAGGTCTTCCACGAGCTCGCCCTTGCGCACGATCACCTCGCCCTTGCGGGTAGGGTGGGAGAGCGAGCCCACGGCGTCGGCCGCGGCCTTGCGCCGCCCCAGCGTCTCGGAGCTGTTGAGCGTCAGGTTGGGCGTCACGTTGGCGAGCACGAAAGCGGTCAGGAGCTGGCGGTCGCGCCCGGCGAGGCCGTCCCAGGTGCGCAGCTCCTGCTCGACCGTCTCGCGGAGCTGGTCGCGGTAGTCGAGATAGCGGTAGAGGTCGAGCTGCACGCGCTCCGGTCCGGCCGGGAGCTCGCGCACGGTGATGCCGGTGGCGCGGTGCTCGAGCAGCAGCGCCTTGTCGCTGACCACGCCCAAACGCAGCACCCGCCGGATGACGCCCGCCAGGCGGTCCTCGAGCTCGACGGAGAAGCCGCGCAGGCGCAGCCACTCCACCTCCTCCGGGGCGAGCTTGAGACCGCTCGCCTCGGTCAGGGCCTGGATCAGGTCGGGCGCCAGGTCGACGTCCGCTTCGTCCCCGGGGCGCGGCTCTTCGTCGTCTTTCGCACGCGGCTGGAGCAGCCGGCGGCCGGCGACGAAGAGGGCGCCGAGCTGGCGCAGGCGCTCGGTCTCGACGCCGCGGTTGAAGTCGTAGACCGGCAGCACGGCCGCCGCCGCCTGCCGGCGCAGCTCCTCGGTGGCCGTGGGATTGATCACCGACAGGTCGCGGTCGGCGACCCAGGTGCGCGTGGCGATGGCGCCGGCCTCGACCCGCGAGGGCTGGAACAGCCCCGACGGCAGCAGGCACCAGCCGGCGAGGAAGAGGAAGGCCAGCGTCCATACCTGCCAGAGCTCCAGCCCGTGCTCCCAGGTCGTGCGGATGCGGTGCTTGACGCGCGCCAGCCCCTTCTCGGGGGGCCGCCTGAGCGCCGCCGTCCGCGTCGCCCGCCGTCCGGTTCCCTGCGGACGGGAAGGGCCCTGCGTCCGGGAGGTGGCCTGCGGCCTGGAGGATCCCTGCGACCTGGATTGTCCCATGCTCGAGCGTCGGAACGTAGTTCGTGGGTCTACTTTACACCCGCCGGCGGCGGCCGGCCAGCGGCGCTCGCGGCGCCGCCGCGCGGGCCGTCCTGGCGGCGGCTCTCGAAGGCGTCGTAGGCGGCGACGATCTTCTGCACCAGCGGGTGACGCACGACGTCGCGCTTCTCGAAGCGCACCACGCCGATGCCCTCGATCCCGTCAAGGATCTCGAGGGCCTCACGCAGCCCCGACGTGGCGGACTGCGGCAGGTCGATCTGGGTGACGTCGCCGTTGACCACCACCTTGGAGCTGTAGCCCATGCGGGTGAGGAACATCTTCATCTGCTCCGAGGTAGTGTTCTGGGCCTCGTCGAGGATGACGAAGCTCTCGTTCAGCGTGCGGCCGCGCATGAAGGCGATGGGCGCCACCTCGATGGTGCCGCGCTCGAGCAGGCGGCTGACCTTGTCGTAGCCCATGAGGTCGTAGAGCGAGTCGTAGAGGGGCCGCAGGTACGGGTTGATCTTCTCGGCGAGGTCGCCGGGCAGGAAGCCCAGCTTTTCGCCGGCCTCCACCGCCGGCCGCGCCAGCACGATACGGCGCACCCGCTTTTCGAGGAAAGCGGCGGCGGCCATGGCCACGGCGAGGAAGGTCTTGCCGGTTCCGGCGGGGCCGATCGACATCACCATGTCGTGGTCGAGCATCGCCTGCATGTAGACGCGCTGGTTGAGGCCGCGGGGCGTCACCATGCGCATGGCGGCGGCGAGGGTGGGATCGCGCGGCAGGAAGAAGTCGATGAGCGACGCCTCGGGGTCTTCCTGGGCGATGCGGATGGCGGTCTGGATGTCCGCCGCCCGCAGGCGAAAGCCGCGCTCGCCGATCGCCGAGAGCTCGCCGAGGAGCTTCTCGACGACGCCCACGGCGCCGCCCTCGCCCTCGACGCGCAGCTCGGTGCCGCGCGCCGCGATGCGGACGTCGAAGGCGCGCTCGAGGCGCTTCAGGTGCTGGTCCTGGATGCCGAAGAGGGTCTCGAGACCCTCCTCGGCGAGGGTCACTCGTGCCATGGACGTCAGGGCCGACGTAGGGGCCGGGTGGGCGGGTGGAGTGGTCTGCTCAAGGTGGTCGGTCGACGCTGTTCAGAGGGGCCTTCCCCTGTGTCTCCGCGGCGGAGCTACCGGACGACGTCCCAGTATAGCAGATCGGCGGCCCAGAGCCCCACGACCTCCCAGGTTCACACCCTGGGTCGCCGTCAATCCTTGTACTCGTAGAAGCCGCGCCCGCTCTTGCGGCCCAGGCGCCCCGCCTGCACCATCTGCTTGAGCAGCGGCGGCGGCGCGAAGCGCTTCTCGCGGTACTCCTCGAACATGATGTTGGCGATGTAGTAGGTCGTGTCGAGCCCCACGAAGTCGAGCAGCGTGAACGGCCCCATCGGGTGGCCGCAGCCGAGCTTCATGCCCTGGTCGATGTCCTCGAGCGTGCCGACGCCCTCTTCGTAGGCGCGGATCGCGTCGAGCAGGTAGGGCACCAGCAGCCGGTTGACGATGAATCCCGAGTTGTCGCGGCATTGGACGGGCTCCTTGCCGAGCGAGCGCACCAGCTCGGTCACCCGCTTGACCACCTCGTCGTCGGTCATCAGGGTGCGCACGACCTCGACGAGCTTCATCACCGGCACCGGGTTGAAGAAGTGGAGGCCCACGAAGCGGTCGGGCCGTGACGTCGCCGCCGCCATCTGGGTCACTGTCAGCGACGAGGTGTTGCTGGCGAATACGGCCGTCTTTTTGACCACCTCGTCGAGCGCCGCGAAGGTCTTGCGCTTCTCCTCGAGGTTCTCGACGATCGCCTCGATCACCAGGTCGCAGTCCTGGAGCGGGTCGAGGTCGACGTAGCCGGTGATCCGCGCGAGCACGGCGTCGCGCTCCTCGGCCGCCAGCTTGCCGCGGTCGACGGCTCTGCGGAGGGAGGCTTCGATGCGCTCGCGGCCCTTCTCGAGCAGCTCCTCGCTGACTTCGCGCACCACGGTCGTGTAGCCGGCCCGCGCCGTCACTTCCGCGACGCCGGAGCCCATCAGTCCGCAGCCGAGCACGCCTATCTTCTTGAACTTCATGTCGTCTCCTTCCAAGAGCGGCCGCCGGTCGCGGGACCGCCGGCCGGATGCTTCTTCGAGTCTTCCGGCGCCTCACGCCGCGCGCACCGCGGCGAACGCCCGCGGCAGCGCCGCAATCAGGTCCTCCGCGGCGAGCGCTTCGGGCGCCCCGTCGACGAGCGCCAGGTCGCCCGCCAGCCCGTGCAGGTAGACGCCGAGCTGCGCCGCCGCCAGCGGCTCGTAACCCTGGGCCAGGAGCGCCGCCACGAGGCCGGTCAGCACGTCGCCGCTGCCGCCCGAGGCCATGCCCGGATTGCCGGTCGGGTTGACGAAGACCTCGCCGTCCGCCGCGGCCACGAGCGACCGGTGGCCCTTGAGCAC
>Ga0299906_10000105_pt1 | contig 80021 bp, 107 predicted proteins | sample RVTome_14_FD_200259 | JGI IMG/M metagenome (GOLD analysis project Ga0299906, IMG submission 200259) | Soil microbial communities from uranium-contaminated site in the Upper Colorado River Basin, Wyoming, United States - RVT145D125 (version 2) ...
GTACCTCGATGTCGGCTTTTCCTATCCTGGCCCTGCAGCAGGGGCCAAGGGTGAGGCTGCTCGCCTATTAAAAGGGAACATGAGCTGGGTTTAGACCGTCGTGAGACAGGTCGGTCTCTGCCTGATGGAAGTGTGGATGTTTGAGGGGAAGTTGCTCCGAGTACGAGAGGAACAGAGCAGCGTGGCCACTGGTCTACCGGTTGTCTGATAAGGCAGGCCGGGCAGCTAAGCCATTTGGGCTAAGTGCTGAAAGCATCTAAGCACGAATCCCATCCCGAGACAAAACATCCTTTCTTTAGATGAAGGTCGGCAGTAGAAGACTGCGTTGATAGGAAGGTGGTGTAGATCACAAGCTTCGGCGAGTGGTGAGCCAGCCTTTACTAATAGACCAACACACCGGTTCAGCCACTTACATAGAGACTATGCGCGATGATTCATTTTTGAATTCAGTTAGCGGATGCTATACACGACTATGATCCATTTTTTTGCAAAATGCGACTTTTTGTCGCATGTTTACGAATAAATTAGAATGAAAAATGAGACCATTTTTGATTTTCAATGATCGATAATAACAATCAATCAAACGATATATTAATTAATTAGCATAATAATTCTAAGATTATGGATGATAAGAATCAGAAATCTAAGGAACAACCATATGTGAGACGAACTGTAAGCATCTCTCCAAAAATCAATAAATCAATACAAGAATTACGTGCAGCCTTTATGCGACAAAACCCTGTAGATGAATATGATTACACTTCAGTAGCAAACGCACTAATGGCATGGGGCATAGTCTTCATAAGTACTTATGACTCAACCGAAAAAGATGAAAAATTATTTCATGATTTGATCGGCGATCGATTCCAACTTGGGGAATATGGAATTCAAGATGCATGGGACACCATTCATGCTGGCAACACTTCAAAAACTAATCAAAAGAACCAAAAATGATGAAAGCATTAAGAATCAAAAATTTATGACTGAGTGAATGTATGCTTATCAAACATTTTCTAAATTCCCAAATTACAAAATTTATCCTCATAATGGTTTTATGGATTGGTATTGGAGCCTCTTTTTACTTTGGCCTAATGGAAATAGAGATAAAAAATAATCTTGAAATGTCTCTAATTATCGCGGCAGCTGTGGTGTGGCTATTATGGCATTTGACCAAAATCCTCAAAAAAATAAGTGCTGATGAATTATAGCCTAAAATTTGGACAAACACTTTTAATGAGAATCTCAAGTTGATGAAAATATGAATTTCTTTAGACGAGAAAAAACCATAACAGAAACTGTCTGCAAAGAATGTGGTATGGAATTTTCAGAAACAGAAAGAATGCTTCGTCATATGATTAAAGCTCATTCAAAAAGAAATGGTCCTAGATGTAACTGTTAAACAGCAACTTGTCCGTGTTCTTCTGTTCTAATTCTGATTACATCAGAAATATCAGAAACAAAAATTTTACCATCACCTGGCTCACCAGTAGCCGCGTTCATTGCAATAGAATTTACAATTGTATTTACCTCCTCTTCAATACACACAATTTCGATTTTTCTTTTTGGAATTAGACCGTCTTCAAAAACTTCTTGAGAACTACCGCCATACGATACATCAGTATTTGCCCCTTCACCAACCTGGTCTCCTCTACCTCGAACTAGATAGGTTGTCATTCCTTTAACCCCAATTTTTGTCAATGCAGATTTTACATTGTTAAATCTGCTTTCTCTGATTATGGCCTCTATCTTTTTCACAGAATCTTACTATGTGCTCTTGAATAAAAATTGGATGGTGATTATGCTAAGGTTGGGTCTCCACTTAATATGTTCATAACATGTTGAACTATTTGTTGTTGTCCTCCAGCATGAAGATCTTTTCTCATTTTTTCAGAACCAAGACTCACAAAGAGAAGATTTTTCTCTCCTAAAGGGAATGTGATTCTTGTAATTTTTTCAAATGCTGCAACTGCATACATTCCCTTTCCAATCTTTGGGGCTAATTGCCTTCTTGCCTTCCATGCCTCGGCCGCTCTTTTTAGTGATGCTGCTGTTTCATCATTTGACAGAAAATTTGTCACCCCGTCACGGTGATTGACAGTGATTATATTTCCATCCAAATCTGCTACTATTGTATGTCTGATGTTTACATCAGAATCCATTATTCTTTTCAGAAGCTCATCAAATGCCATAGCCGTAATATACGTCAAAGTATTACTTAAGCAAAAATATGATTTTCAGAATTGATTTTTTCCAAAATCCACATCGTTAACTCATAAACATGCAGAATTCAATTGGAACATCATTTGATGTTCTAACCAATCCACCGACAGATCTATTAACTACCTTCGATCTGAAAAAATGATGAAAACATCAGACGAGGTACCTCAATGGTGGAGTGGTTTGGCCGAGGAGCTCCAAACCGATATAGAACTAGAAGAAAACACAACAAGCTAGACTGGTAGATAGGACTCAAAGGTATTCTTGCGATCAAAAAACTGATCGCTTTTTCATACTTGATGTTTTTCAAAAATTCTTATTTTGTGGAAAACCTTTATCACGTACTATGATCGATCGTACATAATGGAACTTCAAAGAGCAGCTGAGACACTCATTAAATTAAGTCCGTCAGTGAGAATTGTGACTTTTTGTGACCTAAATGGAAACCCCGTGTTTAGTGCACATTCGAAAAGAGTTCGGAATGTATTATCCCGCACGGAAAGTAAAGAATCGCTGAGAAACGCAGCAAGGAATTGGAAGATGCGAAAAAAATTGGCACGAAAACTCGGTGTATGTAAATACGTTGTTGCAGAATATTCTTCTGTTAAACGCATTACAATGCCCGCCGGAAAAAGTCTTTTCTTGTTTGTATCAACTACGGCTTCATTTGATCACAACAAGGTAATTCGAAGGGTTCGCTCCTTCCGATAGTCTAATAAAAAACTCATTTTTACTCTTTTTTTAATTTTTTATAATGAAAATGAGATCGCACGTGTTTATGTGATCCTAACATTTTCTTCTATTGTCATTTTATGACAAAATATAGTAGTGGTTTATAAGCAATCACTCTCCATAATCATTGAGGAAATTGTTACGAAGAATAACAATAATGCTTGATGATGATCTGCAAAAAAAGCTCAGAGAACGACAAGCTAGATTGATCAAACAAGGAAATAAAAGTGTCAGCTTCTCCCAAGTCATAAATCAAACATTAAAAGAAGCCGTCAAAAAAAGTAAGAATTAACACTAACCTCTGGTAAGCATTCAACGCTTACTAGATTTTTTATCTAACTCTTGCCAAATTTAGTCATGAAGGCAAAATTCACCACTTCGTGTATTTCATGTGGAGCGGAAATAAAACCTGGAAAAGAAATTTCTAAAAACAACGAAGGAAATTGGGTTCACAAATATTGTGCAGAAGAAGCAGAACTTCCTTGAAAGGGTCATTTTGTTCGAGTGGATTATAAGTGATAACTACTTAGTTATACTAATGGTTCTTGTTTGGATCGGAATTGGAATCGGCGTTTTAATTGTATTGATTTTAATTGTTAAACTGTTAAGGACAAATCCACACTCTGCAGTTTCTTTTGAGCAGCGTTGTTCGAAATGTGGTCAAAAGACAAACGGCCTAAAATGTCCTAAATGTGATCGCAGACCTTCATTTGGTGTTTAAAAATATCGCCATGCTAGGTTTTTATTTTTCTTGAATTAATGGGCCAATGGTAAAATTGACAAGCAATGTAAGTTCGCAAATTTACGATGGAAAATGCAAGAAACTTTTGGATGAAAAAGAGATCAGATTTGCAGGCATTATTAATGAAGATGGCAAACTAATTTCTGGCGGATTCAAAAAAGGACTCTCCCCTCTAGAAGATGACGAAACAAAGCTAAAATCCTTTATGGAGTTTGTTTCAAAGGTTTCAATTAGAAAAGACTATGATCAAAGTCTTGGCCCAATCAACTATCTTGCAGCAAGGCGCGACAAGGCAGTCTTGGTTAGTTTCCCATTTCCTGTAAGTAAAATTCTATTACTAATTTCTGCCGAACCTACTGTCGATATAGAAAAATTGGCAAGTAAGGTTGTTGATATTTTTACGGATGTTGAATGATCAGATGACCATGTTGAAAATCTGTTTTTTTTCATTATTTTTATCAGTACTTGTTTTATTTTTAATTCCAGCACATGCTGATGTTCTTAACGTCTTAACTGACAAATCGGTATACAATAATGGAGAAAAAATTACAGTTTCTGGCAAGGTAAAATATAACGAAAACATTCCATCTGTGATTATTCAAATTTTAAACCCTGCAAAGAATAATTTTGCAGATATTGGTAATGTCGTTCCAAAAAAGGATGGTACATTTTCAACTACATTTAATGCAGGAGGTCCGACTTGGCCCAGTTCTGGAATCTATACAGTAAAAGTATCCTATGCAGGAATTTCTGAAACCACTTTTGAATTTAAAAAAATTACAAGCGCTACTGAAAAACCATCGTCCCCTCCAAATCTGCAAACTCAAAATGAAAAACCAATAATCACTAAAGAGACTCAAGAAACATCTCAAGAACCTAAAACACACGTTCCAGATTTTCCAGCTCTTGACAAATCTCCACAATACTACATTGACAGATACAACAATGAAGTAGATTACAAGTCATGGTTTGATTCTCAATTTCCTGGACAAACAATTGAACAAGTTGTAGGTTATGAAAAAACACACGTTCCAGATTTTCCAGCTCTTGACAAATCTCCACAATACTACATTGACAGATACAACAATGAAGTAGATTACAAGTCATGGTTTGATTCTCAATTTCCTGGACAAACAATCTATAATGTTTTAGGATTTCCAAATCCAGTTGCTGTACCAAATTGGATTAAAATTATTGCAGGGTGGTGGTCTGAAGGAAAAATCGGAGATTCAGATTTCTTAGACGGAATTGAATTTATGATAAAAAATAGCATTATAGTAATTCCTGATATTCCAGAATCTGGAACAAGTTCTAATCAAGATGTTCCTAGCTGGATTAAAAATAGTGCTGGATGGTGGGCAGCCGGACTTATTCCAGAAGATGAATTTGTAAGTAGTCTAAAATTTCTAATTCAACAAGGAATAATCATAGTGTAAAAGATTATACGTATTCGATACCAAATTAAAAACATGAAAGCTACATTTGCTGCAGGATGTTTTTGGCATGTTGAAGAATTATTTAGTAAAGTAAAAGGAGTCACATCAACATCTGTTGGTTATACTGGTGGACATTTAGAAAATCCAAGCTATGAGGATGTTTGTACCGATAAAACAGGACATGCAGAAGCAATTCAAATAGAGTACGACCCAAACCAAGTTTTCTATGAAGATTTATTGAAAGTATTTTGGGAAAATCATGATCCAACTACTCTTAATAGACAAGGTCCAGACATTGGTACGCAATACAGGTCTGCAATCTTTTTTCACGATTCAGAACAAGAAAAAACCGCAACCCGATCAAAAGAAAAATTACAAAATTCTAATCAATTTGACAGAGAGATAGTTACACAAATCATCCCGGCAAAAACCTTCTATCATGCTGAAGAATATCATCAACGTTATTTTGAAAAAAATAATGTAACGTGTTTTAGACCTAGGCTCTGAATTATTTTACTACAAGTACGGGAATATTTGATGCCTGTACAACATAATTTGATACGCTTCCAAGAAACAGTCGTTTAACTGCCCCCCTTCCTCGAGAGCCAATTATAATGAGATCAAACGGGTCTTTCTTGTTTTGGGCAACTTTTACAATATTGTAACCCACATTGCCAAACAAAACTTTTGATCTAAAAACAATTCCATTTTTTGCAGCCTTGTATTTTGACTCTTCCATAACCCGCTTAATCTCCTTGTTTTGACCTTCATCCACAGACCCCTTTCCCCTAAACTCTGAATGCGGTGGTTGATATGAAGAATAAATTCCAGTAATGGTTGCACCACATTGCCTTGCAATGAAAATACCAAGTTCAAGTGCTCTGATGGAATTTTTTGAACCATCAAGTGGGATCAAAATCTTCTTTATTTTTACCAATATTACGAGAATGAGCGGGTGCTTAAAAAACGTAAAGATATTGCTTGATAAAATTAAAGACAAAATTTATCTATGAAATTCATACGAAGCAAAACAATTGCAAGAAAAATTCATCAATATTGATGAGTATAAAATACGTTATCTAGAGTCAGGAACCTCAGATAGTGCTCTAGTACTAATTCATGGATTGGGGGCTTCAGCTGAAAGATGGGAGTACGTGATACCCTTTTTTAATAGACATTTTAGAGTGATAGTTCCAGATCTTATTGGATTTGGATCTAGCGACAAGCCTCTTGTCGATTATACGATGGACTTTTTTTCAGAATTTTTAAAAAAATTTATAGATAAACTTGAGATCTCAAAACCAATTATAATTGGTTCATCCCTAGGGGGTCAAATTACCGCGGAATTCACCGCAAAAAACAACATTTCTGTAAAAAAACTAGTTCTTGTTTCTCCTTCTGGAATTATGAAAAATTCAACGCCTGCATTGGATGCATATGTCATGGCAGCACTTTATCCTAATCCTGAAGCAGCAAAGAACGCGTTTGAGATGATGTCTGGCTCCTCAAAAAATATTGATCCAAAAATTATCGAGAGCTTTGTTGAAAGGATGCAACGTCCAAACGCAAAGATGGCCTTTATGTCTACTTTGTTAGGGCTAAAAAATTCTGGCGTAATCACAGAAAAACTTTCTTCTATAACTGTTCCAACGATGATAGTATGGGGCGGATTAGATCCAGTAATTCCAGTAAAATATGCAGATGCCATGGTTTCTGCAATAAAGGATTGTAGATTTTTTAGAATGGATGGATGTGGTCATACTCCTTATGTTGAGGACCCACAAACTTTTGTAAAGATTGTAATGGAATTTCTAGAGAAATAGGCCAATAGAAGGATTTATATGCCTAATATTTCCAACTATTACCTATGAGCGGTAATCAATACCAATACGACCCAAGTGAGATGTTTAAGGAATGGATTAGAAAGAGCGGAAAGGCTCAAACTGAATTCATTAAAAATTTTGGAATGTTCATGGGCAATAAACAAACCCAGGAATTTAATCCGGTTCAAACCTTAAAAGAAATCACTGACAAGGCAGTAGAAACTCAATCCAATTTTATGAATAATGTTGCAACCATGCAATCAAAAGGCATGGAAAAAATGTTCAGCCTTGGACAAATAATGCCCAATTTCATGAATTGGGGAGCTTACAAAACATCCGTTGGTAGCAACGGACGAATTTCGATTCCAGAGGCAGAAAGGGATGCTCTCGGATTAAAAGAAGGAGACTTGGTTCAAGTCATTGTTCTCCCTCTTGAAAAAAAATCAAAAAATAAGGAGGTGAAACAATGAGCACAACAGATAAACAAACAACCCAAAGTAAAGATATCTATGGCGTTGCACAGCAAAACGTAGATAAATTCTTTGAAGGAATTAAACAACACGTTCCACGTTATCATCAATCAGTCACTAACGTTCAGCAAGAATGCCTAGATGCATTTGAAAATGTAATCAATTCTTCAATCACCATACAGAAAGAGTTTGCAAGAAAAGTAGGAATTACAACTAACGTTCCAGAGGCTGCACTAAAAGCTATTCGTGATACTACTGAAGAAGTCGTAAAGGCTACTTCAATACAAAATCAAATCGCACTAGCAGCAATTGATGCAACACAGCAAAACGTAAAGACCTTCAATGATAACGCAAAAGCATTTGCAGATCTAAACAAGAACATAATTCAATCTTGGATCTCTGCATTCACACAAAGAAATAACTAGATTATTTCTAATTTTTTTCTTTTTTTATTTTATAATTTTTTTTAAGAATGCTCTTTTAACCATTGACCAAGCTCGGGCAAAACCTTTTTCTGAGATAAAGAACTTGCAATCATGCCCACATGTCCAGTCGGATAAATTTTCAAAGTTTTGTCTTCACTTGCAACAGAATAATGTAATGGCATACTACACTCTGGTGAAACAAGGTGGTCTCCAATTGCTACCTGAGTAAATAATGGCATTTTGATGTTCTTTAATGAGATATGCTTTCCGCCAACATACATCTTGTTTTGTACAAGCAGGTTATCTTGATAGATGTCTTTTATCCATTGGCGAAAAAGCTCGCCTGGAATAGGAGGTGTGTCACTAAGCCATTTTTCTACACGCATAAAATTATCTACAAAACTTTCATTGTCTATATTTTTGAAAAAATTAACATATTTTTCCACTCCTTGCTCAAATGGTTTCAGAATTGAAAAGCAATAGTACATGAATTCAGGAGGCATATTTCCAATAGTTTCAACCATTCTATCAACATCAATGTGCCTTGCTAGATTACTTACGACTGTTGTATCGCGCCAACCATCTATCACAGGAGCAGTAGCGACAAAATTCTTGATATTTTCTGGATGTAAGGCAGAATAAACTGCAGATAACGTTCCACCTGTGCAATATCCTTGTAGTGAAACTTTGTCGACATTTGTCTCGTCTTTGACAAATTCCACACAATTGTTAAGATAGCCATTTACGTAATCATCAAAATCCAAATACTTGTCAATGTTTGATGGAGTTCCCCAATCAATCATGTATACATCTAATCCTTGCTCAAGAAGATTTTTTACCCAACTTTTTTTTGGATGAATGTCTAAAATATGATATCTGTTTATTATTGCATAAGCAATTATCAGCGGTGTTTGAAGTTGTTTTTCAGTCATCGGTTTGTAGTGCAGTAATCTAACTTTGTCTTCTTTATACACTACATCATAAGGAGTAGTTTCCAATTTTATTTCGTCAGGAGCTGCTACTAATTTTGGCGCAGCGGTGACATTTTTACTAAATTTTATTATTTCTTCCAAAATCTTTGGATCAATTTTTGTTTCACCAAACGTTGCCATCATCTGTCTCCTTTTTTGTTTTAGGCTTTCCTCTTGAATCTGCTTCCAGCTTTGCAATTCGTTTTCTAAGGGAATGAATTTCTTTATACAACTCGTCCATCTCTTTTTTATTTGGAAGATTTGCAGAGTGTAACATCACATTCATAATGTTATTCCAATGTTTTGTCAAATCTAATTCTTTTGTAACCAATTTGCCATAATTTTCTCCAAATTTTTTAGAATCAAATAATTCAGTAAAATCGTTATCAAAAATATCTATCCAAACTCGTTTGTATGCATCAAACTGCTCTGGGTCATTTGGAATTTCAGGTACTTTGAAATTTACTTTTTTCTGAGCTTCATTCCAAGTATCTGTTAATTGTTTATAGTATTCCACCAGGCTGTTGTTAAATTCAACTAAATCATCATTTGCATCAATTAACTCCTTTGAAATCTTCTTTGCGTTTTCAGCAAAATTTCGCATTGGTCCAACCGATGATAATGCTTGAGGTTTGCTAGACATTAAGTGAATTAGGTCAGTCCAGAATACGGAAAGATGCTTGTAGTATTCTGCAGTGTCTTTAGTTGATTCAGTTTTCATAATGTCATAGTAGAAGAGATCGCAATAAATAGGATCACTTGTAGAGTTTAACCAATGGTTAACGTAAGCGATCTTGAAAAAGTATGCCAAGAAATCATGAAGTTAGACCCTAAAATGAGGTCGGCCCGAATTATTAACGGTAGAGGACATCTTGTAGCAGGTGGAATGAAATCTGGTTTAAAGTCACTTGAAGATACAAAACAAGATGAAATGTTGTTCATGGAGCTTGCACTAAGAGTTAGGATGCGACATGATTTTGACAAAGAGTTTGGTCCAGTACATTTTTCGCTGTCGTATAGGGACAAAGTCATAATCATAAGTTTTCCATTAGCTGAAGATAATGTTTTGTTAGCATCTGGCGAACATGGTCTTGATTTTAAAGAAATTCCATTCAAGATTCTTGAAATTATAAAGAATCTTCGACAAAATCTAACAAGTACTTTTTAGAAAAAACTATTTGCATAGTGTTTTTATGTAAAACTAGGAATTGACTCGATTCAGAAGTTGCAGAAAAAGTATAACCCATGTTATATCCGTATTGTTGGGGGGAATCTGAATTGAACCACCATAAAACTATTTTTTTATTTTAAATTATTATATCAAAATCAATTCTATATCTCAAGATTTTTTTGGCACAAATTGTTTTAGATTGTTTTCAAAAGCCCATCTACAACTTGTACAACAAAAATGGAACTTTCGCTCCTTCATATCCCACAAAATCATTTTTCTCAGTCACTTCCATTCCACAAACTGGATCTTTCATACAATAAATCTATGGGTTAAGTCTAATAACTCTTCAAATTAATTGTAGATTAATTAACACCTCTTAATCCATTTTTGTTATAACATGGGAATAATTGAATTAGCGGAAGAAAATTTTCTTATCTCTCTTGCAATAGTATTAGGAGTTGGGATTTTTCAAGGAGCAATTTTAGCAAGAGGAATACGTAAAAGATTTCCTAGTCTCAAAAGACATGCCAGAGCAGCTTCTGTGATAATGCTGATTCTTTTTTCAATTAACGCGATTGCGAATATTTTGAAATTTTCATACCCTCAAAAAATTTCAATTTCTGAACTAGTAATGCCTACAACTATAGAAGAGGTGTTTGATATTTTGATAAATGTGATTGGGCCTGATGCAGGATTTGTAACTGTGATTGGAGTATTTGTAACAATCACCATAATTTTGTTTTCAAGATTGGCTGAAATTCCGAGACCCGTGGAATATTTCATCTTTAGCATAAGCATAATAACTTTGATTTTTGCAGGCTTGGGTAGATTCACTGATTACGTTCCTACAGTTTTTCAGGTCTTAATGTATGCATTATATCAATTTGGCATAACATTGGGATTTTTTTTAGTATCTAGAAGAAAAATTGATGAATTAGAAGAATTAGAATAAAGATTTCTAGTCTTTTAGTATTTTTCTTAATCCTGCACATCTATTTCTAATAGTTACCTCTGTAACTCCAGATGCGATAGAGATGTCTTTTTGAGATTTTTGTTCTCCTGAGCTAATACATGCTAAATAAAGTGCAGCTGCTGCAATTCCCATTGGATCTTTTCCAGCAGCCATTCCAATTTCTTTAGCTTTGTTTAAAATTAAAATTGCTTTTCTTTTACTTTTTTCACTTAGATCTGCAATACTTGCAATTCTAGAAACTCCCTTGACAGGATCTACAACTGGCATCTTTAGCTCTAATTCTCTAAAAATTAGTCTGTAACATCTTGCAACATCTTTTCTTCTAATGTTAATTCCTTTAGCAATATCATCAAGAGTTCTTGGTGTTTCGGTATTCCTACATGCGGCGTACAAACATGCTGCGACTAAACCATGAATTGATCTTCCTCTAACTAATTTTTTTTCCATTGCTTTTCTGTAAATATATGCAGCTTTTTCAATTACTGCATCAGCAAGTGCGAGCTTGTCTTTTAGTTTATCCATCTCATTTAGTGCTTGTCTTAGATTTCTATCTGCAGAAGAGTGAGCTTGTGTTCTGCTGTCCCACGTTCTCAATCTTTCAATTGAACTTTTCATGCTTGCAGATAGTGGTTTTCCAGTAGAGTCTTTGTTTGTGGGACCAATTATTGTTGAAAGTCCCATGTCGTGCATTGTTAATGAAGTACCTGCTCCTACTCTAGTACGATTAGATTCCTCATTAGAAAATGTTCTCCACTCTGCACCAGTGTCTTCTAACTTTTCATTTATTACAAATCCACAAAATGCGCAAAACAATTCCCCAGAACTTTCATCGGTAATAATTTTTCTTTTACCACACGAAGGACACTTTTGCTGAGTGATAGTAGAATTATTCATCATAATATTACTAAAATATGAAATGCGTCTTTTACTTATTACCGTTTTACACAAAATCTCCCGGTGATTTGTGTGTAGGTTAAGCTAATACTCATTCTAAATTTTTAAAATGAGAATCTAGTCTTGGGCAATTTAAATTAAAAATACTGTTTGGCCAAAAATCAATTCACAAACATCCAAGGCAGATTTTTTAGTAGGATGATATTTTACGCCAGTAATGAGTGATAAACAGCCTCACGTAGTGGGTGTCGAGATACTAATACAAAATGGAGTAAATGTTGATGAATTAATCAAACAACTAGTGATTAATTCATCTGTAGAATTTACTGCATACTATTACTTCACTTTACTCAGAGCAAATTGCACTGGAATGGAAGGAGAGGGAATTAAAGGCGTTATTGAAGATGCTAGATTAGAAGACCTGAGTCACTTTGAATCCTGTATTGAAAGAATTTACCAATTAGGAGGACAGCTCCCAAAGGATGCCGTTGATTACATCAAAATGTCTGGCTGTGAATTCCTTCAATTGCCTGACAAGCCAACTGATCTAAAAGCAATTTTAGAAAAATGTCTCAAAGCTGAACAAGGTGCTATAATAAACTGGGACAAGGTATGCAAAATGACCCAGGGAAAGGATCCGACCACATTTGACATTGCAAAAGATATCTTGGCAGAAGAAATTGAACACGAGTCATGGTTCTTAGAACTTCTTTATGGAAGACCTTCTGGCCATATGAGAAGAAAATACTCAGGTGAACGACCTCATACACGAAAACATTCGCGAGCTTTAGACTTGGGCTAAACTCATTTTATTTTTTAGCTAAACAAACAATATGCATACTTTGGTTTTAGAGTTGGATACATTATGTTATTTGGATCTGAAGAATGCTGAAGACCAACAGAATGCCCAAGCTCATGCGTCATAATTTTTTCAACACTTTCAACATCATACAACTGAAAACTTCCATCACACTCATAATCTCCTAATGCAACTTCAACTACCCCTTTTCCTAAATGAGCATGGCCTAGCACTCCTTCGCCTAAATCTCTAACCACCCACGTAACCCAAACGTTTGCCTCGCCTTTTTGATTAGTATATGAAAATTCTACTACTGCGGGTTTATCGTTTATAGAAAACTCTTGTTGCTGCCAAAATTGTAATGAATTATTAAAAGTACTAACGTGATCAAGTGGCAGTCCAGATGGTTGTTCATTTACAAAAATTTTGTAATGAATGACATAAGTTCCATTTACAATTTCATAGGTAGGATTTGGGAAATGCCCTGCAGCGGATTTGGCCTCTTCATCAAAATTCCATTTTATATAATCTCTAAGAAATTTCTTAATAACATCAAAACTAGGATTTGGATATTCGATATACCGCTTTTCATTTGCAACATTTTTTGAAATATCTCTTAGGTATCTTTCAAATTGCTTAAAATCATCTTCTTGCGCCTTTTCTAAATCCGCCGTGCTCTTTTCCACAGGAATTATTATAATGCCGTTTTGAATCAAATAATAAATCCCAGAAAGAAAGTCATCGTTAGAAATTTTTCCGGTCGCCCACCATCCTGCATTATTTCTTACCCAATCTGGTATTGAATTTGATGAAAGATTAGTTGTTTGAGGAGGATCCACCTTCATGATATCATTTTTAATTAGAAATTGTATTCCTGTAATGAAATCTGCATCCTCTATTCCTCCTTCAGACCACCATTTAGCATTGTTTTTTATCCAATCAGGAATTGTCGCAGGTTTAGTAATTACAGGAACGGGTTTATTGGTAGGATTGTAAGGATATTTTTTAATGACCTTGTCTACGAAATTCAAATAATTTTTTACCACCACATTATTTGGTTCTAGCTCTAAGGCTTTTTCGAAATATTGTTTTGATTCATGATATTCTCCTAGGTACCCAAATCCAATTCCTAATCCTATTAAAGCAAGTACGTCGTTTGGATTGTGTTGTTTTATAATGTAAAATTGTTTTAATGAATCTACATGATAATTAATCAAGTTTTCATCTTGTGCTAAATTACTTAAAGCAACTCCTTTCATTTTTAGTGTTGAGACATTTTTTGGATTATTTTCTAAAATACTATTATAGATTTGAATTGCTTGTTTATATTCCCCTTTGATAAAATGTTTGTTTGCCTCTTGGAATAATTCTGGGGCATTATTGATTTCCTGTGCAAAAACTTGTGGGGTAAAGGCAGCAAAACCGATTGTCAGTAATAAAAAAAGTGTTTTTATCATATAACAGATGATCAGAATTTTGAGTTTAGATATATTTTATTCCCAATTCATACTAATCCTGACACGAAAAACTTTATTCGCCAATGATTTGGGGAAAACATTGGGGCGTTAAACGGGCTTGTCACTAGATGCATTAAAACAAAAAATTAATCAACTTAAACTAGAACTAGTCCAATTAGAAGAATCAAATATCCCTGTTCCTGAACTAATTAATTCTACAAACCTGCTAAGATCTAATGAAATTTTATCAAAAACAAACGATAAAAAATCTGAATTATTGAGTCTTTATGAATCCTATTTTCAAGAACTTGATGCTACTCTAAGAAAAATTCAAGCTGGCTTTAACACTCTTAAAACTATGAAATCTCGAAAAAAACCATCAAAAAGGAAAAAGAGAAAGCCCAAAAGAAAAACAAGAAAAACAAAAAGTTTTAGAAAAAAATCAAAGAAAAGAAAATCTTTCAAACGAAGGCGTTAGTGTTTATAGATAATATCTCCTGCCATAATTCTTCGAAATTGATTGTTCTCCTTAACAATTAAGGCTCCATCATTGTCAAGTTTAATCACTTTGCCATTTATTTTACCATCAGACGTTGATACAGAAATATCTTTTCTAATTGTTGATGATTTCTTTGTCCAATTATTAATTATGATTTTATTCTCACCTTTTTCTAATAATTCAAAGATTTTTTCAAGTTCAACTAAAAAACTTTTTACAAACAAAATTGGGCTTTCGTCTTTGCCATTTTCTATTAAACTTGTAACACCGTAAAAATTCTCTGAAGATTTTAACGATTTTTCTAACTGTGAAATATTAACTTTAAAGTTTATTCCTACTCCTAAAACTAAATATTCGATTTTGTTTGATTCTATTGAAACATCAATTAACATTCCTGCAACTTTTTTACTATTAATTGTGACATCATTTGGCCATTTCAATTCAACCTTTTTTCCAAAAATTTTTTCAATTGTATTTGAAAGTGCTAAAGCTGCACCAATTGGAAAAAGTGTAGACATTGCAATGTCAAATTTTGGATGCAAAACAATTGAAAGCCAAATTCCTCCAGTAGGAGAAAGCCATTTTCTTCCTAACCTGCCTCTGCCCCTTGTTTGTTTTTGTGAAATCACCACAGTTCCATTTTCCTTCGAATTAGATGCAATCTCTATCGCAAAATTTTGAGTTGAATCAATGGAATCAAAATAGTATGCTCTTTTTCCAATTGTTTTAGTTTTTAGATCACTTGTTATTTCCCAAGGCAGTAAAAGATTTGTTGATTTAACTAACCTGTATCCAAGCTTTTGCTTTGATTCTATTTTGTAACCTAGTGAACGAATTTTTTTGATATGCTTCCAAACTGCAACTCTGCTAATTTTTAATACATCGCTAAGATCCTGGCCTGATAAATATTCTATATTATGAGATTTTAAAAAAGAAAGAACCTTGACTAAACCAACATTGTCAAACGAATTGTAAATCAATTAAAACCCAATATCAATATCAAAACCACCATCATCCATTCCTTCAGCATCCCCTTGCTCTCCCCCTGAGTCATCCATGCCTTGCGGAATGTCCTCTGCTGGAACATAATCATGCATAGCAGCTCCAATCATACTAAACATCATTGAGAACATCATAATGTCAATTATTCCAAAAAACATCATCATAGGAAGAATCCCCTTATTATTTTCCAACTCTTCTTGAAGTTTTTGTTTATCTCCTGCTTTGTATAGCATTTGCATATGATTCCAATTTTCTTCTAGCTCATGAATTCTATGTTCTAGCTCGTTTTTTCCTTTTTTAGTAACCTCAATTTCTACCTTCTTTCCAAAAATCCCCTTTTTTTCTTCAACTCCAATCAAACCTCTTTTTTCAAGTCTTTCTAAAATTGCATGAAGTTCTTCCGCTTCAATACGCGTTACTTTTTGAATCTTGTCGAATTTCTTTGCGCCACTCTTTATAGCACCTAGTACAATGGCGTCTTTAGATTCAGGTTCCACAAAATGGTTTCGCAAAAATCTTCCTATAAAAGGTTCTGAGAAACGAAAAAGAAATTCTAATTTAACCCCTAATTTTACGAATGAATATGAAAAAGTGGGCTGATTATCTAATCTCTGAGGTAAAATACGGAAAAAACCATTTGATAGAGCAGGCAAAAATTCACACAGAAAATGAGAGCGGTATCGGTGAAGGAGCACTAGTTGACAGATCACAAATATCCCACAATATCAAAAATGGTAAATCCTATAGGACGATATTTCATAGCCTAAAAGGTTGGAAGTTAGGCGACCCCGTGCAAGTTAATCGAGTTGATAGTAGTTTTTTTATTAGAGTTGATAAAAACAAAACTGAACAGGACTTTTTAGGTCCTATTTTAGAATTTTAGTCAAAATTGGGCTAAAATTAAAAACTGATTTAAAATTATGATATAATATGAAAAAAGATAATCACTCTGATGATGAGATAAAACAAATTTTTTCTCTCAAAAATGTTGCAGTTGTTGGCATGTCAAAAAATCCTGAAAAGGCAGCACACTATGTTCCAAAATACTTGTCTGAACAAGGATACAACATTATGCCAATAAACCCAACAACAAATGAAATCTTGAACAAAAAATCCTATCCAAGTATTACAGAAGTTGATCAACCAATTGACGTTGTCGATGTTTTCAGACCTTCTGATCAAGTTTTACCTGTAGTAAAAGAGGCAATAAAGATAAAACCTAAAGTAATTTGGCTTCAAGAAGGAATTCATAATGAAGAAGCAGAAGAATTAGCACGTAAAGAAGGAATCAAAGTTGTCTTTAACAGATGTATGCTTGCTGAACATCAACGTCTTTTCTAAAACATGACTTCCTTTGAAGAATTTCACAAATCTCTTTTAGAATTAATAAAATCATTTGAAAAGAAAAAAACTCAATTAAAACTAGAGACTGACCTAGAATCAAGCATTATCAAAATCTTTGGGGAAAACATTGATTCTTTATCAAGAGCTAAAAATGGGCTAGAGGATGTACTAGAACTTGCCCAGACTACAGCAGAACATCATCCATATTGGAATATTTTGTATAGCTGTTCACAAATATCCAAAACCATACTTGATAAATGGAATGATGATCTTTCAAAAGAAGAGTTAGAAGAAATTGAATGGTCAGTAAAGGAACTACAACATACTTGTAAGAAGCTCAAAGAACATAACTGACCATCTTTTGATTCAGGCAGAGATAAATAATCAAAACCGTGAATGAAGTTATGCCGATAAAAATCGGTCTTATTGGTAAAACAAATACCGGCAAGACTACTTTTTTTAATTCATCCACTCTTTCATCTTCTGAAATCTCCACCTATCCATTTACTACAAAAAAACCTGAATCTGCTACAGCGAACGCAATTACATTATGTGTGCATCCGGAATTCAAAGTTCAAGATAATCCTAACAACTCAAAATGCATTGATGGCTGGCGATACATTCCAATCGAAATGATTGATTTGCCAGGATTAATCAAAGATGCATGGAAAGGAAAGGGACTAGGTAACCAATTTCTTTCAGTTGCTGCACAGTCTGATGCTTTGCTACATGTAGTGGATATATCTGGAGGAATTGATACCTCTGGCCAAATTAGCGAAGCTGGTTCTGGAGACCCTATTTCTGATTTTGCAGACATTGAAGAGGAATTAATCCTGTGGTATCATAAAATTCTAGAAGGAAATCGAGAAAAATTATCAAAATTAATTCAATCTGGAACCGACTTTGTTGATGTAATGACCGATCTTTACAGGGGGGTTGGAGTTACAAAAAATCACGTTAAAGAAACTTTGCAAATGACTAACCTTGAGGATAAAGAATTTGATGATTATGGAATAGAAGACAGTAAGCAATTTGCAACATATTTGAGAAAAATTTCAAAACCAACTCTTGTTGTTGCAAATAAAATTGATGTAGAGGGAGCTGATAAAAATTTTGTAAGATTACGAGAACGTTATATTGATACAATTGTAGTGCCAGCTAGTGCAGATAGTGAACTTAGTTTACGACGTGCAGAACAGAAAGGGTTGATAAAATATTCCCCGGGTTCTGAACAGTTTGACATTCTAAAATCTGAGGAATTAAACGAAAAACAGAAAAATGCTCTAGACTTTATCAAAAAAGACATTATGGGCGAATACATGCGTACCGGAGTTCAATTTGCTATCAACATTGCTGTTTTCAAGTTGTTAAAAATGAATTCCGTCTATCCTGTAGCTAATGAAGAAAAACTAACTGACAAAAAAGGCAGAATCCTTCCAGACCTGATCCTGATGAAAGATGGAGCTACAATAAGCGATCTTGCAAAAGAGATTCATACCGATTTGACAAAGGGTTTGCTTTATGCTAAAGATCTGAGATACAAACTTCGTCTGCCGATCACTTATCAGTTAAGAGATAGGGATGTCGTTTCATTAGTAAGTGCATCAAAAAAATAAATGGCTAAAACTAACGTTCTGTTAAAAAATCTCTATAAGATTTTTTCTTTTTTCATCCAAATGGTTTGATGAACTTCGTCTTTTAGTTCTATGCCTTTAGCAAGTAACTCGTCTCTTATCCCATCCGCTTCTTCATACTTTTTCTGCTGTCTAAATCCATCACGCTGTTTGAGAAGATTCTGAATCTGGTCTTTTTCATTATCAGAAGCTTTAGGAATTTTTAATCCAAGAACTTCCATCATTTCTTCAAATACAGGAATAATTTTTTCTGCAGTAGATTTTGTTAAATGATCCTCTTGACTTAAACAAAATGTAACTAGTCTGTAAAATGCACTTAGGGCCAAATGAGTGTTCAAGTTATCATCTAATGCTTCATCAAACTCTGTCTTTAGCTGAGATAGTGTTTTATCAATGCCTTCAACTTGACCACCTTTTTCGGTTTGAATGAGAACATGATATGCTAATCTTGCTTTATTCCAGCTTGTTTCATGCTCTTTTAACAAGTCTTCAGAATAATCGATGGGTTTTGAATAATGGCCTGCAATACAAAACATCCTAAGAACATTTGGGCTCCATGATTTTAGCAAATTTTTTACAGATTTGATGTTTCCAAGGGATTTTGACATTTTTTCACCATTTATTGTAACCATGCCAACATGCATCCAAATTTTTGCAAATGGTTTTGATGTATGAGATTCTGACTGTGCAATTTCATTTTCATGATGAGGAAAAATCAAATCACGTCCTCCGCCGTGAATTTCAAAATTCTCTCCAAGATATTTGAGGCTCATGGCCGAGCATTCAATATGCCATCCCGGTCTTCCACGTCCCCACGGACTACTCCATGAGGGATCACTCTCTGAAAACTTCCACAAAGCAAAATCCAGAGGACTATTTTTTGCCTCATCCACCTCTACTCTTGTACCTGCCTGTAAGTCCTCAACCTTCTTTTTTGATAGCTTGCCATATTTAGGAAACTTTGAAACTGAAAAGTACACTCCATTTTTGGTTACATAAGCAATTTTTTTGTCTACCAAGTCTTGAACTAGATCAAGCATATCTTGAATGTGCTCAGTCGCCTTTGGATATTTTGTAGCTCTTTTTACATTTAATGCATCAAATTCATTATAATATTCTTGAATGTAACGTGAACTAATTGCAGATGCTCTAACATTTTCTCTTTTAGCTCTATTGATTATTTTATCATCAACATCTGTAAAGTTTTGAATAAACTCTACCTCAATTCCTTTTGATTCCAAACATCTTCTTAAAACATCAAAAACTATGAGAGTTCTTGCATGACCAATGTGTGATTCATCATAAACAGTAACTCCGCAGAGGTAGATTCTAACTTTACCTAGTTCTATTTCCTTTTCATTCCCACTTAGCGTGTCTTGTATTTTCATGTTCATTCTTCAAATGGTCTTGGTGCAGTTATTCTTTTGTGCTCACTTTTTTGGTATAGATGATTTACCTTTTCGACTATACTCTTTTCTATTTCTGTGAGCTTCATAGTTTCTTCTAATGATAATTTCTTGTCAACAATACAATATAGGATAGAATCAATTTCTTCATAGGGTATTCCAAGCTCTTCTTCTGCAAAATGTCCTAACCAAAGATTTGGACTACTCTTTTTTGATATTATTGATTCTGGCACCCCAACAAATTCCCCCATCTTTCTTACTTGAGTCTTGTACAATGACACAATTGGTAAAATATCTGCACTTCCATCTCCAAATTTTGTAAAATATCCAATTAGATATTCACTCTTGTCACTAGAGCCAACAACAAGATATTTTTTCAAATTTGCATAATAGTATAGTAAGTTTGCACGAATTCTAGCACGAAGATTGCCTAATGCTCTCTCACTTGGTTCAAGATATTTTGAATATTGACTTACAATTGGATTAATGTCAATTAATTTATAATCTAGTTTTAATTTTTCAACTAATTTGATTGCGTCTTCTGTTTCAGATTTTGGAGAAATTTTAGAATCTGGCATTAAAAGTGCCAAAGTTTGGCTTGGCAGTGCTCTATGACAAAGATAGCCTGTTACAGCTGAATCCAATCCACCACTGAGTCCAAAAATCAAACCATTTGAATTGTTTTTAGAAACTTGATTTTTTAAAAAATCTTCTATCGTCATGTCAATTGAAGCATAATCCTGATTTGTTATTTCGTTGAGAATTTCTTGATTCACTAAAATTCAATTTTGATAATCAGCAATCCCACTAATATTTCATCAACGTAAATTCCATTCATGCCAAAAAATAATAAGGAATTAAAGAAAAAATGGAAAAAATTTGAACAAGAAGAGTTCAAAGAAGAGACTCATCAATTAGAACTTAAAGAAGGATACGAGCAAGACGAAGCATACGAAGAATCCGAAGACTAGATGATATCAAGATAGATTCCGTCGTTTCTTTCTTCAACTTTGTAGGTTTGAAGTTTAACATCTTTGAGGTAATCGAGTAACTTTCCAGTCTTGATGTTATAATGCCAAAAATGAAGAGGACATTCTACTACCTCACCTTCAAGTTTTCCAGGCGCGATTGAACCATCTTGATGGACACATAAAGAATCTAAAGCATGATATCCATCTTGGTTAAAAATAGCAATTTTCTTACCGTCAACTTCAAATTCTACACCTGAACCAGATTTTATTTCTCCTTTTTCAGCTACTTTTTTCCAAGCCATTTTGGATGAATTTGATTTTAGTTGTATTAAATTCTAATCGTTTTCAAATTTTTTTCATATGCTCATATTTACAGCTAAATTTGAATATGAGATGTTTTTAGTCCATTCGTGGTAGAAATCACTATAGAAGCATTGGCATCAATTGGCACTGCTTTAGCTACTATAGCTCTTGTTTTTTTACTTTGGAGAACAATTAAACAATTTGAATCTCAGGTTGAACTAAGCCGAATCCAAACAGAATATCGATTTCGTCCTTGGATAGGTCCAGTAAACAGTATTAAAAAAATGGAACACTCAATTAATGAAAAATGTCAGTTTGATGTTGGAATAAAAAACTATGGTGAGCTTCCAGCATCTGGTGTTGTTGCAAAATTTAAAATGGATACAAAAATGCCAAAACGGGAGGATATTAAATCAAGTTCTGTCGAGTCATTTGATCTGGGTCCTTTGTTACCTAATATGGAAAAACATTATTGGTTTTTTATTGAGCCTGATTTGTGGAAAAAAGCAGAAGAGGGAAATGAAAAACTCTTTACAATTCTATATTTTGAATACCACGGAACAACTGGAAAAAGTGGATATGGAATGATAAGCGAATATAGTCCAGCATCTAAAAATTTTGTTCACAAAGAAATGTGGATTGCTGACGAAAAGCCTTTTTCAAAATCCTGAAGAATTTTATACTGTTCTAAATTGTGATGGCATATTGAGTAAGGTAAAAAATCCAAAATTAGCAAAAAAAGGACAACTTTCCTATGAATGGGCAAGAAGCCATATGCAAATTTTGGATAATACAATTAATCGATTAAAAAAATCAAAACCCTTCAAAGGGGTGACACTTGGATTTTGTCTTCACATTACTAAAGAAACCTCAGTTTTGTTAATTGGGGCAAAAGAATTAGGCGCTAAAGTGGCAGCTTGTGGAGGAAATCCTCTCACCACTCAAGATGATATCGCAGCATTTTTGGCATCTCAAGGAATTCACATTTATGCATGGGCAGGAGAATCAGCAAAAGAATATGATTGGTGTATTCAACAAGTACTAAATCACAAACCACAAATTCTTACAGATGATGGTTCGGATCTAAATATCAAAGCTCATTTTGGAAAGAAAAGTAAAAACTTGAAAATTTTAGGTGCTACTGAAGAAACAACTGCAGGTGTTAACAGAATAAAAGCTGTTGAAAAACAAGGAAAGCTTCGCTATCCAGTAATTGCAGTAAATGATGCATACACAAAACACATGTTTGATAACAGATATGGAACTGGGCAAAGTACAATCGATGGATATCTTAGAGCAATGAATCTGATGTTTGCATCAAAGCGTGTTGTTGTTGTAGGATATGGTTGGGTTGGAAAAGGAGTAACCGCTCGTTGTCATGGAATGGGTTCCAAAATAATTGTCACAGAAGTAAATCCTGTTAAAGCACTTGAAGCTCACATGGATGGTTTTGATGTAATGCCAATGGCACAGGCAGCTAAATTAGGCGATATTTTCATCACATGTACTGGCATGACTAGTGTAATTAGAAAAGAGCATCTTCTAAAAATGAAGAGTGGTGCAATTGTTGGAAATGTAGGTCACTTTGATGTTGAAGTTGATGCTGACTTTTTGCTTAAAAAATCAAAATCAGTTAAAGAAATCCGACCAAATCTAGATGAATGTGTCTTACAAAATGGCAAAAAAATCTATTTGATTGGTAAAGGACGAATTGCAAATCTTGTTGCAGCTGAAGGCCATCCGCCTGAAGTAATGGCACAATCATTTTCAAACCAACTTCAATCCATACTATATATTCTCAAAAACCATAAGAAAATGAAAAGAAAAGTAATACCTGTTCCTATTGAAATTGATAAACAAATTGCTGTAGATGCCCTAAAGGCTATGAATGTAAAAATTGACAAGCTTACAAAAGAGCAAGTCAAATACATGAATAGTTGGAACTAAATTCTTAAGTCCAGTCAATCTTCAATCTGAATCATGAGAGATAAAGCAATCATTACAAGTGCCCTTCCTTATTCAAATGGAGAAATTCATCTTGGGCACGTTGCATCTACTTATCTTCCGGCAGATGTTACAACTCGATTTTTAAAACAAAAAGGAGTCGAAGCTTATTACATATGTGCATCAGACGACTATGGAACTCCTATTTTGATTCAATCAGAAAAGGAAGGAAAGTCTACACAAGAATATGTTGCGTACTGGAATAAACGAGATTATGAGGATTTCAAGGCCTTTAACATTGATTTTGATATATTCTACAAAACTAGCTCCCCTGAAAACATAAAGTTTGTACAAGATGTATTTACAAAATTAAATGCTGCAGGCCATATTTACGAATCAGACATTGTCCAGTTTTACTGCAGCAATGATAAAAAATTCTTGCCAGACAGATACGTAAAAGGAATCTGCCCATATTGCAAAGCTGAAGATCAATATTCTGACCTGTGTGAAAAGTGTGGTAGAGTTCCAGAAGAAATTGAAAGCCCTAAATGCTCTATTTGTGGACAAACACCTGTTAAAGAAAAAACAAAACATTACTTTTTCAAGCTGAAAAATTTCTCTGGTAAATTAAGCAACTGGCTTGAAAAAAATGAGAATCTCCAAAAAGATGTCAAAAAATACGTTCAAAATTGGATAAAAACAGGTCTCGTTGACTGGGATATTACTCGTGATATTTCATGGGGGGTGCCAATCCCATTAGATAATGCTAAAGGCAAAGTATTCTATGGCTGGTTTGATAATCATCTTGCATACATTTCTACTACACTGAAATTTCTAAATGATAAAGGTATAGACGGAAAAAAATTTTGGAACTCTTCTGACATTTACCATTTTATTGGCAAAGACATTGTATATCATCATTTTCTGTTTTTGCCTGCAATGAGAATAGGAATTAATGAAGAATACAAACTACCAGATTATATCCCAACAAGAGGGCATCTTACACTAGCATCGAAAAAAATTTCTAAAAGCAGAAACTGGTACATTGGACTAAAGGAATTCTTAGGATACTATCCCGCTGATTATTTGAGATTTTATTTAATAGCAATAAACCCATATTCACAGGATGATTTAAATTTTGACTGGGATGAGTTTGCAACAAAAATCAATTCAGAGCTAATTGGGAACCTAGGAAATTTTGTAAACCGTGCACTTGGATTTACACAAAAAAGCTTTGATGGCAAAGTTCCAGAACCTAGCACACTAGATGATGCAGATAATGAATCACAAGACAAAATTAAGAAACTTGCATCAGACGTTGGAACACTGATGGAACAGAATCATCTTGATAGGGCATTAAAGAAAATACTTGAATTTTCGGCTCACTTTAACCAATATTTTCAACACAAAGAACCTTGGAAAAAAGGGCCTGGTACAAACTCTTGTGTTTATCTTTCAGTTAATGCAGTTAGGAGCTTGGCAATAGCGATTTATTCATTCATGCCAGAATCTTCACAAAAAATTTGGTCACAACTTGGTTTAGAAGGAAACATTTCGGAACAATCTTGGGATTCAATTTCAGATATATCGCTTCAGGCTAATCATAAGCTAGGCATTTCATCACCGTTGTTTGCCAAAGTAGAGGATGCTGACATTAAAAAATACAAACAAAAACTAGGATCACAAAACTAAGTTGAAAAGCCAAATTCCAAGAATCTCAACTAGAGGCTATTATGACTTGGAAAACGGAAAAACGCTAAAAACAGCCTCATGTTTTCTATATCCAAAAAAATCATTTGAAAAATTATCTGACAAAAAAGAAATAACAATAATGATTCATGGTCTTAGAAATAACAAAGAAGATGCGATTAACAAATTTTTAATTGCAAAAAGACGACTAAAACAACTTGGATACAAATATCCTGTAATTGGGTTTAGCTATGATTCAAACACTAAAGGAGCTCATTTGAAAAAATATGAGTTAAAAGCACTAAGGGTTGGCGAAATGATTGCAAGAAAAAATGGAAAAAATCTATCTCATTTCATTATTGACTTTAAGAAAAAAAATCCTCGCACAAAAATTAGATTAATTGGGCATTCTCTTGGTTCAACTGTAGTTATTAGTACGCTACAGCATCTTGCAAAAAAACCAAATAATAAAAACATTATAGAAAGCATTCATTTTTTTGGCGCATCAATTTCAAGCAATTCTGTAAATCATACCAACTATGGAAAAACTTTACAAACAATCATTCATTCAAAAATTATAAACTGTTTTAGTCCTTGGGATGAGGTTTTAAAATATGCCAATGACAATCGCCAGATAATTAATCCGCTTGGTCTGTATGGCGCAACTAGAAAAACTATTTCAAAATATTCGCAAATAAAACTAAAGCCAAAGAATCATAGATTTATCAGCTATGCTGCCGTGTTGAAAAGGTTTCCGTAAATTTACCCTTGCCCTTCAACTGTTAATAATGTGGTGGTAGATCTAATATTTTCTAAATGCCTAATTTTTGTAGTAATTACGTTGTTTAGCTCCTCACTAGACTGTGATTCTAGTTTTGCTAAAACATCATATGCGCCAAATGTTCCATAAACCTCCTTAACTAAATTCACATCCTTTAGTCTTTGTATAATTGATTCTTCTGTCCCCATATCACAATTGAGTAGCACATACGCTTGAATCATTTTACCTACTGTCTGTTTTACAAGATCTGATTATATAAAAGTAATATGTTCATACTTTTGTACCTTACAATATTAATGAATAAAACCACGTATACATTGTAGTTATTTGTAATCAAATTCCTAATATCGTATAATTTCTCACGAATAAACGGGCAGATATCATGGGAATGCAAGTAGTTGAAGGTTTCATACGTGTGCGGTTCAAATTCCGAGATGAAAACAAATTCTTTACAGTTAGAATTACCAAAGCCCAATATCAAAATCTTTTAGAACTCCCAATCATAGAAATTTGTCAAGTTATCAAAACCTAAATAAAACTAATGAAAAAGGATGTCTCTGATGTCTGAAGATAATCAAAGTGTCAATAATGAAGCAGATTTGTCAAATAATGGCAAAGAAAATAAAATTACAATAAAAAAATCATCATATAACAATATGTTAAAAGGAATGATTGCTGCAATCGCAATCGCTACCTTTTTGGGAGGTTATGCACTTGGAACAATTGGTAATAGTTCTGATTCCTTATCAGCAGATGAAATTAAAGAAATAATTTCCGCAATGAATGCCAAAGTCCCTACGCCACAACTTGCTCAAGCCCCAACCCAACCATCGCCACCATCTTTGATTAAAGTTTCACTTGATGATGATCCTTTCAAAGGAAATCCAAATGCTCCAGTAACTGTTATAGAGTTTTCTGACTTTCAATGTCCATTTTGTTTACGATTCTTTGAGCAAACCCTTCCTGCATTACAAGAAAATTACATTGATACTGGAAAAGTAAAATTAGTATACCGAGATTTGCCATTAGATAACTTGCATCCTAATGCAAGACCTGCTCATATTGCAGCAGAGTGTGCAGATGAGCAAGGAAAGTTCTGGGAATACCACGATATGTTATTTAAAAACCAAGTTCAATGGAATAAGTTAAGTTCTATAGATCTTAGTTCTCAGCTAAACCAATATGCAACAATACTGGAATTGGAATCCGCAAGTTTTGATTCTTGTCTATCATCAAAAGAAATTGCAAATGAAGTACAAGCTGACTATTTACAAGCCTCACAATATGGTGCAACAGGAACTCCCACATTTTTCATTGGTAATGAAAAAGATGGATTTATCAGGCTAGTTGGGGCCCAACCATATGCCTCATTTCAAGCAGCAATTGATGCTCAGCTTGGTTAAAATTCTAGCATAAAATTTCAACAAACAAGATGATAAAATCTGTAAATTTTGTAGTTTTAGGAGAACAATCTATAGCAAATGATTTTGGAAAAAAAGGAACTGTAACAGATTTAACATTATATGACAAAAAAGAATCTGACATTATCAGGACCTGGGTTGCACCAAGTGGATTTTCAGATAAGATTCAACCACTATTTCAAGCAATTAATCTCGCAGAATATGTAATCCTGTATCTTGGAAAACTAGACAAATTTACCGGTGAGCAAATAGTTGCATTGGATATACTACGAAAAAAAGAAGGACTTTTGAGTCATACCTATGATGTTGATGAAGCCAATCTATTTTCACTGATAAAAGGAACTGTAGTTGAACGATACAAAAAAGTTGAATCATCAAAACTAAGAGAAGAACTAAACAAATTTCCCCCGTTATCTCAAGAAGGTAAAGCCAAGATAGTGATTGATCACTGTTTTGATGTTAAAGGTGTTGGAACTGTAGTGCTTGGCAAAGTCACTTCTGGCAAAGTCAAGCAATATGACAATTTGAAACTTTTACCATCAGGAGCTGAGGCTATGGTAAAATCAATTCAAATGCATGATGATCCTGTAGATGAAGCAGTATCTCCTGCACGAGTAGGCCTTTCCCTAAAAGGTGTAACCCCAGAACAAATTTCCAGAGGCGATGTTTTATGCGAAGATGATTCCATTCCAGTAAAATCAGAAATTGAACTTGATTTTAAGCAGACTCCATACTACAAAGGAGAAATTTCAGAAAACCAAATGTGTCTTGTAAACATTGGATTACAAATCAAAGCTGCAAAATTTAGCTCAGTAAGCCCTGTTAAATTGAAATTTGACAAGCCAGTAGTTTGTGACCCTAAAGACATATGCGTCATACTAAAACCAGAATCAACAAGCATCAGAATTCTAGGCAGCGGTTCTATAAAGTAAATTTAATTAAATCAAATTTTTAGTGATGTTATGCGCGCTTTGATGATGGGAAGGTTTCAGCCTTTTCATTTGGGTCATTTGGATTTAGTAAAACAAATTCTTTCTGAATGCGACGAAATAATAATTGCTATTACAAGTTCTCAATTCAATTATCTAGAAAAAGATCCGTTTACTGCTGGTGAACGAATAGAAATGATTCACCAATCATTAAATGATGCTGGAATTGACATGTCAAAATGCTTTATCATCCCAATCGAAAATCAATTTAATATTGCCACATGGGCTACATATCTAAAATCAATTCTTCCAAAATTTGACAAAGTGTATAGTGGAAATGAATATGTAGAAATGCTTTTGGCAGATGCAGGAATTCAAGTAATTAAACCAAAATTTCTAGAAAGAAACCAGTACAATGCTACAAATATTAGAAAAATGATTGTTGAAGGCAAGGACTGGCAAAAGCTAGTTCCAAAAGCAGTTTCAAACACAATAAACAAAATCAATGGAGTTAACAGACTAAAAATTATTTCAAAGAGTGATACAAAACCAACGGAGCATTAACATGAAAGGTTTGCGAGCTTGTCCTATTTGTCCAAAGTGTGGTTCAAAGAAATTTGAAAGACTCGATGACAATAATATCAAAGTACGATGTCTTTCTTGCAATAAAATTATTACAATCTAATCATTATCCTGTTGGTTTTTATTTGCAATAATTAGAGCCATACTCATGGCACAGACATGGAAGGATGATGACGTTAGCCTAGATCCAATAAAGAATGAAACTATAGCTGTCCTTGGTTATGGAATACAAGGAAACGCACAAGCAAACAACATGAAAGATTCAGGTCTAAATGTAATAATTGGCGCTAAAGAAAGCGGCTCCAGCTGGACAAAAGCAAAGGCTGACGGTCATAAAGTAATGTCAATTGCAGAGGCAACAAAAAAGGCAGACATCGTTCACGTCTTAATTCCAGATATGGTTCAAGCCAAAGTGTACAGAGAAGAAATTGGACCAAATCTTTCAGGAGGAAAAGCATTATCGTTTTCTCATGCCGCAGCAATATTCTGGAAATGGATTGAAGCACCAAAAAATGTTGATATCATTATGATTGCACCAAAAGGGCCAGGTTCTAAAGTTAGAGAAACATATCAGCAAGGGTTTGGTACGCCTTCAATAGTTGCAGTTCATCAAGATTATACCAAAAAGGCTTGGGATAGAACTCTAGGTATCGCAAAAGCAATAGGCAGTACAAGAGCTGGAGTAATTAAAACAACATTTCAGGAAGAGGTTGAAACAGATTGGTTTGGGGAGCAAGCAGATCTTTGTGGAGGCTCTGCGTCAATGGTGATGAATGCATTTGAAACACTAGTTGAAGCTGGTTATCAACCAGAAATTGCATACTTTGAAGTTTTACATGAATTAAAACTGATTGTAGACATGATTCAAAGATATGGGATTAATGGAATGTGGCGACGTGTGAGTGAAACTGCAAGATACGGTGGATTAACAAGAGGTCCAGTAGTAATGAATGCTGAAACAAAACAAAGAATGAAAAAAGTTTTAGAAGAAATACAAAATGGAACATTTAATGAAGAATGGGTTAGCGAGTATCAGAAAAATGGCAAAAATGCATTTGACAGATACATGAAAGAAATTGATTCACATCAAATTGAAAAAGTTGGAAAACAAATGCGCAAAATGATGTGGCCAGACTCTACAGAATAATTTTTAAATTTTTCTTAATTTTGAAACGCCTTTTGTAATGTGATCAATAACTGCTGGCAACGGTGTTCCAGGACCAAACACTCCACTAATTCCAGCTTTTTCTAATCCTTTTTTGTCTTCATCTGGAATTACGCCTCCGCCCATTACAAGGACATCGTTGATTCCTTTCTTTTTGAGCGCTTTAACAACTCTTGGAAAAAGTGTATTATGTGCTCCATTTAGTAAACTCATAGCAATCGCATCAACATCTTCATCTTCAGCAATTTGGGCTACTCGTTCAGGTGTAGCAAATAACCCGGAGTAAATCACCTCCATTCCTGCATCTCTAAAAGCCCTACAAAGAACCAAGGCCCCTCTGTCGTGCCCATCAAGGCCTAATTTTGCAACTAAAATCTTGATTCTACGCGATGCCATTTTTTGTTTCATTTCTATCTGATCTATTCATAATTTTAAAGCCTTTATTTGATTTTCTTGGTTTTCAAAAGACACCTAAATCTACATAAAACCATTAAATTTTACACCACTTGTGCAACCAATTATTCCAATAAATTATGAACTTGAATTTGAACCAAATTTTAAAAATTTTACCTTTCGAGGTAAAGAATGCCTAACAATTAACTCATTTGGCTATACAAATAATATCAAACTTAACGCTGCTGAATTAAAAATAAAAAATTGTACTGTAGAAACTGCTAACAAAACTTTAAAGACTAAAGTCACACTTGATGCAAAAAATGAAGAATTAAAAATCAAAATACCACAGAAAATTAAAGGAAAAGCAATCATTCATCTTGATTATACAGGAATTCTAAATGACAGATTGTTGGGATTTTATCGAAGTCAATACAAAGAAAAAGGCAAAATAAAATATCTTGCAACAACACAATTCGAAGCCGCAGACGCAAGAAGAGCATTTCCATGTTGGGATCAACCAGAAGCCAAAGCAACTTTTGACATTACAATAATTACTGATAGCAATCACACTGCAATCTCAAACATGCCAGTAAAATCAAAACGAAAATTTGGTGAAAAAATTGTTTACAAGTTTGGTAAAACACCAGTAATGTCAACCTATCTTGTGTATCTTGGTGTTGGAGAGTTTGAATCTCTCAAAAGTAGGATTGGTAGAGTTGAAGTCAGAGTCATATCAACAAGAGGAAACAAAGATAAAGGAAAATACGCACTTGATCTTGGCAAAAAACTTCTAAGAGCATATGAAAATTATTTTGAAATACGTTACCCATTCCCAAAACTTGATTTGATTGCAGTTCCAGATTTTGCAGCAGGAGCAATGGAAAATTGGGGTGCAATTACATTTAGAGAAGCAATCTTGCATTATGATCCAAAAACCTCATCAACCCAAACTAAACAACGAATTGCCGAAGTAATATCTCATGAATTAGCTCATCAATGGTTTGGAAATCTGGTGACTATGAAATGGTGGAACGACCTTTGGTTAAACGAAAGCTTTGCTACATTTATGGCAACAAAATTTGTAGACCAGTTTTATCCAGAATGGGATTCTTGGGAACAATTCATTGAAGACGCAATGAATGTTTCAATGGGCCTTGATTCACTAAAGACTTCGCACCCAATCGATGTTACAGTAAAAAGTCCATCTGAAATTAGAGAAATCTTTGATGCTATATCCTATGATAAAGGTGGCTGTGTTTTACGAATGCTAGAAAATTATGTCGGAGAAAAAAACTTCCGCAATGGACTGAAACAGTATCTCAAAAAATACATGTACAAAAATGCAGTAGGTGATGACTTGTGGAACACAATTGGAAAAACATCAAAATTGCCAGTGCGTAAAATGGTTCACTCTTGGATAAAGCAGGTAGGCTTTCCTCTAGTTACTGTTCAAAAACAAAACTCCGAATTACTATTACAGCAGGAAAGATTTCTTATGTTGCCTTCAAAATCACAAAAAGGTACATGGGCAATCCCAATTTCAATTGGACTAAAAAACGAAATTGCAAAAAAACTAATGACAAAAAAATTTGATAAAATAAAATCAAATGAATCATGCGTAGTAAATTTTGGAAGAACTGGATTTTATCGCGTAAAATACGATGAAGACATTCTATCTGATCTAAAATCATTAATTACAAACAAAGAAATTTCTCACATCGATAGATGGGCTATACAAAATGATTTGTTTGCATTATGCGTATCTGGAAACGAATCTGTAAAAAGTTACCTTGATTTTTCTGATGCATATGATGAAGAAGATAATTATTTGCCATCAATGAATGTTGCAAACAATCTGAACTTCCTTTATTTCCTAACTTTCTTTAAAGAATTTAATTACGAAATTAAAGAATATGGTTTAAACCATTTGAGAAAAATTCTTGATAGGTTAACATGGAAACCAAAACAAGGCGAAAAAAATACTGATGCATTATTACGAAGCTATGCAATTGCTGCCCTAGGAAAGATGGATGATGAAGAGGTTATTGTAGAAGCAGAAAGAAAATTTAGACAATTCTTAAAAAATCCAAATTCAATTCCTACAGACTTACTTGAGCCTATATTCATTGTTATTGCTTGGCATGGAGGTGCAAAAACTCACCAAAAACTAATCTCATTGTATCGAAAAGCAAAAACTCAAGAAGAAAAAACTAGGTTATTAATTGGTTTGTGCTATTTCAAAGATAAAAAATTATTATTGAAAACATTACAGTTTTCCCAATCAAGCGAAGTACGTTCTCAAAACATGCACATCCCAATAATGAGGGTTGCAGGAAATCCTTATGGCAAAAAAATACTTTGGCCATGGTTAAAACAAAATTGGAAAAAACTAAGTAAAAAGGTAGGACATGGAAATCCACTTTTAAACAGAGTTGTAGGTACAGTCTCTCTAATCTCAGATGACACCATGACTGGCGAAGTGAAAAACTTTTTCAAGAAACATCCAACTCCTGGAACTGAAAAAACACTATCCCAAGCCTTAGAACGTGCTCAAATTCACTCCAAATTTTTGAAAAGAATTAGCAATGAATATGGTTCTCAGGCTTAAAACCTAAAAATGGCGAGAAAGCTAATTCCTATAATTTCTATCATTGTAATTTCTGCACTAGGAATTCTATTTTTGTATGATTCTAGATCATATGATGTTGAACGACTAGCTAACACATTTGATGTAGATGCAATTTACTTTGAAAACGAAGGAGTGGTGGAAATTAGTTTTAATGATAAATCTCAAAAAACAAATTCAGTGATTCTTGAAATTTTAGGAATGGAAAACTCATTTCAAAAAACATTTGAAGGCGATAACTTTGTAGAAAGAGTTCAATTTGTTTCGCCACCAAAACACGGTTGGAAAATTCATCCTGTCACATTAATTGTTGATCATCAAGAATTTGGGCAAATAGGAATAAAAACTGAAATTCATTCTGAGAGTGAATTAGCCCCTCCCACCATTTACAGCCCATAAAATTCCACAAGAATTTATTTCGGGTGAGGGGAGTAATCTGTACTTGACTTTAATTTCTGAACTAAAAAAGGGTAAAAGGGGAGCTATTGCAAAGGCAATTTCTATAGTAGAAAATGATCAAAAAGAGGCTAGAAAGCTTCTAAAACAGATTTTCAAAAGCTCTGGCAAGTCAATGGTTATAGGGATCACAGGCCCTGCCGGTGCTGGAAAAAGTTCTTTGATTAACAAAACTGCAGAAGCATTAAAAAAATTAAAAACAAAACCTGCTGTTTTGGCAATTGATCCTACAAGCCATGTGACAGGCGGAGCAATTCTTGGTGATAGAGTTAGAATGACTGAATCCACTGATGCTGGAACCTATATCCGCAGCATTGCATCAAGGGGAGCAACTGGCGCCATATCACGTTCAATCAGAAACAGTGTAAGAATTTTAGAATATGCAGGATTTGATCCAATTATAATAGAAAGTGTTGGAGCCGGGCAAACGGAAATTGAGATTTCAAAAGTTTCTGACATTACAGTAGTAGTATTCAATCCTAATACAGGAGATAGTATTCAAACAATTAAAGCTGGGCTAACAGAAATTGGTGATATCTATCTTGTGAATAAAAGTGACTTGGATGGAGCAGCACAGCTATACGACGCAGTAAGGGATTTTATTGGAGCTGCAGAAAGTAACCCAATAATTTTGAAAATCTCTGTAAAGAAAAACAAGGGGATTGACGAGTTTGCAAAAAAATTAAAAGAATTGATGGTAATAAAGAAAAAATCAAAAAAAGAACAAGATAAAATTCGATTGGAGTTAGAATTGAAAGATATCATTTTAAATAATATGAAAGAAAAAATTGATGCTATGCTATATTCTGATAAAACATTTTTACAATTTCTAAAAAAAGTTCAAGATAAACAAATTGACCCTTACGAAGCAGCAGACAAGGTTGAAAAGTCTTTAGCGAAGTGATTAGATGGCTGCAAAACAAAAAGCAACCAAAAAAGAAATACAATATGTCACAGATTCAAACATTCCAGTAAAAAGAGTATACAATAAAACATCAAAAAAGCTAAACAAGGAAGAACCAGGCAAGTATCCCTTTGCTCGCGGGATTCATGAAGAAATGTATCGCGAAAGATTATGGACGATGCGTCAGTATTCAGGATTCGGAGATGCAAAACTAACAAACAAACGTTTCAAATTCATGCTTGATAAAGGCCAAACAGGACTTAGCATGGCATTTGATTTACCAACACAAATTGGCTATGATCCAGATTCGCCACAAGCTGAAGGCGAAGTAGGAAAAGTTGGCGTTTCAATTGCATCACTCAAGGACATGCTTACAGCATTTGATGGAATTCCATTAGGTAAAGTTAGCAGTTCAATGACAATTAATTCTACAGCATCTACATTGCTGTCATATTATATTGCAGTTGGTGAATCCCAAGGTTTTTCAAGCGAACAATTACGTGGAACAACACAAAATGATATTCTTAAAGAATACATTGCAAGAAATACCTACATCTATCCACCACAACCTTCAATGCGTTTAATTGGTGACATGATTGGTTATTGTGCAAAAAAAGTTCCGCAATGGTATCCAGTATCAATTTCAGGCTATCATATGCGTGAAGCAGGAGCTACTGCCACTCAGGAAGTTGCATTTACTCTTGCGAACGCAATCGCATATATCCAAACTTGTCTCGATCAAGGTTTGAAGATTGATGATTTTGCACCAAGATTATCATTTTTCTTCTGTTGTACAATAGAATTCTTTGAGGAAATTGCAAAGTTTAGGGTTGCAAGGAAAGTTTACGCTAAAATTCTTAAGGAAAAATTCCATGCAAAAAATCCAAAATCCTTACAATTAAAATTCCATACACAAACTAGTGGTGAGTCCCTTACTGCACAACAACCAGATAACAACATTGTCCGTGTTGCAATTCAATCAATGGCTGCAGTTCTTGGAGGAACGCAATCGTTGCACACAAATTCAAGAGATGAAGCACTAGCACTTCCAACACAAGAATCTGCAAAAATTGCACTTCGCACACAGCAAATTGTTGCACATGAAAGTGGAATTACAAAAACTGTTGATCCGATGGCTGGCTCTTATTATCTAGAGTATCTTTGTGATGAAATAGAAGATGGTGTTTGGGACTATTTGAAGAAAATTGAGAAAATGGGTGGTTCAATTAAAGCAATAGAAAAAGGATTTTTCCAGTCTGAAATACGTCAAAACGCCTATCGCCTAAAGAAGGAAATTGATAATGATGACAGAATATTGGTAGGCGTAAACAAGTATGCCGAAAAAGATGAAAAGCAACTTGAGCTTTTACGAATCGACGATACGGTTGAAATTCAACAAAAAGCCACCCTCAAAAAATTAAGACAGTCTCGTGATAACAAAAAGGTGGAATCTGCATTATCAAAGATGAAATCTGTTGCTGAAACAGATGAAAACCTGATGCCTTTCATTCTTAGTTCTGTTAAAGCATATGCTACAACTGGTGAAATAAGTAATACATTCAGAGAAGTTTTTGGTGAATACAGGCCAAAGGAAGTATTCTAAATGAAAATTGATCACATTGCAATTGCAGTTCATGATGTTGAATCTGCTATGAAACAATATCAAGAAGCATTAGGTGTTACTGATATAGAATTTGAAACTGTAGAAACAGAGGGTGTTAAGGTTGGAATATTGCATTTAGAAAATGGAAGAATAGAATTAATGGAGCCAACAAATGATAACAGCCCAATTAAAAAATTTCTTGATAAAAAAGGTGAAGGTCTTCATCACGTGGCATTAGAAACTGATAACATTGAAGGCGAAGTCACTAGAATGGAAGGATGTGGTATACAGTTTCTTGGTAAAATACGACCTGGTTCTGCTGGAACTAAAGTTACGTTTATTCATCCAAAATCATTACGTGGTGTTTTAGCAGAGCTTTGCTCTCATCCAAAATAATTATTCCATCATTTTTAGAGTATCAGTTGCCGTAATAATTCCAAAAATTTTAGATTTTTTTGAAACGAGAATACATTTTGAAAATCGAATTAGGGGAACCAAACTATTTGCTGGTGTATCATAATCAACTATGGGTGGGACAGGCTCCATAACATTTTCTAATTTGACACTTTTTAATTCTGATTCTCCTACATCTGAAATATATTTAACAATGCTTTCTTCTGTAACAACACCAACAGGCTCACTTCCATTAAAAATTGGAATTTGACTAATTGAAACACTTCTCATTTTTTTTATTGCGTCATGTAAAGTGTTTGATGGTTTTAATTTCACAATATCTCTACTGCAAAACTCACCGGCTTTATGTGATGAGGATTTTCCTTCAAGATTTGCTAAACTATCAAAAATTCTTTTGGCAGTTTCATAACTGGGCTGGCTTCTTCCTGATTCAATTTGATTAATCATTGAGGTACTCACCCCAGTCATACTAGCTAGTTTCTTCTGGGTTATGCCTAGTTTGGTTCTCAACTGTTTGATAGAATCAATTCGTGGGAGCAATTAGATTAGTTGATTATCGCTTCTTTGATTTCTTTTTTGCCTTTTTCTTTGGCTTTTTAGAAGTTTTTTGAGGTTTTTCAAGAACTGCTTGAGCCCCAGCAACTATGGCAATTGGAATTCTGTGAGGTGAGGCACTTACATAACTGAGTCCAGATTTGTGGCAGAATTTGATTGAACTTGGGTCTCCTCCATGTTCTCCACATATTCCAATCTCCAAATTTGGTTTAACTTTTCTACCGTTAGCAATTCCAATTTTCATCAGACTTCCAACCCCATTTTCATCAATTGATTGAAATGGACTTTTTTCTAGCAATTCTTTTTCTAAATATTCTGGAAGGAATTTTTCTTCAACATCTTCCCTACTAAAACTAAATGTGGCTTGAGTCAGGTCATTTGTACCAAAACTAAAGAATTCTGCTGTTTTTACAAGCTCATCCGATGTCAGACAAGCTCTGACAACTTCAAGCATAGTTCCAAAATTGATCTTTATCTTTTGATTATATTTTTTCTCCATCTCTATTTTAATTTCGTCATAAATCCTTTTGATGTAATTTAGTTCAGCAATACTACTTACTTGCGGGATCATTATTTGAGGACGTGCATCAACTTTCTGTTTTACTAACTCTGCTGTAGCTTCAAACACTGCCCTAATCTGCATCTTGTAAATTTCAGGATAGGTGATTCCAACTCTAACTCCTCTGTGTCCCATCATTGGGTTAATTTCTGCCAACTCTTTTGCTCTGCTAAGTATTGTTTTTGCTTCTTCTAATTGAGTAGATGATTTTTGTTGTTCAAGTTTGTGTATTTTATTTGTTAGCTCTTCTGGGTTTGGTAGAAATTCATGTAATGGCGGATCAAGTAATCTGATTGTTACAGTATATCCTTCCATAGCTTTTAGAATTTGAATGAAATCACTTTTTTGCAATTCTTTTAATTTTTCTAAAACAACATTTCGTTCTTGAATTGATTTTGCCATGATCATTTCAACAAATAATCCAATTCGGTCTTTTGCATTGAACATTCTTTCTGTTCTACAAAGGCCTATTCCTTGCGCTCCATATTTTCTAGCTAAAACTGCCGCCTCAGGAGTATCTGCATTAGCTCTGACCCCAATTTTTTTAATTTTTTGAGCCCAATTTAGTATTGTCTTAAAGTCTTCGGTGATTTGAGGTTCTATGGTTGGTACCTCCCCAAGAAAAATAATCCCACTACTTCCATCAATTGTGATTGCATCTCCTTCATTTATGGTGAGGCCATTGGCAATGCATTTTCTATCCTCACACTCAATTTTTAGTTCTGAGCAGCCAACCACACATGGTTTTCCCATCCCTCTGGCAACAACTGCGGCATGAGATGTTTTTCCTCCCCGGCTTGTTAGAATTCCCACTGATGCAAAAAAGGCTGGCACATCTTCTGGTTTTGTTTCTTCTCTTATTAGAATAACTTTGGCTCCATTCTCTCCCATGGCAGTTGCTCTTTTAACATCAAATACTGCAATTCCACTTGAAGCGCCAGGCGATGCTGCAATTCCTTTTGCAACTTGCTTGAAACTTTTTACTTTTGTCTGATCAATAGTTTGGTGAAGAAGCTGTTCTAATTGTTCTGCATGTAAACGACGAATGGCTTGTTCTTTATTGATTAATTTCTCTTTTACCAAGTCAACTGAGGTCTTGACCATTGAGGCTGCATTCATTTTTGCGTTGCGTGTTTGAAGTAAGTAAAAATCTCCTTGTTCAACTGTAAACTCTATGTCCTGCGGCTCTCTGAAATGTTTTTCAAGTTTATGGCAAGTGCTCACTAGTTGTTTATACGACACGGGAAGTTCTATCTCCATGGTATCTACAGGTTTTGGAGTTCTGACTCCTGCAACAACATCTTCTCCTTGGGCGTTTACTAGATAATCTCCAAAGATTTGGTTTGAACCATCTCCCGGGCTTCTTGTAAAAACTACTCCTGTTGCACTATCATTTCCCATGTTCCCAAACACCATGGCAACTACATTCACTGCAGTACCATCAGCAATGTCTTTTGTAATGTTATTTTTTTCACGATAAACAACAGCTCGTTCTCCTTTCCAACTATCAAACACCGCCTTGATTGCTAATTCTAATTGTTCAGAAGGTTCTGATGGAAATGGTTTTCCAGTATGTTTTTCACAAATTTTTTTGTATTCTGAAACTACCCAACGAAGAGATTTGTCATTTAACGCACTATCTGATTGAACCGCTTGATGCTTCTTTGCATTTTCTAAGACCTCATCGAATTTTTTATCATCTACCCCAAAAACCACCTTTCCAAATAGCTGAATAAATCTGCGATAAGAGTCCCACGCAAATCGTGGATTATTGCTTTTTTTAGCCAACCCGTCTACCGTTGCATCGTTTAAACCAAGATTCAAAATAGTGTCCATCATGCCTGGCATAGATATTGCTGCACCTGATCTTACAGAGACCAATAACGGGTTATCTTTAGAATTCCATTTTTTTCCAGTTTTTTTCTCAATTTTTGCAATGTTCTTTTTTACTTGTGCTAAAACACTTTTTGGAAGTTTTTTGTTGTTCTGATAATATTGATTGCAAACCTCAGTTGTAATAATGAATCCTGGGGGGACAGGCAGCTTTAATCTGGTCATCTCACATAGCCCCGCACCTTTTCCTCCTAGCAGTTTTTTGTTCTTTGAATCTCCTTCATCAAAAAAGTAAATCGGTTTCATTTTAATTTCCTAGATCATCAAATCAAAAATAGGGTGTTTTAAAGCATTTCTTTTGAGCTCTGTTTTTGAATACATCATAAAGAATTTTCAGAAAAAATAAGCCAAAGTATGAACATGAAAAAATGCGAATGCAAAAATACCATTTTATAGCTTAACTAGAAAATCAGAGTCCTAAGATATAGATCTTTCTTTAATGGGTCTATCTCTTTTACAAAAAGCACAATACTCTTCTTTTGAATCACGATTAATCGGAGTCAAACAATCATGGCAATATTTCATGATTTTAAGAGTTAATTCGAGTATATTAAGAATGGTCAGAATTTTCCTGATTATTGGAAAGAAAAACAGAACACTTTTGATGCCTAAATCCTTTATTTTGTCATGGTCGTTGATGAAGAAACTCTAGTGGAGATTCTAAACAAACTTGACGATTCTATGGATGATCTAGTTGCGCAACAAAAATTCAAAGATTGGGTAGAAATGGAAGGCTTTCTTGATATACAATACGAGTCCCGTCTTGAAAGCATGTTACGAGGAAGATCAAGTTGCATTGATGACCTGGAATCTGAAATGAAAAAAAGGTTCATCGTAAGAAAACAACGACTCTTTAACCACTTAAAACAAGCACTTCAAAAAGGGGAAATTTAGTTGCTTTTACAAAATAACTAAATTTTCAGAAAACATTATCCGAACGGCCTATCTCTAAGCTTGTGGCAATCACAGTTACATCCTTTTTGACACTTCATTCTTTTACAATCTGAACAGATTTTCTTATTCCAATATGGAGTATTCACAAATTTTCTAGCCTAAACTAAGAATTAAGAATTTTCGAGCAAATGTGTCATATTTTATTAGCCTAAAGCATTGCCTTGACAAATTCTTCAATTATTTTATTCCAATTTTTTGCTTTAACGATTCCACTGGCAACAAGAATTCCTTTTGAACCAAGCTGAATTGCTTTTTTGACGTCAGCTCCAGAAACAATTCCTGCCCCACAAAGTAGTTTCGTTTTTCGATTAGAGCCTTGTACTGCTTTAACAGCATTAGTAATTAGAGTAGGCCTCTCTTTTGAAACTGCACGGCCAGAACCAATTAGCTCTGGAGGTTCTATTGCAATATAGTCAGGATTTAATCTTGCATATTTTTTTGCCTCTGCAACGTTTTTGACGCAAACAACAGAAATCATTTTTAATTTTTTTAATTTTGAAACTAACGCTGAAACCTCTTCACTAGAAATTCTATGTTCACTATGGTTTATCAACGAACCACGAATTTTGGATTTTTTTACTAGTTCTGGTATCATAAATCCCGTCGTGCTACCTATATTGGCATTATCTAGATGTTGTGCAAAAATTGGAATGTTACTATCAGTAACAAAACCTAAAAGATGCTGAGGTGGAGCTATGGCAATTCTCACATTGTATTTTTTTGAAATTTTTTCAGCAATTTTTACAAACTTGGTAATTTTTGAACCTGAAACCTCTTCATAATTTTTACAATTTATGATAAACAATATCGTTACCTTTCATGAAAAATCCGAATCTGCTATTTATTATTTAATTAATCCTAATTTTGGTTTAGTTTTTCCTTTTTGTATTTGAATTTCATGGCTAAAACAGTCATTGTAAGACAAATTGCGGCCACATTTACCCCAATTATGATAATATCGTTTTTTTCAAAACCATAGAATATCCATAAAAATGCACCAATTGCAACAAATGACATTAGATATTTTGAAACATCGTCCAGTTTTTTTGTTTTATATCCTTTCACAATTTGCGGAACCCATCCAGATAAAATCAAAACACTTGCCGCAATCCCTAAAATAGTAATTGAAATCTCATCTAATGCCAATTTTTTCACCTAGTTCCAGAAATATTCATCCAATCCTGTTTGTTTTGGCTTACCAAGGATGGTGTTAAAATCAAGATCCATTGACGAAGTGATTTGATCCAGCGTTGATTCCATAAACTCCATGTATTTTTTTGAATCAACTTCATCTTTTCTAGCCATTTCCACAGGCTTTACTCCAGGCTTGTTTAATACCTTGACATATGATATGATGTCTCCTTTTTTGATTTCTCTAACTGATTCCAATAGTTTAGCTGCTCGAATATGCTGTGGTACTGTTTTGACATATTCCGAAGGTGCTTTACTAATCATTACATTAAATGCTAAATCTGCTAATGGAATCTCTTTTGTCTCAACTTTTTTTGCCCATTCAGATATTTTTTCACTAATTTGTTTTTTAGCCCGTTCAAATTCATCAACATTTTGTACTTTGGATAGAATATCCAATAATTCGTAAAACAAAGTTTTGATAAAAGGTGGCGTATGGGATTTTTTTCCCGTTAAGCCTTTAACATCAACAGTGCCAGATTTTGTGACGCCAAGATAGTTTTTCTTTCTTGTACTAAGAACAACATAGCGATATTCTTTATCAACTTCTAAATCTACGCCAAAATTTTTCTTTGCTTCATCTATTACTTTTCTAATTTGTTCTTGTGTTGGATTTCTGATAAACAGCGAATCTGTATCTCCATAAAGTACCTGAATCCCTGTTTCTTCACATTTTTTGATAGTTTCTAAAATTATGTGTCTGCCAATTGCTGTAGTTGCATCTGCTGCAGGCAAAAAATAGAGCGGAAATATCTCTGCGCCCATAACCCCATAACTTGCGTTTAGAATTACCTTTAGTGCTTGGCTTACGACTGTATATTGCTGCCTTTGTTCTTCAGTCAGCGTCTTACTTTTAGAAAGGCTCTTGTAATAATTGACTCTAAGATCCCGTAGAGAACCAATCAACAATGATGTTAGTCCGTTTCTTTTTGAACAAACCCAATGACTTGTTTGTGGAATGGTATTTTTTTTGCATTCATCATGGGGGCATCTTACAGTTTCATATGAAAGATTTCTAACCTTAATTATACTGGGATACAGACTTGCAAAGTCCATAACTGTAACATTAAAATGAATTCCCTCAATAGGATCGACAACTAAACCTCCCCGATATTTTTTATCTTTGATTATTGCATTTGTCACGACTCCTGATGATTTTCTCTCCAATTCCTCTCTTTTTGGAATTAGTGCATTGCGCTGTCTATGCTCATAATACAGTAAGCTTCGGATCCATTGCGAAACTCCCATTCTTGCAATATCGTCAATTGGCATTCGTGCAATTCTTGCAATAACTACAAGAAGATTCATCAATACATCGTTGTTAAAACTTGTAAGTTTGTGCGTTAGCAGTGAATCATTAAAACAGTAATTTGCTGTTTGGTAAAGATTTAGCTCATTAAGGTCTATACCATAATCAATTTTTTCTTCATCAAGAAGAGCTTTTGAAACACTATTTAATGAAAAATCTGTGTACTTGTGACTAAACGCATAGATTTGAAAACTACGATTTGATAATGTTCTGTATAGATCAAGATGAACTCCTTCTTTTAGAGTAGCAGAATCTCTCATCATGTACAATGGATTGTCAGAGTTTTTGATACCTATTCTCTCAGCACGATTATACAAGTAAGGCATATCAAATTCATCTCCGTTGTAGGTAATTACAAAAGGATAGCTAGCAAGTATCTTGAAAGCATCAAAAATCATGTCCTTTTCATTTTTCTCTTCATAAAACACGACCTTTACATCAGAATCTAATTCATTTGTGCCTTCATCCACGCCTGAGCGTTTTAGTACAAAAACCTGTTTTAGTCCATCAGACCCAACAAAACTAATTGCTGTAACCCTCTTTTCTGCAACTTTGGGATCTGGAATTCTACCAATTTCTGATTCTACTTCGATATCAAAACTAATTCGTTTTATTTTTGGAATTGGTTGATTTAGAAGATCAGCCCATTCTGAAATATAGTCTCTAAATTGTTTTGAATCCACCATTTTTTCTTTTGAAATTTTGTCCCACAGTAGACTTTTTAACGCAAGTCTTACCTCGTCAGAAATTTCTAAATCATGAGGCTTGATTTTTTCATTTTCCATCTCATAGTATTTTCCAACTATGAATGATCTGTCGTAAAGATAGTTTTCATAATATTTGATATCAGATTCCCATGTTTCAATTATGTTTCTAATACTTTTATCGGTAGTTGTGCCGCCAATAGCTAATGGATCTTCTACTATAATTTTTGACACAGTAATCTCTTGGTCATTTAACATGTCGTGACGTTTTACTGATTCAATTTTTATTATGTCTGTTCTTTCATTAAGGAATTCTAATTCCTCTGCATTTAATTTTGAATAACAATAGGGCTTGTGATTTGTTTCATCATCCCATAGAATAATTTTTTGTGATTTTGGTTCATAGAATTTTAACACGGCGGCTTTTTTTTGATTGTTGTAAGTGGCTGAAACAAGCATTGATGGTGGCATTGATTTTATCTGTTCAGTATTTGCAGTTTGTACTTGCATCACATCACTTTTTGTTTGTCGTAATTTTGAACTAACTCGTTTGCCCACCGCTTTATCTTTGTTTTATCTAGCTGAACGACTTTAACCCCTGCCTCTTTTAATAGATCATAATCTGTTTCAGGATACGAATCAAGACAAAAGAACTTTTTAATTCCAATTGTTATTGCCATTTTTGTACATTCCAAGCATGGAACAAAAGTTGTATACAATACAGCCCCTTCAATTCCTGCCTCAATTCCTAAAATTGCGCAATGCATAATGGCGTTGGCTTCAGCATGATTACATAAACAGCGGTCTAGCGATGCGCCAGATTCGATTTTTCCTTCCATTCGAAGCTGGCATCTTTTACAGCCTCCTTCATAGCAGTTTTTTACCCCTGGAGGCGTTCCGTTGTAGCCTGTGGCAAGTTGCCTATGATTTCTGACAATGACTGCTCCAACTTGTCTAGTCATACAATTTGATCGTAGTTTTGCTAATTCTGCTTGTAGCATAAAATACTCATCCCAATTTGGTCTTTCAAATGATTTATTCATACAAAACTTCTTGGCTCCTGCAATATATGGATATTTGAGTAATAGATAGTATTCAACTACGCGAAACCATAAAATCAATAGATTATGATTTAAAACTGAAAACATGACTCTAGCTCAAGAATTCATCGAACAAAAGTTTGTAGAAAAAAATGCTATTGAAAAAAGAGACTATCAGGTAAATTTAGCCAAACAAGCTATTGCTGAAAATTGTATTGTTGTATTGCCTACTGGCCTTGGGAAAACCGCAGTTGCGTTACAAGTAATTGCTGAATTTCTTTCACGAGGAAATGGTGGCATTTTATTTTTAGCTCCAACACGAGTTCTTGTGGCACAACATTATGAGTTTCTTAAACACAATATGACTCTGGATGACATTGGAATCATTACCGGTGAGGACCAAATCACAAAAAGAAAAAAACTATGGACGAATAGCGTAATTTGTGCCACTCCTGAAATCACAAAAAATGATCTAGATAGACAAATAGTTTCTCCAGAACAATTTAGTCTAGTAATTTTTGATGAGGCTCACAGAACTATTGGAGATTATGCATACTCTGGAATTGCTGAACGCTTTTCCAATACTAATGTAAGAATAATGGGAATGACTGCAACACTTCCAAGCGAAAAAGAAAAAGCTACTGAAATTCTTAGAACACTAAAAATTTCAAGTGTAGCGGAACGAAATGAGGAAAGCCCAGACGTAAAACCATATATTCAGCAAACCAACACAGAGTGGATTAAAGTTGATTTGCCACAAGAAATGAAAGCAATTCAAACTCTAATCAAACTTGCATTAGATGAGAGATATCAAACACTAAAGAAAAACGGTCTCAAACTAGGTGATCAAAAATCTCTCTCGGCTCTTTTACGAATTAGAGACTTTGTTATACATCAAAACCGACGCTCTGCAAAGCCACTTTTTACGGCTATACGCATTCATTATGCCTTGAACATTTTAGAGGCGCACGGAATTACCCCTTTTCTTAAATTCTGTGAAAGAACAAGCAAGAAAAAGGGAGCTGGAATCAAAGAACTATTTGAGATTGATCCAAATTTTACTAGAGCAATACACTTGGCTAAATTTGCTCAAAGTAAAGGAATCGAGCATTCTAAAATTCCGAAATTAAAAGAAATTCTTCAATCCATAGATAGTAAGGTTTTGGTTTTTACCAGCTACCGCGACTCAGTCGATACAATCTATAAAAAATTGACAGAGATGGGAATTTCTGCAGGAATATTAATTGGCAAAGCTGGTGAAACTGGTCTAAAACAAAAAAAGCAAGTAGAAGCTGTTCAAAAATTTAGAGACGGAGAATACAAAGTTCTTATCGCAACTAGAGTTGGAGAAGAAGGACTAGATATTTCTGAAGTAAACCTCGTAATTTTTTATGATAACGTGCCAAGTTCAATTCGATATATTCAACGGCGTGGACGAACAGGAAGAAAAGATGCTGGAAAACTGATTGTTTTAATAGCTAAAGAAACTATTGACGAAACCTATTATTGGATTGGCAAAAGAAAAATTACTGCAGCAAAAGGCATGGGTGAAAAAATGACCAAAATTTTACAAAAACAGGTAGAACCAAAAACTGGTCTTGACGCCTACATCTAACCTAACCTTTTGATAATGTGGTAACCAAACTCTGATTTTATTGGTTCTGACACTTGACCAATTTGAAGTTTGAACGCAGCTTCTTCAAATGGTTTCACCATTACCCCTCTTCCAAAATATCCCAAACTACCATCTCTTTTTGCACTTCCAGAATCAATTGAAAGTTCTCTTGCTAATTTACCAAATTTTTCTCCTTGCTTTAGTCGTTCTTGAATAGCTAGTGCCTCACTTTGTTTTTTGACTAGTATATGTGAACACTTTATCTTATTTCCCATAGGTAACATCAAATTTTTTTCTTTATAATATTATTTTATTCCCCAACTTGTTTTAGAAAATGGTGTTATCACTATAAAGGGAGCCTCGTTTTCATCCCATGGTTCATTTCTTACCCACTCAAGTTTATCATGAAATTTTTTAAAAATTTCAGCAAATTCTGAACCATTTTCAACAATCCTAAGATTCCCTTGGATTAGGATTGCCTTGTGACCCTCGTGTTTGTAGATGTCAATTGAAAGTGCTACTTTTGGATTGACTTTGCAATTTTCATACATCTTGGTACCATAATCAGTGGCAATCAAAAAAACTCCCTTATCAAAAATGTATGAAACCGGTTTTACATGTGGTATATTATCATGCGATGTAGCAATCCTGCATTCTTCCATAGAGTTGAGAAATTCAATTTCTTTTTTGGTAAATTCTTTCATTTGAAAATCTCTTCTCTAATCTGTGGAATTTTACTAAAAATCATGTCTCGTATTTTTAGTTGATCCTCAGGAGATGGCATTTCTTGTTTCATAGAAGCTAGTGCAGTGCTTGCCATGCCAAGTGCCATGCCCATAATAACTCCAAAAACGAATTCTTTTGGGTCAGTAACCTTTAGCGTATCTTTATTTTGTTCAATTTCTTCTAAATGTGCTGGTATTGTAGCCATTGCACCATTGATTGTTTGTTCTATTAACATCTCTAGTTGTTCGTCTTCACTCATAGGAATTGTTATAATGATTCAGTAATAAATCTGCAGCTAGATTTTTAATAAAGTAAAATCGAGATTTACCATGTTTTCTTATTTTTCAATAGCTCAGGCCAATGAGATTCTTCCTACTATAATTAAAAAATTTGAATTTGTGATTGCTAAAAAAAACGAACTTGCAAAAATTGAACAACAATTACAAATTAGTCTATCAACCGCAAATAAATTTCAAGAATATGTAATTCTTAAACAACAACTAAACACTGCAATAACAAAATTTTACCAAGCAATAGAAGATTTAGAAAATACTGGCGTTGTTGTAAAAAGTATTGATGAAGGGCTATTAGATCTTCCTTCAAAAAGATTTGATGAAGAGGTATGGTTGTGCTGGAAATATGGCGAAAAAGAAATCAAGTTTTGGCATGAGAAAGACTCTGGTTTTCAGGGAAGGAAACCAATTAGTGTAAGTAACGAATCGTTAGTGTAAATGCTATCTGTTTGGCTTAGAGTAATTCGAATACGTTTTCTTCTTGCATCAGTCATTGCAGTATCTGTTGGTTTGGCAATAAGCTGGTGGCAAACCTCACAAATTGATGTGTTTCATGCTGCGTTGACAATGGGTGGCGTTATGGCACTTCATGCAAGCGTAGATTTGTTAAATGATTATTGGGATTTCAAACGTGGAATCGATTCTCAAACAAAACGTACCAAAATGAGTGGCGGTACAGGCGTTCTTCCAGAAGGTCTGCTAAAACCATCCTCAGTTTATCGAGCTGGTATTGGATTTTTAATATTAGGTGCAATTATTGGGAGTTATTTTGTTATAATTTATGGAGTAATAATCGCTATACTTTTAGGATTTGCAATCATCTCAATTTATTTTTATTCTACAAAGATTGTAGATTCAGGTCTAGCAGAAGTTTTTGTTGCAATCAAAGGAACGATGATTGTTCTTGGCACATATTATATTCAGGTTTCTGAACTCTCACTTAATACGACTTTAGCCGGAATTGTAGTTGGCATTTTATCCTCCCTTGTTCTTTTTATCACATCATTTCCAGATCATGATGCTGACAAATCAAAAGGAAGAAAAACTCTAGTCATTGCAGTAGGAAAACAAAAGGCAACGTCACTTTTCTTGGTATTTCCAGTAATTGCCTATGGAATCATCATTGCAGGCGTGGCATCTCAACTTTTTCCAGTATTTTCTTTGATAACTCTAACAACGATACCATTAATCATACAATCTGGGCGTCAGCTAAAAACCTCATTTGATGATGATACACAAATGGTTCCAATAATGAGTAAAACATTGGCATTTAGCAGAATAACTGGAGCATTATTTGTTGTAGGATTTTTAATCAATTTTTCACTATGAAATAAATCAAGCTAAAATTTATCAAATTCATGTCAAGTGAGTATGCAACTGCAGAAGGAACCGCAAACTTTGCACAGAATCACATCAAGGAAAATTATCGCGTTGTTCAGGGATTAGCACTATCAAATGTTGGTGTTGGAACCTATCTTGGGCAAACAGATTCTGAAACTGACGAGCTTGTTAAAAACGCAGTAAAAAAATCAATATTGTCAGGAATAAACGTAATCGATACTGCGATAAACTATAGATCTCAAAAAGCAGAACGCTCTGTAGGTAAAGCAATATCAGAATTAATTGATGAGAAGAAAATTACACGAGATCAAGTTTTCATTAGCACAAAAAATGGCTATGTTACAAACGACGCTGATGTAAAGGAAGAGTTTTGGCAATATATCAAACATGAATATGTTGATAATGGTATAATTGGTGAAGGAGATATTTCATCAGGCTATCACTGCATGACGGTGAAATACCTTGAGGATCAGCTAAATCGTAGTCTAAAAAACTTGGGAATGGATTGCATTGATTTGATATATCTTCACAATGCTGTTGAAGGTCAGATTCAAGATATTTCAAAAGAACAATTTATGAAAAACCTAAAAGACGTCTTTGAACTTTACGAAAAGAAAAGAAAACAAAACAAAATTAGATTTTATGGTATGGCTACATGGGAATGCTACAGAGTTGATTCAGATAACCCGCAATTTCTTTCACTACAAGATACAATAGATATAGCAAAACAAGTTGGTGGAGAAAATCATGGATTTAGATTTATTCAATTACCATACAACATGTCTCTTGATCAAGCGTTAATGGAAAAAAATCAAACTGTAAATGGAAATCAAGTTTCAATTTTAGATGCTGCAAAAGAATTTGGAATTGGAGTTTTTACTAGTGTACCATTAATGCAAGGAAAACTATTAGCTCCTGGCGTGATGCCAGAATTTGGTAATTTAAAACCGAATTTGAGAGCTTTGCAATTCATACGTTCAACTCCAGGAGTTCTGGCACCTCTTGTAGGCCACAAGATAGAATCACATGTTGATGAAAATTTGGAAATAATGCAAATCCCTCCAATGGAAGCAAACGAATTTTCAAGTTTACTTAAACAATTGATTTCTTGATTTTACACTAAAACTAATACATAAATAGAAACAATCAACGTTGTTTTTTGTGCCAGTTGATCCTGTTTGTGGAATTGAATTAGATGAAGCACTTGCTTTAGAACATGTGCATGATGGAAAAAAATACTATTTCTGCTGTAATGGATGCAGGAAAATTTTCTTAAAAAAACCACGAAAGTTTAAGAAAAAAAACTAGATTGGAAACGCTCCACACATTCTACAAAATCTAGAATCAAATCCTACTGAAAACTGGCAATATGGGCACTTGTCATCAGATGAATGCAGTTTTGAAGGCTCATCAAAGTATTTTCTGTAAATTTCATAGTAATGGAGTGATTCTTTACTTTTAATTTTGACACCATCGGATTCGAGAATCTCTTCTTTCCTTTTTTGATACACTGAATCGTTTATTATGCTGCTAAAGAGATCTGAAAGTCCAGCGGTACCTGCCCCATCTTGCAGAGGCGATTTTTCTCTCCATAGAATAGCTTTTGGAATTTTTCCTTCATACATCTGACGTAAAATGAATTTTCCGTATTTTTTATCATTTTTAATTCCAACTTTTTGTTTTACTGAAATTTTCTTTGCAAGTTCAACAACTGATTCATCAAGAAACGGAGCTTCAACTGTTATTCCTAATGATTTACCTAACTCAAATGAAGGAAAATGCATAATTGACCATATTCGTTTCAAATCTTTTTCAAGATCGATTTCTGATTTTTTTAAAAGAAAATTATATCCAGCAAATAATTCATCGGCCCCATCTCCAGTTAAAAGATATTTTTGATTAGCATTTTTTATTTCCTTTAATGCTAAGTAAATTACAACAGAATTTCTAATTTCAATATCATTAAAATTTTTTAGAATTTTTATACAATCTTCTAATGCTGTTAATAGTTCTTCAGTTGATACAGATTTAATTTCGAATGGAAGACCAAATTCTTTTGCAGCAAGTTGACTATAGGTGAGATCCGTTGCAAGAAAGTCTTTTGCTATAATTGCAATTCCTTTTGGTTTTTTGTCTTTTAGGTGGTATGCAATTATGGAGCTATCTAGTCCTCCTGAGAGTGCGATTGATTCTGACTTGCAATTGGAAATTACTTTTTCAATTATGTTGTAAAGCTCGTTTGTAATACTCACAAATTGCATAGTGATTTGAATAATATAATAGGTTAGCCTAATTCATATGTGAATGTAATTTACTATGGTAATAGTAATTTTAATTGATAACTTTAAATTCAATATAGAGCCTTTTTATTATATTGCTACTTCCAGCTGAAATTGAATCAAAGACATTAATTCCTGCACTTCGTGCCATTCTAGCAAAAAAACTAGCAGAAGATCATAAAATTAGAGAAGATGAAATTTCAAAAATGTTGGGTGTTACACAAGCTGCTATCAGTAACTACATTAGAGGAACTAGAGGTGACCCACAGCTAATTCAAAAACTCCTTGCAGAAGAACAAGTTTCTAAATTGGTAGATGATCTAAGTGATAGTTTAGCATCTGACATGGCTTACACTCCATCAAGCCTATCAAAGTTTATTGGTCTTTGTAATTACATCAAATCAAGTTTGTTAATTTGCGATATTCACCATAAACTTGAGGAAGATATCGATGAACAAGTTTGCAAAGAATGCGAGAATATGCTTCTAAAAGGCCCAGGTTCTGTTTATTAGTTTAATTTTTTGAAATCACAATCTCAATTGTAGAAAGCATTCTTCCCATACCTTCTGGAATTTCACTATCAACAACTATTTTTTGAATTTTTGATGTGCCTTTAAGCATTTTTTCTGTTAGAATGTTGGCAATAGCAACTGCATTAGGAATTGAATGTCCTTTTGCTTTAAGAATCAGGTTTTTAGCTTTGCCAACTTTCTGTATTAAATCAACAGCATTTTGCATGACCGGTTCATTTCCAACATAAAAAACAAAATCGTTGGCGTTAGCTTGGGAAATATCTAATGATGCGCCCTTTATTTCCTCTTCCCTCAGCATTTGATACTCCATTAAATTTTTCAATTCATAAAAGTATTATCGACGATTCATCCATTACTTAAAATAGTCAATTGGGATGTTCTGATAATCTCCATTAGGTAACACTCTTCTAATTACAATTGGAATAACTCTTTTCTCTAACTCTTCCATAGCTATATCAAGTGAGGTTCTAGCTGTTTCCGGAATTGCTATGAAGGGGGGCGCTCCTAGTGATAATTGTAAAGCTCGTGCACCCATTATTCTTGCCTTTTCAAATCTTGTCAGAGTTGGAGGGCCAATCAAAATTTTACCTTTTTCGGATGGAAATTCTTTAGGTTCATGGATAGGATCAGTTTCAATTACCTCTCTGTCTTCTATTTCTTTGAGTCTTTTTTCTAAATCTGCTTGTTCTTTTTCAGTTAATTCTTTTGCCTCAATTAATTTTCTATAAGTATCAATAGCTTTTGTAAGGCCTGCATTTGGTTCTGCTTCAATTTCTGAAACCTGCTCTTCTTCTGTTATTTGTTCTACCTCTGAGACTTGTTCTTCAGCATCTTCATCTACAACTAATTCCTGTTCATTTGAGTCAGACAAGTAACAGCTTTTCCTAAAAGCGGTAATATATTCCAATAATAAAGATCTGATGCTTCAATCGTTGTGGAACTGCTAAGATTCGAATTTGTTAAGACCCAAACCATTTTTGGAAAAAGTTTAGTTTCCAGTTTTGTTTAATACGCTAGAGTTTAAATCTTAAATGTTATAGGTATAACATCTTTCGAATTATCCTAATGTTTGTTTTAAGTGACTATAAGTTATAATTCACTCGTAATATAGTGGGTTAATGAAAGTTTCAATTCCTAATTCAAAACTAGAGAAAGGGATTGAATTAGGTAAAGTACAAGCCAAGTTATTACTTGATTCTAGCGAGATTCTTTGCGAAAAACGAAAGTATGTCACATCTATCAGTTTAGCTATATTAGCTAAAGAAGAGTTAACAAAAATTAGAATTTTTAACAAAATGCTGACTAAAGGACTAACAATTGAAAACGATGTGTGGCAAATTCTTACTGACCATAGAATAAAACTCTCTTTGCCCTACTATCAAGCATATGAGAGATTAAGAAGAAAGTCTCTTCCAACTCTCGTAAAACTACAAAATGCATACAAAAATGAGGGAATAGATTTATCTTTTAATATAATTAATCTCATAAAACCAATCAATATAGAACATTTGAAATTTCTACAATCATTAGATTTAGTTAAACAAGATTGTCAATTTTTAAATTGGATAAATAACGATTGGTATTCAATTCTTAATAATTACAACATAAATTTACAAAAAGCAGTCTGTTATACAATATACTACGAATCGTTATCTGATTATCTCAATTTATCACTAAGTTTAAAATACAAACGCGGAGATCCAATCGCGATTCCTAAAACTATTACAGGAAATAAACTTAGAAAAGTTCTCAAATATATGCAAACCGATGAATTTAAAAAAATTAGAAAATTTGCATACGAAACAATTCAACGAGACTATAAAGAGAGATACGAGGATGTATTAAACAACATTATAAAAAGAAAAAGAAAAACTGTGAATCTTCCTTTATGACTTCTTCTTTGACCTTTTTTCCTTTCGAAGATGGTCTTTATTGTGTGGCATCTTACACACAACATTTGGCAGTTTTGTAGGGAATTATCCATCCTACTTCGAATATGATCAAATTCGTAAGGTGGGTTATATCTATGACAATGCGCACATCTATTCATCTGTATTTTTCTAACTTTTTGTTTTACATATTTCGGGAAAGATCTACGTGGTGATTTTGGTTCTGGAATGCGAAATAATTTTCTACTAAATTTTATGAATCCCTTTTTCATTAACAGAATACAAAACACGTAAATCCTTAAAATGTTTCAGAAGTTATGTAGAATGTGCCAACATTCACTTCAAGAGGCAGTCCAATAGCAGTAAAGGTAATGTTATTCATAGATGCTGGTTATTTTTTACACTGGATAGAAAAATTGGGAATTAAAAAAGAACAATATGATTTTGGTGGATTTTCATTAAATATATCAGGTAGAACTGGATTTCCTCATTTAGACACAATTCATTTTATCAGAACTTATTATTATGATGGATTAGTTGATCCAAAAAAGACACAACAATTTAATGACCAAAGAATGTTTCATAATTACTTAAACCACATCTTCAATAATTTTGAAGTCAGAACAGGTTTGATAGTTGATCAAGGAACAGCAGTACAAAAAGGTGTAGATTCTATGTTAGCCTTTGACATGGTTAGTAAAGCCCATTCAAACCAATTCGATGTCGCTATCCTTGTTGCTGGTGATTTAGACCACCTACCAGCAGTAAAGATGGTTAAAGATCTCGGCAAAGAGATGTATGGAGTATATTATAAAGAAAGCATATCAAAAGAACTTGCAAGAGAATTTGATGCTAGATGTGTTTTACATCTTGATAATTCTGCATACAAACTTAGTAAGCCATTCTTTGAAAATTATGTAAAAAATAATAATTGATTATTCCTTTTCAGATTTACGTTTTTTCTGTTCTTCATTTATTGCGTTAAATAATCTCTCAAGTTCAGAATAGTAGATTTTTTGGTTTTTACCAGCAGCCCATAGTTTTGTGAATCCTGTAACCTTTCTTCCCTCTTTGACGATTTTAAACATTTTTTGCAATTCATCATCAGATAATTCTGATAATTTCTTAATTATATCATCAACATTTTTTCTGATTGTTTTTTTAAATTCTTCATGATCAGATGTATTAATCTCATCTAATGTTACCCCCACATACTCAATTATTTGATTCCATGTAGTGTAAGGAATAGATCGTTTCTTTTTCCCTTTGATTAACCTACATAGAGATTCAAACATGCCTCAACTAGAAAACTCAACGCAGATATAGTTTCGGTTATGTTCCGTTAGGATCTTAATGACCTGACGAAACCTTAGGATCTTAAGGATCGAAGGATAATTAAAAAAAAGAGAGGATTTGTTGAGGTTTGCATCAAGTTCAAACTTGAAAACTCACTGTCATAAAAATTTGTGACAAGATAATTTTGTTATTAAACTCAAGTCCGTAGTAGATATTCTACGTAAACGTTAAATCAAAACAGGCGATCGAATCCTTACCATGGGAATAAAACTAAGCTCTATTTTCCTGATGACCGTTTTACTGGCAAGTTTTGCAAGTTTTTCATCTCCATTATCAAATTTTGATGTTAATTCTCAGAATAATCTTCTCAACTCTGCTTTTGCAGACCCTCCAAACAAAGACGAGAAACAAGAAAAAAAGGAAGAGAAACTAGCTGAGAAACAAGAAAAGAAGGAAGAAAAGTTAGCAGAAAAACAAGAGAAGCTAGCTGAGAAACAAGAAAAAAAGGAAGAGAAACTAGCTCAGAAACAAAGTGATGACTCTGATGATGATAGTGATGATGTTCCAGAATTTAGAGAAGGCGTAGTTGTAACTTCATCAAGCACAACATCCACTGCAAAGCAAACCATATGTCATATTCCTCCTGGAAACCACGACAAGGCTCACACCATTACCGTTGGCAGTCCTGCAGTTCCTGCACATCTTGCTCATGGTGATATTTTGGGACCATGTAACGGACAATCCACTACTGGCACCAATTTAGCTTCGTTACTATCTGAAAAACAATCAAGAATGGCTGAAAAGCTAGCAGAAAAGGAAGACAAAGCACTACAAAGAGCAGAGAAACTTTTAGAAAAACTTGAACAAAAAATTGCAAAACTAGAGCAACGATTGCAAAAATTGCTAGAAAAAGTAGAGTCAGGTGAATACTATGGCAATCTTTCAAGTGAAGACACTGTAACAAAAACATACAACATTTCCTTTGATGGAACGGCAACTTCATTATTTGATGATGAAGTAACGTCTGACGTTTCAGGCGAGATATTTTTAGAAAACTTGGTGACAACAACTGATGTATCAAAGTTTAAGGTTACTGGGGGCGAAATAATTGTAGGAAACAACATCTACGATGTCATCTTTGGAAAGGCAAGAACTACAGAAACCTCTGATGAAAACAACATGGTTTTAATTTTGCAAACACTTGACGTTGCAGGTAATGAAAACACGGTAAGACTGACATTAAACTTTGATTCGCCACTTGGAGACTTGGCAGAACCAATTGAATTTGAAATTGATGAAAACAGCAAGATTTCAGGAGAATGGTTCTTAAGCGGCTCTGGCGAGATGTCTTTGTCATCCTGAGCAAGATAATATTTTAACCGTGAAGACTTAGATCCGTAACTTTAAGCGAGTCAACTGTGGAATAAAAATTATCGAAATAATCGATATAGACAACACAATTATTGCTAGAGGAAATTCAGGAACAACAGAGGTTCCAATTATTTCAATTTGCTCAGTTCCATGAACAAACGGAATTGTCACATAGCGGTGAGTCGATGTTTTTGATTCAGAAAAACTAACTTCTTCTCCCTCAGCTAACACAAAAAATATGTCGTCCTCACTTCCAATTTTTGCATCTATTAATTCTCTTGGTAATGTGATAGTTATTTCACCATCACTGGTTGTAGCAATATCAAAAATCAGCGAAGCGGCATCAGGGTCTGCAGTAATTGATAAGACTTGCCCGCCAGTTATAACTGACGATATCTTATATTCAGTTCCTTCTATAACGTTTGAATTTTGAGTGCCGGAAATAGGTTGGGTCTGAATCATGACTTCTGGCGTTGATTGTGCAAATGAGTTAGTTATTGGAATAAGCAAAACAAAAAGAATAATGATATGATATTTCATAAAATTCAATATTATGCGACTTAGAAAAAGGTTGTTTCTAAGAGCATCTAAAAACCATGATCTTTTTTGTTTCAGGACGCATAGTAAGGTGAATTTTGTTTTCTTTTAACAACAGCACCTACAAAAATAAGAGTCCCACCTAGACCCATTAGACCTAGAGCTAATACAAATAGTGTTGCTAGTGAACCAAATATGAGATTTGCCGGGTCTTGACTTGTTTTTACTACATCTAGCTGCATTTCTATTGCAAGATTAGCCCCATAGAAAAACATGATTAAACCAATACCTATAAAGATAATCCGCCAGATCATTAGCCATTATCCATAAAAATAGTATATACGCAGCAGCTTTCCAAAAAGAACATCACAAGTTTTGAGCTTAGTGATGTGCGTTTTAAAGAATTGTAAAAAGTATGAAATGTTACACCAAGAATCCCTATATCGCAGGGCTTGTAACGGCATGGATTGAAACTGCAGAATTGCATCATTGATGTAACATTCACTGTAAAATCTACACAATCTGTAATAACATACAGCTAGTATAATCATGTAACAACTAGTAACACTGAAAAATTACACTTTGAATTGGTTGATCAAGTATAGGCGTGCAATACTAATGTTTCATGGAGATTCTATTTATTGCTGTTGTCTCGAAATCTAGTCCCATAATGGACCTGATTCTTCATGAGCTTTTTTTCTGAGTCTAGTCATTTGGTCCACTAATTCTTGAATTTTGTTTCTATCCATCTGATCAAAAGGCTTATCCAATTCTTGTTTGATGTCTTTTTCAATTTCTTTTAGATTTGTAGTTAAATTGTCATAAATTTCCCGAATTTTACGAATTTTTTCATTGCTCATAAAACAATTTATGAATTTTTTAGATTTACTTTGATATATTCATTAATTATGCGTGATAAACTCACTGAGCCATTATTTTTTTTAAGTAATTTTGCTTGTTCCGTTCTAAGTTTTTTTAATAGTTTATCATCTATCATTATCGTAGTTCTGCGCAACATATAACATACCATTTTTAGGATCTAAGCACCATTCTTTTCCACTCATCAATTCTCCATTCATTAATTATATCATAAAGCATCTGTTGAAATTTTGCCATATTTTCTTCAGATAATTCTCTTTTCCTGTCAAAAACATCTTCTGCAAAATCTACAAGCTGTAACATTTTTTGATTTCCAACCATATCATATATCGTCTTAATGCTAAATGCACGCTGGAAAATAAAAAAAGTATGATTATATTATATTCATTTATGTTCACTTTGAATTTTTTGTCCAAAACGATAACCTAGTTTGAAATACCAAATCTTTGAAACTTTTTTGTTTTTAAGATCTGTTTTTATTCATGGAACAGGCTAGTTTTTTTAAAATCGGATAATATTATATAATATTGAGAAAACAAAAAATATGAGTACTTTTTTTGAAGAAAAAAAGACCGAAAAGCCTGAAAATTTTACCATAAGGCTTGACAAAAAAACACTAGATATTATCAAGGCCTATGCGAAATCAGAAAAAACAACTGTAAATTCAGTGATAAACCAGCTACTTTCACAGGCAGTAGAATGGGACATTACTGCTGCAAGAGCAGGCTGGTTTCCAATCCCAAAGGACATAATCAAACGTCTTTTTGAACTAATTCCAGAGAAGAATCTTTTGGAAATATCGCAAGAGTATGGGAAAAAAGTAACCCGTGAAATGGTATTGACAATGAGGGGAAAAGGCGACGTTGAGGATTGGATATCAATAATAAGAAGCCGGGCAAAGGCAGCAAACTTTCATTATTCTGAGTTAGATGAAGTAGAGCATCTTAGACTAGTTATACGCCATGATATGGGTCCTGTGTTTTCAAAGTACTTGATTTCGTTTTATGATGAATCATTCAAAGAACTAGGAACTAGAGCAGAATTTGATTTTACTGAAAATACCATCATTATGATTATAGATAAAAAATTTTTTGATAATTCGGAACGGAAAAAATCTGTTTAAAACTAGATGATTGTATGATCTATACAGGATCCAAATTCTATTAGAATTAATGAAATGAAAAAGAATGAATCTAAAAGAACTAAAAATCATCCTCAAAAGAAGGGGTCAATTGTGTTTTAATTCTCAAAGAACCGATTGATACTCGCTTGTTAATCCTCGACAAAGCTCTATTAGCAATAACATTCCCATATTTTGATCTTAAGTGTTTCATAAGAGTTGTTCTAACTCGACCATAGCGTGTCTTGTCTTTCATTATGGCCTCTTCACATTCTAGATCTGCTTTTCCAAGCTCAGTATAATCCTCATTTTGGACTAATTTTGCCACCAGCTTAATGATTTGTGAGCGAAAGAAAAGGCATGTATGTTCAAAATGAACAACATGAAATCTTTACCATAAAACGGAAGCTAACGCGGAAGGGAATAACTTCAATACAGCTTCCATCTAACCGATGAATTTGGGGCCGATGACGCTAGCTTCCGTTTGTAACTAAGCAAGATTAATGCATAAAAACCCAACTAGTTTCAAATGAACATTCTTGGCTTTTTAATTGATTTAGTTGCAATCAAAGATGTTCATTCAAATTCATTTTTTCATTTATTCTCAATTTAATTCATATTTTCTCAATTAACATCAGCGCTCATCATTTTTGAGAAAAATTTCCGTTCATATGTTACAGCGACGGTATTTTCAATGTTATCTTCTGGATGTTTTTTAATGAATACAAAACTTGCATTAGCTGCAATCGTATTGTTTGCAGTTACATTGGGAATGAGCTTATTCCCTACAGCAATGGCAAAAGCAGATACTACAATCTGTCACTTTGCCGAAGAAGAGCTATTACTAGAAGATACTGATGGTGATGGAATACCAGATACGCCAGTACTAGAAGATACTGATGGTGATGGAATACCAGATACGCCAGTTGTAGCTGAACCAGCACATTGGATGTTCTTGACTCTTAACAACAACGGAGCAGTAAATGGGCATCTCAAGAACCACGGTGAAGACACTGATGGTGATGGTGTAATCGACATACCAGAATTTATCGTGGAAGATGACGCCACAACAGCTGCTTGCCAAGCTCTGATTGATGGATAACCAAACCATCTTTTTCTTTTTTTAAAATATTATCGTAGATTATCAAAAGATTATTTTATTATTGATTGAATATAATTCCTCAAAAAGAAATGACTTAATATTCCAATAATTCTAAACAACGAATTGAGTTCTGGTTCTGTATCAAAAATCATCTTAGTTTTAGAAATTCGCGGAAAATCAAAGATGGCATGTGAGCTAAAAAGGCATCTTTCGCCAAAAACCGTTGGAACAATAATTCGTTTATTGCCTTTGGAAGGAAACGCTCATCTTTTGGGAAAGTCTATAGCTTATTTTGAAACTCCAATAGATTCTGGAATTGAAAGACCAAAATCTAACTTCAAAAAAGGCGACATTGCTTTTTTACCTGTTGAAGGAAGCATTTGTTTTTTTGTTGCAGATAGTGAACCTGGAAAAAAAATGACTCCACTTGGCAAAATCACTTCAAATGTTGATGCGTTAAAAGAAGTAAAATCAGGCGATGTATTTTCTCTTTACGCTGACAATGGTTGATAGATGTGATGTCCACTATATCCGCCTATTCTTTTCACAGTGCCTTTTTCTAATGATCTTTTCAAATAATCATTTGCGGTAGAAATTTTTACTCCTGTGTGTCTTGCTAATTCTTGAACAGTAATTACTTTAGCTCCTTTGAGTGCTTTCATTGCTTGTTCATCTGTTAGGATTACTCTAATCTCAGCCTTTGCAGACCTTTCCTCACCTTTGTCATCTTTCTTTCCCTTTTTTGATTTTGTACCAGCTTTCTTAGCGGCTTCTGTTGATTGCTTTTTTTCCGCTTGAGCCGGAGATTGTTTTTTTGCTCCACCCATAAACAAATCAAAAATGAATTCCACTTATAAACGAAAAGTTGGCAAAGAAATTTTTCAAATATAAATAATGACTCGTAGATAAAACAACATGGGCGTAGTAGCAAAGGGGGCAAAATGTAATGTTGATGGATGTACCAATGACGGTGCCAGATCTCTTAATACCGCAAAAGTGGAAAATGCAGGCCTACGGGTAAATTCAAAAGGCAAAAAAACGGTACTTTGTAAACCTCATTATAAAGAGTGGAAAAAAGAATCAAAAGATGATAGAGATTTAGAACGTGCTAGATATGATAAGTTCTAGCGTTTTTTACTTGGATTGTTTTCTTTCATAAAATTTTTCTGTTGAATTATTAAAGTAATCATTACTTAATTTTTGATAAAATGAATCTAATTTTTTGTACAGGCGTTTTGGTTTTCTAGGTTTTTGATTACTTAAAACATATAATGCAAGTATGGGAAAAGCAATCGTCGAATCTGTATACACTGTAACCATGTCATGATGAGCGTCTTGAATTTTGCCCCAACTTTTTCCTTCTTGTAATGTTGCACCAGATAATCCCCCCGTATCTGGTCTAGCATCTGTGATTTGTATGATGTAGTCTTGCCCTCCATCGTCTCGTCTTAAAATCTGATCAAGTAATGGACCTGTTTGTTGTGCAGTATTTTTTGGCACTCCTCCACCCAACTCAACAATACCGGATTTTTTTGAATTATAAAGAATGGACGCTTGCTCAAGAATCTCACGTACAAAATCTAAATTGTATTGTTTATTTCGTAACCGATGAACCGCCAAATTCAAGGCTAACGAAGAATCTTTTAGCGTTGAAATATACACTGGGACATCATAATCATATGCTGCTGTAATAAAACTTCTTTCGGGATGTTTTGATTTTTCTTTACTAATCTTTCCCATCAGATTGCTAAATTCCGCAGTTGTAAATGGTTTTTTAATTAACTTCTCTTTAAACATTTTTTGAATTATTTGATCTTCTGCTTCAAGCGTTTCATAAAATTTAATGTAGACATCTCTAATTCTAACAATTTCATTTTCATATAATTTCATATCATCAACATCAAAATGACCTTGTTTTATTGGCAGCCCCCACGAAAAATGATCCTCGTGATATACGTTTGCTCCTGTTGTTATTATCCAATCTACAAAACCCTTTTCAATCAAAGTTTTGAAAATACCTCCAAACCCTACAGGTGTCATTGCTCCTGATACCGTCAGGCAAATTGTTGCGTCTTCCTTAATCATTTTTGCATAAAGTTTAGCTGCCTCTCCAAGTAGCCTACCATTGTATCCTGAACTTGCATACACATCTACAAGATCCTCTATCGTCATTTTTGGATCTAATTTGATATGAGGTATGTCTTTTCCTTCGAAACTATGATGGTCCACAAATGAAAAAAAATTATTCGCTAATTAATACTTCCGTTCACGCTTTTACAGCAGTATTTTTACTTTGTAATTTTTTCAAAAATTGTATCCCAAATCAAATGTATAATCCCGTATAGATTGTACAGAATAATCTTAAATGGATTCCTCACATTTCAGAAACTAATCAGAGGATTTTTCTTCTAAATATACTGCTACTTCTTTCAGGATTTGTTGTTTTTGATGAGTTATTTCTTGGTGTATTCTATAAAGTAATTCCTGACCCAATCTTTGATTATTCTTATGATAATATGCTGTTGAATATTCTTGTTCCTTACTTCCAAGTAACCAACCAATAATAAAATCCGACTCGTTTTGTGGATTCCATGAAGATCTTAACATTGGATAATAAACGTCTAGAAACCCCTTCAAATCAGATTTAATTCCCTTAAGATCGTGTTTTACGAATTCAAAAAATTCTTCATCTTTCATAATTTTATCCTATAATGCATCCTCATAAATTGACTATCTATATTCAAGCCAAACCCCGATCCATTCAATGATGAAGTGAGGGGAATGGGTGAACAAATAATGATGTTTTGTTGGCTAATAAGAATGGAAGAGACTGCAACATTATCTAAGAACATTTATTTTTTTAAAAATATCAATAATTTCGTAATCTAATATTTTGAATATCCTCTAATATAATAGTCATTTAAGCACTTCGTACCGCAAAATTCACTATTAAATAATTCAAATTCTTTTTTACAGTTTTTACAATTAAACTTCATAATTATTGAAGAGTTGTTTTACAGTGTAACGTCATAGCACTTCGTACATCTACCAACGTTCTAATTTTTTGTACGATAAATCTCTGTAAATGTTCCAATGTAGTTGATTCAACCTTTGCTATAATATCATATGCGCCAAAAGTTCCTTGAATTTCTTTGATGCTATCTAGATGCTCAATCTGAGATATTACTTCATCAAGTCTGCCATCATTACATGTAATTAACAAATATGCAGAATTTATTTTCATATCCATAAAAAGAACACCCACGTGAGAGCAACTATTGGACCTATGTTAGAAAAATAAAATGAGTGGTACCTTAATCTAAGTCTTGACTTCAATTTATGCAATCACCGTTTTTTTCATTCCAATCTTACACAAACCTATCCTACAATTATGACAAACATAATCATCAGAAGGATTCTCGCAACCACAATTACAGGTGCATGTATAATCATTCATGAATTGAGCCTAGAGAGACTCGAGTCTGTATGGCTCTAAATTGAACTAAATTCCAAAAAATCATTCTGTTTTATTATAGTCATTCTATCCTATAAACGAACGTAATGTTCTAGTTCTTTGTTTTGTCATTTTTATCGTGTTTTCTTTCGAATTTGATCTATTTAGTCTAAAGTTCAGCAATTAAGCCGGTTTATATCCAAATGAAGCCTAACCAAAGCATGTTAAGAAAGATAATCACAAAACTGAAATTCGGTTCTTGTAAGACCAAAGTAGTTGATGACGTAAATGCATTCAAAGAATCTGAAAAAAAAGAACCTGAAAAGGAAGAGAAATGAAGTTTAATTGTAAAAACTGTACTTTTCATTGGGAAGGAAATTCAGACACTATTGAGAAGGTACTTGCCCATGAAAAAACTCATTTGAAAAAATGAATGAATCTATTGTAGGAGAAACAAAAGAAATGATTACACTAAATGACTTGAGAATATGCGACAACTGTGGCAACGTGTTCTCAAAAAAGGTAGGAAGTAAAGTAACAAATCGCTGTCCTGCATGTAATGTGTGGAAAAAAATTCTGTAAAGAGAAGATATACATGTCAATACGCTGTAAAGTATGCAACACTCCTAAGATTCCAAACGTGGATAAACTAAATTCTAATACTACTTGGGAATGTCAAACTTGCGGAAACCTAGTCGATGCCAATGGTCATGTTGTTAGTCTCACTTGATGTTATGAATTGATTTTGTTGATTACTGAATAGAAACTAACGTAAATACTAGAATAAACCTAACTATGCGTGTCAAATCAGTTATACTGTGAAGTATGTCATAAACTCAGATATCCTAGATTTGCTCAACAAAAGAAATGTGAATGCAAAAACATCTGACGATACTCTAGACTAGATTTCATGATATTAAATAGCAGTAACATTGCTTTTTATCCAATACAAAAGCAGTAGAATTATGGTTACTTGTGACAAATGTGATAATGGTCATCATGATCAATGTATGGGAAAAGCTGGTATGTTTGATTGTGATTGTAAGTGTTTCAAATAATTGTTAGATAATACAAAACCGCAACTAGAATATATATCACATGAGTGTGACTTGTGATATGACAAAGCAAAAAACCAAGTCCAGACACCAAAAGAACAAAAATAACAAAACAAAACCTGAAAATCTTAAGAAAAAGGAATATCTGGAATCCTATGAAGAATTAAAAAAGTCCATTAGAAAAAACCAACAAGCGTAAGAAAGAAAGCACGTTATATCATCATCAAAAGACATTAAAATAAAAAAATTACGAGCAAAGAGTAGTTTATACTTGATTTCTCTTTACTTCAATTTCTATTGTTGATACGTTTCTTTGTTTGCCGTCATTAGACTGGAGTGTTACAGAGTCAATTTTGATATTTCCAATAGAGTATCCAGCATTCTCGGTTTTACGTAATACGATTTGTGCAACATCCACTGCACGTCCAATACTCATTCCTCTAGCTTTGATGTTGACAAAGGGCAAGCTTGCTAACTGAATTAATGTAGATGTAACATATGTCATCAGTGGTTTTTTGCCAATGAATATAGAGTCTCTTGCTTCGTTTGACATAATACTTGGACATTTAAGGCTAATTTAAATCGAAAGTAAAATGGCGTCTCAAAGGCATTCCTAAAAATAGAGCAAGATTTTACAATGGGAAAGAAAAATCATGAAATACTCTATAATTGACTGATCTATATCTCTAATTTTCTACTAATTCGTTATTTTTTGAATGATGTTTTTCTTTTGTAATTTTCTTAAAAATTGAACCACAAATGTTACACCATACACAAAGAATTTTTATCAAACCAACTAACCTCTGAATAAAGTATGGCAAGACTTTTCAAAAAATCGGGTATAAAACCTGGTCGTGCTCCTGGCACTATAATCCATATTGGCGAAAAAAAAACTGAAGTTTCAAAAATACAAATTGTAGATTTTGACAAAGAACAGTTATCAGAAAAAGAAATTAAAAATATTGAAGAGTGTTTTCCGCTTTTCGAAAAACCTACTATAACTTGGGTAAACATAATTGGATTACACGATGTGAAAGTTATTGAAAAAATTGGAATGCGTCTAGGAATACATCCACTAGTCCTAGAAGATATTGTAAACACTGATCAACATCCAAAAGTGGAAGATTATGATGAACTTATTTTTGTGGTTCTAAAAATGTTTGAGTTTGATGAATCAAAGAACGAGCTAAAGATGGAGCATATCAGTATTTTGTGTGGTTCTAACCTTGTTCTTTCATTTATGGAGTCAGATAGTGATGTCTTTGAACCTGTTCGTGTTAGAATTAGAGAAGGTAGAAAAACAATGCGACAAAGTAAATCAGATTATCTGATGTATGCATTGTTAGATGCAGTTGTGGATAATTATTTCATTGCTCTTGAAAAAATAGGTGAGAAAATAGAAGAGCTTGAAAAGAAAATAGTACAAGCTCCTAGGCCACTCAATCTAGGAACATTGCATAAACTACAAGATGACATGCTGGTAATTCAAAAATCAGTTTTCCCATTACGAAAATTTATTCCTACATTGGAACATCTTAAATCACCACTTGTTTCTACATCCAGTGCAATCTTTTTTAGAGATGTTAACGACCATCTCATTCAGATAGTCGATACAATAGAAGCCACAAACAACAAACTTCTTGCAATGAACAGTTTGTATCTTTCTGTAATTAATCAAAAAACAAACGAAGTGATGAAAATATTAGCATTAATTGCTACTATATTCATACCCGTAACCTTTCTGGCAGGCGTATATGGCATGAATTTTCAGTTTATGCCAGAACTAGCATCGCCAATAGGATATCCAATTGTACTAGCTGTGATGACTGGAATTGGTATTTCTATGATAGCTTATTTTAAGAAAAGAAAATTGTTGTAAGATCATCAGAAAACATCACAGATAGAATATTATTGAAAACAATAATTGTAAATCTAATGAAAATAATAGACATTTCAAATCCTGAACGGATAAATAGAAAACCAGAAAAAACCGCCGTTTTAGTTTCTGGTGGGAATTTTTCTGAGCAGGGATTTTTAATAAAAAAAATCGAACTAAAACTATACATAGAACAATTTGATAAAAAACTTGGACCGTACTCATTGATTACGGTAAATGTTGAAACCGATAAGGGAGAAATCGAAATGATTTATGATGAAGGATTTAGAGGAGAAAATTCTTTGGAACAAGCAACAGAATTTATAACAAAAAATTTAGGGATTTCATCTCTAATTATGAGATCTATTATATCATTAAGAGAAGAATTAAAAAAATCATCAAATTAACAAAAATTCTGTGTTATGTGTAATACATCATCAGAAAATATGACTCCAATTCCCTCTGTAGCATAATCTTCAAAAAGAAGATTTTTTCTATGTGACGGACTATCCATCCAAGATTGTACAACACGTGTGCCAATTCCAGTAATATCATCAGGATAACTGACTTCAGCTAAGTTTTCTCCTCCTTTCAAAATATCTCCATTTGGTAATTTTCTATCACAAACAAAGTTTGCTTGTTTAAACCGATCTGCCACATCATTTCCTTCTGGGGATATGTGATCTAAATAGTCTCTATCGCTCATATCTTTACTATGTTTTGTTGCAATATCTGCAATTTTACTGCTCCAAGAAAGTGGCTTTAAGTCATATAGTTTTCTTACCTCGTTTACCTGATGATGAATCTCAAAGGCAATTTTTTCTGTATCGATTTTCTGCTCCACTTTACTATCAGATGAGGGAGAAAAAAGGCTAAACAAATTACTAGAATTTCCCAAAACTACTACTGTGCCAAGCAGAATTGTTGCTATAACCACAAACCATGCAATTGAGGTCAAAGTAATAGGTTTTTGATGGTTTTTCATATTCTTCTTTTGTATGTAACTCAACATTACATTGACACGTTCTAGGGGTCAAAGCCAAATTATATTTAAAAATCATATTTTAGTACCAAAATTAAGATTGCACGCTGTTTTTTAGCACAAGATTTAATTCAATTATTATTTCAGTTTCAAATTGTGCGGATTTTACAATTACACTGCGATAGTATAGAATATACCCCTACAAAAAAGGAAATAAAATCTGCTGAAGAACTAACTCCTGAAACTAAAAAATTCCAAGAGATTGTTGTTGCCTTTATAGCTGTAGAAGAAGGCGATGATTCATCTGTTGCAAAAAAAGCCATGGCTGAAATTTCTGAATCAATGAATAAAGTAGGATGCAAAAAACTACTTTTGTATCCTTATGCTCACCTTAGCTCAAAACTTGCATCTCCTTCTACAGCTTTAAACATTTTAAAACAAATGGAATCTTCTAACCCTGATTTAGAAATATCACGAGCACCGTTTGGTTGGACCAAATCATATAAAGTTCAAGTTAAAGGTCATCCACTTGCAGAAAATTCAAAAATCATTTCAAAAGATAGCGTTGAAGAACAAACATCTGAAGCATTAAAATCAGAATCCAAAATCAAATCCTTTTGGTATATTCTAACTACAGACGGAAAAATGTCAGAAATTTCAAATTTTGATTTCAAACGTCATGAAAATTTAGAAGTATTAGCAAAATATGAGGCAGCAAAAAAACGAAGTGTTGACGAACCGCCTCCACATGTAAGTTTAATGAAAAAAATGGCAATTGCAGATTATGAACCTGCTTCAGATTCAGGAAATATGAGATTCTATCCAAATGGCCGGTTGATAAAATCTCTAATGGAGCGCTATGTGACTGAGAGAGTTAAAGAGTATGGGGGTTATGAAGTTGAAACTCCAATCATGTACGATTCACATCATCCTAGCATGGAGAGCTATTTCAACAGATTTCCTGCAAGACAATACAATGTTCAATCAGAAGGAAAACATCTATTTCTAAGATTTGCCGCATGTTTTGGCCAATTTTTAATGGCGGCTGATTTTCAAATGTCATACAAAAACTTGCCCTACAGATTATACGAATTGACAAGATACAGCTTTAGGAGAGAACAATCTGGCGAGCTAGTTGGCTTAAGGAGATTGCGGGCATTCACCATGCCTGACTGTCATTCATTTTGTAAAGATATGCCACAAGCAATTGATGAATTAAAGAAACGATTTGATCTTTCTAAAGAAATAATCACCCAATTAGGACTTGATGATAAAGATTATGAGATGGCGATTCGATTCACAGAGGAATTTTACAATGAAAATAAAGAGCTAATTTTAGAATTTGTAAAAAAACATGGCAAGCCGGTTTTGGTAGAGATGTGGAAAGAGAGATTCTTTTATTTTGTTTTAAAGTGGGAGTTTAACTATATTGATAATTTAGGAAAAGCATCGGCATTATCTACTGACCAAATTGATGTTGAAAATGGTCAAAGGTATGGAATTGAATTTGTTGATGAAAACAACAAACCAAAAAACCCAATAATATTACATAACTCTCCTAGCGGTGCAATAGAGCGTGTAATTTATGCACTGTTAGAAAAAGCTGCCAAGCATACAAAAGAAGGAAAAAAACCGCAACTGCCTCTTTGGCTATCTCCGACTCAAGTTAGAGTGATTCCATTAAAAGAAGAGTTTTTAGAATTTAGTAAAAATCTGGCTACCAAAATTTCACAAAATGATATTCGAGTGGACATTGACGATAGAAATGAAAGCATTGGAAAAAGAATCCGCGAAGCAGAAAAGGATTGGATTCAATACATACTTGTAATTGGAGAAAAGGAAGTAAATTCAGAAAACTTGAGCATTAGAGACAGAAAGACAGGCGAAACTCATGAGTTGTCATTTCAAGTATTTGTGGATGAAATTAAAAAACAAATAAAGGATAAACCATTCTCAAAGCTAAATCAGTCAAGATATCTATCACAAAGACCCCAAATAATGGTATGACGCATCGATTTATTACACAGTAAATTTTCAATCTCGCTGGGATAGAAAATGAGTTTTCTTGATTTGTATTTGAATAGGAATCCGCTGATTACAGGTTCAGATGAAAAATCAGAACCTGCTGCAATAGTTTTTGGTGTACCTTTCGATTCCACTCATTCCTACAAGCCAGGAACTAGGTTTGGTCCTGACGCAATAAGGGACGCGTTTAATAACATTGAGATATTTCATCCACAATTTCAAGTGGATCTTGAAACTACTAACATTGAAGATTTAGGAAATACAAAGCATACTGTAGTAGTAGAAGAAATGTTAGATATGGTAAAAAAAATCACTACTGAACTTCAACAAAGAAATAAGCAACTAGTCATTCTTGGAGGAGAACACTCTATAACATTAGGCACCTATACTAGCTTTCCAAAAGAAACAGGATATGTCGTATTTGATGCTCATTATGATTTGCGTGATGAATATGCTGATATCAAACTAAGTCATGCTGCTTATCTGCGGAGAATTGTAGAAAAACGTGGTGCTGATAATATTATTCATGTTGGTGCCCGTGCCTTTGTAAAAGATGAGCTTGCATTTCTTAAAGAAAATAACATTAAAACAATTTCTGATAAAGACATTCGTAATGGAAATGGACCTAAATTACTCAAAGATGCAATTTCCACATTCGATAAAATCTATACTAGTTTTGATTTGGATGTGATAGATCCTGCATTTGCACCTGGAGTAGGTAATCCAGAAGCAGTTGGTATCTCTTCAAGAGAATTATTTGACATGATTTGTTCATTTGATGGAGTCAGAATCATCTGTTTTGATATTGTTGAATTGAATCCAACATATGATAATGGGGCAACTGCTTCTTTAGCTGCAAAAATTATGTCTACAATGATTGCATTAAACTTAAAATAATTAGCTTTTCTCTCTTAGCCCAAAACTAGATAATCTATCAAGAATTTCTCTTTCAGCCACCTCTTCTGTATAGACTTGTTTTAAAATTCTTGAAAATGTATCATAATTTGATAATATCTCTGATTTGGATTTCGTGGTGGTACGAGAAACATGAGAAAGAATGGAATGTGTTGCAGTGAACCCGAATTCTTCTATCATGACTTTTAAGATAAAACTTTCTCTGTAATTTTGAAAATTTTCCCTAGTTTGATTACTAGCAATTGGTTGTACTGCCATGTTCTATAGATAGTGATTTTTTTATTAGAGCAACAGCTTGTTATTTGATATTACAGCCTAGTTTCAAACATAAAACTACATCATTTTTTATATACATCCCCTATGGTGAAAAGCTCGTGCTTAACAATTTAAGAGAATCACTAAAGCCAAGCCTTGAAAAAATTGGACGAGGCTTTGCAGGAACTGGACTGTCTCCAAATTTCTGGACATGTGTTGGCTTGGCTTTTGCTTTTGCGTCTGCCATTGTTTACGGATTGAATATTGAATTTACTTTAATTATAGCAGGTATTTTGTTACTAATTTCAGGTTTTTTTGATATTGTTGATGGGCAGGTAGCACGTGTAACACAAAAAACTTCAAAAAAAGGTGGATTTTTAGATTCTGTTTTTGATAAAGTTGCAGAAATTGTAATATTTTTAGGAATTCTAATTGGAGGCTTTGCTGAACCTTATTTGATTTTTCTTGCAATAACTTTGTCATTGTTAGTAAGTTATGCAAGATCTAGAGGAGAATCATTAGGCGTCAATCTTCAAGGCGTAGGAATTGGAGAAAGAGCAGAAAGATTACTTGTTATTGCAATCCTTGGAATAGTTGGTGGAATAATTCCAGAAATAAAATTCATGGAATATGCTGTAATAATTGTAATAATTATTGCTGGAATAACCTTTATTCAAAGAGTTATTGTAACTTCAAAAAATCTAAAAAGTTGAGTTTATCTTAATCTGCCACGCTGTCTTCTAGATGTTTCTGATCTAATTTTTAAAATACCAAAATGAATTGCGCATGAAATACAATACCATTTCAAAACTGTTGGGGATGCAATGTATGCTCCTTGTGCACGAAGTTCTCTAGCTAGGGAATGTTCAACAAGGTTTAGTCTTGATGTGACTTTTTTTGCTTTATCTTTAGGAACTGTTGAACCACAGTTTGTACATTGTATTGTGCCTGATGATCCTTTTCCTCCCTTTTTACGACCTCTACTTGCACGTTTTAGTGGCATGTCCATCGTGTCACCTGCCTCCTTATATTCTTGTATGTAAAAAAAATAAAATTTTTGTCATACTTTCAACTTAAAATAAATTCTAGTGGTGGATACGGAAATTATGAGAGGGCTATGCCACAGATGCCTTACTTCAAATGTTGAATTAGTTATTTCTAAAGGTGCCGTTTTGTGCAAACAATGTTTTGAAAAACTTAATGCAAAAAACTAAATCAGCAACTTTTCACTATCACTGATATGAAATTAGCCATTTTCTCACATTGTGTTTTAGATACCATTCAAATTAACAATTCTTCATATCAACAGGTTGGTGGCCCTGCTTGCTATTGCAGCTTGGTAGCAAAGAATTTGAAATTCGATGTAGACCTATTTACAAAATTTGGAAACGATTTTCCATATGATAACTACTTAACAAAAAACGAAATCAATTTCCACGACGCCATCTCTAAGATTCCAACAACGCGTTTTAGAATTTTAATTAATGGTTCAGAGAGAACTCTTTACCTTGAACAAAAATGTGAACAAATAGATTATTCTAACTTTAATGCAGATGGAACCTTAATCAGTCCTGTTTTTGATGAAATATCAAGCAAAACATTTGAACAAATAAAAAAAAATTCAAACTTTATTTTCTTAGATCCGCAAGGATTTTTACGTAGAATTAACTCAAATAACGAAATTTATCTTGAAAAAACTAATCTTGATCTTTCCAATGTTTCTGCTATAAAGGTAAATCTGGATGAGCTTGAGAATCTTGTTGGCGCAACTGATGAAAATGCAATGAAATTACTTCAAAAAAACGGAATCGAATATGTTCTTTTTACAAATAAAAGAAATATCTCAATGCTTGTAAAAGATAGGTTATACTCTATAACGTTACCAACAAAAGAGCTTTTTGATACTACCGGCGTGGGTGATATATTCAGTGCAGTGTTTTGTTCTACTATATTGAAAGAAAATGATTTTCTATGGGCATTAAGTTTTGCAGGTGGTGCAGCACAAGCAGCCTTAGAATCAAAGGAAATTGGTTTGCAGAAAGTACCAAAAAAAGGGGCAATTGAAACTAATGCATCTTATTTTTATAATATGATAAAATTTAAGCAAATCTAAAATCAAAATATTAAAAATGTGAAAATTTTAGTTTTGTGCTTGGAATAGAATTTACGCTTTTATTCTACATGATCGTTCACATGGAATGTGCAAATCGGAATTTACAGTGTAGGTGCTTCAGATTCCTCAGTTAAATCTATTAAAAAATCACTTGACGATTCAGAAATTCAATCATTTTTAATCACAAATAAAGCAAAACCAAAACCTGCTGATTGTATTATAGTACTTGGTGGAGATAGGGGCGTTAGAAATTATTTTCACCAAACATTAGATGTCACGACTCCTGTTTTAGGAATTGGCGAAGCAGAAGCAAGTGGTTTTCTAGCACAAATTGAGCTTAAAGAATTTCCCACTTATTTGAAGCGATTAAAAAAACAAGATTTCTCAATTGATGAGGTTATAAGACTTGGAATTAAAATTGATGGGAAAAACGTTTATCCAGTTTTAAACGATGTAGCTGTTTTTCCATCTAAAAGTGCAATGTTGATGGAACATACACTAAGGGTTGATGGTGAAGAGGTTTGGCATGATAGTAGTGATGGAATTATCATATCTACCCCTATTGGTTCTTCAGCATATTCAATGTCCGCAGGAGGTCCGGTCATTTTTCAAAACTCTCAAGTTTTTGGAATAATTTCTGTTAACTCATTGAATGTTACTCGTAGGCCATTGATTGTTTCAAATGAAAGTGCGATTGAAATTGATGATATTTCTTCTCGTCTTCACTGTGAAGTGGTTTTGGATGGAAGTGACAGATTCAAAGTACGAAAAATAGTAGAATGTACAAAATTTACTTCTTCTGCTAAAATAATTAGAATGAAAAAAGATTCCACGGCGATTTCTGCACTTGCTAAAAAGGTGCATCTGGCAGAGGATTTATTGAGTATGCCGCCAAGCTCAAAATTATTGTTAAAGACACTAGAATATGAGGGTGCTTTAACGCAAAAAGATCTAGCCAAAAAAACCTTGTTGCCGGACAGGACTGTACGTATGGCTCTAAGCCATCTATTGGAAAAAGGATATGTAAAGCGTAAAGTTTCGATTCGAGATGCTAGACAAAAAATCTATGAAATTTCTAAAATAGAATAATCACTTGCATTTTTTCTTGTGTTTTCTTAATTCCTCTCCTGTGTAAAACTCTGTTCCACACGTTCTACATTTTTCCTTTACTTTACTGTGGGCCTTTTCTATGTGACGCTTTAATCTTTCAGGATCTGAAAGGCTAGTGCCACATTGTTTACATTTTGTTTCAGAGAGATTACTTTTTCCAAATAACCCCATAAAGCAAATTACTGTGTTCTTATAGAAAAACCAGATCCTATTAACTATCTTTGTGATGAGGCTGCCACAAATGCCTCAAAAGCTTGTTCTGGAAAACCAGGACGGCTGTTAAATTCTGGATGGTATTGTACCCCAAGATAGAACTTATGGTCAGGAATCTCTAAAATCTCCATTCTTTTTCCTCCATCACTTTCGCCAGAAAACATCATGCCATTTTTCTCAAAAGCATCCAGATATTCTTTATTGAATTCAAATCTATGTCTGTGTCTTCTAGAAATTATATTCGAATTATAAATTTTGAAAGCCAACGAATTGTCTTTAATTTTTATTTCATTTGCCCCTAATCTTAATGAGCCGCCCATATCTGAAACATTTTTTTGTTCTGGAAGTAAATCGATTATAGGATATTTCGTTTCAGAATCAACTTCAGTAGAATTTCCGTTTTCCATATTGCACACATGTCTTCCAAAAGCAACAGCTGCCAATTGAAAACCAAAACATATTCCAAGAAATGGAATGTTTTTCTCTCTTGCAAAGTTTGCAGTCTTTATTATTCCTTCAGAACCTCTTGTTCCAAATCCCCCCGGAACCAAAATCCCATTAAATTTTTCTAATTGATTCAAATCTAATTTTTCTGAATCAATCCAATCAATTGATACGGTCTTTCCAATCTTAGCTCCCCCGTGTTTTAAAGCGTGATTTACACTAACATAACTATCTGCAAGAGTTACATATTTTCCAACCATTGCAATATTTACACTCCCATCCTTGTAATTTAATGAATTTACAATGGCATTCCATTTATCCCAATTTTTAGATGCATTCACTAATCCAACTTTTGCAAACTTTTTGAAAATTGAATCAACAATTCCTTGATCATAAAGAATCTGAGGAACTAGAAAAACAGAATCTACGTCATGACATGAAATAACATCATTAATTGCTACATTAGTGAATAACGCAATTTTCTTTCTCGTTTTTTCTAATAACGGTGAAGTACACCTAACAGCTAGAAAATCTGGTTGAATACCTATTCTACGTAGTTCTTGAACACTATGCTGTGTGGGTTTTGTTTTTTGTTCTCCTACAACATCTAGTGATGGCGCTAATGTCAAATGTACAAAAATAACATTTTGTGGGCCATCTTCTACTCTTATTTGCCTTAGTGCTTCTAAAAATGGAAGACTTTCAATATCTCCTACGGTTCCACCACATTCAACAATTAGAATATCTAATTCTTCATCTTCAGCAATTTTTCTAATTCTTCTTTTAATTTCATCAGTTACGTGAGGAATTATTTGAACACAGGCCCCTAGGTAATCTCCTTTTCGTTCAGCTTCAATCACGCTGGAATAAATTTGCGCAGTAGTAATATTGTGAGATTTTAAAATATTTTGATTTAGAAATCTCTCATAATTTCCAATATCCATATCGCACTCACCGCCGTCTTCAGTTACAAAGACCTCACCATGTGTTATTGGATTCATGGTTCCAGCATCAAAATTTAGATAAGGATCTATTTTGACGCAGGATACTTTTTGATTAGATAATTGAAGAAGTTTAGCAATCGAAGAAGTAATTACGCCTTTGCCAAGGCCAGACATAACTCCGCCTGTTACAAAAATATATTTTGTCTGCACATATGGGTATCGAAATTCCTGTTTATGTAGCTTTTGTTGGTTTTTTCATTCTTTTTGTAAAAGACGCAACCTCAGTTTCTAGTTTGTTTTGAGGCGTTTTCTCAATCAATCTTAAAAATGCACTACCAACTATTACGGCATCAACATTAGTTGAAACAAATCTTTTGACATCCTCTGGCGTAGAAACCCCAAAACCTATCCCAATTGGAATTTTCGAATTAACAGCTTTTTTTGTATTTTTTATAGCGTTTATGGTGTATTGTTGAATTAGTGTTCTCATACCAGTTGTGCCAAACATAGACACCAAATACAAAAAACCCGATGATGTCTTTGCGATTTTTTTCAAGCGATTTTTGCTTGTGTTTGGCGAAACAAGAAAAATTGTATCTACATTATATTTTTTTGCAGCATTAACATATTCCTGCGATTCTTCAATTGACATATCTGGAAGAATAAAACCATCAATTCCAGCCTTTTTTGCATTAAAAATGAATTTTGCATATCCTTGTTTGTACAATATGTTGGTATAAGTCATTAAAACCAAAGGTATGTCAGTTTCTTTTCGGATTTTTTTTATTAAATTAAAAAAACCATCAAGGGTTGTTCCTTTTTTTAATGATATGGTGCTTGCGTTTTGTATTACTGGACCATCTGCCAAAGGATCTGAAAACGGAAATCCTAATTCGATAATATCTGCTCCTCCTTTTACTAATCCCCTAACGATTGGAAGAGTAGAATTGTAATTAGGATATCCAAACATTATGTATGCAATAAGGGCCTTTTCGTTTTTTGAACGAAGTTCCCTGAACTTATTTTCTATTTTTGACATTTTTTCTTAGATATTCTTCCACAACTTCGACGTCTTTGTCTCCTCTACCTGATAATGTAATTACTATAGTATCAGATTTTGGTCTTTTTTTAGCAACTTTTACTGCTTCTGCCACTGCATGGGCAGATTCAAGTGCAGGAATAATTCCTTCAGTTCTTGTTAATAACAAAAATGCATCAATTGCTTCATCATCAGTAGCACTGCTATATTGTACACGTTTAGTATCTTTTAGGTAAGAATGCTCTGGACCTACACCTGGATAGTCTAAACCAGCTGAAATACTATGAGTATCTTGAATCTGTCCCTCTTTATTCTGAAGTAGATAAGTCATCATTCCATGAAGTACTCCTTTTGTTCCAGCATTCAAAGTTGCAGAATGATGATGAGTCTTCAAACCTTTTCCTGCTGCTTCAACTCCAATCATTTCCGTATTCTCATCTAAAAGTGGGAAAAATGTCCCAATTGCATTTGAACCTCCTCCAACACAGGCAATAACTGTGTCTGGTGATTTTTTGTTGAATTTTTTAATCTGCTTTTTTATTTCGTCTCCTATCACTGATTGAAAGTCTCTTACCATCATTGGATAAGGATGAGGTCCGACTGCAGACCCTAATAGATAGTAAGTCGTTTCAACATTTGTAATCCAATCACGTATGGCCTCATTAATTGCATCTTTTAGTGTCTGAGAACCTGATTTAACGGGATGAACTTTAGAGCCTAAAAGATTCATACGAAATACGTTGAGTTTTTGTCTAATGGTATCCTTGTATCCCATGTACACTTCTGATTTTATTCCAAGACATGAACATGCCATAGCTGTCGCTACACCGTGCTGGCCTGCACCAGTTTCTGCGATGATTCTTTTCTTTTTCATTTTTTTGGCAAGTAGTGCTTGACCTAACGTATTATTGATTTTGTGAGCGCCTCCATGGAGTAAATCCTCTCTTTTCAACAAGATTTTAGCTCCGCCAATTTTTTCAGTTAAATTTTTTGCAAAATATAACGGAGTTGGTCTTCCGGCGTATTCTCTCAAATAGTAATCTAATTCTTTTTTGAAATCTTTGTCATTCTTAAATTTCAAATAATTTTCTTCTAATTCTTCTATGGCAGGTACTAGAGTTTCTGGAATGTATCTTCCTCCAAAATCTCCAAATCTGCCTTTTACTGGAAATCTCATATCGCGTTCACCAATTTTTTGACATTCTCTTCGATATTATCACTTTTCATTAAACTTGAACCTACAAGAAACACATCAGCGCCAGATTTTTTTAAGAATTGGATGTCTTCAGGCGATTCAATTCCACTCTCTGAAATAATTGGTCTTGTTTTATCAAATCCATCAAGAATGTTTTTTGTTGTTTCTAGATCTAGTTCTAAAGTATCCAAATTTCGATTGTTAATACCAATCAAATCTGCGTCGGTTTTTAGGGCATTTTCAAATTCAGATTTTGTATGAGCCTCAACAAGAACATTTAGCCTTTTTTTATGCCCATATGAGATGAATTCGTCAATCTCATTTAGATAATTTTGGTCAAAAAGCGACTGAATTAGCAACATATAGTCTGCACCCATTTTTTCCGCAGCATCAATCTGAATTTTATCTACAATAATGTCTTTCATGAGCATCGGGATTTTTACAGCTTTTCTAACTTGCATAAAATAATCTGGTGACCCGTTGAATAGGTTGGGTTGTGTTAACACTGATAATGCTTTTGCACCGCCTGTAATCATTGCGTTTGCAATTGAAACAGGATCAGAAAGAGTCCTAATCTTTCCTAACGAGGGAGAAGAAAATTTTATTTCTGTAATAAGTGTCGCATGTGGATTAATTTTGATTGTATGTATAAAATCAATATCAGATTTTGGAAGAGTTTCTGAAATTTCATATACTCCATTGTCAATTGCCATTTTTGAATTCATAACAAGTCTTTCTAGTATGTGGTCTAAGACTCTTCAACCTCCTTTAGTTTAGTTTCGTCTCCATATTCATTTACAAAATTTTGTAACAGTTTGTATGCTTTTTCATTTTTCATTGTTTGTAAAGCAAGCTCCACTCCATCATCAAAGTTTTTTACAACGTTTCCAACAATTAACCCTCCTGCAGCATTAAGTGCTGTTGTTTCAATCATTGCTTGATTAGCGGTGTTATTCAAAACCGAAACAAATGATTTCAACGCTTCTTCTTTTGTTTTTATTTGAATATCGCTTAATGGTGATTTATGTAATCCAACGGCTTCAGGATCAACTATATTGGTTAGTATCTTTTCTTTTTTTAAAAAACAAATTTTGTTTTTTGAGCTAGTTGAAAATTCATCCATTCCATCTTCGGATCTTACGGTCATGATGTTTTCTGCACCTTTTCTTTTTAGTAACATTGGTAATCTATCTAAAAATTCATCAGAAAAAACCCCAATTAGTTGATTTTTTATATTTGCAGGATTTGTTAGTGGTCCTAAAAGGTTGAATGCTGTTCTTTTGCCAAGTGTTTTCCTAGCAGAGGCCACATTTTTCATTGCAGGATGAAACTTTTGTGCAAACATGAAGCAGATGTTGAATTTTGTTAATATTTCAGTAATTTTTGATGGCTCCATGTTCAAATTATACCCAAAATACTCGAAAATATCTGCACTCCCAACAAGACCTGAGCTTGACCGATTTCCATGCTTTGCTACTATTCCGCCTGCAGCAGCTATTACAAATGATGCCGTGGTTGAAACATTAAAGGTTTGAAGCTTATCTCCCCCTGTACCGCATACGTCAATTATGGTTCCTTGATTTTTTGGTACAATGTGTAGTGCAAACTCTTGCATCTTGTCTAACATTCCCAAAAGCTCATCATCAGTTTCCCCCTTTTCTGTAAGATGTTTTAGAAATTCTAAATTTTCTTCATCATTTGTTTCCCCGTTTAAAATTCCAGTCATTACTTGACTTATCTCATTGTAGGTAAGATCTGTTTTATTTTGTAATTTTGAAATTAATTCTGCAATCATTTTCTTTCTTTAACCTCTTTGATAAAATTTGCAAGAATTTTTTTTCCATCTTCTGTCATTATTGATTCTGGATGAAACTGCACGCCTTCAATAAGATAGTCTTTGTGACGAACGGCCATTATTTCAGAATCATCCAGTGCTGTCGCAGTAACTTTTAATGAATTTGGAATGATTGTTTTATCACCTACCAAAGAATGATATCTTGTTGCACGAAATGGATTTTTTACACCATTAAAGAGAGGATCATCAACGTACTTTATTGGACTCGTTTTACCATGTCTTACACAACCAGCATTTGTAACCCTTCCACCAAATGCATGGATGATTCCTTGATGTCCCAAACATACTCCAAGAATTGGTTTTGTAGGTCCTAATTCCTTAATGACATTTGTGCATATTCCAAAGTATTTCTTATCTTCTGGAGTACCTGGGCCCGGCGAAATAATTATTGCGTCATAATTTTTTTCTTTTATTTCATCAATTGTAATTTTATCATTTCGTTTAACATCACAATCAACTCCTAATTCTCCTAAATATTGAGCAATATTGTAAACAAATGAATCGTAATTATCAATAATCAAAAATTTCAATTTGATGCATTCCTCAAGGCTGTAATCATTGCATCTGCTTTGTGCTCTGTTTCTTTGAATTCATTTTCAGGAATTGAATCCGATACAATACCTGCACCTGATTGTACAAATCCCTTTTCTCCATCAAAAAATATGCTTCTAATTGCTATTGCAAAATCACAACAGCCATTAAATGAGAAATAGCCAACTGCGCCAGCATATGGTCCTCGTGATTGAGGTTCCAGTTCTTCTATTATTTCCATGGCTCTTACTTTTGGGGCACCTGAAACTGTACCTGCCGGAAAAACTGCTTTGAAAGCATCAAACATATCGTATCTTTTATCAAGTTTTCCTACAACATGAGTAACCATGTGCTGCACATGGCTGAATTGTTTAACTTTCATAAACTCTTCAACATGCACAGAACCATATTTACAAACCCTGCCAATATCATTTCGGCCTAAATCAACTAACATCGTATGTTCCGCAATCTCCTTTTCATCATTTAATAATTCTCGTTTTAATTCTTCATTTTTTGAATCATCGTCAGTAATTTTTCTTGTTCCAGCAATTGGAAATGTTTCAACTTGATCATTCGTAACTCTAATTAACATTTCAGGACTTGCACCAATTGTTGTTTTATCATTCATTTTTACGTGATACAAATATGGT
>Ga0299906_10000107_pt1 | contig 79126 bp, 58 predicted proteins | sample RVTome_14_FD_200259 | JGI IMG/M metagenome (GOLD analysis project Ga0299906, IMG submission 200259) | Soil microbial communities from uranium-contaminated site in the Upper Colorado River Basin, Wyoming, United States - RVT145D125 (version 2) ...
CGTGTGCACAAACGACAAATCCAGCACCCGGTCCAGCTTCCGCAGTCGATGCTCCGCCGGGATGAGGCTCTCCAGCGGCGGCAGCAGCGTCATCTCGTAGCCCAACTGCTCGCGTCGTGTTTGCATGAGCACAACTTCACACCGCAAACTCTACCCGCAAGGGTTTTTCAACAGGCCCCAAGGTCCGGGCCACCCGGCGGTATTATTGTTCATGATTCGCCGCTAACTGCCCCGCTTCGTTGGGTGATCCGAGCAAGACCGCGGAGCAGGAAGAAACCGGCTGCGCCGACGACGGGAGAAGTAATCAATCCGGGGAAGTAGCCGCCGGTGGCCACGGAGAGGGCAGGATGGATGACGGCGTTGGCGACGCAGGCGACACCGAGGAACCAGAGCGGGAAGAGAACCCCCGATGACCCTTGCGCCAACGCCCAGGCCGATACAAGCCAAATCACAAGCGCGACAACGTTGGCCGTGACGAAGAATTCCATTGTCAACGGCGCGGCGCCGAAAAGTTCGGGAAGGCGGAGGTTAAGTCCGGTGGTTGCTTCCTCGAGAAAGTGTCCCGCCTGAAGAATCGTCGTCAGCACCGCCATGCGGGCAGTCTTTCGCAGGGCAACAGCGTCACCGCGAATCCCGCCACGAGCAATGGTTACGCAAGCGGCTGCCACGGCAATCACGGCAAGAATCAGGAAGCTCGGCAAAACACTTTGGGGTTCTTCACTCATTGACGGCCTGCAAGCTCATTGGCGTGGATGAATGCCGCTCCGTGTTTCATCCACACATAAGTTACAACTGTGATCGAGTCCGACGCCAGCATCGTCGCCCCGCCGATCTTCTCGTACGTGCTGGGGTGGTAGCTGTGCTTGTGCCGGTCAGCCCCGCTTTGCCGGATCTCCGACCCTTGGGCTGACGCGTGAGTGGCCCTGACGGGGCTTTATCCGTCAGGGCTTGCATAATTCACCTTGATGGGCCCGCGCCTCGCTCATCGAGACGCGGTGTCACGATCACGAATCACTTGTGTGAATTGAGCCGTCCTTGGGCCATCCCTGACCAAGGGCCCGCCCGCCTCCGGCGGGCGGGCAGGGCCACCCAGTCAGGCCGCCCACAAGCGTGGCGGCCACACACTTTTTGTCGCGGGCCCCCGGTGACGGCGATACAAGGGGCTGAGACAATCCTGCGGGTAGATGGAGTGCGGTTCTGGTAAGAGTGGCGTCCTGTACACGGCGTCGGTATATTCGGATCATGGGAAGAAAACGACAGAAATCCGACACGCAACCTAAGTACCCGTACACTACCCGGCCGGCGGCGCTTCGCAAGCTGCTCAAAGCCATTCCCGAGAAGCCGAAGCCGGGAAAGCTCACTCTCGCAACGCTTAAAACATGGAACGTGATAAGCACGAATGACGCTACGCCGCTCGGGGTGCTGAAGAAACTTGGAATGGTCGGCTCGAGTGGTGAACCGTTAAACGGATACGCAGATTTCATGAAAGCGCCGCCAGCGGGACCGCGTTCCCTAGGGACAATGATCAAGGAGCATTACAAAGACGTTTTCGAAAGTTCGCACGAGCCACATAAGGACACTCAGGCGCTCCGGCAATTTTTCAACATCAACGCTGGTGGCAGTGAAAAGACCATCGACCTTCAGATCCAAACGTTCAAGGCGCTGTGTGAGTTCGCGGATTTCTCGGGCGAGAGTGGATCGATTCCTGGTGGCAGCGGATCGCGACGCGGCGAAGGGACAGCGGATCAGCCTGGTGCTGGCGGCGGGACGCCCGTGCTTCCACCGGTCAAGATAGACCTGCACATTCACCTACCGGAGAACAAAACGACACGGGATTACGAGGCGATCATCCAAGACATCGCCAAGTACATCTACGGACGAGGCGAGGTGAATCGTGGCTGACGCGCTTGCAGCGGCGCGGGTTGTGGGTGGCTTAGCGTCGATGGCGAGGCCAATTGCCAGAGTGGACCAGCCGACACTCCTAACGATTGCCGATGTATGCATGGCTCTAGACGAGTTCTCCGAGTGTATTCGGTATCTCAATACGCGAAGGAGCACCGGTGCGGTGTTGGCGCTCGATTCGGAGGCCGATGTACAGGACGCGCTGTATTTGATTCTCCGATCATGGGTTCGCGACTTGGTGCCGGAAGCGCCAACCGATAAGACGGGCAACCGATATGCCATCCGGGATTTCGTATCGCGCACGCTCCGCGCAGTGATAGAAGCGAAGTATATCCGCGACGCTGATCACGGCAAGGGAATATCCAAAGAACTCCACGACGACATCGAAATCTATCGGCACCATCAGTATTGCGACACGATCGTGTTCTTTATCTATGACCCTAACTCGCTGATTCCCGACCTACGCGAACTGCGCCGGACAATTGAGCAATCGCGCGTCTACGAAGGGCGTCCGCTTGTTTGCAAGTTGCTCATCAAGCCATAGCCTTCGAAGCTACGGGCGTCTAGCGAGTCTCCGCGTGAGGTAACGCTTCCACACTTCACTACTGGTGCCCCACCAGTTGGGGAATGTTGAACAGGCCTCATTTGATGTCACCCCGAACGAAGTGAGGGGTCTCGAGTCGCGCGTGGCTGCCGACAACTCGTTGGAGGTTCCTCGCTTCGCTCGGGATGACATTCATTACGGGTTTTTCAACACTCCCCTTGCCGAAGGTCCTCTCTTGAGGGCTGTGGGATTCTCTGATCAAGGGGCGGGTTGACACATGCTCTCGGCCGCCGGCCTTTCTCTTGGCAGTATCCGCAAAGTCCACTTAATCTGCAATCACAAGATGCGGTCGCCCGCCCCCACTCCGGGGGTGATCCGCCGTCGCCGGGTTGGGTAGAGGGACTACTGCATGAGCGATCAGAAGAAGTGGTGGAAGAAGTTGTCAAGACCGAGCGGCGATGACACCGGGGCAAGAAGCGTGACTCAAATGACGCCGCCACGGATCGGGTCGGGGTGGTCGACCAAGCCGCGTTCACGACGGCCCGATCTTGCGAGTTCCGAGTGGAGCTTTGTTGCCGGGACCATGACCGAACGCTCGTTGGCGGTCCGTCTGCACCGATTCCTGCGCGACAATGTCCCCATTCTCAAGTCGGCGATCTGGACATGGACGCGATTGGCCGCCGCGCCGCACCATTTTGAGATTGCGGGAGATGTCTCTTCCGAGACGAGGGAGAAGGCGTTGCGCGTACTCGATGCGCTCGACAAACGGCTGTATCCCGAACGGCTCGTGCGCTTCGGCGGGATCGATGCGCTGTTGGTCCAATACTTCGACACGCTCTTCACCGATGGCGCGGTCGCCGGCGAACTGACCATCCTGCCTTCGCAGCGCGGATTGGATCGCTTCGAGTTCATCGACACGGCCACGCTCGAATTCGACTCCGACAAATCGGGGCAACGCCATCTCTTCCAGCGCGACGGCACCTCCGGCCGCATCGCGCTCGACAGCGACGCCATCTACTATCAGCCCTTCGATGCCGATGCGGGACACCTGCAGGGGAGATCGTTGATCTCCGCGGTCGGGTTCGTCGCGCGTGTCGAGCAGGAATTGGTGCGTGACATGCAGAAGGGCATGCACAACATCGGGTACCACCGTCTGCATGTGAAAGTCAAGCCGCCGGTGCAGTCGCCCGCCGAATCCGATTCCGACTATGCCTCGCGCGCCAATGCCTACTTCGATGCGACCGCCCGCGCACTCCGCGACTTCGATGTCGATGACAATCCCATCACCTGGGACGATGTCGAGATCGACCACATCGGACCATCCGGGCAGATCTCCGCCTCGCACAACTGGTATCTCAATCATCGCGCGATGGTCGAGGATGTCATCGCCGGGTGCAATCTGGCGCCGTTCATGCTCGGCTACTCCTACGGCACCACCCAATCGTGGGCGCGCTTCAAGTTCGAGATGATCGGACGACAGATTCTCGGCATCCAACGATCGGCATCGCGGTTTCTCGAATGGATCGCCGGGATCGAGCTGGCGCTGGCGGGAATCGATGCCGCCGTGCATCATGTCTTCGACAACCGTCTGGAGTTCGACCGGCGCGAACGCTTCGAGGCCGACCGCATCGAAAGCGACATCGTCATCCGCCAGATGGAAGCGGGACTACTGACGACCGATCAGGCCCGGCGACGGCTCGGCATCGACATCGCCGCCGCCGCGAACTGAGTCGGTGACCCGACGTTGTGTGTACTGCTCTCCGGCGCGCCGATGCGCCGTTCACGGCCGAATGCCCTCCCGATCGTGACGCCTGGCGTCGCGCGGTAGCCGACCCGGTCTACTTTGCCACATACTTCCTCGGTATTGAGCCGCACGAGGCACAGGCACACTGGCTGCGCCATTCGATCCGCTCCGAAAATCTCCTGCACGCCGGCAACCGCTGGGGCAAGTCGCTGGCCGCCGCGATCAAGTGCGCGCACCGTCTCCTCTTTCAAATCCGCAATCCCCGCTACGACCGCAACGGCCGCTATGTCGCGCTCAATGTCTCGATCACGCTCGATCAGGCGCGGATCATCTTCAATGAGACCGTCCGCCTGTTGCAACGCCTGCCGTGGTCGTCACATCTGATCGCCGATCTGCTGCGTACGCCGTTTCCGATGCTGCGTCTGAGCAACGGTTCGGTGCTGTGGGCGCGATCCTCGCAACGGCGCGGCGAGTTTCTGCTGGGGCACGACTACGACTTTGTGACATTCGACGAAGCGGCATTCGAATTGCATCCCGACTATGTCGTCGAAGAAGTGTTGATGACGCGAGTCCTGGACCGTGCGGGGCAGATCGATTACATCTCAACGCCGCGCGGACGAAACTGGTTTTACCGCAAGTCGCTCCAACTGGCGGCGCATCCCGATCAGGGATACGTGCAACGTGGCGACTCCCGCGACAATCCCCACCTGCCGGCCGCGTTTCTGGACAAGACGATTGCGCGGCTCTCCCCGCAACGGCGCGCGCAAAACATCGAGGGGCGTTTTGTCGAGCTGGGCGATGAAGTGCTCCGCGAAGACGAGATCCAACGCGCGCTGTCGCATTCGACCGGACTGTCCGAGCCGATTCGCGGCCGCGCGTATGTCCACGGCTGGGACCTCGCGCGCAAGCGCACCTGGACCGTCGGCGTCACGCTCGACATCTCGCAACGCCCGGCACAAGTGGTCGCCTTCGAGCGATTCCAGCATCGCCCATGGCCCGCGGTCTATGCCGCTATTCGTCAGCGTCACCGGCGATACGGCGGGCGCGTCCTCATCGACGCCACCGGGTTGGGTGATGTCGTGCTGGCGGAACTGGCCGACATTCGCGCCGAGGGGTTCAACTTCGGCGAACGCGGCGGACGCGCCAAAGCGGAATTGATCGCCAATCTCCAGCAACAGTTCGCGCACGGAATGGTCGCCCTGCCCCACATCGAAATGGCCGATGAACATGGCGAGATCTGGACGCTGACCGACGAACTGCGCGAATTCGGCTGGGACGACAACGCACATCTCGATGCAGTCATGGCTCTGGCGCTGGCCCTCTGGTTGATCCGTCCGGAAATCAGTCAAACGGCCAACCCGGAGTTTCGCCTGCGTCGCTGGTAACGATGGGCGCCGCACCCTGTTGGGCCATCCCCACAGTTGGTCAGATTTCGCACAGTGCCGCTGCGCGATCGCTCTGCATCCCGTCGAAAACCGGGTCGATACAGTCTACAGGGCGATTTTGACAGGTGCGGGGAGTGTCAATGATTCGATTCGGTCTCAGAGTCGCGGCTCTGGTGGCGGTTGCCGTGCCGCTGACACCAGCGGTGTCACACGCCGGCCTTGACGGAAATACGTTTTCCGATCCGCACGCGGGGGTATCGTTCTCACGCCCCGACGCGTCATGGGAGTTTCGTAAAAACCTGCCGCTGCATGCCGCGTTGGGTGCGTTCGTCATCGACGAAGGCACCGCGGCCGCCGTGTTGATTTATCACCGTTTGGAGAATGACGAACTGATTACCAGCGCGTCCGACTTCGCCGAACGGCGCGATGCGATCGCCGAACGCATCGCCCAGATCGCCGCCGGAACCGGCTCGCCGCTGAATCTGACCGACGCGCGCATCGAGGCGCGCGACGACCGCGTCGCATTCGAGATGATCTACACCAGCGTCGACCCCGAGCGCGGCCCGCTGTCCAACTGGGTCCGGGGCTTCATCCTGCGAACGGGCAACGGACAGGCGATCTTCGCGGTGCGTTGCGCCACCTCCCCGTCGACTTTCGGGGCATGGGAAAGCCAGTTCAAACCGCTCATCGAATCGCTGAGCTACGCGGGCCAGCCGCGCACGCCCGTCTATATGTCGCGCCCCATTCCCACCTGGTTGTGGATTGCCGGCGGGATCGGTCTGTTCATGCTGGTCGGGTTGCTCCGGGTACGGCACCCCGAGACACGCCCGCTGCGAGTGCCCAAGCGGGCCTTTCGAGCCGCGCCGGGAATCTCACCGGCCGTTTTGCCCTCGTCGGCAGCGTCCGCTGACCTCCCGTCTGGCGATCTGGCGCCGGTGGATTTCGCCTCGGCCGGGCTGCCTCACGATGATGTGCCCGATATCCTGCGAATGACCGCCCCCGGTGAGTCCCGAAACAGGAATGAGTACGCCAACACACCCGATTCACTCCGCGTGTCTCCCGAAACCATGGAAGAAGCGCAACGATCCGCGACAGCAGTCGACAATGTCTTCTGGACCTGCCAGTGCGGGCGCAAGAACCCCCTGACGGAGAACTTCTGCTCGCGGTGCAACGCCGACCGCGCGTAACTCCCGCGCCGGTCAGTCCTTGGGCTGACTGGTCCCGTGCAGCAAAGAACTCCGATCAGGTCTGATGCCGGAAGTCTTACAGGCAGGGCTGCTCGCAGGCCTTGCAGAACAACGCCTCGGCGTCGCCGTTGCGAAACGCGACGTCGACCGCGCGCACGACATCGAAGACATTGACGACGCAGTCGCAGTCGGAGTCCGACCGGCTGATGTGAGGACAGCCGGGATCGAGCAGCGGCGCGCCGTTGCGAAACGCTTCATTGACGACAGCCACCACATCAAAAACGTTGATCACGCCGTCACAGACCGGATCGGCATGGCAGCCGCACTCGGAGATGACGACCGTGACGGCGCCCAACGGTCCCGATTGTTCGCCGCAATCGTTGCGGGCGAGAACATAGTAAGCCCGGGACCCATCGGCGTGGCTCAGATCGAATGCCGTGTCGGGTCCGGTGTACACCAGGAGTGAATCCTCATACAACTCGTATTCGGTCGCGGCGGTCGCCGGCGGCCAAGACACGACATAGACCGCACCGGGACACGGCTGCGGTTCGGATGTCACCGGTTCTTCGGGTACGCCGGGTGCGCCGCACGGGTTGTAATTGATCGCCGCCCAGACATCGATGACGCCCCAGCCGTAGGAGTTGTTCGGGGCCGTGCCGTTGCTGGCGGTCTGCATCAACGCCTCACGCACCTGCATCGCGGTCCACTCCGGATGCGCCGACATGACCACCGCCACCGCGCCGGCGACCAGGGGAGTGGACAGCGACGTTCCCGTTTTGGTGGTATAGCTGGCGTCATTGGCCGCGCTGGCGCAGACGGTCGAAACGCCCAGCGCGCAGACTTCGGGCTTGATCCGTCCGTCGTATGTCGGGCCGCGCGAGGAGAATCCCGCGATGTCACTCGACGCATTGACCGCGCCGACCGTCAGGATCGAATCGGCGTCTGCGGGTGCGCCCAATGTCGCGGGGTTCGGCCCGGCGTTGCCGGCCGCATTGCACACGAGAATGTTGTTTTCCGCGGCCATGTCGGCCGCGATCGTCGTCACGCAGAAATCGCCGTTGTAGTTCGACGCGACATACCAGTCCGAGTAGCTCAGCGACGAGGAGATGACGCTCGCGCCGATCGAATCGGCCCATTCTAACGCGGCGACCCAGTAGAACTCTTCGATCTGGGTCTCGCTGCGAATGTCCTCGGTCTTGGCGAGGAGGAAGTCGGCCTCATAGGCCGGGCCGTAGAGCTGCCCGCTCTGCGCGCCGCCGCACGAGGACCATGTGTAGGTCCCGTGATTGTGCGCTCCGGCCTGATCCTCCGCCTCGTCCTGCGTCTCGCCGTCGTCGAAGATAAAATCCCATTCGGCGAGCATACGCCCGTCGGCGAAAAGGTCGGCGAAGGCCGCGTGGCTCTTGCGATAGCCGGTATCCAGCATGCAAATCAGCACTCCCTGCCCCGCATACCCGGCGATGTGCGCCAGATGCACATTGATCTGCTCGATCTGCGCGGCGGATGCGCCATAGTCCAATGCCATCGCATCGGCGAGCGGCTCCCCGGGCGTGGCACGACGGAGTCCGGGTGGCTCCTCGACTTTTTCGCGGGTATGGGTGATCGAGGGACGAATCTGGACGACGAACGGCTGCGCTGCGATCTCGGCCAATCGCGCGACATCGACTTCAATCGCCGCCGCATTGAGCCACTTCGAGGCATACAGGATTTCCGCGCCCCGATCCACGAGCCGATCGAGGTACACCTGCCGCACCGGGATGTCACGGTGCCTGACCGAAGCCATGCCCACTTTCGCACGGCGCGCTTCGGCGCGCAGGGTCAGTGCCACATTGTGTTGGGCTTTTGCGGCAGTGAAGCCGCGCGTGTCGTAATACCCTTTGTCAGTGAAAAACACCCATACCCTGGCGCGCCCCTCGACCGCCGTTGCCGCAATGACGCTCCATGACCAATCCGAGATGATCGGCTCAACCCGCGTGCGGACATACGGCTGTGCCGCCGACCACGAGGACGACGGCAGCATCGCCGCACACAGGCCGGTCAGAATGACCCCGAGAAGAGCGCGTCTCAAGTCGATACCTCGAGCATCGCGTGCGTTTCCAACAACATCATTCCGGTGAGGGACCGGGGCTGGTGGGGTAAGCACTGCCGTGGACAGTATCGCCATCCCCAATAGGGGGCCGGCGCCCCGGACATAAGATAATCCGTCCTCACACTTTGTCAATCGGCATCGGCACCGGCAAACCGAACCGTCGTAGCGGTTTATCGGCCTTCAGCAAATGCGATGCATCGGCGGCGCTCGTCTTGTACATTCGGCACGTTACGCCAGGCGAGGACACGATTGCACGACTCCGATCATTTGACAGCCACCGCCCGCATCGTGACGGTCTCGACACGCTGCGCCTCCGGCTTGGCCGAAGACCGTTCCGGCCCGATCCTGCGCGATGGGCTCGTGGCACTTGGAATCGAGGTGCACGGTCTCGATGTTGTCCCCGATCAGCGGCTGATCATCCAAAAGTCAGTCATCAGTCATTGCGATGTCACCCCGGTGTCGCTTCTGATCTTCACCGGCGGCACCGGCCCGACTCCGGATGATGTCACGCCCGAATCGGTCTTACCCCTGTTGAATCGCGAGTATCCCGCCATCGCCTCGGCGATATCAGCCGATGCGCGAACCAAAGTCCCGACCGCGCCGTTGTCGCGGCTGCTGGTCGGCCAGCGTCGCGGCACGATCATCATCGCGCTGCCCGGATCGGCCGGCGCGGTGATCGATGCATTGGAAACATTGCGCCCGATGTTGCCGCATCTGTTGCGACTTGCCGCCGGCGAGAAACACGGGCATTAGACACGATGACACAATCAGCGGATGTGTCGATCATCCTCATTGGGAGCTCTGCCCGCCACTGCGGGAATGGCGGGCTGAGCCCACTCTACTCAAGAGCTTCGTGTCACTCCGAACCCCTCCGTCAATTAGGCCAAAATACACACACGTCATTCCGAATCCCCGAATCCCACTCGCCTCCGGCGAGTGCGACACGGGGTGAGGAATCTCCAGGTCCGCACAGCTACCCATGCACGCCGCGTCGGTCAGGGAGGGCACGGCTCTGCTTGTCCCGAACCATATCACCACGAGATTCTTCTGAATTGGCTGATGACGCGCGCAGGAGATTCCTCGCCGCTCGTCCATTCCCGTCTTCGACGGGGCTGGCCTCGGGACTCGGAATGACATTTCTGATGCGATTGCATTGAGTGAGTGTCATTCCGAATCCCCGAATCCCACTCGCCGGAGGCGAGTGGGATTCGGGGTGAGGAATCTCCAGGTCTACAAACATTCCCGTGCACACGATGACCGCCTATACCGTCTCCTCGATCGTCCCCTCCTGGTCTCCGCGCGTGCGCTTGATCCACCAATCCGCACCGCGATTCTGCGCGTGCTGCACCCCCTCGAGAATCGGCAGCCCCGCCCACATCAACGCGCGGCAGACATCCGCCAATGGCCGGTCCAACGACTCGGCCAGCGCCACCAGACGCGTTTTCATCTCGGTCGAAACAAACACTTTGAGCGCGTGCTGCCGCCGGGTGCGATCAATTGTCACGGTCATGGATTACCTCCTCGTCTGATGCGTCAGTTTCGTCAGTCGACAATGGCAGGATTGTGAAACGGCGATGATGCCTTTGGTGGCCGATCAGTGTCTGCGGCGATCCGGGACGCCAGCCGACCGCGCGTTCGAGGCGCATCGCCATCTGCCCCCATGTCATCTCCGCCGTTTTTTCGTCGAGAATCTCTTCGGCATCGTGCCGCCACGATGCCGTGCAAATCGGGCAATCGGGATCGACGGATTGTCCGACACCGAAGAGGAACTGCGCCAACGGCGCGAGCAGCAGCCGCAGATGGCCCAGCGCCCGACGATGCATCGCTCGCACCCGCGCCATGGAGAGGAAGTCTTCCTTTGCGATGCTGTCAAACGAGCGGCCAAGATAGTAATACCGTTCGATCACCTGCCGTTCGCCCGGTCCCAGCCGCCCGACCGCCCGACGCACCGCCCGCTCAATCAGATGCGAACGTCTCATGCGGACCGGCGCGTCATGCCGATGCGCGATGAACCAGTGACGCCAGTTTGCCCCCCATCCGCCGTAACTGTTGCCGTCGTCCAATTCCGCCTCCACGTGCCGACTGTCCCGCGCACCACGCTCGGGACCCGCGACGTCTCAGAGAAACGACGGAAGGGTGTCAGTTGCCTATCAGGTGATGGTCACTTCGGGCAGGGATTGAGTGAGGCAGTGCATCTAAACTTGGGCAGTTACAGAGAGAATCTCGGCAGACGTGTCCGCGCATGCTGAATAGGTGAAACAGCCTTTCTAATCATGTACCGCAGGAACGTAAGTCTGAGTCCTTCCAGCCAAGCCCAACCAATCGTATTGGTAGACATCTTCGGTTAGATACTCAATTCTGCATGCACAGAATTCGGAGAAGTGTGTCGTTCCATCAAACCCTTGGTTTGGAATGATCCTTCTCCGATCCTGATCATTCACTGTTACCCATGCCGTATCAGTATCGCACCGGTGATGCATCCGGACCACGCCGGGGTGCGCTGCGTGATGGTACGTCGCTTGCGGCAGCATGGTCCTCACTTTCGTTGGAAAGACTTCATGTTTGGCTCTCTTTAAAGTGTCAACGACGTAGTAGTAGGCCTCCCGCTCTGTCATCCATTGGTCGTCGTGAAGCTCACCCATCAACGCGTCGTTAGTTCTCAGTCGTGCGAAAGCATCCTGAATTCTCTCCCACGGCCAGCCAAGCCAAGCAATAAATAGCACGCCCGTTCCGATGGACACGAAGTACTTGATGAGCTTGGAGCGATTGTCTGATTGCCCTTGATATCCCCAAAGGATCAAAACTGTAAACGCGAGCAAGAGAAGTGGCCATATTCGAATAACCAATTCCCTAAACCATGGCGCCAGTCCTGGGAAGAATGGGAGTGCGATATTGATTGCCTGTAGTAACGCGCCCCCCCACTTGGCGAGCTTCTTCACGTCTGCGAGCCTTGACGTAACCATGTCTCCCAATTTATTCTGAGCCGGATGATTGTGCCAAGTGGCAATCTGGATTTGATTAGGGTGTAGTCCTCCTCGACTCCCCAAGCGCCAAGTGCTATACTCCCACGACTTTGAAGTGACACGCAGGTGATCTCATGGGCGATGTCTACATAGCCGGGCAGGTGCGCACGCCGATCGGGAAGTTCGGCGGGATGCTGTCGCATTTGAGCGCCGTTGAACTGGGGACGATTGCGGCCAGGGCGGCGCTGGATCGATCCGGGGTGCCGCCGGCGACTGTCAACGAGACATTCATCGGCCATGGAAGGCAGGCCGGGTGCGGTCCCAATCCGGCGCGACAGATCGCGGTCGGCGCCGGTGTGCCGCAGGAGAGCCCGGCGACAACTGTCAATCAGGCCTGTGCGTCGGGACTGCGGGCGATTGCGCTGGCGGTCGATCAGGTACGGCTCGGGCGCGGCGATGTCTATCTCGTCGGCGGAACCGAGTCGATGTCGAACACGCCATACTTTCTGCCGCGTGCGCGTTGGGGGTATCGTCTCGGCCACGGCGAACTGGTCGACGGGATGTACCGCGACGGTTTCCAGTGTCCGATTGCCGACCAGTTGATGGGACGCACCGCCGAGACACTCGCCGAACAATATCAGATCACGCGCCAATCGCAAGACGAGTACGCAGCCGAATCGCAGCATCGCGGAGCAAATGCGCGTGAACGATTGAAAGAAGAGATCGTTCCAATTCGGGTGAATAATCGCAAGGGGGGAGAGGTCGCACTCGATTACGATGAGCATGTCCGTCCCGATACGACCGTCGCAGCGCTGTCCAAACTCGAGCCGGTTTTCAAGGATGATGGCACCGTCCACGCCGGGAACTCTTCGGGGATCACCGATGGCGCGGCAGCGGCCATTGTCCTCAGTGAAGATGCGGCGCGGCGATTGAACGTCACACCCATGGCGCGCATCGTCGATTACAGCGTGGTCGGGGTTGAGGCGCGGATTATGGGAATCGGGCCGGTGCCGGCAGTGCAACAGTTGGAGAAAATGACAGGCATTGGACTCGGTAAGATCGACCTGATTGAGTTAAATGAAGCGTTCGCCGCACAGGTCCTGGCCTGTCATCAGGAATTGCGATTTGATCTGGCAACAACGAATGTCAACGGCGGCGCGATTGCCCTGGGGCACCCGATCGGCTGCACCGGCACACGCATCACGGCCACGCTTTTGCACGAGATGAAGCGGCGGAAGTCGCAGTACGGCCTGGCGACGCTGTGCGTCTCCGGCGGCATGGGCATGGCGATGTTGTTTGAGCAGGTCTGACGCCGGGCGAGGACGCCTGGCGTGCTCGTTACCTGCGCCCTCTCCCTCTGGCGGAACGTCCCGAGCGGAGCCGAGGGAGAGAGGGTCGCCGTGAGGCCAGGCGAAGAGATAGAGTCTGATGAGAAGAGATATAAAACGTCCCTCGGCGCTCGTCACCGGCGGCGCCAAAGGGATCGGCCGGGCCATCGCGCTCGCTCTGGCCGATGACGGCTACGACGTCGGCATCGTCACACGCCAAAGCGAGGCCGATGCCAAGCGCGTGATCGCCGCGTGCAAAAAGCGCGGAGCCAAAGCGCAGTGCTGGGTCGCCGACTTGACCGACATCGACGCCGCCGAATGGGTCGCCGCCGACTTTGTCCGTGAATATGCACGCTGGGATGTGCTCATCAACAACGTCGGCGACTACTGGGCGGGCCCGGTTTTGCGCATGACGACTGACACGTTGCGGTCGATGTTCCAATCAAACCTGTCGGTCGCGGTGCGTCTGTCGCTTTTGGCGATCAAGTCGATGCAAAAGCGCAAGTCGGGACGCATCGTCAACATCGGCTACGTCTTCGCCGACCGGTTGCACGCCAACCCGCGCGTAGCCGCATACCAGGCGGCGAAGACAGCCATGCTCTCATTCTCGCATTCGCTGGCGGTCGATGCCATGCGCCACGGCATCACCATCAACGTGGTGTCACCCGGCGTACACCACAACACCGTCGAGAAACCGCGCAACCTGAAGAAGCTGGTCCCCGCCGGACGCATGGGTCAGGACGCCGACATCATCGGCGCGGTGCGATATTTTCTGTCGCCGGAGGCGGGATACATCACGGGTTCTCATATCAAGGTGTCGGGAGGATACGGGATTTAGCGAGTACAAACTTTCATGCACGGATGAACTGTAGGGGCACGGCGGGCCGTGCCCGATGATGCGGGATGGGCACGACACGTCGTGTCCCTACACGCGGCATGCAGGCGCCGTAACTTTGCAATCGTGAAACGGCAACGGGCCGGCCGGTCCTGGGGAATTCGAGAATCGCATGATGAATGTCATGCCGAATGCAGTGAGGCATCTCTGTGCGCGCGAGGCCGCCCGGCCGTGTTATTGTCGGAGCACGATTCATCGTGTCGCGACAAAGTCGCCTTTGCTGCTGAGATGAATCCCGACGGACACATCGACTGGTCGGTCGCCGAAGGCATCGGGATCATCACGATCGACCGTCCCGTGCGCCGCAACGCGTTGACCGCGGCGATGCGGTCGTCGCTGCTGGAGCGCTTGCGGTCGGCCACAACAGACCGCGGTGTGCGTGTCATCATCATCACCGGCGCCGATGGCGCTTTTTGCGCGGGCGGCGACATCCACGCGCTGCGCCAGTTCAAAGAGCGCGACGACGAGAATGGATTTGTGCGTCTGCTCGATGAGGGATGCGAGATTGTCGGGCTGCTGCGTAACGCCGCCCAACCGACGATCGCGATGATCAGCGGTCCCGCGCAGGGCGCGGGCTTGTTCATGGCGCTGGGCTGCGACCTGCGGTACTGCAATCCCACCGCCAATTTTGCCGCGCCGCTGGCGCGACTGGGTATCGGCCCCGAGTGGGGCGGGACCTACTTGCTGACGCGATTGATCGGCACGGCGCGAACGCTGGAAATGTTTCTGAGCGGCCGCGCCTTCGATGCCGCCGAGGCAGCGCGGATCGGTCTGGTCAATCGTGTCTGGCCACAGCAGGAATTGCGGGCGCAAACGCTCGGTGTCGCCCGACAGATGGCCGGGTTGCCGGCCGACGCTTCGGCGCGCGCCAAACGAGGTGTCTGGGAGACGCTCGATCAGTCGTTTGCCGAAACGGCGGCGTATGAACGCAGCGCGCAACTGGACAACTTCCGGTCTCCGGACAGCACCGAAGGCATCGCGGCATTCTTGGAGAAGCGCGCGCCGCGATTCGGTGATGGGCCATGAAGACGCCGCGCAGCGGGCATCAGGTGGTGACCGTCGATGGCCCTGCCGGTTCGGGAAAGTCGACGACCGCGCGGCTGGTCGCCCAACGGCTCGGTTTCGACTATATCGACACCGGCGCGATGTACCGCGCGGCGGCGTGGCTGGCCGACCAACTCGGCACCGATCTGTCCGACGAGGCGCAAGTCGAGCGATTGCTGGGGACGCTTGATTTGAAAATGAAAACCGATTCCGCCGGAGTTCGCGTGTTCCACGGTGATCAGGATATTACCGAGGCGATCCGCACGCCGCTGGCCGACAAACTCGTGACTCCCGTTTCGGCCAATCTGGAAGTGCGCCGACACATGCAGCGCTGGCAGCGGGAACGGGCTGCGCTGGGGAAGGTCGTTCTCGAAGGACGCGATACCGGCACGGTCGTGTGTCCCGATGCCGAGGTCAAAATTTTTCTCGATGCCGACCTGAACATGCGCGCTAACCGCCGTCTCCGACAGCGGCAAGCGCCGACCGATGACGGGTCGGTCGCGCGCGAGGCCCGCGAACTGGCGCGGCGCGATCGCGCCGATTCCGAACGCGCGCACAGTCCGCTACGCCGCGCCGAGGACGCGATCGTCATCGACACGACCGGCATGACCGTCGCCGAGCAGGTCGATGCCGTAGTCGGCATCTGCCGGGAGCGCTTCTCTTCCGGGGCCGGGTAGAGTTACACATCATGCGCCTGTGGTACCGCCTCTGCCGCGCCGCGATCTCGGCATTCTACCATGTGATCTGGTGGCCCCGTGTCGAGGGGCGTGAGTATGTCCCGCGCGGTCCCTGCCTGATCTGCTCCAATCATCGTTCGTGGTTCGATCCGCCGCTGATCGGAGTTGCTCTGGGTGCGCGTGAGATCGGCTATCTGGCCAAAGAAGAACTGTTCGGAAACCCGCTGGCACGAGCGCTGTTCTGGTCATGGAACATCCGTCCGATCCGTCGCGGCACCGTCGATCGCGCGGCCGTCGAGCATATCGATCGCTTGCTGGCACGCGGCATCCCCGTACTGGCTTTCCCCGAAGGGACACGTTCGCGCACCGGGCGCATGCTGCCGCCGCGTCCCGGCATTGGACGATTGGTCCGCACAACCGGTGTGCCGGTTGTCCCGGCGTACGTTGTGAAGACATCGGGCATGCACCAAGCCCCGTTTCGATGGGGGCGAGTGTGTGTACGCTTCGGAACGCCGATCTCCGCCGGCGAAGTCAGCGGCTTTTCCGATGACAAGGCCGGATACCGCGCCTTGTCGCGCCTGATTATGGAGCGCATCTGTTTGTTAAGCGACGATCCGGATCGGGACCGCCGCGACGCGCTGGAGAGTTCCGAGACTCCGGTCTGACGGCCAATCCCCGACCGGTATAAAAAGCGCTTGGCGTTACGGTTATGGTTTGGCATAATGGAGGGCTTTTTCTGAAAATACCGAAAGAGCCGCCCGCAGGGCGAACGCTGGAGTGTGTTGGAGGTTTGATCGTGCCACAAACGACCAAAGGCGGCAAGACCGGCCGCGCTGAAACCACCACCAGGAAGAGCAAATCGACATCCGTTGTATCCGCCAGAAAGTCCCCGAAAGAGCAAGCCGAAGAGACCACCAGTCGCAAGCGCAAGAAAGTCACCGACGTCAAGACCGAGGGGCTGACGCGCTCCGCCACGGTGCGCAAGACCAAGTCGGTCAAACGCGCCGAGCGGCCCTCCGAGACCGCAGTCGTCGTCGAGGAACGCGAAGAAATCTACGCCCCCGACTGGGAAGAGGCCGAATTCACCCCGGAAGACGACGCGCGCATGGACACGCTCTATCAGGAGTCGATCGCCAATGTCATGGAAGGCGAAGTCGTCAAGGGACGGGTGCAGGCGGTCGGGCGCGACGAAGTGATCGTCGATGTCGGCTTTAAGTCCGAAGGCGTCATCCCCATCGGCCAGTTCGGCGAACCGCTCAACATCAAAGTCGGCGATGAGATCGAAGTCTTCCTCGATGCCGTCGAAGACCAGGAAGGCCAACTGGTCCTCTCGAAGTCCAAGGCCGATTTCCTGCGGGTCTGGGATGAGATTCGCGCCGCCCACGAGGGGGGCACGGTTTTGGACGGCAAAATTGTTCGTCGCATCAAAGGCGGTCTGGTCGTCGACATGTTCGGGGTCGAGGCCTTCCTGCCGGGGTCGCAGGTCGGCCTGCGCCAGGTCGTCGACTTCGATTCGCTGATCGGGCAGGCGCTGCCGATGAAGATCATCAAGCTCAACAAGAACCGTCGCAATATCGTCGTCTCCCGCCGCGTCGTACTTGAAGCGGAACGTGATGAGCTGCGCGATAAGCTGTTAGAGGAAATACAGATCGGACAACTGCGCCGTGGCCGGGTCAAGAACATCACCGACTTCGGCGTCTTCATCGACTTAGGCGGCGTCGATGGACTGCTGCACATTACCGACATGTCGTGGGGACGAATCCGTCACCCGTCGGAACTGGTGGCGGTCGGTGACGACATCGAAGTCAAAATACTCGACTACGACGGCCAGTCGGGGCGCATCTCGCTGGGCCTCAAGCAACTGACCCCATACCCATGGGACGACGTCGACACCAAGTATCCTTCGGGGAGCCGCATTACCGGACGCGTCGTATCGATCACCGACTACGGTGCCTTCGTCGAATTGGAAAAGGGCGTCGAGGGACTCGTTCACATCTCCGAGATGTCGTGGACGCACCATGTCAAGCATCCCTCCAAGTACATGCAGGTCGGCGACACGATCGAAGCGATGGTCTTGAATGTCGACAAAGACCACCAGAAGATCTCACTGGGCATCAAACAACTCGAACCCGATCCGTGGTCTGCGGTCGAACTCAAGTTTCCGGTCGGAACCCGTGTCGAGGGCAAGGTTCGCAATCTGACCGCCTTCGGCGCCTTTGTCGAGTTGGAGGAAGGCATCGATGGTCTGGTGCACATCTCCGATTTGTCCTGGACCCGCCGCGTCCAGCATCCCTCTGAAATCCTCAAGAAGGGCGATTCGGTCGACGTGGTCGTGCTGAACATCGACGCGGAAAACCGCAAGATTTCGCTGGGTCACAAGCAAGTCCTCGAAGACCCGTGGCCGAACTACCACGAGCGGTTCCGTGTCGGCAATGAGATGAAAGGCAAGATCCTGCGCATGCTCGACCGCGGAGTCGTGGTGGACATCGACAATGAAGTTGAAGGATTCGTTCCGCTCAATCAATTGGGCGTCAAAGATTTAGACAAGCCGGAATCGGCGTTCAAGGCCGACGACGTATTGGATTTGCGGGTTATCGAATTTGATCCGACCAATCGACGCATCGTGCTGTCGGTCGAGGCCTACTTCAAAGAACGCGATCGCGCCGAACTGGAGCAATTCCTCGCGGCGCATCCGACCACGGCCGGGACGTCACTGGGCGAGGCGGCGGGTGTGCCCGAAGCAGCGCCGTTGCCAGCAGAGCCAGAATCCGAATCCGGAGAACCCCAAGGGGTCGATGAAGTTGAGTCGAAACCGGAGGAATAATTCCGGCGATTGGCAAAGTCCGATGAAAAGTGGGAATTGTTTCCTGTCCCGAGGGTATATATACATAGAGAGTGGGGAAGTGGTTCTCACGAAGTGCGGAACACGGTGACCGAGAAGGAGCGCCAAGTCCGAATCGAACAGTGACTTGATATCGTCGCGCGATGCCGGAACAGAACGGTGACGAATCCGTTATAGTCAGTGCGAGCACAATGCGGGACAATCCCACCTCCTTGTCCCGCTCTGCAAATCCCCGGGTGACTGCGAGCGCCCGGGGATTTCCTCCATCTAAGGGAAAAGTACAGACCGCGCCGCTATCTACCGCGAACCCGCCGGCATCGCTCCGACCGGCGACTCCTGTCCGGCAAAGTTCAGCCGCGCGCCGTACTGGGCCACCAAGGCATCACGGATATCCTGCCCGGCCTTGCCCCCCTGAAGGTCCGCCTTGACCAAATCGTGAATCGCGTGGGACAGCGTGCAGTGGCAATCGCTGAGCAGCGCCTGCGATTCATCAGTGTTGGGACAGCGAAACCCGGCGAGGATCCAGTTGTCTTTGGCGTCCAGCGAGTGCGGGCAGTTGGCCGTCGCGCTTGTCTGGAACGGATTGGCGCCGGCCGCGCCGAACGTGCCAGCTGCGCCCCGGTCCTGGCCGACCAGATAGCCGCCGATGAAACCCACCAGAATGCCGACCAATGCCATGAGCACGGCATTGATCGGACTGCTTTTTGAATTCACATTTCCTCCTCAGGGAATTAGTTGTTCACATCTGGAGACGGGAACCGTACTCGGTCTCGATCTCACGTCGAATTTCGCTGCCGGATTTGCCCTGTCCCAGCTCGTCTTTGACACGGTCCATGATCTGATGCGCCAGCATGCAATGGCATCCGTTCAATGGCACCTGGTCGGCGGGGTTCGGGCACTTGAACCCGGCCAGAATATATTGATCTTCGAGATCGAGCGTGTGCGGACAGCGGTTGATTACAGTGGTCGCGACACCGGCCGCCGCCGGACCGTTTTGCCCGAACAAGAATCCGCCGACAAAACCCAGCAACAGGCTGACCACCAGCACCAGCGCGAGATTGACTCCGCCTTGTTGTCCTGGTTGCGTGTCATCCATCACAACGAGCCCTCGGCCGCATTCGCTCCGTCCGGCTCCGGCTCCGGTTCGTCGGCGCGCTCAGGCGGGTAATTAAGATACGACATCAAACGGTATTCAAATTGGCTGATTGTATTTTGGATCGGGTTGGGAATCATCGCCGTGTAACCCATCACCGTGCGCTCGAACGTGCTCGACTTCGCATAGGCGATCACCTGCCCTTTCCCGAAGCGGCGGCGCGCGCAACTCACGCTGCTGTCGGGCGCGACCACCAACGGCTCCCCACCGATCACCCGACCGCCGTTTTCCCACAGGACACCGAGAAGTCCCTGGCCCTGGGTGCGGCCGCCGCCGCGGATCGGCGTCATGTCGAACCGCATCCCGAACTGGGCCAGCAAGGGGTTGGATGTCGATCGGGCGTTTTTCGGATCATCGAAAATGTAGAGCGTGCCGCCGTCATCGACAAACTGCCGGCACATCGCGACCTCGGTCGAATCGAAATGCCGGACCGGATCGATGATCATTTGTCCGCCGGGCTGTGCCAGCGCCTCCTCCAACGTCGGGAAACGGCGCGGCACGATCCCGACGCGCTGTGTCCACAGGAAAAACGTGGAAAAGTCCTTGTCGCCCTCGCGCGCCAGGCGCAATTCGGGAATGAAAAAGTCGGAGTGCTCGTGTTCGAAGTTCAACTGCGCATACTGACGGTGCGGCTGCGGCACCGGGTAATTCTTCGCATTGACGGCCTCAATCATCTGGGCGGAACCGGTGAACACCAATCCGGCCGTCGCCGCCATCCAGCCCCATCCCTCCAGACGCATCCCCAGCGCGGCAATGGCCGCCACGGCAATCCCCAGCAATCCCACGCCGACTGCGACAATGCGCCAATAGTTCAAAGGAAAGGGATCGTAGCGGTTGACATAGTCCGCCAACTCCAGCGCCAGTTCCGGTTTGCCCGGGATGAACACGAAGAAGTTCGACCAGAGGGTCGAATCGGTGAAAGAGACGATGCGTCCCTTGCCGCAGCGCGTCGCCATCGACAGCAACAAGGGCCCGTGACGATACCCCGTGTGGCCGGTGCGCTCGGGAAAGAAGTTGCGTTCGGTGTAGTCGGCCGGCAGCGTCTTGACATCGACGCCGGTAATGATCGAACGCGCGCACAGATCGCCGTACATGCTGCACGGTCCCCCGAAGAGGAAGTCATCGGGCATGTTGTACGCAACCGGATGCGGCAGCAGCCGTCGCATCCGTTCGAGATTCAAGTCGCCCGCCTCGATCTCGTAGACGATGTCGGGGATGAACCGCTGCCCGAAGCGCTGGGCGACCGGGTTGAGAAACGTCGCGTAGCCGAACACATTCGTGTGCTCGCCGATTAAGATCAATCCCCCGCCGTCGCAAACCCAGTCGTAGACCGCCTCGATCTCCCCGGGCGCATACGGCTGCGTCGGCACTTTCAAAACCAGAATGTCGTAGTTGTCGAGCAGTTCCGGCGTCAGGGAATCGAACCCGCGTTCCATCCGGTAGTAGTTGCCCCAATACTCCGCCAGGCAGTAGAAATTGTATGTCGACTGCTGGCCGTACCAGACGGTGTCGAAGGGCATTTCCGACCATTCCCAGTCGGAATGCATCTCGTCGATCAGCATCCGTCCCGGTTTCATCACCCCGGCGGGGTGGTAGCCCTCAACAGCGGTCCAGGCGAGCACGCCGACGGCGGTCGCGCCGATCACGACGCCGACCCGTCGGCCCGAATGCGAAACACCCGGCGTGTACCAGCGCGGCCGATCAAACAATGGCAGGCGTTGCAGAAAGATCGCCACCGGCCACGCGGTCCACGCAAGAATGAGCGGACTCCAGAAGGAGTCGGGCAGACCTTCGTGCGTGTAGTCCCACAGCATGATCGCCGCGTACCGCACCAGGGCGAACACGCTGATGATGAACGCGCCGGTCAGCAACGAGCGAACGCGAATCACGCCCACGACCGCCAGGCCGATCAGTCCCATGAAGACCATGAGGAAGACGATCAATCCCATGTTGTTCGGCGACGGCACCACCTGGTAGAGCCGGTCGATTGACATCAGATGCAGACCATTCTCCAGCGCGGCTGCTTTGAATCCGAACAGCCGGAACGCGGCGGCCAGAATCGTGGAGGGGATGGCTGCGCCGTGTCCGCGCGGCCCGAAGTAAACCACGAACAGATACAAACCGACCAATTGTGTCAGCGCGACTGTTCCGGCCACGGCCAATCCGCGCCCGATCCGCGCGCCGGGGCTGGTCGCGCCGAACGCCACCAATGTCAGAGCGCCCGCTGCGAGGATGTACGCCCCGATGTATTCCGGGGAGTTCCAAATGGCCCCAAAGGCGACCAGCGCGGCGGCGGCCAACAGCGCCGACCAGTGCCAGCGACGCGATTGGACCGACGAATACCATGATGCGACGACGATCAGCAAGGTGCCGCATGCCCCAAACCATAAGAGTGTCGATGGGACCGGCTTGAAGTTCGGCCAGACAAAGACCCAGCCGGTGGCCCACAGGACGGTTCCCCAGATATACAGGCGTCTCATGAGGTCTTCTGCCGATGCAGCGAGGCGAACAACTCGCGCAGAAAGTTGATGTTTTCCAGCACGACAAAATCGTTCTGGCCTTCCAGATTCATGTTCAGCAGAAACTCCGAATCGCCGATGGCGATGACACCGCCCTGGCCGCGACGGAGCACCTTGGCCACCGGATAGTTGAACGCTTCGATCAGAACCTCCGCGCCTTCCGGGTCGCCCGCGATGGGGTAGGCGTTTTTCATCTTGACGGGCATTCCCATTCCGTGCCCGTCGGCTTCGCCCAGCGGCACATTCTCGATGCTCAATCCGAATCGTTCCAGCAGACCCTTCGCCCCACTGCGCATATCCCACCCGGCGCCGATCACGAGCCAACCGCCGTCGGTGACGAAGCGTTCCAGACGACGGATCTCGCGAGCTGTGTAGGGTTGTGTCGGCGTGCAGGTCACATACAACTCGGCGGGATATTCATCGAGCACAAAAGGCGACTTCGCAAACCGCGGGGAGTATCCGGCGCGGAAGAGATTGTACTCGATGGCGCCGACCGAACGATCCTCCCAGGCCATGTAATCGAAACGGTTGCCGTGTCCTTCATCGATCACGGCGGCGCGAAACTGTCCGACGGTCCAGTCCGGCTTCGATCCGCCGGGCAGTTCAAACCAGAGTCCGACGGAGAGCGCCGGCAGCAGCAGCGCCGTCCAGAGCACGATCGGCTGTCCCACCGACATCGCCACGAGGATCGTGCCGAGAATCCCGATCAGGATGAACAGTAGCGGAAGCCGCCACTGATCGACAATGCCGAGCCATCCCTGCGGCGCCGCCCAGCGGATGGAGCGATTGATCAGCGAATGCGAACGAATAATGGTGCCGTTCTGATACGGCGAAGTGTCGCCGTGCAGCACCGCCCGCCCCTTGCCCCAATGAGCCGCGGCCGCCAGCACAACGTCGCCCAATGGCTCGCCGGGGTCGTACTCGAGGTTGCCCAGATAGGAGCGCGCGGCATTGTTCATGTCGCCCGGATCGGAAAACGCGCCGCGTCCGACGACGAACGGTTCGCCCTTCGGGCCGGCGGTCACCGACGCGCCCAGCCACAGCTCGGCATCCATCACGCCGCCGGAGCGTCCCAGCGGATGAAACAGATATGATTTTGCGGCCACCCAACTGCGGCGCAACGGCACCGCGGTGTCGAAATTGAGCTCCAGCCCGCAGGGCGCCAGAATGTCGTTGGTCGGTTCACGGATCGCGTCGGTGCCGGTGTGATCCCCGACGATCACCAGCCCGCCGCCCCCTGCGATAAAGTCGTAGATGTTCTGACGCTGTTCGGGGTCGAACTTCTTTTGCAGGTTGGCGATGAAGATCACGTCGATGGAGTCGAGCAACTCTTTGGTCGGCTCACCGCGAAAGACTGTGTGCCCGCATGACTCCAAAAAGATCGGCAGAAAGCCGAACATGCCGCCGGAACGGTCCCCGTAGCGTCCGTACTGCGGCAGCCCGGTGTCCAACATGTTGGTGCTGGGCATCAATACGCGGACCGGCCGGTTCACGTACGCGGGGGAGCCGGCAATCAGGAAAGCCAATACGACTGCGGCCGCGCCGACTGCCAGCGTCGGCGACCAACGTGCGCCGGCGCGCGATTCGACCGGCAGAGGGGATGTCGTACGCGCCAGTAGCGCCATGTACCCGGCGACGAACACGCAAAAAACTCCGGGCATGTCCAAGTGTGGTGTCGATGAAACCGGAATCGCCCCCGAAATCAGATTCGCGAGCGTCGGCGCCATCCAGACATAGACGACGCGCGCCGCCTCCAGCGCCAACAGCGATAGTCCCGCCATCAGCCACTGTGGATCACGCCGTGCGATGAGTAACCCGATGATACCGGATAGTCCGAGGAGCAACAAGTCGATTCCCTGCGCCGATGGTCCCAGGATCAACTGCCGTGACATGACCTGCGTTAAGACTTGCGAATAGTCGAAGGTCCAGCTCAACAGCCAGCGGTATCCGACCGGCAGGAAGAAAAAGCAGGTCCACACGATCGTATACATCGCCCCGGCGATGACCAGCGGACGCGATGCGCCTCTGCGATCGGGCTGCCCGAAGCGGTCGAATCCCCACGCGCAGACAGTCAGCAAGACAAGCCGCAGCACCGGTCCCGCGGCCATGATGACTCCGATGGCCAGCGCGCACGACGACCAGCGAATGAGCCAGTTGACGCCCCTGCCCAGTTGCGGAATGTCCGGGAATGACCTCCAGAAGAATCCGATCAGCACCGCGCTGACCAGCGCATAGATCGGCGCGCGGAGATCCCCAACGGCGTGTGACAGCGCAGCCAGCGCCGCAAAGTAGAAGAATGTCATGAATGTAGTATCACTGTGGTGTCTTAACAAACCCCGGTCGGGCAATGATGATACACAATGTCCGGGGCCCCGTCGAGGTGATCTTGCAGCAAAGTGGCCAGCGCCCCCTCGCACATCCCGCTTGGGGTCAGCCCAAGGGCTGACCCGCACACCTAAGTTGTCAGCGACTCCCCGCAGATCCTGCCTGGTGCCAGCCCAAGGGCTGACCCGCACAGTACCGATACCAATCCTGCCTGGTGCCAGCCCAAGGGCTGACCCGCACACAATTTGTGCCCATCCCGCTTGGAGTGAGCCGAAGCGCTGACCGGATCAGTAAAGCCCTGTCTGTTGTCGTGTGCCGGTGTCGTGTGCCGGTCAGCCCTTGGGCTGACCGGACGGGGGGAGGCAACGCGCCGGGCTCCTATACCAAAAGTTCAACAGGGTCGATTAAGGCACTATATACTCGTGTGCCGGTCAGCCCTTGGGCTGACCGGACGGGGGGAGGCAACGCGCCGGGCTCCTATACTAAAAGTTCAACAGGGTCGATTAAGGCAATATATACTAACGTGTTACTGGTGGCCACAATCCGGCCGTCTCTCGATGGCGGGCAGGGCGCTGGGCGAGGTCGCTTTGTCAGATAGATTCCGTTGCAGAATGGGCAGTTAGCGCTTGACATGACAAATTCTTTGCTCATATTGATAGCCGGAAAACCGACTGGAGGTGGGTCCAGTCTTTACGGAACTCTTTACAGAATTTAACAGCTCTAAGGTTCTACAAGTGTGGATTCGGACGCGAATCCCGGAGGTGGTTTATGGTAACTTGGGTAATCGAGCGATGTAGCAGTCGCTGGGCTCGGGCGTGCATTTGTACCTGTGGCGGCGCCATAATCGCCGTCATCGCTTTGAGCTTGGCACTGGCGCCCACGCTGGCGCTGGCTGCGGAAGATCCACAACCGTCTCCACTTTTCGAACACAGTCTCAAAACCTCAGTCGACAAACTTGACGAACGGGACCGCTCGCAGGCGCCCGTTCAGGTGGCGGCTGCCGATGACGAACAGCCCGCCATCGATCAGCCCAGCGACCCGTCGCTGCTGGTGACCAATCAGGGCACGCCGACGTGCGAAGGTGCGACGGCGACCTGCGATGGCAAGCCGACCTGTGTCGGGTGGGTGACCTGCGAAGGGACGCCATCGTGCTTTACCGGCGGCGCCACCTGTGACGGCACCCCGACTTGTGACGGCGGACAAACCTGTTTCGGCGTGATGACCTGCCCGGGATTCGCCACATGCGAAGGCGAGTTCACCTGTAGCGCGGACGATCCCAACTGTCTGCCGCCGACTTTCCCGGGATTCCCGACTTGCGAGACCTTCACGTGCGAGAGTCAGAATTCCTGTCCGGGATCGCCGTCATGTTCCGGCACCGCCTCGTGCGACGCGACCAACACCTGCCAGGGTCAATTCACCTGTCCCGGCGGAGATTCCTGCGACGGAACAATCACCTGTCCGGGTTCATCGACATGCGGCTCGCAGACCTGCGATGATCAGCCCACGTGTCTCCATTACCCGACATGCAACAACACGCCCTCATGCGATGGCGCTTCGACATGTTGGAACACGCACACCTGTCAGGACTACCCGACATGCGGCGGCCAGCCGACGTGTCAGCAGTGGAGTTCCTGCGCGGGTGTCGCGACTTGTCCGGGCTGGATGACATGCGACGGTCAGGTCTCCTGCCTCGCCAGTGACATCACCTGCCAGGGAACGGCGTCATGTGACGGCTTGCCGACATGCGGGCATTACATCAGTTGCGGTGCGGCCGCGACCTGTCCGGGCCAGCCGACCTGCGATCCCGCTGCGCCGACATGCGATCAGGCGCCGACATGCCACACGTTCCAGAGTTGCGACGGCACGCCGACCTGCGATGGGCACCAGAGTTGTCCGGGAACATCAACGTGTATCGGATCGGCCACCTGCGGCAGCGGGCAATTGACCTGTGCCTCCGTCGGTACCTGTCCGGGTCAGCCGACCTGTCCGGGAACAACGACGTGCAACGAAGCCCTGCCGACATGCATGGGTATGGCCAGTTGTACGCAGTTTACTACCTGCATCGGCTTTTTCACCTGCGGGACGCTGACCTGCGACGCGACAGGGCCGACATGTCAGGGGACGCTGACCTGCGCATGGGCGAACACCTGTCCGAACGCGCCGACATGCGTCTTCCAGTTCACTTGCGATCAGCAGACGTGTGCGGGCGGCGCGCTCACCTGCGACGGTACAACCACGTGCCCGGGAGGCATCACCTGTCCCGACAGAGCGACATGCCCCGGCTGGGAGTCGTGCCAGGGCTCGACCACGTGTTCCGGTTCACAGACCTGTCCCGGCCAGCAAACATGTTGGGGCGACTTCAACACGTGTTATGGCACGCCGACCTGTGATCCGAATCACACTTGCGGCTCGATGTCCTCGTGCGCTGCTGGGCAATCCACATGCGGAACGTTCGCCAGTTGCGTGGGCGCCAGTACCTGCCCGATCTATATCACGTGCAGCGACTGGAACACGTGTCCGGGAACCGGGACATGCTTCGGCACGATCTCGTGCGGGTCATCGTTTACCTGCTTCGGTATTTCGACCTGTCCGGGCACTTTCACCTGTAACGGCACGACGACCTGTCCGGGTACGATCACCTGTCCGGATCAGCCGTCCTGTGTCCATACCGCCTCATGCCAGGGCACGCCGAGTTGCTTCGGGCTGGTGACCTGTGAGGGTCTTGTAACGTGCGGCACGTTCGGTCCCACGTGTTTCGGTGAATCGACGTGTCCGTACTTTATCACCTGCGACGGTTCGGTCACCTGCATCAATTCGATTTCCTGCAGCACCGACGGGCCGACATGCGGCGGATTCAGCTCCTGCCATGGTGGTCTGACATGCGCGGGAACGCAGACGTGTCAAACGCAGACCTGTCCGGGTCAGCCGACGTGTCGGGACTTCTATACCTGTCCGGGCTTCAATACCTGCGAGGGGTCCGCGACCTGCGGCAGCGGTCCGACCTGCAAATCGGCGACTTCACCGGGTGTTCCGACCTGCGACGGCACGCAGACGTGCCGTCCGGCGCCGACCTGCGGACAGACGCAAATCACCTGTGTCGGCTTCGAGACATGCGTAGGCATGGCCAGTTGCGTTGGGTACCTCACGTGCGATCCGGCGGGAGTCACCTGCGACATTCAGCCGACTTGCTGCTGGATGAACACGTGCCAGTGGACTCCGACATGCGTTGACATGGAGACGTGCTGGAACACCACCTGTCCGGGCGGCCCGACGTGTCCGGAACACGTGACCTGCTTCAACAACATCACGTGTGAAGGGTTCACGACGTGCCACTTCACGGCGACATGTGATGGAGCGCACACGTGCCCGAACACGCCGACGTGCGCCAATACGGCCAGTTGCACCGGAGCCGCGAGTTGCCCGGGTACCAACACCTGCGGCGGATTCCAAACCTGCGCGGCGGGCATGATCACCTGCGTGGGCGCGGGCACCTGCCCCGGCAATCCGACCTGTAATCGGACGCTCACCTGCTGGGCGAAGCTCACTTGCCAGGGTGCGGTCACGTGTCCGGGGACCAATACTTGCGCGCCGATCACGACGTGCGCCGGTATTCCGACCTGCGGCGGGTACCAGACCTGCAACGGGCTGCCGATCTGCTTCATCGCATGCGACTGCTCGTGCCACGGTGACTGTGCCGACTGCAACGGCGTCATCAACGTCTTCGATGTCGTCAAAGCGGTCGATGTGGCGTTCCGTGCCGGCGCATCCGCATTCTTCCCGAACTGTGTGCCGTCAGTGGCGGTGCCGTGCGAAGATGCGAACTGTGACGGAACGGTGAACGTCTTCGACGTGGTGCTGCTGGTCGACATCGCGTTCCGCAACGGCGACCCGAATCGGATCTGCGATCCGTGTCTGTGTACGCCGTACCCGACCAGTTGTCCGTAGTCGGCGGAACCAAGCCATACCAAACCGGGGTGGGATCAAGCGATCCCACCCCGGTTTCTTTATGCGGCCGCGCCCAACGTTTTGACAGCCGCTGCGTCCCGCCGGCGTTTTACTTTGAATATCATTTCGGGAATAGCGGGGCGCCTTATTTGTATGTGTTCCTGGATAGTGACAAGAACCGGGGGAGGGGTATCGAGATGAAAGCGGACCCGAATCGACAGGTCGTCCGAATGGCCGCAGCCCTGCTGCTGTTGATCGCCGGTCCCGCCGGGGCGGAGAACTCCGTCATCGTCGAATCGAAGCAGGTGGAGCCGGGGGCCACGGATGTCACGGTCGGGGTGTATCTGAGCAATGATGAACCGCTTTTGGGAGTCGTGGTGCCGCTTGAGATCCGATCGATTGAAGAAGGATCGTTCATCCGCGAGCGGTTCGAAGTCGTCTCTCAGGGGCGTGTGATACTGTCCGGACTGATGGAGTTTGGGGGGCTTTACTACTATGGGGAGCCGCGTGGACCAGTCGGATACACAGGTCAGGGAATCTGCCCGGAGTCTTACGCTTGGTCAGAGCAATCAGGATCAACAAGTCAGCCGGGGTTCTTCGAGAGCCCTGATGCCTTCATGTGGGTCGGGATCGTGGCAAGCGGCAATCCGCTGCCGGAGGGCAACGATCAGTCGGGTGAGCCGTCGATTCTGTTGCACTTTGATGTCACCGAGGTCACTGGCCGCTTCAAGATCGACACGTGCTGTGTTGCGCCCGCGAATAAATTCTCATTTGTTCCGCTCGCCCCGGCGAATATTCGGGGCCTGCTTTTCCCGCGGTTTCAGCCCGGCATGGTCACCGTCGGTGCGATGCGCCCGAATCTGCCTCCTATTGCCGTCTGTCATGATACCACCATAGGGACGGGGGCCATGCCGACGGTGCAAGTCAGCGCCGCGGTGATTGGCAGTCGATCGTTTGATCCCGATGGCGATCCGATCGGCTATTGGTTGATTCCTCACGGGGCTTGGGAACCGGGTGAACACCAAGTCACTCTTGTTGTCTCAGATGGTGTGCTCAATGACAGTTGTCAATCTCAGTTGACGGTCCTGGATAACCGTCGCCCTGTCGCGCAATGCCACGATGTGATCATTCGCAGTGACACATCCGGCGGTACGCGAGTATTTGCTTCGAGAGTGAACGACGGCTCGTATGATCCCGACGGAGACCGAGTGAGCCTGGCCGTCGTGCCCGACGGATGGTTGGCGGAGGGAATTCACGATGTCGTGCTAATCGTGTCCGATGGGGAATTGTCCGACACGTGTCCGGCGACTGTCGATGTCCGGGACAACACACGGCCCGTTGCCGTCTGTCGGGACACGACCATCGAATTGGATTCCGCCTGTACTGTGTTCATGGAGCCGAAACTTGTCGACGGGGGCAGTTACGATCCCGACGGAGACAATCTCTCACTCCGAGTTATCGACCGGCGCTGGCGCGGACCCGGCGAGTATGATGTTCAGCTCGTGGTCAGCGACCGTCCGCTCGAGGACACCTGCACAGCCCATGTTCGCATCGTTCAACGCACACCGCTGCATATCGATTGCCCGTCCCCGATGTATCTCTTCGTCCGCTACGGCGACGCGCCGGTCGTGCCGGATTATGCGCGTGAGGTTACGGCATGCGCCGTCGATGGCATACTCCGCAAGGAGCAGGATCCGCCCGCCGGATCATTCCTGACCCCCGCAGACACCACGGTGCGCATTACGGTTCATGATGAGTTCGGGGTCGTCGGCGAGTGTGTCGTGCCGTTGCCAAAGGTTGTGCGCCTGCGATCCGACGGGTTTTCTCCCGATGTGAATCGCCCTCTGCTCGTTGTACAGTTCGACATTGAACCGGGCCAATGCCCTGGAGCGCTCAATGCCAAGTCGGACACTGGCGAAGTCAGGGTTGCGGTTCTTGGCTCGCCAAGCATCGACGTGGCGCAGTTTCGGCCGGAATCTTTCAGACAAGGCGATATCGCCGCGCTGCATTGGGAGTACGACGATGTGGCGACGAACGCATCCACGATCGATGCCGACGGGTGCCCGTGCCATCCGCCTGAGGCCGATGGCCACACAGATCTAATATTGTATTTCGCGCGCGAGGCGATGCTTTCAACCCTCGGCACGCCGAACGTCGGTTTGACTCTGCCGATTGGGTTTAGCGGTTTGACATCCCATGGGGACGTCGTTACGGGGTACGATTGCGTCCGGTATGGCGAATTGGCACGTGTCGAGCACGCTCCGACCGATTGGCAGCTTTCCCCCAACTACCCCAACCCCTTCAACGCCTCGACCGTCATCCGCTTTTCGGTGCCGGTGGCGTGCGACGCGCGCGTGGATGTCTACGATATCCTCGGACGGCATGTCACGCGGCTGATGGACAAGCCCTGCGATCGGGGGCGTCACTCGGTTTACTGGAGCGGCGAGGATGACCGGGGCAGACGTGCCGCCTCCGGCGTGTACTTCTATCGCTTGCAGGCGGGCGAGCAGGTCATGACGCGGAAGATGACGTTGCTGCGGTAAGATTACTGCCGTACCTATCCGACCGGTGAGGCGCGACCGCCCCGCCGGTTTTCTTGTTTCTGTGCCTGACAGGGCTTTGTATCAGACTTCGTTTTGGAACAGACACCGCCAGGGAGCACGAACGAGTATGACAGAAAACCACAAGCCGCATGATCGTTGGTGGGACGACTCACAGGCGTATATCAAGGCATACGAAGACATCGAGTTTCTCAATCTCGATGAGCTGCGCCCGGTGCGCCTGCAACTGGAACTGCTCAAGCCGGAATTGGCGCTGCGCAAGCGGCGGATACGTTCGACGATCGTCGTCTTCGGCGGCACACGCATCGTTCATCCCGAGGAGGCCAAGCGCCGCTTGGGCAAGGCCGAATCCGCCGTCGCGGCGAACCCAGGCGAGCCACGGCTGGCGATGCGCGTCGAGGCGGCACGACGCATCCTTTCGAAGTCGCGTTTCTACGACGAAGCGCGTTCCTTCGCCAAGATCGTCTCGACCGACAAACGCGACAACGGCGATCAGGACTTCGTGATCGTCACCGGCGGCGGGCCGGGCATCATGGAAGCGGCCAATCGTGGCGCGTGGGAAATCGGCGCGGAGAGCATCGGGCTGAATATCACGCTGCCGCATGAGCAGGAACCGAATCCGTACATCACGCCGGAGTTGTGCTTCCAGTTTCGCTACTTCGCCATCCGCAAGATGCACTTCATGCTGAGGGCCAAGGCACTCGTCGCATTCCCCGGCGGCTATGGGACCATGGACGAGTTGTTCGAGGCCCTGACACTTGTGCAAACCCGTAAAGTCCCCGAACTGCCGATCGTGCTGATGGGACGGGAGTTCTGGGACCGGATCGTCAACTTCGAGGAGTTCGTGCTGGAGGGCGTCATCGACCCCGATGACATCCATCTCTTCAAATTCGCCGAGACCGCCAACGAGGCGTGGGACCACATTCGCACTTTCTGGGACGAGCACGATTCGTGAGACCGTGCGCAACATTTCCCCGGCTGGACCGTCTAAGCCGCAGGGGACCACGATATGGTTCTGGCCGTCCCCGTGCTTAGAGTGTTGCATTACTCCGTCGTGCCAATGGCCTGAGCCACGGCGGCTTACAATGTTTTGACATCCCACGGAGCACTTGATTCTTGGCCCCCGTTACTGCATGTTGTATGTTTCCGCGCCACGATTACGGCGTTCTTTGGGGATACCTTCAGATTTAGGCATAGAAGAAACTTCAAACCTTCCACCAAGGAGTCGAGGATGAATGCCTCGCGTATCGGGCTGGTTGTCGTTGCATTGGCGCTGCTGTTCGCCGCGCCGGTGTTGTCGGCCGATCTGCCGAAACTGGAATTCGAGAAGTACACGTTGCCCAACGGCATGGATGTGATCCTGCATCAGGATCCTGCGATCCCGATGGTTGCGGTCAATGTGTGGTACCATGTCGGCTCGAAGAACGAGGAGATCGGGCGCACCGGCTTCGCGCATCTCTTCGAGCACATGATGTTCCAGGGATCGGAGCATCACGATTCGGAGTACTTTGAGCCGCTGGAGAAAGTCGGCGGCGCCATCAACGGTTCCACCTCGGAAGACCGCACCAACTATTGGGAAAACGTGCCGAGCAACTACCTGGAGCTGGCGCTCTGGCTCGAAGCCGACCGCATGGGGTTCCTGCTGCCGGCGATGACCCAGGAAAAGCTCGATAACCAGCGCGACGTCGTCAAAAACGAGCGCCGGCAGGGTCTGGACAACCAGCCGTATGCGAAGTCCTACGAGCTGATGTTGCCGATGCTCTATCCCGATGATCACCCCTATTCGTGGACCGTGATCGGGAGCATGGACGATCTGAGCGCCGCCTCGCTGGAGGATGTCGGCAATTTCTTCAAGCAATACTATCATCCGGCGAATGCGTCGCTGTGCATCGCGGGCGACTTCGATCCGGCCGAGGCGAAGCGTCTGGTCGAAAAGTATTTCGCGCCGCTGCCTCCGGGTCCGGCGGTCGACCGTCTGACCAACTGGATTCCGCAGTTGGATGGCGTCAAGCGCGGCACGGCCCAGGACAATGTCGAGCTGCCGCGTCTGTACATGGCGTGGCACACGCCCGGCTACTACAAGCCCGGCGATGCCGAGTTTGATCTGTTGGCCAACATTCTGGCCGACGGCAAAAACTCGCGGCTGTACAAATCGCTCGTCTATGATCGTCAGATCGCTCAGGACGTGCAGGCCTACCAGTCGTCCGGTGAACTGTCCAGCACATTCAACATCGTCGTGACCGCCAAGCCCGGCCACACCCTGGCCGAGATGGAAGAGGCGGTCGACGGCATCCTCAGGAACGTGATGTCGTCTGGCGTCTCAGCCGATGAGCTGGCGCAGGCGAAAACGACCTGGGAGGCCGGTTTCATCCGCCGCCTGCAGGCGGTCGGCGGGTTCGGCGGTCGGGCCGACAAGCTCAATGAGTACAACACCATGCTCGGCGATCCCGGCAAGCTGCAATGGGATGCCGAGCGGTACACCAAGCCGACCGTCAACGACGTCATGGCCTATGCGCGGCAATATCTCGACATGAATCGCCGCGTCATTTTCACGATCGTCCCGCAGGGCACACTGGCGGAGAGCGAGACCGCACCCGATTGGACGGCGCAGCCCGGTCCCGGCGACGAGCCCACTTTCACGCCGCCGGAGATCAAGAGCGCGAAGCTCTCCAATGGCCTTGAAGTGTTTCTCGTCGAAAACCACAAGCTCCCGCTCGTGCAGGCCAATCTCGTGCTCAAGAGTGGCTGGGCGTCCGATCCCGCCGATCGTCCGGGCGCCGGTGCCATGTGTGCAGAACTGCTCAATGAAGGCACCAAGACTCGTAACGCGCTCCAGATTTCCGATGAAGAAAAGCGCCTGGGCGCCAGTCTCGGTACCAGCAGTTCTTTTGACGGTTCGACGGTCAGTCTGAACGTTTTGAAGAAAAACCTCGACGGGGCTTTGGCGCTCATGGCCGACGTCACGTTGAATCCGACGTTCCCCGCCGAGGAACTGGAGCGTCAGCGCACGCTCTACCTTGGACGGATTCAGCAGGAGTCCAAGCAGCCGGTGCAGACCGCGATCAAGGCATTCCAGAAAATGCTGTATCCGGAGGGGCACCCGTACGCACAGCCGTACACGGGATCGGGCACCGAGGCCTCGATCAATGCGATCACGCGCGAGGATCTGGTCGGTTTCTACCAGGCCAACTACTACCCGAACAACGCGGCGATCGTGGTTGTCGGCGACATAACGCTCGACGAGGCCAAGACCAAAATGGAGAAGGCATTCGGCTCCTGGAAGCCGGGCACCGTTGCGACGGCAACCGTCCCCGATGTCGCGCGTCCGGCCAGCACCAAGGTGTATATTGTCGACAAGCCCGGCGCCGCCCAGAGCGTGATCGTCTGCGGCCATCCCTGCATGCCGCGCAATCATGCCGACTGGACGCCGATGAACGTGATGAACAATGTGCTCGGCGGGCAATTCACCAGCCGCATCAATCTGAATCTGCGCGAAGACAAGGGATATGCCTACGGCGCGTTCTCATTCGTCTGGTCGCGCAGCGGCACGGGTCCGTTCGTTTCGTATGCGTCGGTGCAGACCGATGCGACCAAGCCCGCGATCGTCGAAATGCTCAAGGAAATCCGCGACATCGCCGCGACACGTCCGTTGACGACCACCGAGCTGCAGGACAGCAAGAACAACCTCATCAAGGGGTTCCCGCAGGACTTCGAGAACTTCTCGGGCATCGCCGGACAGCTTGGATCGATCTTCCAGTATGAGCTGCCGATGGACGACTGGAAGACCTATGAAAGCCGTATCAACGCCGTTTCGAGTGAAGCCGCCACCGCGGCCGCCAAGAAGTATCTGGCGCCCGACAACATGGTCGTGGTGGTCGTCGGCGACCGCAAGACCATCGAAGCCGGCATCCGCGAACTGAATATGGGCGATGTCATGCTGGTCGACGCGGGCGAGCTGTAGAATCCGTTGAGTCTTCTGTTTCGACGGGGACCGTGTGATGCGGTCCCCGTTTTTTTTGCCTGGAGTTGTTTTTCGGCGATTCCTTGAAATCCGGACCAAGGGGCGTGTTGAAAAATCTCCCCTCGGTGATTCGCGTTCGATCGGGACGATCCTCCCTCCGGAGTCATTCCGAGCCCTTCGGGCGAGGAATCTCCAACGAGTTGTCGGCAGCCACGCGCGCATCGAGACCCCTCGCTTCGCTCGGGGTGACATTGAAGTAGGTTTTTCCAACACGCCGCACGGTCCGGGCACCCTGCGGCGTTAATCATGGTTGCCGCCGACTCATCGTGCATCGATATTGTCGCGTCGTCGTCACGCACAAGGAATCGGAGCGAAGGCAATGAGGCGAGGTGATCGCATGATGTTCGGATTGGGCACTCCGGCGGGATGCCGTTGGACCACGATCGCGGTGGGACTGCTGCTGTTGGTGGCAACCGATGCCAACGCCGGCCAGTGGCCGCTGCTCTCCGAAGGCGCAGTCGCCGATTACTTCGCGGAGACGACGTATGACCCGGCGGTCCCGTCGCCGGACAGCGTTCTCGGATACCCGCTCGGGTCGCGTCCGACGCGTTATGATGAAGCGATCAACTACCTGCGCGTCCTCTCGGACATGTCGCCGCGTGTGGAGATGATCGAAATCGGACGCACTTACGAGGGCCGCACGCTGTACACGTTTATTGTCAGCCATGAGGACAACATCGCCCAACGCGAGAGCATCCGCGCGGACCTCGCGCGATTGACACGCCCAAACCTAGATGGGACGATCCCCGGCGAGCAGGACATCGTCTCGGGCACTCCGGCGGTCGCGTGGATGGGGTACTCGATTCACGGCGATGAAATTTCCGGCGTCGATGCGGCGCTGTGGACGGCGTACCATCTGGCCGCCGCAACCGATGAGGACACGCGCCGGATCCGGGAGAATGTCGTCACGCTCATCGATCCGTCGCAGAATCCCGATGGTCGCGAACGCTACCTCGCGCAGGTGTATGCCTACACTGGTGCAGTCCCCAGCAGCTACGCGCGCGATTTGCAGCATGAGGGATTCTGGCCGTGGGGGAGGGCCAATCACTATCTCTTCGATCTGAATCGCGACTGGCTGCCGTTGGTGCATCCCGAAACCAACGCGCGCGTGAGCGTCATCAATGCGTGGAGTCCGCAAATCGCCGTCGACGCGCACGAAATGGGCGCCTACAGCACCTACTTGTTCTCGCCGGGGCGCGAGCCCCTCAACGCCAACATCACCAAAACTATCCGTCGCTGGTGGGATGTCTTCGCCGCCGATCAGGGAAGCGCATTCGATCAACGCGGCTGGAGCTACTACACCGGCGACTGGCATGAAGAGTGGTATCCGGGGTACGGCTCCGCCTGGACCCTGTTCACCGGCGCGATCGGCATCCTCTACGAACAGGCGGGCACCGGCGGCTCACCGGTCAGGAAGTACTCCGGCGACGTGCTTCACTACAGCCAGTGCGTCGCGCAGCAGACTGTCAGTTCACTGGCCAACCTGCAGACCGTCGCCCAAAACCGGGCACGCCTGTTGTCGGACTATGCCGACTTCCACCGCGACGGCATCACGGGACGGCACGAGGGATTGCGTGGGGCATTCATCCTGGCGCCCGGTGAGAACACCGGACGCGAGCAGCGCTTCGTCTCCACGATACTGCGTCACGGATTGCAACTGATACGCGCCACGTCGTCGTTTGCGGCGGACGTCGTCGACGGGTACAGCAAGAAGGCCCGCCGGACCTTTCCCGCCGGAACATACCTGATCCCTCTGCAGCAACCGCGCGGGCTGCTGGCGAAGGCCATGCTTGAGTTCGATCCGCATCTGTCGCCCCAATTCCTGCAGGAGGAACGGCGCGAGGTGGAGAAGGGCAACGACACGCGGTTGTATGAGGTCACCAGTTGGTCGCTGGCGCTCGCGTATGACCTGGACATCACGTACGCGGCGTCCATCCCCGCCGCCGCATCCGAAGCGGTCCTTGAGCCGCCGTCACCGGGCCGGGGAAAAGTGTTGAATCCCGAGCCCACCTACGGCTTTCTGATTCCCACGATCGATGACCGCAGCATGAATGCGCTGGTGCGCATCTTCGATGCAGGACTGTCGGTACGGGCGTCCCTGCGTCCCTTTGTCCATCAGGAACAGAAGTTCGCGGCGGGAACATTGCTGTTGCGAAAGCACGAGAACGGCCCCGATCTGGAAGAGGCGCTGCGCGCGATTGCCGGGGAGACCGGCGTCACCGTCATCGGTTCCTCGACAAACTATTCGTCCGGAGACCCGGATCTCGGGTCGGACCTGTTTGAAGTCTTGCGAGTGCCGCGCATCGGGATGTTCATCGGGTCCGATCATGATTTCACGTCGGTGGGCGTGTTGTGGTACCTGCTCGACTTCGAGTTGCGGTCACGAATGTCGCTGCTGGACATCGGACAGCTTTCCGACTACGACCTCTCTGCGTTCAATGTCCTGATCCTGCCGTCGTACTGGGGCGATCCGTCATCCCGCATCGGCGACGAGGGAGCCAAGAAGCTCTCCACATGGGTCGAGCAGGGCGGGACGCTCATCGCCGAAGGATCATCGGCGTTTTTCTGTGCCGACTCGTCCAGCGGCCTGTCGGCGGCCCGTGAGCGCGGCGACGTCCTGGAAGACATCAGCGCGTACGAGCGCGCGGTCGCCGAAGAGCGGGCGGCCCGGACCGCCACCGTCGACTCCAACGCGGTGTGGAATTGGTCCGCCGGCAAACAGCCCGGCGACAAGCGCGAGGATAAAGAAGCCGACACTAAAGACGCGGACGCGTTGCGGCATCGCGATGACCGCGCGCGTCTGTTCCAGCCACGCGGCGTCATCATGCAACTGGAGCTGAATTCGGAACATTGGCTGACTTTCGGCGCCGCCGGACGGGCCAGCGCAATCGTGTACACCAAGGATGCGCTCATGGTCAAGCCGCCGGTACAGGCGGCGGCACGGATCGCCGACGCCGGATCGATGCGCATGGCCGGACTGCTCTGGCCCGAATCGCGCCAACGCTGGGCCAACACCGCCTATGCCACGCGCGAATCGAAGGGCAAAGGCCAGGTGATTCTGTTTGCCGACAGCCCATATTTCCGCTCATACTTCCACGGCACCAAACGTCTGTTCCTGAATGCCTGTCTTTTGGGTCCGGGGCTGGGAACTTCTGCACCGCCGCCGTGGTGAAAACGACACAGTCAATCCGCCGGGGAGGACCGATGAATCGGACACATGCATATCCGCTGTCGTACCGAGCACTGGGGCAGTGGCTGGTCGTTGCGTTTGCGGCGCTGATCTTGGTCGGATGCAGCGCGCCGCCCGATCAGGAAGAATCCGACGCCATCGCCGCGGTCAATGCGGCGCGCGATGCGGAGGCCGAGCGATTCGCCCCGGCCGAGCTCGGCCGCGCCACCGAATCGCTGGATCGCGCCAACGAGGAAAAGGCCAAACAAGACAAGCGATTCCGTCTGTTCCGCTCATACGGCACCGCCAAAGAGATGTACATCGAGACACGCAACCTCGGAGTGGCGGCGCGTGACGCCGCCGTGCGCGGACGCGGCGAACGCGGCGCGCAGTCGCAGCGCATGCTCGATCTGGCCGTCCGCTCGGTCGAGGCGTGTTCCGACACGCTGGCCGGTGCCCCGACCGGAAAGGGCACGAAGGTCGACATCGCGATGTTCCGGGAGGACATCGCCGAACTGAGCGGACGCATCCCGGCGATCCAGCCGTTGATCGACCGCGGCGACTTCGACACGGCCGATTCGCTCTCGGCTGTGATCAGCCGCGATGCGACCGACTTGCAGACACGGATTCTGAATGCGTCGCGCAAGCCGAAACCGTAAACGTGCGATCGGCACCGCGTGCGGGTCAGCCCAAGGGCTGACCGGCACAGAATATCGGGAACTTGGCGCACAATGTTCTGCGTGAATTCGCCATCCACAGGACGTGCCGTGTTTTTGACCTGTGATTGACGGTTACCGATACCATGTTCCGTGCGGGTCAGCCCTTGGGCTGACCGGCACAGAATGTCGGGAACCTGGCGCACAATGTTCTGCGTGAATTCGCCATCCACAGGACGTGCCGTGCTTTTGACCTGTGATTGACGGTTACCGATACCATGTTCCGTGCGGGTCAGCCCTTGGGCTGACCTGCACAGAGTGTCAGGAACCTGGCGCACAATGTTCTGCGTGAATTCGCCGTCCACAGGACGTGCCGTGTTTTTGACCTGTGATTGACGGTTATCGATACCATGTTCCGTGCAGGTCAGCCCTTGGGCTGACCTGCACGGGTTGCCGGGAACCCGGCGCACGATCTCCTCTGAGTAGTCACAGCCGAGCGGGGGGACGGTGTTCGTGACCTGCAATCGATCACCTTTTGCATGATCCGCATCCGTTCCATGCAGCGACGCGACCTGCCCGCCTATGGCCGGCTGGTTCACTACTGTTTCGGACTCAGCGAAGATTACAGGCACAAATACATCGACTTTATGTCGAAGCATCTGGACACCGCCTGGTGCGCGTCCGATGGCGACACACTGGCGGCGGGGATGTGGTGCTACCCCTTCCGGATGCGCGTGGGTGAACAGTTTGTACCGATGTCGGGTGTCGCAGCGGTGGCGACGGCTCCGGAGTATCGAAACAGCGGACTGGCGCGGGAGATGATGACGCGCGCGCACGCCGAGTTGCGCAAGGCGGGATATGCCCTGTCGGCACTCATGCCTTTCCGTCACGATTTTTACGCGCGCATGGGGTACGCCGACGTTTTTCATCACTGGGATGCCGTGTTCGCCCCCGCACAGATCGCGCCGGTAACGTTGCGCGGCATCCGGGTGCGCGAGGTCGATGGGACGGCCGAATGGAAGACATTGGACATGCTGCAGCGTGCGTTCGGGCGGCGATACCTGGGTCCGGTGACCCGGGATCGGCGGTATTGGAGTTTTCGCTGGCTGTTGGCACGGCAGGGGCTCCGACGCGTCCATCTGGTCTCACGGGCATCACAGCCGATCGGTTATGTCATCAGCGAGATGGACATCGAACCGCCGGCGGCACGATGGCCGACGCGGGACGAGCTTTCCCCGGTCGGACGCAAGCTCGCGGTCAAGGAAGCGGTCTGGGCCGATGACGACGCCTTATCGGCGATTTTGCAATTGCTGCGCAGCTACCGCGATCACGCGGGACAGATTACGTGGTTTTTGCCAGTCGACATCCCGATTCTCGATTTTCTCTCCAATCCCATCGCCGACGTGCGGCTGGTCAGCAAGATGCAGTTTAAGCTCATTGACTTCAAACGCGCCATCGAAGAACGACACTATCCGGCAGATCTCGACGGTGCGGTAAGCGCCGATGTGCAAGGTGATCCGACCAGCGAGTGGAACGACGGCCGTTGGCTCATCCGCTGGAGCGGCGGACGCGCCCGTGTCACGCGCAGTCGGACGACGAAACGCGGAGTGCCGCGGGCGAGCGGCGAGATCGCGGCGTGGAGTGTGCTCTACTCCGGACACCTGGTAACAGCCGAGCTGGTACAGCAAAAGCGGCTGACAGCCAACGCCGGAGCTGTTGAGATTTTGGAGCGTGCATTTCCACCGCAGGTGTGCTTCATGCCGGAGTGGTTCTGACCGGAATCATTGTGTGATCTATTACTTTAATTTATCAAGTTAATCATATGGCGTACAGCCGTTTGTATTGACAATGCCACTCGCGCGCGTCAAAATGGGTCGCTGCAACATCGCCCGCAAGTGCCGCGGTCTCCTTGTGTTAGCAGAATGCACTTGCCGAACGTGTTTTCTGCCTTAATCTTGCAGATAGAACCGGAGGTGCTTCCATGAGTCGGACGTCGCGACGACTGAACATACACGGGGTCAGTATCCTCTGTCTCGCTCTGGTCATCCCATTGCTGGTCGTGGGCACAAGTACGGCCCAGGACAAACCCACGATTACCATCGGCGCTGTGGTGTCGCTGACAGGACGCGATGCCGCGTTCGGGCGCGAGTGTCTGGCCGGTCTGACGATGGCCGTGGCCGAAGCCAATGGGCAGGGGGGTATCAAGGGGGCGATGATCCGTATTCAGTCATACGATGATCGCTCCGACCCGATCTTCGCCGCCGAAGGTGTGCGTGTCCTGGCACGTGAGTACAACCCCATCGCAATCGTCGGCTCCAGCACGTCGATGGTGACGCAGGCGGCCGCCGTGGCGGCGCAGGATGTCGGCATTCCCCTCGTGGTGCCGGAGGCGACCAATCCGGCGATCACCTCCATCGGCGATTGGGTCTACCGCGTGTGCTTCGTAGACCCCGATATGGCGGAGGCACTGGCCACGTTCGCGTATACCGATCGCAAGCTGCGCAAGGTCGCCATCATGCAGGAGGAACGGCACGATTACACCCAGTCGCTGGCGCGGCACTTTGACCGCCAGTTCCGGGCGCTCGGCGGCGAGATCGTGTTGCATGTCGGGTATCCGGCGGGACGCGCTGACTTTAGCGATGTCATCGAACAAATCAAACTGCGCAAGGCGGATGCGATCTTCGTGTCCGGATTCTATCCGGAGGCGGCGGCGGTCATGCGCGCCGCGAAAAATGCGAAGCTCACCGTCACCTTCCTGGGCGGCGACGGTTGGGAGTCGCCGGAGTTTTTTGCGATGTCGGGAGACGCGCTCGACCACGATTCCCGCGTCTTCATAGCGTCCCATTTTTCCGCCGATGTGACCCGCTCGAAGGTGCGCGGATTCGTTGACGCGTTCACCGAGCAGGAGGGTCACGCCCCGATCACATCGTCCGCGCTCGGTTTCGATGCGGGCGGCGCGGTGGTCGACGCCCTGGAAATGGCGCCGGAGTTGACGCATGCGGGCCTGAAGGCGGCCCTGTCGAATGTCCGTCACGAGGGCGTCACCGGGCAGATCGTGATGGATTCGACCCGCAACGCCCGCAAAAAAGTCATCATCATGCAGGCACGTCCCGATCAGACATTTGCGTTTGTCAGCGCGGTGTCGGGCAAGTTGCCGGACACCAAGGCCACGACTGCTGGCGGCGGTGTCCAGCCGTAACGCCGAGTGGAATCCACAATGACGAAAGGCCCGGACTCATGACGAGTCCGGGCCTTTTGATGCGTGGTGTCGTCGGAAACCTATCCCGATGACCGTTCACTCGGGTCGACGATCTGCAGAACGCGCAACCACTCCGGATCCTGTCGCAGTGACTCCAGCCACGCGGGGTCGGCGATCTGGGTCAGCTCTTCGTACTTCTTGCGAACGTCCTTGTCCAGTCCCGCATTGGTCAGCGCGATGAGCATGCGCACGTAAATGCTCGATGGCTTGTCGGTGAGTTTGCGCGCGCGATCGAACTCTTTGGCGGCTTCCCGGAAGTCTCCGGTGGCAAAGTGTGCTTCCGCCAGGCCGAGGCGCGGCGCGATGGCATTCTTGTCGCGCTTGATGGCGGACTTGTAGTCTGCGATCGCTTTGTCGAATTCCGACAGGGCGATGTAATACTCGGCGCGGCGCCGGCAGTGGTCGCTCTCACCCGGTTCCAGCTCGATTAAGTATCCCGCGCAGGTGACCGCATCCAGATTGCGGTTGGCGGCATGGTGCAATTGCGCCGCGCGGACGAAGTCGGATTTGGCCTTGACGGCATTGCCCGATTTCAAAAACGCCCAGCCGCGATACTGCAGCGCGTCGGCATTCTCCGGCTCGTACTCGAGTCCTTTCGTGTACTCGTCGATCGCCGCGGGCCACTGGCCCTGCTCCAGAAACGCCTTGGCCTCGGCAAAGTGGCCACGGGCGCGCTTGAGCGGATTGACTTGCGGCGTCAGATCGGCTTTTCGGACTTTCAGCGTCTCCGTCGCGCGCGCCTTCACCGTGACGCTCGATGCGAAATCTTCGAATCCATCGACTTGCAGAACGATCGCGTGATTGCCCGCCGACAGACGTTTCACTTCGGGGGTATTCTTGCCGTAGAGAACGTTGTCCACGAAGACCAGAAAGTCCGAGAAATCGGCATCGATCTTCACATGGCCGAACGCGAGCCCCGAGGTCCGGGTTTCCTCCGCCGGGGTTTCTTCGACCGGCGCGGGTTCCGCCGGTGTGCCCTCGGCGATCAGCATCAACGCCGTATCGATCGACAACGGGGCCAGCACAAAGGCCATTTGCGCATCGAGGCCGCCCGTGCGCATCACCGTGCCGCTTTGCGACTGATAGCCGATTGCGGTCGCCGTGAGCGTAAATTGTCCCGTCGGCAATCCGCCGGCGGCAAACAACCCCGCGGAATTCGTGCGCACCATCGGGCCATTGATGATGCTGATGCGCGCGTCGGGAATAATACGTCCGCTGACTCCGTCGATGACGACGCCGGAGATGGTGCCGCCCGGCGGGCCGACGATGATGTGCGCCAGGCCGATGGCCGCGAGGATTCCCAAAACGGCATACGCGGCCCATCTGGTGATGCTCTTCGGAGTCAGGATGCGGGCGCGTTTGATTTCATAGGGACGTCCTTCCACCGCGACCCGCTCGCCGGGAATCAGCCGCACACTCGACGGGAAGCTCAACGCGCGGCCATTCAGCCAGGCCACGCCGCTGGGCAACTGCACCTTCGGCACTTGCGAGACATCGTGCGGCTCTGTGGCGATCCGGCTCTCGGTCGTCATCGTACTTTTGTCGCCGCCGCCGGCGTCGTGATTGCCGTTGAAGTCGACCGGCTTGAGCCGCTCGTTGGCGGTCGGCGGGATGGCGTTCGGGCGCGGCAGGTTTTGCATGTGCAAGTCGCGCGCACTGTTTTGCGTGCGCGTGTCGGATTGCGGCCCCGCGTTGCTCTGCTTCTCGGAGCGTCGGCTGGTGGATGCGGCTGAACCCACTGTGTTCCCCCGTTTGCGTGATTGTGCTTTGCTACAGCGCTGCCATTTCCTTATATCGGCGGATTAGGGGTCCCACTATAGGGTGACCGGGGCACGCAACCCGTTGGTGTCGCGAGGTATAGTCGGCGAGATCGGTTGCCGGACCGTCTGTCCTGGGACATATTGAGACGATGAGCGACGATACCAGGTCCACGGCCGATACCGGCGGGCAGGCAATCAGCCCCGCCGCAACGACCGAAAGCCACGCTCCACGGCACAACCGCCCGTTTATGATCGCGGTGCTGGCGCTGGTCATTGTCGTGACGATTTACATCGTCAAGACGAACATCGAGCAGCCCGCCGCGTCATCGAACGCGACCGGCCAGGAGCCATTCGATCCGGAGCAGATGCAGGCGGAGTTTATCGAGAACGCGCAGCATCAGATTGCGCACATCAGCGACATCCTCGCGCAGGATTCGAGCAACTTCGATGCGTGGGTGGCCCTGGGGAATCTGTACTTCGATATCGATGATGCGGCGGGCGCGATCGCACACTACACCGCCGCGCTGGCTTTGCAGCCCGACAATCTCAACGTCAAGACCGATCTGGCGACGATGGAACGCGCCGCCGGTCATCCCGAACGGGCGATTTCACTGCTCAACGAAGTCGTCGTCGCCGACTCGACCGCGAAGCAGGCGTGGTTTAACCTCGGCGTGATTTACAGTTTCGATCTGAACGATTCCCGCAATGCCATCGCCGCGTGGAAACGATTCATTCAGTTGAATCCCCAGTCTGAACATTCCGAGCCGGTCCTGCGTGAGATCGAACGCCTCGAAGCAGAACTGGGCGGGTGATTTTTTCGCATACCCTCTTGTAGGGGCACCCGTTCGCTTCGCCCCCCTCGCGTCCGCTCGGGACAAGCAGGACAAGCGGCGGGCCGTGCCCTTTTGCCGAACAGGGCACGGCACGCCGTGCCCCTACGGAAGGCACACGTGCCGTCGCCATCTGCTGCTCACTGGATACGTGCACGGGCCTAAAAGCCCGTGGCACCGTACTCCGCTCTCACGCCGCGTGCGCGGTGGTTGTTGCCCGTTCGGATTGCGCGTGCGCAGACAGTTGCTCCGCACGCACGCGGATGTCCCAATCGGGATGCTCGAGCAGCCGTTCCAGATCGAACTGAATCGCCTGCGGCGGCAGCCCGAGACGGTAATGCCCGTGTCCGTCGTTTTCGATCAGGGCATCGGTGTCGGTCCGCGCGATTCGACTGTGCGCACCACAGGCGATGCGCAATTCACGGCGCAACTGGTAGAGATACTTGATCTGGTTTTCGCCGGGTTCGATATCGGTCTTGGCAATCCAGCCGTCGCGCGAGAGCAGACGCGCCGCCGCCAAGGCCAGCAGGTATTTGAAGCTCTTGGCGCGGAGCAAGACAGTCCGTCCGGCCAACTGGACCGTGAGGCGCGCGCGATGCGCCGCGCCGTCGAGATGGAGGATGGGTGACATGACGGGTTCTCCTTTCCCTCGGCTTCCCTCGGGACAAGTGATTGGGTTTTCTATGGAGAGTGTGTTTGACTCCGATTGACCTGGCTTGGTGTCCCTCGCCGCACGTTGACTCCATTGGCGGCAGCGTTTGAGAATCTGCTCGACCACCGACAACGGCGCATAGCCGATCAGTTCGTCGGGCCGGCGTGTGGCGAGCGCGGCCGGATCGTTCCAGCCGTCGGCGATCAATTCCAACAGCGTCTGACGGGGCAGCACGCCTTCGAGCGCCTGTACCAGCGACTGGGCGCCCCAACTGATGCCGTGGCGCACTTCAAAAGCGGCGCGTTCCAACGCGGGGACAATGCCACGAGATGACGCGATGTTTTTGGCCAACAGCGCGGTCGTTTCCAACAGCCATGAGATCAAATCCGCGGTCGGCGCCAGGCGGCCGATCGGCAGACGGTAACGATGCTCCAACTCATCGGTCGATACGCCCGCCGCCCAATCATCGAGCGCCAGCGCCGTCAGCATCGCGCGTGTCTGCGTCGCCTCGTTGGGGAAATGCACCGTGACCGCGGCGGGATCGGCGGCGAAATGTTCCGCGAGTGTTTCGAGAAACTCACCGCCGAAACGATCGCGCCACAGCGCGGCAATGGCGCGGCGATGTTCGGCATGGAGCGCACCGGAGAGCAGATGCGCATCGGATGCTTCCGGTAATGTGGTCAACAGCGCGATCCACGATGCGGGATCGCAGTCGCTGTCCTCAAGAGAGGATCTATCCCCACAAGGGGACCTGCGGCGGCATCCTTCCAGCGCACGCGTGATCGCGACAGCGGTTTCGATGCCGATGCCGGAGGCGGCGACCACCGAGCCGCACGGTGTGGCATACAGACGTCCGTCCTCCCCCAAGAGGGGGCCTTTGGCAAAAGAGGACCTGCGGTCGGCGTCGCACTGCACCAGTCGGGCATCGATCAGACGCTGCGCCGCCGGTTCCCAGACCGTCCTCAAGGGAGGACCTTCGGCGGGATCGGCCGGACCGAAGGGGGATTGCTGCGCGCGCGCTTGCGCATCGGCGACAGTGGACGCCAGCCCGGTGACGATCCAGTCCAGCAGCCGACGTGCGGGACCGAAAGCAGGCAAGGCGGTTCGGCTATGCTCACCGCAAGGGGGGTGGCCCCGCCGCCGGCGGGGTCCGTTTGCGCACGTGGTTCGGCCGCGCTCACCACAAGTGGTTCGACTGAGTTCGCTTGTGGTGAGCGGAGCGAATCTGTCACCAGCGGTATCGCTTTCCCTCACCCCAACCCTCTCCCCATGAGAGAGGGAGCCAATCGGTGTGTTGAGGGGTGTTGAGAAGTCGTGCGGTGTGATGTAGGCATTCCACAGCAGGTCGGCTTCGCAGGGGGTCTTGCTCCAGAGGATGCCGCGCCCGACCGGGGCGGTTCGACTTCGCTCACCACAAGACGCCGTATCATGCGCCAAACCCAAACGTCCGGCGCGTCCCGCCATGCCCTCGAATTCGAGACGGTCGATCGGCACCGGGATCAGCCGTCCGCCATAGGGACCGCCTGAGTATTTCTCCGCGTCGACAAACACGGTGGTTGCCGGGAGATTGACGCCCCAGGCGAGCGTCCCGGTGCAGAAGAGCACCGGCACATCACCGGCGGCGAATCGCGTTTCCACGACTGCGCGCTGATGCGGCGTCAGATCGGCGTGATGCACCGCGACACCGTGGCGGAGCCACTCGGTCAGCGGCGCGGCCAGCGATGGTCCGCTGCGCAGCCGCCAGCGTTCTTCTTCGGAGAGCACACGCACCGTCGAGGGAAGGCGCGCCACCAGCGCCTGCGCCCGCCGGTGGCAACTGTTTTTCGAGGGGCAAAAAACCAGGATGCGTTCGCCGCGCGCGGCCAAAGCAGCCAACAGCGCCAACGGACGCTCGGATTCAGGGAGTTGATCGTCCCACGGCAGCGTTTCCTCGCCGACGTCGGCGGTGTTGTATTCGCGGAATTGAAACCGTCCGTCGGTGAGCACGCCCAACCGCAGCTCGACCGGACGGCGGTGCACGGTCTGGATCGGCGCGTTCAAATACGACGACAACTGCGCCGCATAGGGGAGACGCGCCGCCAGCAGGATGACGCGCAACGCGGCCCGGCGTTCCGATGCGATCCGGTGTTGATCGTGACGGACCGCCGCGACCGCATCGAGAATCGCCGCGACCGTCGGGCCGCGCTTGGGATCGATCAGCAACTGCGGCTCATCGAGAATCAAAAGATCGACCGTGGTCAGCAAATCCAGATGGGTCAACAGCAGATTGTGCCACTTTTCATACACCGTGACCGCGATATCGAAATCGCCGCGCCGCAGACGCGCATCGGCGCCGCGCCAGTCGCGCGTGGAGACGACGACGCGGAATCCCAACGGCCCAAAGACCGTGCGCAGCCGCTCGTATTTCTGCATCACCAGCGCCTTCAGCGGCGCGATATAGACGACCTTGCGGCGACGCATCAACGCCGACGTCGCGGCCAGCTCGGCCAAAAACGTTTTCCCCGATGAGGTCGGCGCGATGGCGATGAGGTTGCCGTCGCCCAACAGATTGAAGTGGCGAATCGCATCGGCCTGCCAGTCGAGCAGCTCCGGACCGATGGTGTCGGCCCAACGGGCGACGAATGCCTCGGGAATCCCGAACTCGGTCAGCCGCGCGATTTTCACGGCGCGGCCTCGTGTGTGGAGAGGGGTTGGGGTGAGGGAACGCCAACCGGTGATCGGCCGCATGCCGCACGAATGACCTCCAGCACCCCATCCATGTTGCGGATGACCTGGCGATTGGTGAAACGCAGAACGCGCCACCTGCGGCCGGAGAGCCATCGTGTGCGCAAGGTGTCGTATTCGGTATTGGCCAAATGAGTGGAGCCGTCGATTTCAACCACCAGCCGGTGTTTGATGCATGCAAAGTCGGCGATGAACAGTCCGATTGGGTGTTGACGGCGGAATTTCAAACTGCCGAGACGATGGCCTCGCAGCCGTGCCCACAGTGCGCGTTCGGGCGCCGTTTGTTCGCGGCGCAGGCGGCGTGCGCGAGCCAGGATCGTCGAATGGATTGGTGGTTTGTTATTCATGATGTGGATGGTCTTCCTGCCCCGGGGGTTTCCCTCACTCGCTTCGTTCCGCTGACGCGGAACGAATCGACCTCTCCCACAGGGAGAGGTGTGGATTTTTTTCCCCTCTCCCTGTGGGAGAGGGGTTTAGGGGTGAGGGAAAGTGTGATTGGCGGGCAGACATTGATTTTCTCCTGAACCTCACCCGCAGCTTCCCGCGCCGCAGACGGTGCAGACATCGCAGCCGCCGCTGCGCGCAATGGTCCCGCCGCACTCGCGGCAAAAGGCACGCCCGCAATGCGCGCACAACCACTGCGCCGCCGTCGACAACAGCAGGGTGCCGCACGGACACAACGGACGCGTGAGCGTCCGGACAGGCGGCGGGGCGGAAAATTGGACAGCGCCAATGGCAATGGGGGCCATAGCTGACTCCTTTTGGGTGCGATTCGATTCCATCTGATGCCTGACGTATTCTGCGAAGACAGAACCCCGTCCAGATAAGCTATACGGACGATACTGAACAAATGTTCAGTTGTCAAGAGGGATTGGATTTCAGGGGATCAGAAAGTGATATGGGTGGACTAAGGCGTTGTGTAACATTGCGCTGTATCAACGGCATGCAGAGAGCAGCCAAGTAACAAACCACTAATTCGATGCACGGTAGCACGAACCGAGGGCAGGAGATCGGAGACTATGTCGGAACTCCCTGATTTGCTCTTCTACAGGAAAAACCTGAATGATGTCCTGCGGGCTAATCTGGAACAGGCAGTGAGGGACGTGGATGCGATCCCAGGGTCTCAGTTTACCGCCTCAAGCGATGCTGAAATCACCGAACATGTCTACTCCAAACGTCAGGTGCTGCCTATAGAACTTGACGAAGACCAGGAGGAGACGACGATGCCTGAGGAAACTAAAATCGACGTACGCAACGATTCTCATCGCATGGTCTTAGACAGAACCAGACCTTGTATGATCGCCGCAATGCGCATCACTGTGAGCGTGCCGTTTTCTGGTGACCCGCAGCTCTTCCGATGCCAACCAAGTACTTTTACATGGAATCCTCCCCGCGGCAACATTCGAGCGTCGGCAGGCAGTGATAGCGGAGTGCTGGAGATCGTCGAGGAGCGTCCCGATGACGAGATAAAAGATGTAGCGGAAATCAAAAGTGCCATCAAATCCACACTCAGGGACATTCAGAACTACTTGGGATGGAGCAAGGCGGATGTTGCTGCTCATAACGGGCAACTTCGGACACACATACAGGCGTGCGTGTCGAATCGTCGATCACGGCTCGGTAAGCATGCTGAACTTGTGACTGTGTTGGGCATTCCACTGAAGAAGAAGCCCGGCGCACCAGACTTAGCCATACACCCGCTCAGACGGAAACTGATAAGGCCGCTGCCTCCCAGACCAACCGCTCCAACAGAGCCGGGAATACGAGACGAGGACTACGAGCACATACTAAACGTCATCCGCCATGAAGGCCGCACTTTTGAGACCACCCCGAAGACTTTCGCCAAGCTCAGCGAGGAGGAACTGCGAAACATCATACTCGCGCACCTAAACGGCCATTACGAGGGGAATGCGTCAGGTGAGACGTTTCGATGTTCCGGCAAGACGGACATCAAGATCGAGTTCGAAAGCAGGGCGGCATTTGTCGGCGAGTGCAAGGTTTGGCATGGTCCCGAACAGTTCAATAAGGCCCTTGATCAACTCTTGGGCTATCTGACATGGAGAGACAGCAAAGCCGCGATGATAATCTTCAACAAAGATGTCGTCGGTTTCTCTGAGATACAGACGTCGATGCCGGGCATCTTGGAAGCACACGCATGCTTTATCAACAAGACCGACATCAGTCAGTCGGGCGAATGGCGAGTTCATGTACGATCCATCCATGACCCGAACCGAAGGATTCTTTTGCATGTGTTCCTCTTCAATCTGTATGCGCCAAAGAAGCCGGGGGTTCCCAAGATGGAACCATGATCTCCATGGAATGCAAGCACTCGCGCTGGCGGATGATCTTCGGCGGTCGGTCGCGTAATTTGTACCGTTTCCCTCACCCTAACCCTCTCCCAAGGGGAGAGGGAACACAAATCTAAGCATCCCCCCATGGGAACACAGCGCATCTCACTTTTGGCAGTGTCGAACGATACCGAATTGCGTAGTACCCATTGAAATGGGTAATGAATTGGGTAATGGGAACAAACCAGTTGACCCGACCGCTGTGGTCTCGCAACACAGCGGTTCGCTTTCCGCGGTCCAAATCCCTTGTCAGAACAAGGACCGCGGGTATCTTACCCAGAGAAGGCCGGGCAATGCCGAGCCGTAATCCATCGGAAAGACTTAAGGAGTTTGCATGCGCAAGGTGATCCTCGCGACAGGGATGGCGATCGGGCTGTTGGCGGCATGGACGCCGGCGGTCGGCGCCGAGTTGTCGGCCGCCGACCTGGCGTTTCTCGAAAGGAAGATCATCGCCCGTTGGGAGTTCAAAGACCCCAACGAAATCGCCATCGCCTACAGCCGCGACATCGACATCCTCGATCACCACCCCGACCCGCGCGCGGGGGTGTTCCGCATTCTGGTCGACGCGGCCCAGTTGGCTTCGTTGCAGGCCGACGGCTTTGACATCACGCTCGAAATCGCCGACTGGTACGATCATTACGCCAAGCTCTATCCGCAAAAGACGATGGGGGGGTTCAAGACCTACGCCGAGGCGATAACGGTTTTGGATTCGGTCCACGCGGCGTACCCGTCGATCACGACGGCCAAGTTTTCCATCGGGCAGAGTTTTGAAGGGCGCGAGATCTGGGCGATCAAGGTCTCCGACAATCCCGAAGTCGACGAAGACGAAATCGAAGTGCTGATCAACGGCCTGCATCACGCGCGCGAACCGATCACGGTGGAAGTCGTGCTCGAGACACTGCGTCGTCTCACGCGCGACTACGGCACCGATCCCTTGACCACCCTCCTGGTCGACAACCGCGAAGTCTTCTTAATCCCGGTGGTCAATCCCGACGGGTACGAATACAACCGTACGATTGCGCCGTTCGGCGGCGGCATGTGGCGCAAAAACCGCAACAACTCGAATGGGTCGAACATCGGCGTCGATCTGAACCGCAACTACGGATACAACTGGGGGTACGACAACAACGGTTCCTCGCCGAACACCGGCAGCGAAGTCTACCGCGGCCCCTCGGCCTTCAGCGAGCCGGAGACGCAGGCGCTGCGCGATTTCGTCAACAGCCGTCAATTCGTTTTCGCGCTCAACTACCATTCGTATTCCGACCTGTATCTCTGGCCGTGGGGGTATGATTTTGTCTATACGCCGGAGCATGATTTCTTCCAGTACATCGGCGACTCGCTGGCCAGTTTCAACGGTTACACGCCGCAAGTGGGTTGGGAACTGTATCGCACCAATGGCGACTCCGACGACTGGATGTATGGCGACACCGACGATCACGAAAAAATCTATTCATTCACGCCGGAGGTTGGCGGCCCATCGGACAACTTCTGGCCGTCGCCAGCCGCGATACCGGGATTGATCAATGAGAACCAGGGCCCGAACTTCACGATCATCGGCTGGGAAGTGGCCGATTTTGACGCCGACACGACCTTCGGCGATGCGCCATTGGCTGTAAACTTCACCGAAGATGCGCGCAACTACCCGACCGGCTGGCACTGGGACTTCGGCGACGGCGACACATCCGGCGCGCCCAATCCCCAGCACATTTATAACGCCGGACAGCACACGGTCACGCTCACTGCGGCCTCGCCGACCGGCGGCGCGACGCGCACCAAGACTGCATTCATCACTGCGTTGGCCGAATCATTGGTGGTGAATGCCGACAGCGCCCTGCCCGGCGCGCAGGTGACATGGGATATCAACATCAACAATCACGTGCCCCTTTCACAAATCACGCTGCCGATCACAGTCTCGCAAGTCCCGGCCTATGCCACGCTCGATTCGATCACGATGGCGGGCACGCGGACACAGTTGTTCCTCGGATCACAGACGCTGTTCAATAACAAGCTCTTCGGCCAGATGGTGGTCCGATTAATCTCCAGCTTCGACGGCAGCTTGCCGCCGTTGCCGCCGGGATCGGGTCCGATCGCCCGTGTCCATCTGACTCTCAAGCCGGGCGCCGTTTTCGGGGATTCGCTCGTCTTAAGCATCAACACGCCGCTGGAGGGGTATGCGCCATCGGCCAAAATCGACGCGACCGACATCAGCATCTTCGGCGATGATGGCGCGCTGACCATCCTGACGCCGCCGTGCGAGTGCCAGTGCCACACCGATCCGGTCTGCGACGGCACCACCGAAGTCCTCGACATCGTCGCGACCGTCGAGATCGCCTTCCGCAACGGCGCGATCACGCCCGACCCGCTTTTGCAATGCCCCTGGGCGCGCGCGGACGTCAATTGCGACGGCACGGTCAATGTCTTCGACGTCGTCAAGCTCGTCGACGTCGCCTTCCGCGCAGGTGACCCGGCGCTGGTGTTTTGCGTGGCATGTGGGGGGTGACGCACTCTACGTGATCGGGCGTTATTCGTGCCGCGCCCACCGCGTATTTGAGAATTGATGGTATGTGAGAGAACTATCACCGGGCATACAACTGGTCGACAGGACTATAAACGAGGATCGCACTTGTCTCGAACGATTGAGTCAATTAGGGTGGGGGACATACCTTCAGATGTTTACCAGTCGATCAATGAATTTATTCAAAGGTATTCTGTCTGTTTGCTGGGCACGAGACAATCGCGAAACGGTTCCGATAGTTTCCAGTTGGGGTCAGGGACGTTTGTTCGAGTCGGCAATGATTGCTTCATATTGACAGCAGATCATGTCGTAAAGTCGGGCAGTTTCAGAAATTCAGAACGCCTGGGATTTGCGATAATGGGAGATGTGCACCAGCACTCACTTGCAATGTCCGTGGTCGGAGCGATCTCTGTTGGGGAGTGTGGTGCTGGTGCTGACGGTCCCGATCTCGCGCTGATACAGTTACCGAACGATGCAATCGGCTGGATCAGGGCTTTCAAGTCATTCTGGCCACTCGACGGCCCGCACTCCGAAGAAGGTAAGGAGTTTGAACGAATCGGAAATGGTGTGTGGGCAATAGCTGGATGTCCGGCAGAATACACAGTCGAGGGGCCGGCGCTGATTCCAGGATTTGAACGATCAATCGGACTCTATGGGCTGTGCGGCTTTTCAGGAGTCCAGAATGAAACAATGAGGAAGGGCTTCGATTATCTTGAGTTTCCCGTCGCTTACGACTCCCAATCTGATCCTCCAAGCTCGTTTAAAGGCGTGAGTGGGGGAGGTCTGTGGCAAGTTCTGCTGAGTCGGGGTCCAGCAAGGGAAGTGCTACATTCGGAACCGATTTTGTCTGGAGTCGCCTTCTTCGAGAGCCCGGTTTCCGACGACGAGGTGGTCATCACGTGTCATGGACGATCTAGTATCTATCGCTCTGTTGTTCATCATATCAGGGATTCTGCACACTGACACGTACTGATTCATCCGGATGCGGAGTTTCCCAGATTGTGGGCAGCCGAGGTCTGTGCTCTTTTCCCCATCCCCAAAACCCCAATTCGGCCTTATCTTACCCCGGAATCGACCCCTGCGTGTCCTCACGCGCAGGCGAGTCTGTGACTTACACCAAAACGTCGTAACGTCAGTCGCCCCGGAGTGAATGATGACATCGAAGAAGAGTGTTCTCCGCACCGGTCTTGGTCTGTGCGTCTTGGTCGCGATCGCCGTGATTGCGAACTGGGCCATGGGGGAGGAGCCGGTCGCGTCCGTATCCGCTCGCGCATCCTCGAACCCCGTCCTTGTCACGGTCGCCCCCGCCGGTCAGACGGCGGCTGCGCCCGACCCGGTGCCAGCCATTCCCGAATGCGGCTGGCGCAGTCCCGAGGAGTGGCTCGACATCTACCGTGAGGGGATCGCCAAGGGCGAAATCCCCGATCCGGCGGTCAAGGGCATCCCCGAGGTCGGGCCGCGTGTCGAGTTCGGACGAATGCCGGGCACGCCGCTCACCTACGACGACGTGTTCGTCTACGAGGACACCGACGACATCCTGCGCAGCGACTACACCGATCCGCAACTGACCGCGCTGATGGTCAACTCCGCCAATGCGCTGATGGCCGAGCACGGCGACCAGTGGGATTACATCTGCTTTTGGCTGCTGCAGGTTCCGAGCCACCAGTTTGGCGCGGCATTTTATCAGGGGATCGAAAACAACGTCAGCGGCATCGGCAGCTCGCTCTACCAGGAGCGCGCCGGCTTCGGCCTGGCCGGGAATAACGTCGAGGGGTTCGTCATGATGTGGAATCAATACGACTGGGCGCCCGGAACCGGCATGTTCGGCAACTTCACGCGGCTGGTGCTGGCGCAGGAATTCGAGCACCGTTTTGGGATGTTTCTCAGTCCGATTGTCGGCGGACGCGACCTGCAGGGCGACGATGCCTCCTGCGGACGCTCGGCGCACTGGAGTTTCCGCGTCGATGGCCAGGGGTCGGGTATGGAAATCGCCAACTGGTCGGGATCGTCGCCGGCGACGCGCATCGCCCCGACGCTCAGTTTCAATACCGACATTCCCGACGGCGTCTGGAGCTACTGCGACTTGTACCTGATGGGGTATGTCTCACCGGCCGAGATGGACGCCGGGAATTCCGAGTTGCGTTTCATGGAAACCGGGTGCGTCTCCCCCTACAACGGCGCCATCTTCGATTTCGGATCGGCGGAAATCATCGCGGCCAACGGCCCGCGCATTCCCAGCTCGGAGACGGCGCAAAAGCACTTCAAAGCGGCGTGGATCATGTTCCACGCCCCGGGCGATCCGCCGATACCGGGTGAGCTGGACTGGGCGCTGGGGATCATGACCCAGCAGGAACTCGACTGGGTCAACAGCACGCTCGGACGCGGCACGCTCGACAATTCGATCGCGCGCGGCAACTTCGATGCCGATGTGTACGAGGGCGCAGCGCCGTTGAGCGTCAGCTTTACCTATGACGCCCCGTTTACGACGACCGGATGGAAGTGGTACTTCGGCGACGGCGACTCCGCCGACGTCGAAAACCCCGTGCACGCCTACGATCCCGGAGTCTACGATGTCGAGCTGCGCGCCTTCACCAACGACGGGCAGCGCTACACGATCAAACGCGACTTTATCACGGTGTGGGCCGACACGGTTGATGGCCCCAATTTCTCCGCGCCGCAGGACACCGGCAAACTGGTCTGGGAAATCATCGCGACCAACGCGCTGCCGCTGGACGCGATCACGATTCCGGTCTCGCTGACCAATGTGCCCGCCATCGCCACCTTCGATTCACTGAAGACCCACGGCTGCCGCACGGAGTATTTCGAGCAGCAAGTCGCGGTGTTCAACAATGGCTTCTTCGGGCAGCGGGCGGTCAAACTGACCGCCGATTTCGGGGGCGGGTCGCCGCCGCTGGAGCCGGGGACCGGGCCGATCGCCAAAATCTACATGACCATCAAGGCCGCCGCCGAGCCCGGCGACACCGTCGGCTTGTCGTTCGACCCGCTGGAGGGATTCGCGCTGACGGCGGAGGCGCGGACCGCGACTTACAATCCCGTCTGGGACGGCGGGCGACTCTATCTGTCGGGCGGGCCCTGTGCGTGCGATTGCTTCGGCGATCCCCAGTGCGATGGCATCACGAATGTATTCGACGTCGTGGCGGCGGTCGATGTCGCCTTCCGCAACGGCGCACCGATTCCCGATCCGAACCCGCTGTGTCCGCGCGCCACGACCGATGTCACCTGCGACAATGTGACGAATGTCTTCGACGTCGTCGCCTTAGTCGACGTCGCCTTCCGCAACGGCAACCCGGCGACGGTGTTTTGCACGGTGTGTCTTTGATTGAAGAGTTCAATGGGTGTGAATGGCCATGTGCCCGCCACGCGTCCTCGCGTGGCGGTAGGAGCGTCACCTGGGTCGGGTGACGCAACAACAAATCTTTGTGCGCCCTACGCGCGCGACCTTGACTTGAGGAGCAAACATGAGAACCGACGTGCGACTGGCTTTGACCCTTGTGGGTGTCCTGATGTTCGCTCAAGCTGCCGTCGCCGCATCCGGCGGCGCGCTGATTCTCCATCTGCCGGAGTCGGAACGTCAAAAGTACGCCGACCGTCTGCCGCCGGAACCGACCGCCGACGAGATGCAGAAGATCGCCGCGTACCAATTCGATGCCGATACGCTCAAAGTGCTGGCGATTTTGGTGGAGTGGGAGAACAAGCCCGCGACGTATTTTTTGCCGGGCACATTCGACAGTCTCATGTTCTCGCGCGGCGTGTTTCCCGGCGGTTCGGTCGCCGATTACTATGCCGAAGTGTCGTACGACCAGATGATCATCGCGGGCGATGTCTCGGGGTGGTGGAACGACGGCACTTATCCGAACAATCCCGGCGTCATGTTTGGACGGTTTGAGGACTTGTTGGAATCGCTGGACCCGTTTATCGATTATTCGCAATACGACGGCGACAATGACGGCAATGTCGATGCGGTCGTGTTTGTTCGCGCGGGCACCGGCCAGGAGGACACGCACGATCCCACCGAAGTCTGGTCGTTCGCCGCGGTGTACGCTCCCGGCGACGGCCCCGGCCCGTTCGACGGCAAGCGCGTCTCGCGCTGGAATACTTCGCCGGAGATGATGCCGCTGCGCGATCCGCTCAATCCGACCCAATTCACCGGCGAGCGGACGCTCAACGGCATCCGTGTGTTTTGCCACGAATTGGGCCACAACATCGGGCTGCCCGATCTCTACGACCCGAACAACCGTCTCGATGTCGTCAACTGCTGGACTCCGAATGATGCCAACGATCACCCGGTCGTCGACTGGGACATCATGGCGTACTATGGTTACGGTATTCTGGCGATCGGCGCGGCCAAAGTGCCGACGCACTTCTCCGGCTGGAGCAAGAAGCAGCTCGGCTGGCTCGATCCGATCATCATCGAGCATTCACCCGCGAGCATCGTGCTCAACAACATCCAGACCGAAAGCGACAGCGCGCTGTATCTGGTTCCTATCGACATGGCCGATGACGAGTATTTCCTGCTGGAGTATCGCAATCCGGAATCGGGCGCGCCGTATGATCGTTTCGATTCCGACTTTTCCTGCATGCTGTGGCCCGACCTGGCATTCGGCAATGATCCGCTCGATCGCGGCCTGCTCATCATGCACATCCATCAGGGGCCGTTCGGCGACTGGTTCTCGAATACCGGAAACCCGTTCTATGTCGTGCAGGTCGAAGATGCCGGTTACAATCCATCGATGGACCACACCAGCAATCCCGAAGGGCATGTCACCGACAGCGCGCAGTGGTGGTATCCGTATGAGACACGCCGCGGCGCCCTGTTTTCCGATGATGTCCCGGGGCAGGGGTTGTTCGGTCCCGGCACATTCCCCGGCAGCGACGGCCACTCTGGGGCGTCGGGCATTTCAGTGCAGGTGGATTCCATCGTCGGCACGCGACTGTACGCCACGGTGACCAACCCGCTGTATGCCGATGACGACGGCGATGGCGTCATCAACAGCGCCGACAACTGTCCGGATGTGTTCAATCCGGGCCAGGAGGACTCGGACTTCGACGGGTTGGGCGACGCCTGCGACTGCGACTGCCCGTGCCATACGGACCCTGCCTGCGACGGCACCACCAACGTGTTTGATGTTGTGGCAGCGGTCGATGTCGCGTTCCGCAGCGGCACGCCCGTGTTCGATGCGAACTGTCCCAACGAGCAGACCGACGCCGACTGCAACGGTGTGACCAACGTCTTCGACGTCGTCAAATTCGTCGATGTCGCCTTCCGCGCGGCCGATCCGGGGACGACGTTTTGTGAGGCGTGTCTATAGCAGCATCGTGGGCCTTCTGTAGGGGCGAGGTTACCTCGCCCCTACGCAGTCTGGGATAAACTCTCACACGTTGTTTCACAAACCCGATACTATCGTACATACGCGCCTCATCTGGCTCTGGGCGGCGGCATCGCTGGCCATTGCCGCCGTCGGCATGTGGTGGAGCCGGTACTACTTTGTCGACGACGCCTATATCTCGCTGCGATACTGCTACAACTTCCTCAATGGCGATGGGCTGGTCTGGAATCCGGGCGAACGCGTCGAGGGGTATTCCAACTTCCTGCAAGTGATCCTGATGTCTGCGCTGGGCGGGTTCGGTGTCGATCTGAGTTTGGCCGCGCGGCTGGTCCCGATAGCCACCTATGCGGGGCTGGTCGTATTCCTGCTGGTACGCGCACAACGCGATCCACACCATGTTGCCGACACGCTTCCGTTGATCTTCGTTACCGCCTCGTTGCCGGTCGTCATTTGGACGCTCGGCGGTCTGGAAGCGACGATCATGGCGGCGCTGGTCGCGGTCGCTGTGTGGAAATTCACCGATGCGCTCGACGGTCAACGGGGCATCGCGATGCTCGCGCCGCTGTTTGTGCTGATCGCGATGACACGTCACGACGGCATCGGATTCTTCATCGTCAGTCTGGCCGCCGCGGGGATTGCCTGGAAGCGTCAGGGGCGCCCAAACGGGAAGGACATTCTCGCCTGCATCGCGATCTTTGCCGTCTTGTACGGGACATACACTGTCTGGAGGGTTTTGTACTACGGCGACCTGTTGCCGAACCCATACTATGCCAAATCGTCTTACGTGTGGATGAAGATGCGACGCGGGCTGGAGTATGTGCGGATTTGGGGTTTCGGCCCGCCGTATCTGCTGCCGTTGTTTGCCGCCGGGGGAGTATACCTGACAGTGGCACGGCGCTGGCGCGTGTCGCTTGCGTATCTGGCGGTTTTGTCGGCGGCGTACGTGTTGTATGTCGCGCGCGTCGGCGGCGACTTCATGCCGGGATTCCGGTTGGTCGTGCCGGTCATCCCGCCGCTGGCGATCTTCCTGTCGCTGGTGCTGCGGGAACTCCGGCCGTCACCCGTGACACTGTGGCGATGGCTCATCGCGTGTGGGGCCGTGGTGCTGTGCGCGCTGCAGTTGGTCATCCCGATCTACTACATGCGACCTGCCCCGCCGGACGGCTTGCAGCCGCCAATCGCACAAGTCATCGGGGAGTACATTTCCAGTCATTGGCCGAAGGGATGCCTCATCGCGCTGAACACCGCCGGCGCGACCCCGTACTTTGCGCCGGACAATCGCTATATCGACATGCTCGGGATCAACGATCGCCACATTGCGCGGCAGCCGTCGCATTATTCTCGTCCTGGGGAAGTGCTTCCCGGTCACGAAAAAGGTGACGGTGCATACGTCTTGTCGCGCCAACCGGACTACATCATATGCGGATTTGCACAGGGATCGCCGGTGACTTCGCCGGTGTTTCGGACCGATGCCGAATTGAAGGTCAACCACGCGTTTCGCGCGACCTATCAGATGCGTCAGGTTGAAATCGACGTGTCACGATATCCCGGGATGGACAGATCCCGCGCGGCGCACGACGGGACCCTGACCTTCACATTCTATGAACGTCATGACACATCTTCGGTCAAGGACAGCGCCCGATGAGCCCAGACTCGTTCTCTCGGGCGTGTTGAAAAAGCCCAATCTAATGTCACCCCGAGCGGAGCGAGGGGTCTCGATGCGCGAGTGTCCGCCGACAACGCGTTGGAGATTCCTCGCTTCGCTCGGAATGACCCGAATGATTATTTCCATGAAACTCGATTATGTGGGTTCCAATGGGTTTTTCAACACGCCCCCGTTCTCTCATCAGGGTCTTGCCTTCAACGCGCGATTCGCCGATAATCCGAACATGATGGGCACGCACATCGCACGCTGTCTGCTGATCGGCGCTCTGTTGGTCATCGGGGCGTCCTGTCAATCCTCCGACCGGGCGCGAGAGTCCGCGCCGTCGACACAGGCGCAAACCCCGCTCGATGAGTCCAGCCAGGGTCGCTCCGAATCGGACACCGCCCGAAAAACGGTGTTCACCGAGGGCTACGGTGATCTCGTCTGGGGCAGTTCGAGTGAAGCGGTCCGTCAGCGCTTTAAGGATGAGTATCTCAGTGTCGGCCGCAACCGGCTCGGCGAGCCACTTGTGCAGTACTTCGACACGCTGATGGGATTGTCCTGCGAGGTGTCATTCTCATTCAACAAGAACAGACTGTACGCCGTGCATCTGGACTTCAACATCGAGGGCATGGACAGCACTACCATCATGAAGGCGTTCGATCACTGCAACGCCATGGCGAGCGGCGAGTATGGCGACCCCGCCTGGATCCGCGAGACGAGCGATACACTGGGCCCCGGCGTCCAATGGTTCAGTCCGGAGACAGAAGTCCTGCTTGGATATCTCCGGCATCCGAATTACAAGCCGCACATGAGCATTCGCTATCGCTGCCCGGATCTGTCGTATCCTGAAAACATGCCGCCGATGCTCTGATCAGTCCGGACACGGACGTCGCAGGGTCTTCTCCATGATAATTTTGTGCTCGCCGCGCTCGTCAATCTCCGTCGCGATCACATCGAATCCGCACCGGATGTTCAACACGAGCATGCCGCGCCACTGATTCTGGGTGCGCGTCCGAATCCGCTCATACCCCTGCCGGGCGCACCATCCGTGCTGGCGCCGCAGGAGGTCTGAGGCGATGCCGCGCCGTCGATACCCGGAGAGGACACCGCCCATCCAACTGTAGTAGGTCTTCGCGTCCAGTGCGTACCCGATCTTGTATCCCACGGCATCGTCACGGTCACAGGCGATCAGGCCGTGGATTCCAGACCGCCCGCGCAGCGACTCGACGAACTCGTGTTCGCGTCCGTCGGCGAAGATCGCCCGGTGCAGGAACCGCAACTGCTCGACCGTGCCGTCATCGGGGACACCCGTGAAGTCGGCGACCCTGATCTTGAGCGTTGACAGTTCGTCGGAATCGGGCATATTGGGATGTCGGTCGTTCTTCGGACACCGGGTGTCAGAGAGTTAAATCGCCCCGTCCGTTCATCCAGAAGGCGAATGTAACACGGTCCGGCCCCACCGGGAGAATCGAATGTATCGTGCTCTCAGAGCGTTCGGCGGCGTCAGCATCGTGGCCGCACTTTGCCTGGCGGTTCACGCGCCCGATGAACACGTCAAAGCCGCCCCGCACGATCCACGTCTTCCGACCTGGCGGATCATCGACGGGCAGCGCGAGGAATTGACGCTGCAGCGGGACCATCTCGCGGTCGTGTTTCGCGAGGGCGTTCAGACCGCCCGGCAGGAGCAAGCCAAAGCCGCCGGCGGATTGGACATCAAGGAATCGGTTTCCACGGGGGTACGAAGCTGGCAATTGCTTGATGTGCCTCAGGGCGGCGGCGACGCGACCGAGTTGAATCACAGTCTGACCGTGCTCGCATCGGAACCGGATATCGCCTTCGTGTCCCCCGTCTTCCAGTGGGGCGCCACACCGAAGCATTGGCTGATCATCACGCCGGACATTCTGGTGCGGATCGCGAAGGACCACCGTCAGGACGCCATGGGCCTTGTTCAGGCGCTGGCGCCTGATTGGCAAATCGTGGAATCGGATTTGGCCGAATTGGATGGCGCGTACCGTCTCGGCGGCCTGTCCAAAAGCGGCTTCGACGTGCTTCAGCAAGCCAACGACTTGGCGCTCGATCCCCGAATCGAATGGGCCGAACCAAACTACCAGTTCTCCGCCGATTTGTCGGATGCCGAGGACGATCTGATTCCCAATGACCCGGAGTGGGGCAACCTGTGGGGTATGTTCAACTACGGGCAGTTCGGCGGCACGCCCGATGTCGACCTGGATTGCGAGCAGGCATGGGGCATTACGACCGGTTCGCCGGGCGTCATCGTCGCGGTGTTCGATGCCGGTGTGCAGCTTGACCATCCCGATTTGAACACGATTCCCGGATACAATTTTGCCTCCGACAACGATGATTTCCTCGACGGCAGTCCGGTCAACTCGTGCGATCACCACGGCACTTCGGTGGCGGGATGCATTGCGGCCGTCATCAACAATTCGCTGGGCGTGGTCGGCGTTTCGCCGGCCTCTCCGGTGGTGCCGATTCGGATATTCATCACCGATGTTCCCTGTTCCAATTTCGGCACCGCCGAGGCGGTGTGGATTCTCAACGGATTGACATTCGCCGAGGCGATGGGCGTCCGGGTCACAAATCACAGCTACACCGGCCCAAACTCCCTGGCGCTGGAGGCCAAGTATCGACAGACCCACGAGGATGGCATGGTCCATATCGCGGCAGCAGGCAATTCCGCGCTGGCCTATGTGGGGTACCCCGCCAGCGACCCGTATGTTCTGGCAGTCTCCGCGATCACGCCATCGGGTAACCTCGCCAGCTTCAGCAACTACGGCAACTCGATCGATATCTGCGCGCCGGGGACCAGCATTCGCACGACTGACCGCACCGGCTCGGTGGGGTATTCCGGAACGGATTACACATGGTTTGGCGGCACCTCTGCGGCATCACCGTATGCGGCCGGCGTGGCGGCCCTGATTTTCTCTGAAAATCCGGCGCTGACTGCCGATGAGGCCCAGGACATCCTGATGTGTTCGGCGCTCGACTTGGGGCCCGCCGGTTGGGATGAATCGTTCGGCCACGGTCTGGTCAACGGATTCGAAGGGGTCATCGCCGCGCGTGGCGACGATCTCGACGCCGATGGCGCCACCAATCCGTGTGACAACTGTCCGTCCGTTTCCAACCCAGCGCAGACCGACTCCGACGGCGACACCCGTGGCGACGCCTGCGACAACTGCCCCGACGACGCGAATGTCTCGCAGACTGACGGGGATGCCGACGGAATCGGCGACGTCTGCGACAACTGCCCCACGGTTTACAACCCCGGCCAGGAAGACCTCAACGGCAACAGCGTCGGCGACGCCTGCGACTGTGCCTGTGACTGCCATGGCGACCCTGCGCTGTGTGAGGGCACCATCAACGTATTCGACGTCGTCGCCGCCGTCGATGTCGCCTTCCGCAGCCAGCCCGCATCGCCTGACCCCAATCCCCTGTGTCCCCGGGAAATGACCGATGTGACCTGCGACGGCGTGACCAACGTGTTCGACGTCATCGGCATCATCGATGTGTCCTTCCGATCGGCGACGCCGGAAGCGGCCTACTGCGACCCCTGCCCGTAACGCCCGCGACCGATTGTCCTGCTGATGTTTGTCATTGTGCAACCGTCCCGGTCGCGATAGAATCAGTCCGTGACGGCCGGAGGTTGCCTGGGTGATTGAACTGTATTCCTGCCCGCATTGCGGCAAGACCTGTAACATTGATCTGCACGCCGAACTGGAAGCGGGGGAGACCGATCTGTTGCGCTCCATCGACGGGCGTCAAAACTTAAAACTCGACCTTCCCAAACGGCTGTTGGTGGAGTGCACGCACTGCCACCGCCAAATCGTCATTCGGCCCTGAGCGTCCCCATGTCCCTTGAAACCGTCAGTACCGTTTCCAGCGGCCACACCAAACCGGCGTCGGTGCCCACGCAGGACGATCTGTACTGGCTTGAGGCGATGCGTCAGATGCGTACCGGTGTCATGCGCTCCGCCGAAGTCGCTGCATTGGGAGTGCTCGCGTGGTCTGTTCTCGGATGGCTGGCCGTCGTCTTGGGATTGATCTTCGGCCCCCTGGCCTTGTCCGGCGCGACCGCTGCCCGCGTCATCATGTGGTTGTCGCCGATGATCTGGTGGGCATTATCCGGCCTCTGGGCGTTGCGTGTGCTGCTGGTGCGACGGTACCGATACTTCGCCAACTCGCCGGACTCGTCGCGCCGCGCCATCGAACGGATCACGCGCCGCAAGATCGAGGACCTGTACTGGGCGATCGGGTTGTGGGCGGCGGGCGTGATCTCGCTGTTGTGCGCCATCTGCCTGGCGCTGCTGCGTCCGCTGTGAGTGTGTGACGGTTGTTCCGGGACCTTGATCCGATGTCACTTCGATGCTGACCCGTCTGCGCATCCGCAACTTCGCCATCGTCGATGAACTGGAGTTCGACGCCGCGCCGGGGCTTACGGTATTCACCGGCGAAACGGGCGCTGGCAAGACAGTCATTGTCGAGGCGATCCGTTTTCTGCTGGGCGGACGTGTCGTGTCGGAGATGGTGCGCACCGGTGCGCGGGAGGCGGTGGTCGAAGCGGAATTCGATGCCATCGATTCCGCCGTCGCCGCGACGCTGTCGCTGCCGACCGGATCGTTGTGGCTGCGCCGCGAACTGGCGCAGTCGGGAACGACACGCGCGTTTGTCGGCGAGCGGCAGCTCAGGCAGACGGAGTTGCGCGCGCTGGGCGAATCGTTGGCCGATTTGTGCGGCCAGCATCAGCAGCAGCTCTTGCTCGATTCCGACCGTCATGCCGAGCTGCTTGATCGCTTCGGGGGCTGCGTCGAACTGTCCTCGTCGGTCGCCGACGTCCATGCCGAATTATCCGACGCACGACGGCGTCTGACGGAGGCGGCCGCTGCATGGGAATCTGAATGCAGCCGCGAGGAGCTCCGCCGTTTCCAGATCGATGAAATCAGGGGCGCCGCCATCGTCGCCGACGAAGAGGAGCGGCTTGTCTCGGAGCGTTCGATCTTACGCCATGGCCATCGCCTGATCGAGGGCGCCGAACGTGCGCTCTCGGCGCTGAGTGAGACCGATGGCTCGGTGTCGGACATCATCGCGCGGCTGGTGCGCGATGCCGGACGGCTGGCCGAGCTCGATGAGCGCTGGAATACGATCGCGGAGCAATTGAATGCTGCGCAGGAGGCCGTCGCCGATGCCACGCGTTCGCTTGCGGACTATCGGCACGCACTGGAGTTCGACCCCGGACAGTTGGACCGGATCGAATCGCGCCTGGCGCTGTTGCATCGTCTGAAGTCCAAATACGGCGCTACCGGCGCGGCCATTCTCGCGCGCCTGGACGAATTGCAAACCGAGGAACAATCAGCGGGTGATCTGGAAGTGCGTGTCAGGAAACTGAGCGACGCAGTCGGACAATTGCAGGGGCAGCTCACCGCTTTGGCATCCGAGTTGAGCGCACAGCGGCGTCACGCGGCGCCGACACTGGAGAAGAAGGTCGATGCCCTGCTGTCGGAATTGGGCATGTCGGGGGCGCGCATCCAGGTCGAGATGGCCCCAACAGCCATTGACGGGACTGATGCGATCGGACCGAATGGCGCCGAGCGCATCCGGTTTCTCTTCGAGGCGAACCCCGCCGAGGGATTCAAGCCCTTGGACAAGATCGCCTCCGGCGGCGAGTTGTCGCGTCTGTTGCTCGCTTTCAAGACGATCACCGGGGGCCCGCACGACAATCGCCTGTACGTCTTTGACGAAATCGACTCTGGAATCGGCGGCGAAACGGCGCACAAAGTGGCATCGCGCATTGCGGATCTCTCGAAGCATGCCCAGGTCTTTTTGGTCAGCCATCTGCAGCAGATGGCCGCGCCCGCCGATTCGCACGTGCAAATTTCAAAGCAAACCGTGCGGGGTCGCTCCAAAGTCCGCCTGCGTCTTCTGCGTGGAGAAGAGCGAATCGGCGAGTTGGCGCGCATGGTGGCCGGTGATCGGATCACCGAGCGCACGCTCGAGTACGCGGCCGAGCTGACGGACGGCCGCAAGCGCCGCCGTTGAACCACCGGGCGATTCGCGGGCATTCCGAGCAATCGGAAGTTGAATTGACTGTGAGCACCGGGCGTCCTCGCCGGTGTCCGCAGTCCGCCCGCTCTCCACAGTGAATTGCGTCCGGCACATCCATTCTGAGAGCGGTTCGCGCAAAACCAGCAGGGCCGCCCCGCGCAGCAGGACGGCCCAAAGACCCTCGGTCGCCGGCAATTTGGCGACCTCACGTGCACCGATCCCGAGAACGTCTCATCGCAACAGGATCATCTTGCGTACTTCGCTGAACTGCCGGCTCTGCACACGGTAGAAGTACATCCCCGATCCGAGCCGTGCGCCGTTGTCGGCGATGCCGTCCCAGCCGACTGAGTGCACTCCGGCGGCCTGCAGCCCGTCCATGAGCCGCGCGACATGTCGCCCGAGCACGTCGTACACGTCGAGCGTCACATCCTGCGGCGTACCCAGTTCGAACGTGATCACGGTCGCGGCGTTAAACGGGTTGGGATAGTTGACGAGATTGGCGACAGCGGGCAGCTCCGCCGCGGCCGGGCTGATGGTCTTGACCGATGTATAGAAGCGAACACAATCCAGGCCCGACTGCATGTATCCGCCGTACATCATATCCAGTTGGACCATCCGGCGCTCGGTGTCGACAATCGGCTCCATCGCGGCGACAAACTCGCCGCGCGGGAAATACAGGACCACGTCGTCGAGTCCATCGGGCATTGACCGTCGGCAGGCGCATGGACCTCCTTCGAGAACCTCGGCGGCCATAATGTCCCTGAATTCATACCGCAAGGGTGAAACGCCTTCCAGATTCGCGGTCGTGGGATCATAGGCGGCGGCCTGCAACGTCGGCGTTCCCGCAACGGCCACCGCAATCAAATCCGGCGCAACCGCGCGCCCGGGCCTCACCGTGTAGACTTCATGCACGGGCGACATGAAAACGGAGTTCGGGCACCAGCCCGGCATGACATCAATCCGCATCGTGATGGCGCCGGAGTTGCCGCGCGGGCCGTCGTCGATGCCGAACTGCGCTTGAACCGGTGACAGATACAGACAGATGACCAAGGCGGTGCAAAGCATGGTGCGCTTGAACATAGACCCTCCTGCCATAAAGTGGGGTGCTGACCGCCGATCGTCCGGTCTTGTGAGGGCGGACGAACGGCGGATCGATGTCTTGGTCTCGCGCGTCGGACCTTGTGCCGATACGCGTTGATTATACTGACTCAAAAGAAGCTCACCGTCAAGCCAACTCGATCAATAGTCAACGTCCGCAACGCGGAAGTGCGCCTGACTCGACATTCAGACGAGAGTGAGAGCAGCACGGTTTCGGCGTTTTGCGCTGTTGCCGTCCGGTGCTTCGAGTAACGCTTTAAGTTATCGTGGCCGACCTTTTGTCGGTCAGTGGATAAGAGCATTACCACCGGTGGTCTTCAATTTGTCTTTGAATCTGTCGGCGTCCCCGCTCCGGGGGTGATCGGCCCTTGCCGGGTAGGGTGGAGGCAGTCGATGATCGAACAGACCACGGCAGGCAACGGCGTGATGTTGCGGGGGCAGCTTCAGTTGGAGCGGGCCGAACTTGTCAAAACCGCCGAAGAGTCGAAGCGAACACGATGCGGCGAGCTGATGGCCCTCATCAACCAACGCATCAAGCCGCCCATTCTGTTAAGACACGAGGACGTTCATATCCGAAGTCTGCGGCTGATCTCCGATGAGGTCAACGATCACGGCGGACGTTTCCCGGTCGAAGAATACGGGCCCCTCTGCGCGCTGTTGATCGATACGCCGGTGCTCATCGGACACGACCGCACGCGACTTCCGGTCGCCCGCAATTTCGATGCGCGCCCGGCCGTACAGGGTCGATCGTGGATCGAAGTTTCATTCTATTGGCTTCGCAGTCCGCACGGTGACCGCCTGGCGGCCGACATCGACAGCGGCATCGTCAAGGAGGGGTCGATCGGCTTTGAATTTCGTTTGCCGCGCTGCTCGGTTTGCGGGCAGGACATCCGCACGTGCGATCACATTCCCGGACACGAGTACGCCGACGCGACCGGGCAATCGCAATCCGCTCATTACGAATACCGCCAGATCACCCGCGTGCTGGAAACCTCACTGGTCTATCGGGGCGCCACGCCGGGAACTCACTTTGCCGCACCGGTCTTCTGCAAATCCGATTCGCCGCGTGCGCCGCAGTGTGGAACGCATGCCGTCGTTCTGGATCGGTCGTGCACCGACGACGGCAAGTTTGACTATCTGCTGGCATTGCGCGATAACGCCGATCCCGCCGTGTGCGATGAACTGACAATCCATTCATGCGAATTGTTTGCCGTCGGTGAGCGTCTGACTGAGCAGAAGGGATCATGGCGGCGGGCTGACCATTTCGAATCGGCCGACGCCGACGAAGGCGAACAAACCATCGGCATCGCCGCCGGATTGATGTGGGCGATGTACACGACCGTGGGCCGTCGCGAGGTGACGGGGCGATGGCCCATGCATCGTGCTGCATGTCGATCCGGTAGCGAACGTAACGAGCCGGGCCGGCTCATCACACGCCTCTACCAGACATGATCACGCGAACAGTGGTCCGGCCGGGGAGCCGTGTCGCCGGTAGCCACGGCGGCGGACCGATTCCGCAGCCGGTGATGCGCGTCATCATGACGATCGTGGTGATGCTCGCCGGAGCGCTGACGGCCTATTACACCACCGTCTACGGCATTCGCCTGACCGTCAGCGAAAAGGCCGACCGCGTTTCGGTCGCCGATCTGGATCGGCGCCTGGTCGCCATCGAGACGGTTCTGCGCACCGACGTGGCGAGCCGCGACGATTTGTTCCGGCTGGAGACGTCGATGGATCGGCGGCTGACCCGCATTGAGGTCCTGCTGGAAGGGAAATCGAGCAACCCCTGATGAACTCAAAAAAGTTGGAGGAAGCGTGAGTGCCTCGGTCAATCGTCGTGCGGCTCCGCAATCACCCGGGCGACCTGATGCCGGGCACAACTGGAACACGATCAAATCGCTGTTGTGCGAGCGCATCCGACGGCGATTTCGCGCGCTGCAGAAGCTCTCAGACGACGATGACGCCTTGACGGCGCTGGACGAACGCCTGACGCAAATCGGCGATGACGCGGATAAACTTTGGGGCCTGGACGAACAACTCGAACAGCAACTCGAACGCGCCTTCGCCCCGCGCGCACGACGCGTGGCATTGTCGGATTCCCATGCAAGCAAGGATTGAGGGTGGGTCGATACGATCTCACACCAGCCGTCTCCACGGGAAAGAGAGAGAGAGTGATGAATCGGGCACAATCCAGGAGGAGTGAATGACGGTACGCGATCACAATCTGGAATCGATCGGCGAAGTCTTCGCCACATTCAAAGTCGCGCAAGACACGGGCGCCGACACGCTGGCCGATGCCGACATCGGCAACGCGGTGACGCTCACCGACGATCACGAGGTCGGTCCGGGCGGCGACGGCGACATACTGTTGGGCAAACTGATCGATCTGACGCTGGAAGACGGCGACGACGGCGATCGTCTGGCCACGGTGCAGATCGCCGGGGTTTGCACGTTGCCGATCACGACGACCTACCCCGAAGTCGGCAACCGTGTCGTGTGCGGCGCATCGGGCACCGTCAAGCAGGCACCCGCACTCGGAGTCAATGATCCGGCGGGCGGCAACTTCGCGCGCGGCACAGTTCTCGCCGTCAACGGTACGTCCGAGTGCACGATCCTGTTGAATTGAGCGCTCCTGCCGAAGTCGAAAACCTCGCGTAGGTCAGGAGCACCGCGTCCGCACGTGGTGATTCACTCAGAAACCATGTCGTCGGCGCGGTGCTCCTGATGCACGCCGCTGAGCGAAACAACGAACAGAGGAGAGAGGAATGGATTTGGACAAAATGCTGATGGACGCGCCGCGCAGCATGCTGCAGAAAGCGTCCGAGGAACCGCGCATCGACGGTATGGTCGATCTGCGGCGGGCGCGTCAGCTTGATGTTTCGCGCGACACCTACCTGGAGGCGGAAGCGCGGGGATTGACGGTTTCGGAGCTTCTGGAAACCGACGATTACGATCCCTCGCCGGTCCATTCGCCGCTGGATGCGTTCGAGCGCCAGTTGGCCGCGCGCGGTGTGCGCGTCGGCGGATCGCGGCCGATCACCGTCGAACTGTTCTTGCGGGCGGCGCCGGCGCTGCTGCCGGAATTCATGATGCGGGAAATCCGGCGCGGCATGGAGATGCGACCGGAATTGGCCGGGTTGGTCGGTGCGAGCTCGACCATCAGTTCGAACCGCTACACGCCGTTCGACATCAACTCCGACACCGACGACGCGCAATGGTCGCTGCGGCCGGTCGGGGACGGCGCCAATGTTCCCGCGGTGGTCGTGACCGAACGACTTCACTCAATCGACGTGCAGGATTACGGGCTGGCGCTGAAGGCCTCATACAAAGCGCTGCGCCATCGCACGACCGCGCAGTTCAAAGTGCTGTTGTGGTACATCGGCTACCGCATGCAGGTCGACAAGCTGGGATTGTTGGTCGACGTGCTCATCAACGGCGACGGCAACGACAACGCCGCGACGGTGATCAATACGGCCGCCTCGGGAACACTCGCGTACGCCGACCTGGTCTCGTTCTGGTCGGAGCTGCACCCGTTTGAAATGAACACGCTCATCGTCTCCAAGGCGAAGGTCAACAGCATCCTCACCATGGCCGAGTTCAAGGATCCGCTGGCCGGATTCAAGTTTCAAGGCGCCGGTGAGCTGGTCAGCCCGCTGGGCGCCACGCTGGTTCGCTCCGATGAAGTCGCGACCGACCTGGTCATCGGCATGGACAAACGATTCGCCGCCGAGGAAGTCATCACGCAGCCGCTGACCGTCGAATACGACAAGATCATCGACCAACGCTTCGAAGAGGCGGTCATCTCCGAGTCGGTCGCCTATGCGAAGATGGTCCCAGGAGCAGTCAAAGTCCTCGACTCGGTCTGGACGTAAGATCACACGACCATGATCCACAAATCACTGGGCGCATCGACCGCCACGGTTCCGACCGGTCTGGCGACGCAGCATCGGCTGTTTCGCCTGGCATCCGGCCCGTATGCCGGACGGATGCCGGCGCTGTATGCCCGCACACCGTCGATCCTGTCGGTCTCGTACGCGGACGCGCCCTATGTCAACTGGAGCGATCCGCTGGATGTCGTGACCGAGTCAGCAGATGCATCGTTCAGCGGCGTGATGGATGACGATGGCAATCTCTACCTGGCGTACACGCAGGAGATCACCGGCGCGCTGCGCTGCCTCAAGCTGGTTCACAGCAACGGCAGTTGGATTCCCCAGACGGCGTCGACCGTCTACGACTCGGCGTCGTCGTCGAACGGCGATCCGTCGATTCTCAAGGACGCATACGATCGTCTCTGGGTGGTCTGGACGCGCAATGACGCGGGCACCGTCACCGTGCGAACAAAATTGTCGGTCGACGACGGCGCAACATTCGGGTCCGGATCGACCGACGCCGGGACGGACGTGTCAGGAAGCGTGAGCTCGGGGTATGGTTTGCTCATCGCCCGTGCGGCTTTCATTCACTGTCTGTATTCGGTGGACGGGACATCGCTGCGACATCGGCCACGTCACCTGGATGCGGCGCTCTGGAGCTCGGAAGAAACTCTCTACACCGGTGCCGGCGGGGGATCGGATTTCCATGCGGCGGTCGCAGCCGATGCGCGGCTCGGCGTCTGCTTCGCCGCCGATGGCGAGCTGTTTCTCAAGGAATATGATGGCGCGGCCTGGGGCGCACTGCAGACAGTGAGCACGCTGCCTGTAACCGCACCGTCGCTGAGATACATCCGGACCGTGCCGCACATGCTCTACCTGCGATCGATCGGCACCGGGCAGAATCAATTGGTCGGGACACATCGCGACGGCGCCGTCTTCACGACGCCGGTCAACGCGCTGTCACAATTGTCCGTGTTCGCCACAGTGCTGTGCCACGACGCCGATGCACCGACGCCCGACGTCGATGTGACGGCCGCCGCCGCCGATGCCGGCGGCGCCGATATCCTGCATCCGAGCTCATCGGCGCTGATGGCGGACATCGGCGACAGTGTCTATCTCGGCGGCGAGGATCGTTTCACCATCGTTCACGCAATCCTGGCGACCACCGGCTCCGGCGGCACGGTCGAGTGGTCGTATTGGAATGGGCAGGAGTGGATCACTTTCGCGCCCGATTCGGGCCTCTACCATTTCGACCAGGCCGACCGTACAGTCCGTCTGTTCGCCGACGGGACCGCCGCGCCAGCCGATTGGCAGCGGACGTCGGTCAACGGCATCAACCGCTACTGGGTCCGCGCCGTCGTCTCGGGATCATTCGCCACGCCGCCGGTCGGATCGCAGCTCACAGCACTCGTCGACACGTCGGGCGTGCGCACGTTATCATGAAACCAGGCCGTCAACCTTTCAATCTTCTACGAGACTGACCATGGCATTTACGTCGCCGGAGCTTGTCCGCCGGCACCTGACACAACTGCGCGTCGGCGAAGCGGCGATCAGCGACTTCGCCGTCACGCTCGACGGTATCGAGGCGATTGGGCTCGCCCACGGGGGACTGGTGTCCGGATCCGTGATCGTCAAGGCGCACAGACCGCCGTCGCTGATCCGTGAGACTGTAACCCTCGCCTCCGACTGGGTGAATCTGTCACATCAGCGTCTGATTCCCGATGCGGTCGTTGTGGCAGCGGATAGTTCACTCGGCACCGTTTACAGCGAAAACACCGATTTCATCGTCGATTACGACGACGGACGGATCAAACGTCTCGCCGCCGGGTCGATCGTTTCGGCGCAGACGGTGACAGTCTGGTACGAATATTATCATCAATACGTCGAGGGCGATGACTACGCCATCAGTCTCACAACAGGCGAGCTGTCGCGCCGCAGCACCGGCGCAATCGCCGACGGGCAGCGTGTGCTGGTTGATTATCTCGTGGCCTTGGGAACGGTCTCCGATGAAGTGATTGATACCGCCATCAGTGATGTCGGCGACGCTGTGCTGGCCATGATCGATCCGCAATACCGCGATGTGCCGACACCGGGCATCGTCATCGGTGAGACCCATTGGGCGGTGGCCGCAGTCTGCCGGATGCGCGCGGCCGCCACACTGGCCGATGCCGGATTGCTCTCCAGCCAGTCTCGCGCCGTTTCGCAGACATGGATGGAGATCGCCGCGCAATACGAAGAGAGCGGTCGGGTCCGGCTGTCGCGCTTTGCCGCGCCGGTTTCGGGGCTGCAAAGTGGGAGGCGGACGTGAATCGCTCCAACAGCGCCCCTCACCCCGGCCCTCTCTCCCTCGGCTTCGCTCGGGACCCCTGGCTACAGCGAGAGGGAGCATGGAGAAACTCGTTTGAGGGTTGGATGAGTTGGGCCCAAGTGGCAAGCTGAAAAATCAACGGCGTGTGATCGATGGTCTCGGTCACGCGTCATCATCCGCCAACCTCCTCCCAACACCGCCTGCGGGTCCGCCCCTTGTGAGTTGGACATGTTGGTCACTGGGGGCGGACCACCCGCCTCTGAGTGACGGAGGATGTGTCTGGTTGGAGGAGCACTGTCTATGAACACGACACTGGCACAATTGACGGGCCGGCGCGCGTGGTTTGTCCCGACGGTATCGGTGAGCGGCGATTTGGTCGCCGAGACGATCGCGGCCGTTGCGACGGAGACGCACGACGATGGCACGCGGGTTGTATTCTCTCAATTCGACATCGGCGGCCAGGCGCAGACAATTGCGTTTGCGACACTGACCGATCATCGCGGCAACCCGCTTCCGACGACCATCGAGCAGCCGGTCGTGATCCCGATAGCCCGCGGCGCTGCCGGCGTCGCCGTGGTCGGCATCCCGACCGATACCAGCGTGCGCCTGGCCATGACCGACGCCGCGGAGAACGCACTGGTGGACCTGTGGATCGTCGAAGCGCGACACTAAAACCGCCCTCAGCACTCAAGAGAGTACCTTCGGCCCTCCCTCAAGAGAGTACCTCCGGCGATCTGCTGCGTGTGCAGCAATTGCTCGATCGCTGCTGGGATGAACTCGACGGTACGGAACTGAATGTCAAGCTGACCGATCTCGTGCGTCTGATGGAATTGAAATCGCGACTGTCGCCGGCGGCCGATGCCGAACGAACATTCTGGGGCATGATCGACCGGATGCGCCTTGAAGAACTCGCCGAGTACGGCGACAACGCAGCCCTTAAGACCGACAAGGATCGCTTGTCCGACGGATTCGACTCACCCGCCGCAGGCGGGGACCATCCGCCTGATGAAGACCTTCGGCAAGAGAGGACCTTCGGCCATCGGCATCGGTTTGAATTTGCCGAAGGTCCTCTCTTGAGGGCTGAGGAGGAACATGAAACTGTTGCCGCTCCCGATAGTGATCCTTCGGAAATCTCTACGGATAAACTTGTCCGCCGTTAATTTGGCGGATAGGCGCCGCAGGTCCTCCCTGGAGGGCGGTCTGCGGGTCATAATTGCCATCGCCGAAGGTCCTCTCTTGAGACTTGCCCGCCGTTATTTTGGCGGGATGGTCACTTCGGCGATGATGGTGTTCGCAATACCAACTGCATTGCGTGCCGAGATATTCGGCAACAACGGCGCGCCCGGAGCCAGCGGCGCGTCGATTCAGAACGCGATTGTCGGCGACAACTACACGATCGGCGCGTCCGGCGGGACGGCTGACTCGATCACCGTCTATCTGTCCGACGGCGGCGGCACGGCGGGCAACAAGCTCAAATGCGCGATTTACCTGGCGGCCGACACGTCGTTGGTCGGCGTGACGGTCGAACAAGACCCCGGCGTCAACGGCGCGGGCTGGTCGTCGCTGGCAATCGACGGCGAGGTGTGTTTGGAAGCGGGCACGCAATATCTCCTGGTCGCCTGGGCCAACTTCAGCACACAGATCAAAGCGGAGTTCGATGTCGGATTTACGTACTGGCGGCGCACGTCATACACGTACACGGGCACATATCCCGATCCGGGCGGTCTCGTCACGGCCACCGGACTGGCGGACGCAAATATCTACTGCACGTACACCGAAGAGGCGTGCGGGGCGGAATGTCAGGTGATCATCGAGCCCGACTCATGCCGCATCATCATCGTCAATCCGGAGGAAATTCCGTGACAAACAGAGTCAAACGCGTCGCGTTGCTGGCGTGCCTTGCAAGTGCGATTGTCTTCTCCGCCCGCCTGTCGGTCGATGGGCCATTGACCGTCGTAACGACGGCGCGGGCCGACACGCCCGCCTGCACGCTGGCGTGCGCCTGGCTGGATTCGCTGATCCGCGCGGCGGTCGAATCGACGCTCATCGCGTACGGGATCGCCCTGTCGTCCGACACGTTGTACGCGGACGTCGTGCGCTATGAGCATGAGACGGATGTCGATTCGGCGGTACAGGCGCAACTCGATGCGGCCTTGTCATCCTACGGCGTCTCCACGCTGACGACGGCCGACAACATCGGCATCAACTGGGACGACGTCGCCAATCAGGGAGCATCGGTCAATCTATCGGGCACACAACTTGGTTTGGTCAACCTGCTGGGCACGAATGCGATCACCGCGGCCGCGATCGAGGGTTCGGCCGCGCGCGAACTGGCTGATACGCTGCTGAATCGGGACACCGCAGGTACGGTCTTCGACAACGGCTGGAGTTTCGGCCGCACGGTGCAGGCGGCGCGGGAGTATGCGCAGCAAGTGCGCGACACGGTCAACGATCACGCTCCCCACGACAACAATTTCGGGGCCGCAGCAGGCAGCGATTGTTCGGGCGGCGGCGCGTACCCCTGCACCGTTTACGTGGTCAAGACCGTACTCGATGACACTGTTGCATTGCAGGGCGTTTTCCTGCGCGTCTACAACTCCGATGAAACTGCCACCGCCGCAACGGGTGTGTCGGATGCCAACGGCCGCGTGATCTTTGCGCTCGATGCCGACACGTTCCATGTCTATGGCTATCAGGGCGGCCTGTTCTTCGCGCCGCAGCCGGAGATTGTCGTCGTCACACCCGCCGGTGTGACCGACACCGCCTGGGCCACCGCGTTCGACCCCGGTTCACCGGCGGAACCCGATCTGTGTCGCGTCTACGGCTGGGTGTCTGATCTGACTGCCGGGACTGTCGAGGGGGCGTCTGTGTTGGCTCGAATCGTAGCGTCACCCCTGCGTCACGGGAACCTCATTGTCTCGCCGTACCAGGTCGCGTCAACCTCCGATTCGACCGGATACTGGGCGCTGGATGTATTCCCGAGCGAAACGCTCGACCCAGCCGGCACGAAATACGAATTTGAAATCCGTCTCGGCTCCGGCGCCATCCTGCGCCGAACAGTCGCGGTGCCGGATTCGGCGACGTGGTTTTTTACGTGGTGAGAGTTGCCGCCCTTATTGGAGACCATTGTATGTCTTGTGGTTGTGCCGAGTGGCCATCGAGGATGCGACGAGCAATCATCCGTCTGTCCGCATTATTGCCGGAGGACTGTCTGGCCTCTTTCAGGACAATTACTTAGAGGGTCTAACAGAATGACTGGCCACCATCCATTCGGTCAGATGCAGGCTCGGCGGAAGCCTCGCCCTCCCGCGCGATCAGGGGGGAGGGCGAAGCTTCTGCTGAGCCTAACTTAGTCGCAATGCCTCATTCTGTTAGATGCTCTTAGGATTTTTCAAGAAAACCACAAGAATTCTCTTGAAACCTCGAATAATATACGTATAAAGTTCAACAGATTCTCCCGAGAGGGCCATGTGCCCCCTTGGCCCCGGATTCCTCGTGGATCCGGGTTTTTTTCTGCTATACTCGCGAGCATGAACCGGGTGGTTTTCCTCATTGACGGCTTCAACCTATACCATGCGATTAACGAGAATGCGGTTTGGCGCAGATTCAAGTGGCTTGATCTGAACTAGCTTGCGAGACGGTTCCTGTTGCCGCGAGATATCTCCGTTGGTGTCCATTACTTTACATCGCTCGTTACCTGGAATCAGAAAAAGCTGTCTCGACATCGGACATACATCAGGGCGCTCGAGACGCGCGGCGTACATGTCGTGTATGGGGAGTTCAAACGGCGGGATCGCAAGTGTCGCTTGTGCCATCAACGCTATCAGACGTTTGAGGAAAAGCAGACCGATGTTAACATCGCAATACACTTGTTCCGGCTTTCGGTTGAGGATGCGTATGACACCGCAGTACTGGTCTCGGGCGACAGCGATCTGATACCGTCGATTCGCGCTGTCCGTCAGGTATTTCCCTCCAAGCAGATTCGTGTCGTGATACCGGTGGGCCGAGCCGCTGAAGCAATGAAAAGGGAGGCGGACTTTTGCCAGCGAATGAAGGAGAAACATCTCCGCACGAGTCTGCTGCCTTGGGAGATTCGCCTGGACGGCGGCAGAACGATCTCCTGCCCACGCGAGTGGAGGGAATGACTTCTTCGTCTTTGAAACGCACGTCCGAGGATCAAGGTTACCTGTCGAGGCACCGCCGCCGTATATTCCCGCCCCTTGGGGAATCCCTATGCGCCTGCCCGTGGTCTGCATCATCGGTCGGCCGAATGTCGGCAAATCGACCCTCTTTAACCGCATCCTGAGACGGCGGGTGGCGGTGGTCTCGCCGGTTTCGGGAGTGACGCGCGACCGCCACTATGCAGTGGCCGAATGGGACGACCGGCAATTCGCGCTAATCGATACCGGCGGCCTGGTCTTGCAGTCCGACGCTTCTCCGGCTTCGCTTGGGACCGGGGAGATGCAGCGGCACATCACCGCGCAATCGAAACTGGCCATCGAGGAGTCCGATGCGGTTGTGTTTGTCGTCGACGGCATCGCCGGACCGCAGCCCGAGGATCGTCAGATTGCGCGGTTCCTCCTGAAGTCCGGAAAGCCCGCTGTTTTTGTCGTCAACAAGATCGACAAACGCGCTCAGGAAGGCGACATCTACGAATTCACCAAGCTCGGGCCGTTTGATCCGCTCGGAATCTCCGCGCTCGGCGGGCAGGGTATTCCCGATCTGCTTGAACGAATCGGTGCGGCGGTGGCGCCGTTGTCCGATGGCGAAGGGGAAGAAGAGGGTGAGCGTCCGATTCACGTCGCGCTGGTCGGACGACCGAATGTCGGCAAATCATCGTTGGCGAATGCGCTGCTGGGCAGCGGACGGATGATCGTCTCGCCCGAGCCGGGGACCACCCGAGATTCGATCGATACGACACTCACCTACGAGGGTCAGCCGTTCGTGTTGATCGACACCGCGGGACTCCGCAAACGCGCGCGCGTCAAAGATGAGCTCGAGTTCTTCACTGCGCTGCGCAGCATCCGTGCGGTGCATCGGTCCGATATCGTCTGCGTCCTGCTGGATGCGTCGGAGCCGCTCTCACTCCAGGATTTCAAAATCGCAGAAACCGCCATCGAAGCGGGCAAGGGGCTGTTTTTCGCGGTCAACAAGTGGGACCTCGTGGAGAAGGACACCGACACCGCCGGCGCCTATGCGAAGGATCTGCGCAGCCGCATCCGTACCATCAGTTGGGCGCCGATCGTGTTCATCTCGGCGCTGACCGGGCAGCGCGCCGCGCGGGTTCTGACCATGGCGCGCACGATTGCCGGAACACTGCAGAAACGGATCGCCACATCGGAGTTGAATGACAGCGTCCTGGCCGATGCCGCCTCCAAGCCGCCGCCGGCGATCAAGGGACGCTACATCAAAATCAACTACGTGACCCAGCTCCCGGACCCGCCGCCGACCTTCATCCTGTTCTGCAATCACCCCGATTTGATCGCGGCGCCGTATATTCGCTACCTGACACGCCGCTTGCGCGAACGCTATGGATTCGAGGGTGTGCCGATTCGCCTGGTCTTCCGTAAGAAGAATTGACCGTTTATGGTGAGCGGAGCCGAACCGTTTATGGTGAGCGGAGCCGAACCGTTGATGGTGAGCGGAGCCGAACCGTTGATGGTGAGCGGAGCCGAACCGTTGATGGTGAGCGGAGCCGAACCGTTGATGGTGAGCGGAGCCGAACCGTTGATGGTGAGCGGAGCCGAACCGTTGATGGTGA
>Ga0299906_10000108_pt1 | contig 78652 bp, 90 predicted proteins | sample RVTome_14_FD_200259 | JGI IMG/M metagenome (GOLD analysis project Ga0299906, IMG submission 200259) | Soil microbial communities from uranium-contaminated site in the Upper Colorado River Basin, Wyoming, United States - RVT145D125 (version 2) ...
ATCACCGTCAGAGTCTATTGTACCACCAACACCGCCTACATTGTCAGGGCAACCATCTTCATCTTGGAACTTGTTGTATGTTTCACGTAGTTGAGGACATGCATCTACATTATCTGGAATTCCATCTCCATCAGCATCACCTGCTGATTCAAGACCAACAAAGTCAGGACAACCGTCTTCATCTTGGTATTTGTTCCATGTTTCTGGCGATGTAGGACATTGATCGAACTCATCTGGTATTCCATCTTTATCTGAATCTTTGTAAGTTGGTTCAACATTTTCTGCTCCGGGTATGTCAGGGCAACCATCCCAATCTAGATAATTGTTATAATTTTCAGGTTGATCTAAACATTGGTCCCATCTATCATCAATTCCATCGCCATCAGCGTCTGGGAATTGATAACTTGAAGCTTCAATACCAAATCCAGCATCAGGACAACCATCTTCATCTTGGTATAGATTATAGGTTTCACGTTCATTAGGACATGCATCTAAAACATTTGGAATTCCATCTTGGTCATTATCTTTAAGATCAGTAAATTTGTCAGGACAACCATCTCTGTCTGCATAACCGTTAAAGGTTTCTGGTTGATTTGGACACAAATCTAATTTGTCAGGTATGCCATCACCGTCAGAGTCTATTGTACCACCAACACCGCCTACATTGTCAGGGCAACCATCTTCATCTTGGAACTTGTTGTATGTTTCACGTAGTTGAGGACATGCATCTACATTATCTGGAATTCCATCTTTGTCCATGTCACCAAGCGAATCTGAGTAAGTAGGATCAGGACAGCCATCATCATCTTGGTATTTGTTAAAGTTCTCACGTTCATTGGGACATTGATCTATACTATCTGGAATCCCATCAAAATCAGAATCTACAGCTTGTGTTCCTGTATGGCCAGGTATGTCAGGGCAACCATCCCAATCTAGATAATTGTTATAATTTTCAGGTTGATCTAAACATTGGTCCCATCTATCATCAATTCCATCGCCATCAGCGTCTGGGAATTGATAACCAGAAGCTTCACTTGTAACAGTGTCAGGGCAACCATCTTCATCTTGGAACTTGTTGTATGTTTCAGGTTCATTAGGACATGCATCTATTACATCAGGCAAACCGTCTCTATCAGAATCATGAGGGGGGATATAATCATCAGGACAACCATCTCTGTCTAAAATTCCATTGTAAGTTTCTGGTTGGTTTGGACATGCATCCAAGTTATCTGCTATACCATCCCCATCAGAATCAGGGGTTCCACTTGCACCACTACCTCCTACAGAATCAGGACATCCATCAGTATCTTCAAATCCATTATAAGTTTCTCTAAGGTTTGGACAAAAGTCTTCATGATCTGGAATACCATCATAATCAGAATCATGAGGAATGTTATGTTCTGATGGACATCCATCAATCTCTCCTTTATAATCTTCTTTTAGATTTGGACAAAAGTCTTCATTGTTTGGAACGCCATCACGATCATAATCATCTGTTTGACCATATACAGAAAAAAATGGTATGCTTGAAATTGTAAAAACTATTAGTAACCAAAATTCTAATCTAGACTTTAACCTCAACCTGAAATTCGTGAGTTAAAAGGAGGTTATTAAGTTTCACTGTAATTTTTTATCACGAAATAAGCAATTTTATGTTAAAAGCAAAAAAAATTGATGCAGAAAAGATCCATTCATTTTACTTTTTTCGTATACTTTTTGCTTGATTTTGCTAGCTCGCTTTTACTCCTTTTGTTCTCGATCTAATCCCTTTTCAACTCCTTTTTCAGCAATATCTCAATTTTTTAAAAATTCGATAGGGTTTTTTGAGTGTTCTTGTTCTCCAATGTTTGATTATGCCAGATAGCTAATTTTCTTAATTTTAAGCAATATAATTATTTATGAATAAATCATATAGTAATACGTTGTCAGAGAATTCACTATCAGATTCAGTTTCAAAATACATCTATCCAAAATTAACGACTGTTTCTGGAGAATTAACTGTGTCAGATGCTGCAAAAATTATGGCAGAAAAAATGGTTGAAAGTGTAATTGTTTTTGAAAAAGAATCTGTAGTTGGAATTATTACAGATAGAGATATTTTAAGTGATGTTGTTGCAGAAGGCCTTGATCCATTAAAGGTAAAAATTTCTCAAATTACAAGAAAACCATTAGCTATTATACAAAAAAATGCTACAGTTCGTGAAGCAATTAGTATCATGGCAGAAAAAAATATTCGAAGATTAGTTGTTATGGATGGATCAAGACCTTTGGGATTAGTGAGAAGAAAACAACTTAGTGGGGTTTTACAATTAAGAGGAATTATTTTGCCTGAATTAGAACATCCAACAGTATTTACTTGTCCTTATTGTCATGAAAAATTTAATTCCATAGATTCAATCTCAAAGCATATCAATGAGAATCATTTTAAATAAATCAATTTTTGGTTAGGCGTGAAAACATAGCTATAACTACTAAATTACTAACAAATTATTAACCTAGTAAAGATATTTACTTTAAGAAATTAGGTGATGATCCCAATATGACAAAACAATTTGAAGATTCTACAGTAGGAAAGTCTGATATTAAAGAAATTGTTTCAAATGAAGTTAGACCGTTACTTGAAAAATTGGAACAAGTAGTTGAAAGATTAGAAAGATATCATAATCATGATGTTGAATTTCAAAGAAAACTTTTATTATTGTTATCAAAAATGCTAGCTAAACAAGAAATTTCAATGGAAGCTTTTGATCAGCTTGATTCTTTTCTTAGAAAAGAATATTTTTGGGATAAAAATCAAAAATAATTTAGATGCTTAAATTTTACCTTCTATTTGTTTGCATTTTTCAATTACATGTTCAAATGTAAAAACTGGAACAATTTTCACTGCATTAAACTTGCAATTCCAGCTTGTATCATTAAAGTTTCAATTGTTTGAGCATCTTTTGCATCAAGAACCCACAAAAAAGTATGTTCAAGCCTGGAATGATATTGAGCTATAACTTTGACATTTGCTGCTCCAGCTACTTGTTTGAATAGAGATCCTCTTCAATCACCGCTCTTCTGTTTTCTTTGTGGTTTAATGGTCATGATTCAGTCGTGTGACTTCCATAAACACCATAACATTACCATCTATTTTTTCAGCTCTATAACCAATAAAGTTGAGAATTTGTTCTCATACATAAATCAGATCAAAAAATTCTAAAAAAAATAAAGGAGGATCCATTTATGTTACCCCTTTTCAAGAAATTGAATCATGTCAGAAAGTGAATCTTCAAATGAATGGCAAAAGTTATGGGATGAGTATTCCAAATCACTAGAAAACTGGAAACAACTTTTTGAATCTGTTCAAAAGGCCAGTATGGACATGCAACAAAAATTCAATGAAGTGATGGAAAAAGCAGCAAAGGAATCATCGTCTGAAACAATGAAACAGTTTGGCGAAAATTGGCAAAAGGCTATGAATCAAGTAGGAATTGACGCATTCAAAACATTTGGTGAAAGTTGGCAAAAAGCTATTAATGAATCGAATTTTGAGTCGTACAAACAGTTTGCAGAAAACTGGCAGAAGACATTGAATGAATCTGGAATGGCCCAGCTAAAAGCATATGGTGAATTAATGAAAAAGTTTGCTGAAACTTGGAATAATATGTGGCCTCAAAAATAAGATTAGAATAAACTAATCTTAAAATTTTATTTTAAATAATTTTTTAATGAAATTTTGTTGGATTTTGGAATCTTTGCAATCTCAAAGCCTTCAGGGTTTTTAGATAATGGTATTGTTGCGTCAATTCCCATCTTTGATGTTCTTAATTTCTTTTGATCGCTCGATGGATCCAAACTCGAACCCCTAACATTTTTAATTATAATCAGATCTTTATCTGCTTGAAATCTTGTTGCCATTGCATATTCTACTGAATCAGCGTCATTTGGATCAATATCTTCATCCACAACAGTTACTTGTTTTAATGAACGGTGAATTGAAAATATTTTTTTAATAATTTTTTTTGGATCGGCTTGGGTTTTTTTCTTTATTTGAACAACAGCATGCAACCAATTACAACCACCATTTGTCATAGAAACATTTTTTGTTTGAGGAAAAGCTTTTTTCAATTCACCGTTTAGTTTTGCTTCAATTGGCATTCCCATTAGTAATCTGTGTTCTGAGTATCCAGATAAAATATCATGAAAAATAGGATTATTTCTAAAATACATGTGTTCTAATTCAAAGACTGGTTGGAATCTTTTATGATCATAAGTTTGAAGCATTTCAACCATCCATTCTTTGTGTATTTTATCTTTGAGAATTCTACCTTCCATTACGATTTCAGTCAGAGGGGGAACTTTCATTCCAGAATAATGACATTTTGTAAGACTGAGTTTTCCTCCAAGTAATGTGTTTGCAATGTTGATTTCTGACTTTCCCCAATCAGCTTGATATGCACCTGCTATTGAAATAGCAGGATGGACGCCAATTGTAATAGCTACTTTAAGATCTTCGCCGTGGTTCTTTGCATCAATAAAACACCTATGTAGATCCCGTCCCTCAACCATTCTTACAGAGAGATGTTTTCTATCAATAGGCATTAATCTATGAAATGAAGAGTTTTGTGCACCAGTGTCTGGATTTTTTGCATAGATAATAGATGATGTAATAAAAGGTCCTGATTCTTTTTCAAAATGTTTTACAATGGGGAGTAATGAAAGATTTGTCGACTTATTTGCCATGAATTTTGCAGTGTTTGTTATTTTTGGTTTTTTTGCATGTCTTATAGCAGAAATAATTTTTTCATGAATGGTTGATTCTGTCGCTCCAACTGCTCTTGCAAATCTCTTTTTTGTCCCAACTAAATTAGAAACAAGTCTAAATTTACTTTCTTTAATATCTTCAAATAATATTGCATAAGAACCATCTGCTTTGGCAGTAAGTGCGGCAATTTCATATTTTGTAGAAACTGTTTTTCTAATTGTTTTTAGTTCTCCGTTTTTTTTAATTAATGAAATATAATTTCTTAGATCAGTCATTTTTGGATTAACTCCATAACTGCTGTCATGAGTGTTTTGGCAGTATCAGGTTCAAGTTCTCGTTGAAGATATGCAGAAACTATAGCAATTCCTTTTGTACTAGTACTAATTCTTTCAGCTGTTAATTTTAAAAAAAGAGACTCAGTTTTTGCAGGAATCACAGTTGTCGTTACAGGAACTGGTCCCGTGGATAATGAAACAACCATGGAACCTAACCTCTCAGAGCTTTCAGATACTGAAACAAAATTTCCATTTTCAAACTTTAGAACCTCAACTAAAAAGTGACGAGTGTCCACAGCCACGGTTTTTTTAGAAAAACCTGGAGTGGCGGTCAATAAGCTGGAGACAAATCTTATGCTTTTATTGCTATTGCTTCAGCTTCCTTGGAGTCAGCTTCAACTCGTGCTCTGAGTTTTGCTTTGTACTTCAAGTTTCGTGGTTTAGTTCTTAATCTGTATCCACAACATGGACACCATAATCCTTCCCATTTGATGAAGATTTCACAAATTTGACATCGTCTTTGTCCAGAAGCATATCTTCCAGTACCTACTGGCTTTTGAGCCTTATATCTAATGCAAATTCCTTTACATGTCATGCCTATATCCCTATTATTATGTAGAAATCTTATCTATATAAGGATGGATAAAAAATTTCTATAAAAAATTATATAATTTCTTGAAAATTTTCTAGCGATCAGTGTTTATAAAGAAACATAATTTGAATTTTAGGCCAAAAAGCTGTTATAAATATCTATAGATTTTAAGAAACTCAATTTTTTGAAAGATTCTATAATGGGCATATAGTTGTTTAAAAATTTTTTTCAAGAAAATTCTGTTTATGCCAAATTTCTTCCAAAATTTGTATCATAATCTGTTTACCTCTGAATGATTTAATTATTGGGATGAAAGGTTTTAATTTACATGGCTAGTTTGCAACCATCAAAAGTATCAAACATCATGAAGGCATTAAATGACTTAGAAGGAAAAATTGATTCCTTAAACACAAAGGTTGCGGATATGAAAAAAAATCTAAACCAAAAAGCAAATTCTGAGATTGAAAAGATAATGGAAAAAACAAGAGAAATGGCCATGAAGGAGGCTGAAGTAATTATCAATGAGGCTAAAGAAAAGGCGAATGTAGAATCACAGAAAATCAAAAATGATGCTGATGGAAAACTTGCTGAATTACAATCAAAAATTGATGCTAGTTTTAATAATGCCGTAAAGCATGTTGTGTCAACTGTTTTGAAGGCATAAACCTATATCACGGAAAAAATTCATAAAAATTATCGATCCATTACAAAATACCCGTATTGGTGTAGCAACAACTTATGGTAAACCCTATTTTAAATTCTCACAATCATTGAAAAGCCTGAATTTAAAATTTGATTCAATTCTACCGGAACAAATTCCAACATATGAAGGAAATCTAATTTTAACAACAAAAAAAGAATCTCCAGATAATTCAACAAAAACAATTCTCCATGAAGATATTCTGGAAAAACATCCAACAGTATTTCGTGGAACAATTATACAAAAGCTAGATTTAGGTTTTGAACAAGATGAACTAGTTATAGGTATTGATCCTGGAAGTAGAATTGGCATATCAATATTTTTTTGTGGAAAGGAAATAGAAAATTCATTTTATAATTCAATTGATGAATTAATTTCTCATGTTATCAATATTCTAGCAGAATTACGAGCAAAGAGAAAACTTGTTAAGATTGGAAATGGGGATATGCAAATTGCAAAAAAAATAAGTGCTTTATTAAACTTAAAATTTTGTTCATCATTTGAACTAGAATTTGTGGATGAAAGAAAAACTAGTCTAAAAATTAAAAATTTTAATCAGAGGGGAAAACGAGATATGCTTTCTGCAAAATACATTTCTCAACGAGAGGGTTATAGGCATGTAATTTTACCATTATCTATAACAGGTTAAATATTACAAATTAGCTCGGTTTTATCAAAATTTTTCCAAAAAGATTTTTTTCTTTTAACATTTTTGTATGTGCTTTAGTATACTCTTCGTAAACTAATGCTTTCATAAGCTAAAATATTTTTCAAGACTTTAATATTTTATCCAGTAGTCAAAAGTAAAATAGCTCTTGCAAGATCCCCTTTTGCTTCAGCAAGTGCATTTTTAGCTTTTTCTTCATCAACACCTGCTTGTTGACATACGAGTTGTACATCTTCATCTGAAAATACTGGAACCTCTAACTCTTTTTCTTCATAGCTATCTGAAGTGACTGTAAAAATTGAGTTATCTTTTGTTTTCATTTCAGTAACCTGTGGTTTAGAAATAATGATTTCTTTTTTATCTGTCTTGATAATTACCTCTTGAACATTTGGAACTTCTTGGACATCTACTCCCATCTTATCCATCATTCTTCGCATTTGGCGATTTCCACCACGCATCATGATAATCCATCTCCTTTTTCATGACTTTTTAAACTATCTCTGATTTTTACTGCAACACCATGATTTTGTTCTAGAATCATTTTTGAAGGTAGAACTGCACGCCCTACAGCAATTACTTTTCCTTTGAATAGTACTGGTGTGTCTGACGATATCATTACATTTTTGCCACACCAGACTACATGTTTGCAGAATACTGATCTACCCTCTTCTACAAAGGGTTTAGCGTCAGAGTTTATCTCCAAACAGTTTTCTTTGAATTTTTTACTTTTTAATAGCATTTGTGCAAAGTATGGACTAATTGCTAATCCTCCATCAATCCTTAAGGTACATAGTAATTTCCCTTCATGGTATACGTTTCTAATGCGCCCATTCTTTTTTGAGAAAGTAATTTCAAGGTCTTTTGGAAGATGTCTTGATATTCCCTTACCAAAAAGTGCATCAAGAGTATACTGTAATTTTAGAATATTGTCCATAATACATAGTTCCTTCTAATCTACATATTAGTTCAATAAATGACTATATTTTTAAGACTAAACTATATAGATAGTCAAAATTTCTATATAATGTGGACGAACTAGAGGAAACAAGAAAAATTCAATTCACTGGAAAGTCTTCATACATAATTTCATTACCAAAACAATGGGTTAAAGAACTTGGATTGAAGCAGGGAGATCAAATTAGAGTTGCAAGACAAGGTTCTTCATCATTACAGATCTATCCTCCAAAATTTCATGCAAAGATTTCACAAAAAGAAGATGCAACAATTGAGATAGATGTGGAAGAAGAACCAAAATCAATAATTAGAAAGCTTATTTCACTTTATTTTTTGGGATACAAAACCATTAATGTTAAACCAAAAAATGGACGGCTAAAACCCGCCCAAAGAACTGCAATCAAGGGAGCAGTAAAAAGAATGTTGATGGGTTCTGAAATTATTTCAGATTCTACTGGGGGCATAACTATTCAAGTTTTAGTTAATTTACTTGAATTGTCAGTTGATGGTGCATTCAAGCGAATGATACATTTGGCAAAATCAATGCTAAATGATGCCATATTAGCAGTTAAAGAAGAAAATCTTGATCTTGCAGAAGAAGTGATAAACACGGATGATGAAGTAGATAGGTTTGGTTTCTACATTATTCGGCAGCTAAAAATCGCAATACAAAATGAACACATGTTAAAAGAGATGGGATTTGGAAATGCAAGAAATTGCCTTGGTTATAGACTGGTTGTAAAAAATATTGAAAGAACGGGAGACCATGCAGCATTTATCGCACAAGATCTTTTAGAATTCAAAAAAGGTATTAAAAAAGAAATTTTAGCAAAAATTCAAGATATGAATGATTTTTCAATATCAGTGTTAGATGATGCTTGTCTAGCTCTTTTCAAAGAGGATTATGTTCAAGCTGAAAAAACAATTGAGAAAGCTAATAATATTTTAAAATATGAAAAAAATGTTCTGGATTCAACAGAATCACTAAAAGATGATGAAGAGGTTTTCCGAGTTAGAAGGATGGTAGAAAATATTAGAAGAATTTCAGAATATGCTAGTGATATAGCTGAAATTGTACTCAATATCAATATAGAAAAAGCGTTAAAGAAGACCTGATAATCAACTGGCATGAATACTGCAATTTTGATTACATATGATAAAGAAGATGCCGTAAGTGAAGCCATTTCATTATGTAATTCAGCTGGCTACCAAGTCTCTCATATCATCAAACAAAGATTTCTGAAGAGACCAAAATATGGAATTAGTGAGGAATTAATAGAAAGACTAGAAAACGTAGCAAAAAAGATTAGACCAGATATAATTGTCTATGATGAAATTCTAAAACCTAGTCAAAATTATAATCTTGCATCAAAATTACATAGGAACATACTAGATCGCGAGGGACTAATTTTAGAAATTTTTGAAAGTAGAGCATCTAGTTCTGAATCAAAATTACAGGTAAAGCTTGCTCAAATGCGTTATGAGATGTCTAGAGCAAAAGAGAGGGTTCGATTAGCAAAAATGGGTGAGCAACCCGGATTCTTAGGAATTGGAAAATTCGAAGTCGATGTTTATTATAATGATATTAAACATAGAATGGAAACTGTCAAATCAAAATTGAAAAAAGCAGGAAATCAACGAGAGCTCCACAGACAATCAAGACAGAGATTGGGTTTTAAGACAATTTCGCTTGCAGGCTATACGTCTGCTGGAAAAACCACTCTTTTTAATAATCTTACAGGAGAACAACATGAAAAAAGTGATCATCTTTTCACTACTCTTACTACAACAATAAGACGAATAACAATTAATCAAAAACCATTTTTAATTTCAGATACTGTAGGATTTATCAGTAAACTTCCACCATATATGATTGAAGCTTTTAAATCAACTTTGGAAGAATTACTCTACTCCGAAATTGTCGTACTTGTTATTGATGTAAGTGATTCAGAATTTGATCTAAAAAAAAAGTTCCAGAGTTGTAAAATAACTCTGAGTGAGATAGGCGTTGAACAAGACAAAATTGTTTATGCGTTAAATAAAGCAGATTTGATAGATAAGAAGGAAATTTTAGAAAAAGTGGAATGTTTAGAATTACAAGAAAATAAAAAATGGATTCCAGTTTCTGCTAAAACTGGACAAAATACAAAAGAATTTAAAGAATTAATAAAAAATGTGATAGATTCTCAACTCAAACCACAAACAAATAAAAAATCTCTAAAGGAAGAGCTTGAAAAAATCTATGATAATTGAAGTTCTTAGAATAGGACAGCGTCTAGTAAGAGATGATAGAGTCACAACACATGTTGCATTAGTTGCAAGAGCATTTGGTGCTTCTAAAATTTATATGAATGAGGTCAATCCCAAGATAAAAGATACTCTAGAAAAAATTAACAAAACTTGGGGGGGTGATTTTGAAATTTCATTTATTAATAATTGGAAAGAAATTGTAAAGAGAAAGAAAAAATCTTCCAAAATAATTCATCTTACAATGTACGGTGAAAATGTTAATGATATTGAATTAAACCTAAAAAATGAACAAAATTTGTTAATCGTGGTTGGAGCAGAAAAGGTTCCAAGAGAGGTTTATGATATTGCTGACTATAATGTTGCAATTGGGAACCAACCTCATTCAGAAATTAGTGCTTTGGCAGTGTTACTAGATAGAATTTTGAAAGGAAAACAATTCCAAACACCTTTTGATAATGCTCAGAGAAAGATTATTCCTACAAAACAAGGTAAAAATGTCATAGTGAACAAGACAAGGGATTAATAATCCTAGAGAGGCAAGAACTTAGATTGGTTGACAAGTACGAAGATCCTTTTGTTAGAATTGCGGAAATGATTGGTGGCGATGAGTATCTAAAAGTTGCACGTTCACTTTTGAAAGCTGAAGATGCAACTGATGAAGAAATTGCTAGCTCCACAGGATTAAGAATTAACATGGTAAGAAAAGTTCTTTATGACTTGTTTGGTAAATCCCTCATTACTGGAATTAGGGTTAAAGATGAAAGAAAAGGATGGTTTGTCTACAGGTGGCGTTCAAGACGAGAAGAGGTAGAGAACTTTATTGAAAATCAAAAAAAGAAGATTAATGAAAGACTTCAACAGAGACTAGATTATGAAAATTCTTCAGAGTTTTATCATTGTGGAAATGAAGATTGTTCAAGAGTTACTTTTGAAGACGCACTAGAGGCAATGTTCAAATGTCCATCATGTGGTAAAGTTCTTAATCTAAAAAAGAATGATAAGGCAAAAAAAGCATTCGCAAAAAAGATTGATGATATAAAAAACGACATGCAACAAGTTTTCTAAGTCTTAAGTCTTTGCTACTAGACAAAATCTGGGCATATCTCTAAATACAAATTTAGCATATACTAAGAAAGCATGTCAGAACAAAAATCTCATGAGTATAGTGTTTTCCAGCAAAAATGTGATCTCTTGCTAAAAGAAGATGAAGTTAGATTTGCAGGCCTGATTAACAATATGGGTAAATTAGTTGCTGGAGGCTTCAAAGAGAAAATAACACCGTTAGAGGATGAAGCTGAAAGGCAGAAAATGTACATGGAACTTGCGTTAAGAGTTTCCATGAGAATGGAGTTTGATTATAGCTTAGGCCCAGTAAAATTTTCTGCCTCAAGAAGAGAGAAAGTTGTGATGATGAGTTTTCCAATTAACAATAAAGTTCTGATGGTGTCTACAGAGCCGTCTATAGATATAGAAACATTTGCCAAAAAAGCACTCAAAATTATTGGTAAACTATGACGACTGAGACCAATACGCTAGAAAAAAATTTTTCTAAAGTTGACGTTTCAATTTGTGACGTAATGAAAAGTAATACTTCAACCATAATCAATAAAATAGAATCTCAGATTCCTACTTTTTTTCAAATGCAATCTGATGTATACAAAGAATATTTACACTCAATGGATGATCTTTTTGGAACTTGTTTTATTTCAGAAAAAGAGTTTGTTGAAAAATTGAATCTAGATCAAAACACACTGAAATTTTTTGATGATTATTGGAAAAATGTGACAAAATCATATTTATCACAAATTGATATATCAACGAATTTTTTGCGAACTTATTCTCAAATGCGAATTTCTGCAATAAAATCATTTGATAGTTATATGCATGTGATGATGGAGTCTTATGCAAAAATGCTTTCTCAGTTTAATTCCTCACTTGAAAAATAAGTGACAGAAATAAATTACGGCGTTTTTAGTTGATAGTTCTTGACACAGATCACTACAATTAATCCGGCTACTGAAGAACAGATTTCTAGCTATGATCCCATGGGTAAGGAACGAGTTGGTCGTCTTGTGGAAAAAGCAAAAAGAGTGTTTCCTGAATGGAAAAAAGATTTTGATAAAAGGAGAGGATATATCTACAATCTTGTTCAATATCTTAACAAAAACAAAACACATCTTGCAAAAGTTGCAACAACTGAAATGGGTAAAGCTATCAAAGAATCTATTTCAGAAGTTGAAAAATGTGCATGGGCACTTGAGTTTTACGCTGATCATGCAAGCAGTTTTCTTGCGGAAGAGGTTCTAAATACAGATGCTAGAAAAAGTTTCATTACTTTTGAACCGCTTGGGGTAATCGGTTCAATAATGCCTTGGAACTTTCCCTATTGGCAGGGATTACGATTTGCGGCTCCTTGTTTGATGGCTGGAAATACCATAATTATGAAGCCATCACGAATAACTATACAGTGTGGAATTGAAATTGAAAAAGCCTTTATCAATTCTGGCTTTCAAGAAGGGATTTTTCAGACTTTAGTTGGAAGCGTAGAATCGGCAAATTATCTTATTGATTCTGATGTAAACGCAGTGACTTTTACAGGCAGTACAAATGCAGGAGCCAAGGTTGCAGAGAGAGCCTCAGCTAATTTGAAAAAATGTGTGTTGGAATTGGGAGGAAGTGATCCCTTTATTGTTTTAGAAGATGCTACGATAGAGAAAGCTGCAGAAGGCGCTGTCAAAGGACGATTCATTAATTGTGGACAAAGTTGTATTGCATCAAAAAGATTTTTTGTTGTAAAAAATGTCGCAGATGATTTTATTGAAAAATTTGTTAAAAAAGCTTCAGAATTACGAGTTGGCGATCCTACAAAAACTGAAACTGATATTGGTCCACTATCAAATAAAGAGAGTCTTGAAACAATTTCTGCTATAGTAGAGGATGCAAAATCGAAGGGTGCTGAAATTCTTCTTGGGGGTTCTGAAGTAGATGGAAAGGGCTATTTTTATCAGCCAACCATTATGAAAAACATCACACCTGACATGAGGGTTGTGAAAGAAGAAACATTTGGTCCTGTTGCGCCGATCACTATTGTAGATAATGAAAGCGAGGCGATTAAGCTAGCAAATAATATTGAATTTGGGCTAGGGGCAAGCATTTGGACCGAAAATCTAACAAAAGCAGAACAATTATCAAGAAAGATTGAATCTGGTATAGTCAGCGTTAACAATGTAGTACTTTCAGATCCACGAATCCCATTTGGTGGAATAAAACATAGTGGATTTGGTCGAGAGCTTTCACGATATGGAATGTTAGAATTTGTAAACATAAAGTCTGTAAGATTCTATGAGAATCTAATACATCATCATTATGTAGAATAATTCTTTCAGCTTAAACGTGTTGGTAGCCGTTTTGATTTTATGAAGGACCAGATTTTCTTTGTCATTTCACTTGGAGTAACAGGTTTTTTACCAAAAACTTGTTCTAGTGATTCTGTTCTTCCTGCAAATTTAATTGCATATCCTCCGAAAGGTTTCTTTTTCGCTTTTCTTTTTGAACTACTTTTTGATTTTCTTCTACTCTTAGTTTTTGATTTTCTTCTTTTTTTTGTAGCCAATATCGAAATTGTAAAACGGTTTTACTATAAGAACTTACAGGTTAAATCAAATATAACACATCGTGATTTCAGTACGAAATTTTACAGTTTTGTATAATGTAGAACAAGTTCGTTTTTTTGTTGTTTTATGTTTCTTAATTTTAGTTTAGTGGATTTTGTAATTTTTGAAAAACCAGATCCTTCTACAAAAGTTACAGACTCTCTACCGCCTATAATGAATGGAGTTACTGTGAGAATAATTTCATCAAAAAGATCTTGTTTAACAAATTCCCAATTAATGATTCCACCACCTTCTACTAGTAATTTTTTTATTTTTCTTTTTACAAGTTGTTTTAAAAGTTGTTTTAGATTTACTTTAGTAGCTCCAGTGATTATAATTTCTAGAGGATATTTTTTTAATCTTTGAAGATTTTTTGTGGAAATATTTTTTGAAACAGCGATTATTGTTGGAATCATCTTACAAGACTTTATAATTTTTGATTTAGATGAAATTTTACCTCGTGAATCTAAGATGATCCTTATTGGATTTTTTCCTTTTGTATATCTTACAGAAAGAAGAGGGTCATCAAGACGTAATGTGTTGTATCCAATTAAAATTGCATCAACTTTTGAACGAAGTTTATGAATTCTTATTTTATCTGATTTGGATGAGAGTTCTGAATCACCCATTTTTGTAGCAATTTTCCCATCAAGAGAAATTGCTGCACTGAGAATAACGTGTGGTCTATATTTTACCATGTACAATTTTACCCCCAACAATTACAGATCTTATTGCATTTTCAGATGTTCTATGTACTATTGAAGCGTGAGGGGAATACATTGGTTCTAAGTCAATTGAATGTTTATTGATTAAAACACAGTCAGCAATTTTTCCTCGTTCTATTACTCCAATGTCTTTGTGTAAAAGTTTTCCTGCATTAACAGTTGCCATTTTAAGAATTTGTTTAGGATCAATTCTTTTTTTGTTAATTCCCATTGAAACTTTCCAAATATAATCCATTTCTCTAAACATGTCAGGAGAATTGATCATTACATTATCAGTTCCAATTGCAATATTGCATCTTGTTTGAAACATCATTTGCAAGTTTGGTATTCCTTCTGCCAAAGCGGCATTTGCTCTAGGACAAATTACAATTCCTCTAGTTTTTTTTGACACTAAGAATAACTCACTTTTTGAGGCTTGAGTCATATGTATCAAAAAATGTGGTTTTATCTGTAATGCACGAATAACCTCAGATTTTCTAGTCATGTGTTTTGAGGTACTTACGCTATCATTTGTTTCTGCAGCATGAATGGCACGGAGTTTTTTTGTTTTAGAATAGAAATTAAGTACAGAATTACTATTTTCATTTGCTCCACTTATCCCAATCCCATCACAATTTTTTAAAATCTCGGATAATTCGGCTCTTTTTTCTGATGGCAGGTCAATATTTCGTTTAATTTGGGCTTGATTTTGATAATATTCTAGTCTGCCTAAAATTATAGATCTTATTGGAACTTTCATTAGGGTTTTTTTTAAAAGTTCAATACCTTCTATTCCTCCTTCTCTAAAATCAACGAAGGTTGTAATGCCTTTTTGTATCATTGATTTACAAGTGTTTTGCATAAAACTTGCAAGTTGTGATGGTTTCGTTTTTTTTAGAACTTTAGGCTTTACACCAAAAACTGGATGAATTCGTTCATCAACTGATTTGTCAAGTGTGATGTCTTTTGCAATCGAATCACCAATATGAGTATGTGAGTTGATTAGTCCTGGAATTAAAAGTAAACCTTCACAATCAAAAGTTTCTTCCTTTGAACTTGGTTGAATATTTTTTTGAATTCGTTTGAATCTTTGATTTGAAATTTGAATGTTTGTTGATGAGATGTATTCTAAATCTTTTCCTAAAAGTACACTTAGGTTTTTTAAAATCATGACATTTCATAAATTTCTGGTTTTTCTTTGCCAGATTCTCTAATTTCTCTAATTGTGTCAAGTGATTTTGTAGCTAGTTTTACAGCCTCTCTTGCAGTAGTTCCAGTTCCAATTCCACAGTTGAGAGTTATTCCATGTTCTTTTTTTATTAAATCAAGAAATTCTCTTGCATTTTCTTTTGCATTCTCATTTGAAACTACCATAAAGTTATCTCCACCCATAAAAAATGTCATGTCTTTTTTTTCAAGGAAAAATTCAGACATTTTTGCATAGAGTTTGAATATTGAAGAAGAGATTTCATATGGTGATTTTGTTTTTCTTGTAGATGTAAGATTTTCAACATCTAAATGCATTATAGTGACTTTTTGGTCTGCCTTACCATTCAAAAATCCGTAGATGTTATGCTTTTTATTCAAAAAGACTTCTGATTGTTTCCCTTCATAGGCTTTGAGATTAGCATCAAATGGAGATTCTGCATATCCAATAGACATAGATAGTTTTAGGTCAAATGCCGACTCTAATTTTTCCTGAATTTCAGTATGATCTTCAAGTGAAAGACCGTTTGTTATTGCAAAAAATTCATCAAAACGGTTAAGAAAAACAAGGCTATTTTTCTCTGAAAAGAGTTTTTGAACCTCTTTGTAAAGAGAGGCTTGAAGCATCTGTAATTCATGTTCTCTATCACTGCCTAGAGTTAGTGTCCATGGCCCATAACCGTTAATCTTGATGATGGTTATCTGAATCATTTTTGAATCCTCTTGAGCTCCTTTGAAATTTTCACAACAGCCTCTACTGCCCTTTCAGCAACTGGCCTTATTCTAGCATAGACATGTCTTTCCTGCATACCGGGGCCACTGATTCCTAATGAGACGGGTTTTTGATATTTTACAGATAATTCAGTTAATTTGTTTGCTATAGAATGAGCTATTACTTCATCATGTTTTGTTTGACCTTTAATTATAGCCCCAAGCGTTACTACCGCATCAACATCTTTTTTCTGTAATAGTGCATCAACTAAAATTGGCATATCAAAAGCTCCTGGGACTTTGCATGTATATTTTACATTGATTTTTAGCAGTTTTGCTTTTTCATTTGCAATTAAAAGCATTTTAGATGTCACTTTCTCATTAAATTCCGAAGCCACTATTGCAATATTCAAAATTAATGCACCTTAGCGTATTCAATTAGCTCTTTGCCGTCAATAAATGGAATGGCATTTTGTTTTGCATATTTTTGTGCTTTATCAAAAGACAGTGCTGAATATGTCTCAGCATCCATCATTTCACAAATAGCTGTAACTGGAGTGAGTTCTGCTATTTGTGCTAAATAGACTGACATTTCTGTGTGACCTTGCCTGTTGGCAAGTAATCCTTTTGAAGCAATTAACATTGGGACATGACCAGGTGTTTTAAAAGATGACACAAACTTGTTCCTTTTGTTTTCAACTTTGTATAGCTTGGCCATTTCTCTAATTGTCAAAGCTCTATCCTGATCAGTAATGCCAGTGTAAGTTTGATAATGATTAATTGAAATTGAAAATGTAGGATGATCTCCGTATGGTGCAAGTCCCATTATCATTTCTTTTGAATGAGAATCAAATGAATCAGAGTTTGAAAGAATATCATGCATGTATTTTAAACCAAGATTTTGTCCAAATGAATGATCAATTGCAAGACAAAGTAAACCACCAGCATGTTGACGCATTCTTGCTACATGTTCTGGTGTAATCAATTCAGCTGCAACAACCATATCAATTTCGTTCTCACGACCTGCTGAATCGTGAATTAAAACAAACTCTCCACATTTTAAAGATGCAATTGCTAATTCAAGTGACATATAAGAAAAAATTGTTGAAATTCTGATTATAAAGTTTACTAAAAAATGAGTAATTACCAATAAAGTAGTAAGTTTTTAGGTTTATTTTAGAATGTATTTTCCTAAAACGTCGGTTTCAATGTTAACTTTATCTCCAATCTTTTTTGTTTTAAAATTTGTAACCTGAATTGTGTGTGGAATCAACGAAACTAAAACAAGATTCTTTTTTATTTCTACAACAGTAAGGCTGATTCCGTCAATTGCAATGGAACCTTTTTTCACTATGTATTTAGCTAAGTTTTTTGGGACTTCAAACGATACTTGAATCTCCTTAGGTTTTTTTAGAATTTTTTTTATTATTCCAACTCCATCAACATGTCCTAATACAAAGTGTCCCTCTAATCTATCACCAACCTTTAAGCTTCGTTCAATATTCACAATACTACCAGTTTTTAGATTTCCAAGATCTGTTTTCTTTGTAGTTTCATCAATCATTTCAAACTTTCCAAGATTTTTTGATAGTTTTATAACGGTTAAACAAACACCGTTAAGAGCGACACTTTGTCCAATTTTTAGTCCTTTTGCTTGTTTACCTAAATCAACCGTCATTTGAATGGCACTACGATTTTTGGTATTTTTTGAGATGTTTTTTATTTTACCGGTACCAATGATAATCCCTGTGAACATGCTTTATGTTTAGAATTTTCTTAGATATTTGAATGTTAATTATTTCAAATTAGCATTTAGAAATTCTAGGGTCTTTTGCCATGCATCTTTTGATTCTTCAGGAGCATATCTATCACCTGATGGATTTGCAAATGCATGATCTACCCCAGAATAAATATGAACTTCATTTTTAATTTCAAGCTCGTTTAATAAAGTTTCAAATTTTTTAACATTTTCAACTGTAATACCTTGATCAAGCTCTGCAAAAATTCCAAGAACTGGCCAGCGAATTGTTGAAAGTCTATCTTTGTCTGTAACTAATTGTCCATAATAAATTACAGTTGCAGCCATATCATCATTATTTAATGCAAGATTTAGTGATTGCCCCCCACCAAAACACCATCCAATAGAACCAAGTTTTACAGAATTATTATTTTCAAGTAGATATGATACAGCAGAATTCATATTTGCAATTCCCATCTCCCTATCAAACGAACCTATTAGCTGTAGTGCTTCTTCTGAGGTGGCAGCAACATTTCCATTATAAAGATCAACCGCCAGAACAACATAGCCGTGGGATGCGAGTTTTTCTGCCATCATTTTGATATTTTCATTTAGTCCCCACCACTCATGAATCATTACTATGCCAGGGAATTGTCCTGATGTAGTTGGTTTTGCTAAATAACCCTCCGTATTATCAAAATAATTTACAAATGTTGCTTCTACATCGTAACTACCTTCTACAAAAATTTCTGAATTGGTATTTTCATTACTATAATCTGGTAAAACATGAATTGCCCAACCCCGTTGAATTAATTTTTCAATACTGGTTGGTTTAACGCAAGCAGGTTGTCCATTTGATTGTTTTAAAACTAATTCAAGATTTTCTGAGCATACAACACTTGTTGGTTTTATTCCAGCGATAATTTGTTTTAGTGGAGGATCAACCCCAACATGTTCAGGATGAGATGGTGCAAATACTGGAAATATCATTATGGATAAAAAAATAATCAACAATACTTTCATGAAATAATTATTTTCATACTGTTAGATAAATTATGTCTTGAAAAAATGGATGGAAGTTCTACCTAAGCTCTCTTTGCTCTTGAAGCAGCTTTTCTGTAGGCAGCCTTCCTTTTGCCTGCTGAACGCAAAGCAATTCTAAGTACTCTTCTTGCACTTTTGACTTTAGCTTGTGCTTTTTGCAGTTCTCTTCTTCTCTTTGCAGCGGATCTTTGTGCAATTGCTTTTGCACCGCCAGATCTTCTTCGTGATCCTTTACGTCTAGAGCCTCCTTTTCGTCTAGAACCGCCTTTTCGTCTGCTTTTAGCACGTCTTCTTTTTGCCATTACTGCTGCAAATTTTTTTATTTCATAAAAATACTACAAGTACAATTTGTTTTGTAATTAGTCAAAAGAGTCAAGGGTAATTCCATGGGTTTTTATTGTTTTCTTACGAGTTATTCACTGACTAGCATCAATAATCAACCAATTCTTCCTTTTAGAACAATTTTTTCTGTTGTTTCTGATGGGTTTGTCCTATCAAAGTATCGTATTTCATACCAATCACCTATGTGAATAGTTTTGCCATCAATGATTCTTGGAATCTCAATTTTTACTTCAAAAATGTTAGAATTAGGTCCTGTTTCAATTAAAAATCCAGAGTTTGCTCTAAAAAGTGGATTAGCTAACGTAGTTCTAATTCCACCTTCTGCTCTAAATTCTAATGCACTTAATGGAATTTTATCTTCATCTTTTGAATCCATATTTGCATCTGGTTCATAAATTCTTACAGAAAATTCACGTCCAATTCTATTGTTTCCACTAGATGATTCAACTTGGGCAAATGTGCTAGACAGAACTACAGATTTTTCTATAATTTGTTTTTCTCCAGCGTGATCTGATTGGTCTATATATTTCACTAAAACAACATCATCTTTTTGTAAAGGTTTTCCATTTATTGTTTCAGGAAGTTTGATTCTTAGAAAAAATTTTCCAGAGTTTGGTGTAGTTTCTACCATTTGTGTTGGAGATTCAACCAATACACCATTTACAGTAACCTGAATCAAACCGTCTGTTGAAATTGTATCTATTCCATTAGGACTTGTATTTAGATCTTGATCATTAACATAAAAATTCAAAATTGTACTTGAAGTAGCTGGAATTGTTTCAAGAGTTTTTGGAGATATTTGAGATACTTTGGAATCAGAACCTAAACGAATTACATTTGTTCTAATAAGAAATTCAATGCTTTTAACAAATTCATTATCGGAAATTATTCCATCCGCCCACCAACCAGCATTGATCTTCACCCAATCCGGAATTTGATTTGTAGGATTAGGACTTATTCCGGTTTCTGGAATAATCATTATTTTCTCATCAATCAAAAATTGTATTCCATGAGCAAAATCATCATCAGATATTCTGTTATCTGACCACCATTCTGCAGTATTTCTTATCCAGTTTGGGATTATTACAGTTTCAATTGATTTCCATCCTTGTTCAAAACCTATAATTTTTAGAATGCCTGTTTCACGTGGATTAACTCCAAATGATACATGCCAATTTCCCATCTCATCTATACTTTGAATTAATTCTTTTTTTTCATCATTTATAAAAACTTGAAATTTTTCATTATCAGTATAATAAGGAAATTCAAAGCTTGCATAAGTGTCTAAATTAAAACTTGTTTGTGTTTTCATTGTTAATTCCGTGCCGGCATCATTGAATTGTGCATCATAGTACCATGTTCCTGCATCATATCTAAAGAAGAATTTTTCACCATTTCGAATTGTAGTAACTGGAACAACTGTAGTGTCACTTGGTGCAAAACAGCTATAGTAATTAATTTTAGATGTGATGGAAGGATCCGGATACATTGAAAAGCTTCTAATCTCTCCCGGCTCCATTTTTTCTATCATTTCAATACTTTGTGCCATGTCAAGAATTTCATCATGACCATGAATGAGAGCAAAAATTTTGATGTTATGAACGGTAAAATCACCGTTGTTAATTATTCTACCAGTTAAATGTCCATCATCATGTATGATTAGAGTTGTATCATAAAGGACTTCAATTTCTATAGGGGTTTTTTCAGTTTGTGTAAATGTTACTGTTGGTTCCAACAAAATTGTAGAAGGACTGACCCCTTGTAATTTTATTTTAAAAGGAAGATCTTTTGATGGTTGAATTGCTACATACTCATAAGATTTGGAAATTAATTTTTCTCCATCTTGAATATTGATTATTACGGTTGGAGCAACAGGAAATTCTTCAGTATTTTTTATAGCACCAATGACTGTGTAAAGTCCATTTGCATCAATATAGGAAGTAAATTCGTTTTCTGGAATCCACACCTCTGCTTGTGATTCATTAGATGAATAGTAAATCATAAGGAATAGTGGAAACAAGAAAACTAACTGCCAATAATCACTCATAGTTTTCATAGTTCTATTTTAAGAATTTAATCTACTCTATAAAACCAACAATTCGAGATAGGAGACGAGGAATGTGGCTCTATTCCGTGGAGGATTCTACGGATAGAGTTCATGTGCAATTTTCTGGGCACTCCCAGATTTTTTTTACCTTGGTATGCACACTACGATAGTTTTCTATCGTTTTTCCTCGTCGTTACATATTACATAAAATAATATTTAAGGAAATTTTTAAAAAACTGATCAATTATTTGGATTAAAATATTAAAACTAAACAAATTTTAGAATTATTCCTAATCCACTTCATATATGATGCATATGTCTACAGCTGATGAGGTGGAATTATGCCAGAGGCGTATGTATTGATCAATTGTGATTTAGGTTCAGAAGAATCTGTTATTGAAGAGCTAAAACACGTAGAAACCGTGAAAGAGATTCATGGAACTTTTGGGGCATATGATATTGTTGCAAAAGTATCGTCTGACAAACCAGAAACTCTTAGGGAGTCAATTACTTGGCAAATAAGAAAAATTAACAATGTAAGATCAACACTAACTCTTATGGGAATTGAAGGACAGAATTAGAAATAATGGTTAATTGGATTGATACGATGTAAAACAAATCAAATGTAACAATGAAAAAGTAATTGAAATGATTCAAAGTTATACAGAAAAAGTTCTTTTAGATATAGAAATTATGAAGATTCATTACCAAAGTTGGCAATAATTATATCCAATTAATTAAATTACTAATTCAAATTAATTTATTATTTAATAAGTTCTAACAGAGCTTTTGCCCTTTTGTAATGAACTTCGTCAATCATTTTTCCATCGATGACTGTTGCTCCTTTTCCTTTTTTTGAGAATTTAAGATATGTTGTACAAATTTTTTTTGCCCATTTAATTTCAGTTGTGTTTGGATGAAAACTTTGATGAGTTATTAAAATTTGATTAGGATGAATGATTGTTTTGCCTGAATAGCCAAGCTCTTTTCCGATTTTACAATCATTTTTCAAACCTTTTTCATCTTTTATATCTTGCCAAATTGCATCAAGAGCCATAACGCCTGCTGCTTTTGCATCGATTGGAATTTTTGCTCTAGCGTATTTTGCACCTTCCGGTTGTTTTGTATATTCAATTCCCATATCATTGAGTAAATCAAAAACTCCAAAAACTAAAGCTGATATACGTTTTGAGTTAGACGCTATATCATATGCATTTACAACTCCCTCGGCAGATTCTATTGATGGTATTAATTCAATTTGCCTTAATTTTCGTTTTTTTTCAAGGCTAGAAAGAGCCTTTTCAATTTTTTTTAATTCTTTTGAATTATTTACTTTTGGTATAACTATTCCATCAATTCCATTTTGAACAATTTCTTGAAGGTCAACAGGAATTTTACCTGAAATTGGTGAATTTGTTCTAACATAGACTGACGGCGAGTATTTTTTTCTCTCTTTTAGAGCATTTTTTATCAGATTTCTGGCTTTTTTCTTCTCATGTTCAGGAACAGAATCTTCTAAATCAAAACAAACAATATCAGCAGATAATGTTTTTGCTTTTTCTATGAAACGCGGATTATTTCCTGGCACGAAAATTAAGCTACGATAAAGCTTTGTCATTAAATGACTAGGCCCCTTCTGGCTTCATTAAGATTTTGCCAAAGAGTCCTTTTCCAGTAAGCATTTTGTTATGAGCTTCAGCTGCTTGTTCAAATGAATATATGGAATCAATTGCTGCTTTTATTTTTCCTTGACCCATCCAATACAGTCCTTGTTCTAATTCAGCTTTAGTTCCCTGAGTAGAACCAAGAATGTTCGTTCCTTTGAAAAATATATGACGTAAATCAGTTTGTGCATCATAACCTGTTGTTGCACCACATGATACCAATGTTGCACCATATTTGAGAAGTGTGAGTTGTTTATTCCAATGTGTTTGACCAATGTGATCAAATGAAATGTCAATGCCTGGAACTTCGCCTTTTTTCTTTGCAATTTCTTTTGAAATTGCTCGAACCTCTTTATGCCAATCCTCCTTTCTATGATCAACTGCATAATCTGCACCGAGTTCTTTGCACTTGTCCAATTTGTCTGGACTTGCAGTAGCAATTACATCACAATTGTAAAGTTTTGCAATTTGAATTCCAAAGCTACCAACACCAGAACCCCCGCCCATTATCAAAATGGTTTGTCCTGGTCGAATCTTTGCTCTACCAACTAACATGTGCCAAGATGTTAAAAGTGTCATTGAAGCAGCTGCTGCCTCATCATAACTTACATTTTCAGGAATTTTTGCAATGTTTACCTCAGGAAGATGAGTTATTTCGCTATAGGCTCCCCATGTAGGACCTGTTTGAAATCCCCAGATAATTCTATTAACACAATCATATTCTCGTCCGTCGGTACAAGCATTACAAACTCTACATGACATGTTTGAATGTGAAACAACTCTGTCACCAACTTTGATATTTTTTACATCGTCACCAACTGCAATGACATCTCCTGCTGCATCAGAACCAGAAATATGTGGAAGCGGTACAGGAACAGGTTGTCCTCTCATTCCCCAAATATCGTTATAATTTAATGCTGCAGCTTTAACTTTGAAAATTACTTCATCAGATTTTGGCTTGGGTTCATCAACATCTTTTACTTTGAGAATTTTTTTAAAATCATCATTAGGAGCGTATTCCTCATAAACAAGCCCTTTCATGAATAGTGTCGACCTTTTTCCCCTAATTATATTTTTTTAGAGATCATCGACGTGTTATCTTGAAATCTCGTTTAGGTTGTTGAATTGACAAAAGAATTTGTTTGAGTTGATCGTCAGAAATTTGAGAATTTAATTTTCCTTGGGTAGCCATCCCAATCAGATAATTTTCTACAAGATTTACCAAATCTGGTTTTACTAATTTGATATTGGTTAATCGAAGTCTCGCATCAGCCGAAAGAATTTGTTTTAGAATATGTTCTTTCTGAGCTGTTATCTCAGATTCATTATTTTGTCTATCTTGATCGTCATTTTCATCCAGATTAGGATAACTCATTTGATCACTATGAATATACTTTCAATTGCTGATTTTCAACAGCTAATTCTTTTAAAATTTCAGTTGCAAGTCTATCAAGTTTTTGCATTCCTTGTTTTGAAACAACTCGTCCTTTTTTCTCAACTTTTTCAATATATCCAAGCTTTTCTAATCCATGTATTGCATTTCTAATAATTGCGCCACCTGCATCTCTGTGACGAGAAGCGCCGTAACCAACTGGTTTTCCACCACCATACTCCTTTCTTAACTCGTTAATTCCTAAAGGACCATGAACGTATATTTTTCTTAATAGTGACGCGCATCTTGTATACCACCAATCTCTTTCTTGAGGAGGTCTATCTGCGTGTGAGCCCGATTTTACAAAAGAAATCCAACTTGGCGCGGGAATATCCTCTTTTTTTAGAATGTCTGCTAACTTTCTAATTAATACATCAGCGGGAACATCATACACTTTTGCCATGAACAGAAAAATTCGTGAATCGTCTTATAAATCATGGAGCTATAATTTTACGATATGTATGACCGCAGAAATTGCAAGTTATTCGTATTGATTTGATTGTAGTTCTTCCAACTCTGATCTTTGAATTGATTCCAGGTGCAATGAAGCTTTTACATTTTTTGCAAAAAACCATTCTAAGAACATATGGCATCTTTACTTTTAGTCGCATACTCATTTTTCTTGCAAGTAAGGCCTGTCTTTGTGCTAATTTTGGATTTGTTTTTGCGTTTGAAATTGCATTATCAATTAAAATTTGCATTCGTTCTAATACAATTTCTTTCATAACAGGTTTCATGTATAGACATTAACTCTAGCCCTAAAAATTTTGTTCGTTAATGGATAAAGATGCGGTCACCGGGATTTGAACCCGGGTAACGGGCTTGGAAGGCCAGCGTACTACCAGGCTATACTATGACCGCATAAGAGAGCAAACTTTACAGCCTACTTAAAAATTGTTTTTTCATATTCGTAAAGAGATCGTCCAACAACAACATGTGCTTCTAATGATTTTTTATCAACACAATACAGCTGATCAATTCTTTTTCGTATAAATTCTGAAAAGTGCCCTTTCTGAAATCCTCCGATTACAATGCAAGAATCATCATCAAGTTTTGAGATAATTGTTTGAAACGAACTAACTTTGCCTTCTAATGAAAAACCAACTGTTTTCTTTGGTTTGATGTAGTCTAATAATTCAGAAAAGTTCATTTGTTTTAATTCTAGTAAATTTGTACCATCACTTTCAATGATTTTTTCTTTGTACAACTTTTCTATTAATCCTTCAAATCTATGATATGATTTTGGGATTCGAACATTTTCTCCAATGAAAATTACTTTGTCATCTATTGTATGAACAAACACTCTGATTTTGTTTTCAAAATAAAGTGGGATTGTACAAGCTTCAAGTAAACAAAGGTGTACTATATCTGGTCTTCCTCTTTTGTATTCGTTTTTAATTCCCTTCATAGCTGCAAAATGCCAAGAGTTATCTAGCAAAATGTCTGAAGGATTTTTTTCTAATTTTTTTGAATGAAAAATTACAGAGGGATGATTTTGAATCTCTTTTGGAACAAGTTCTAGTGCTGATTCAGCTATTACTAATGATAACATGATTACAATTATTGGTTTTGTCTAATTACCTTTTCAAATTCATTCCATGCTGGTTTTGGTTTTCCATCAACATCAATTAAACCTGCATTGCAAATGTAATGACCTAATCGTTCTGCAACAAATTCACTAGTACCAATTCCAATAAATCCTTCAATTTGAGACAAATCTATTTCACATGTTCCTTCTGGTCGGTCATATTGTCTATACCAAGTAAAAAATTCGATTTTTGGTTCGTTGTCATTATAAAAATCATAGGCTATTGGGATAAAATCGGCTTGGTCTTCTTCATTGCCTCCAACAAAATCAGATGTACTCCAACTTAATTCAAATAATGATATTTTTTTGTCAGGTACTAATTCAAAGATTTTTTCTAGATCTGCTCTTGCATCACTAGGTGTTTTTACTATTTCATTAAGTGAATCTACGGGAAAATATGTAAATGCCACAAAGTCTCCCATACTTAATTCTGAAACAATATGCTCAAGTTCTTGTTCCATTATGCTATTTAGCGAAAATGAGTTTCCAATTTTTACATTAGGATGTTTTTCTTTTATTTTTTCGTAAACATTATTGAATAGATCTTTATAGGTTGGCATCAGTTCTTCCTCATAACGAAAATGTGCATCGATTCCTCCACCTATTATTACCTTATCAATAATGTTGTATCTGCTCAGAAGAACATCTAAAATATTCACAATGTCATCATCAGAAATTGCATGGAGTCTTGGTTTTCCCATCCAATCTGGAAAAGGTCCTAATGTTTTTCCATTAATAATTGAAAAATATAGAGTTACTTTGAGATCATTCTTTTTGTTTAAGCTCATCAAAACATCAGTATCGTGAAAATTGTACATTCCTTTTTGAGGCTCAACCATATTCCAAAAGAGGTATACGTTGCTTCTACCAATTCCAGTTGAGGCTGCATCCTCGTAGATTTTGTCTAATTGTTGAATAGTTACTGCACTTGTTGGTGTGTTAATTACAAGACCAAGTTTTTCGTTTCTAGATATAGTTTGTAAGCCTATTCCATTTTGTTCTAAATTAGAAAAAGCAAAGATTGATACTACAATTATTACAATAGCGATCCCAGCACCAATGCCTGCAATAATTTTACCATTCAATAATGTTGGCAGTTGTAAAGCAAGTAAAAAAGATGATGTATTATCTATCCTGAGGTACATCCACTGTATCCGCATTCAACACAGATACTACATCCTTCAACAAAAACCAAGTTGTTTTTACAGGTTGGACAAAGAGATTCTTCTTTTGCTTTCTCAGTAATGGTGTTTTCTACTGTAGCTTCTTCAGAAACTTTAAATTTTAATGCGTTATCAACTTGAGTTCTAACGTAAGAGTTTGAAATTTGTTTAGTGACAAAATCTGTAACGAATGTACTTGGTCTTACTTCAAAAGTTTTTTCAGCATTTTCACTTGTCATATGCAAGACTTGAGTTTTTCTTGAACCGTCACGATAAACTGTAATTCCTTTTAGACCCATTTCATGTGCTAACAAGTATGATGCTTTGACGTCATCCGCAGTAACGTCATATGGCATATTGATTGTCTTTGCAATGGCGTTTCCAATCCATTCTTGCCAAACTGCTTGTGCCATTAGGTGGTCTGCCCAATGAATATCCATTGCAGTGACAAAGATGTTTTGCATCCATTCGGGAATTTCTGGAATTCCTTTGATAGAACCATAATTGTCTGCAATTTTTAATAATATTTCATCAGTGTATAATCCATTTTCTTGTAGAACCTGTTCAAAGATTTTGTTTGTGTAGAAGAATCTTCCAACGGTGACTCTTTTCTCAAACACTAAAGCAAATGTTGGTTCCATTCCATTGGAACAATCGGCAATCATAGATAGTGTACCGGTTGGTGCAACTGTGGTTGTTAGAACATTTCTTATTCCATGTTTTTTGATTTTTTCAATTAATGCGTCCCAATCATAGGAATGTTGATCTTTTGATTTTTCGTAATATCCTGCTACCGGAATCTTTCCTTCTGGATATTCTGTCTTTGAACAAAGTGCAAACTCACCTCTTGATTTTGCCAGTGCAACACTTTCTTCCATGGAGTAGTAAGTCAAGGCCTCTGCTAGTTTGCACTGTAGCTCATAACCTTCCTTAGAGTTGTATGGAATTCTAAGTTTGTATAGAAGATCAGCAACTCCCATTACGCCTAGTCCAATTCTTCGAGAGTCTTTTGATGCAATATCAATTTCTTTGACAGGGTAAAGATTGACATCAATAATATTGTCTAAGAATTTAGTTGTCTTTCTAATTGTTTCTTCATATCTCTGCCAATCAAATTCGTATTCTCCATCAGCTTTTCTTTTTACAAGATTAGCTAGATTGATTGAACCCAAATTGCATGATTCATATGGATATAGACTTTGTTCGCCACATGGATTTGTAGCTCGTAATGGTACACCTCTTGCTTTTGCAAAAACATTGTATTTGTTTATTTGATCAAAGAAGATCAATCCTGGTTCTGCACTTTTCCACGCAGAAAGTGCAATCAAGTCTATTAGTTGATGTGCATTAATTTCACGAATTGGAGCTTTGTCTCGTGGGCTGCGAAGCATGTATTTTCCTTCTTCTGTGTTAACAAGTGCATGCCAGAAGTCTTCCCACACTCCTACACTGACATTGAAGTTCTCTAAGATACCTGGTTCGGTCTTATTTGTAATGAATTTTTCAACATCTGGATGCCATGCTTCAATTATACCCATATTTGCACCCCTTCGTTTTCCTCCTTGTTTTACCACTTCAGTCACTGTATTGATAATATTCATGAAGGAAACAGGGCCTGATGCAACTCCAGATGTTGATGCTACAATATCACCTTCTTGACGTAGACTAGAATAGTTGATTCCAACTCCACCACCAGACTTAAAAATTAATGCTGCGTCAGATGTTGATTTCATAATTCTTCCCATATCATCTGGCATGTCTAAAACAAAGCATGCAGACAGTTGACCAAGACGTCCACCTGCATTCATCATGGTTGGAGAATTTGGTAGAAAGTCTTGTGATATCATTAGATCGTTATATTCTGAAATTTTTTCTGCATAGCTATCAAACTTCTTAGCAGCAATTAATGTCAAAAGTTCTTTAAAGCCAACTTTCATTTGTCCGTGTTCAGCAAGTGTAATGTACTGATTGATTAAAGCCCTAAAGTGCCATTTGTTTAGATAATATTCGCCAATTTTGAATTTGTAATTAAAGTTGTCAAGCTTTTCAAGATAAGATTTTGCTTCGTCAATGTCTTGCTTGTAGCTTCCGTCTTTTGAAAATATTTCATTATCATATAACAGATCACCTATACCTACAAGAACTGCAACTCGTTCAAACATTTGACTTGGACTTTCTATGATTTCATTTTTGTTGTTGCGCATAAGATATCTAGAAGCAAGAACTCGCAGACAGTTTAGATCAAATTTTTTAGAAACAGAATCCAAAGTTCTTAGGTTTAGAACTTTCATTTTTTCGTCTCTGAGTTTTCTGCGCTCATGTCTATACAAAATATAGGCCTTGGCAATATTGCTATGTCCTTTTTCTATCAAAGTGGACTCTACTAAATCTTGAATGTCTTCAACGCTTGGAGGTTGTGATGCAGAAAATCCATGTTCAACTAATCTTGTGATAACTCCATCTGCTAGTTCGTCTGCTAATTTTCGATCCGGGTCGGATGTAGCGGCTAATGCTTTGTAGATGGCGTTTGAAATTTTTTCCCTATTAAAAGGATCAATAGAACCATTACGCTTTCTGATCTGACCAATAGAATTTTCTATTTGTGAATTATCCAATTATAATCTCCCCGCAAGGGGTAAGAATCAAATGAATATAACTTATGTGGCAAAATTTTTTTCTCTTAGATCAAACTTTAGTTCAATAATTTTTACACCGGTACTATGAACCTCATACCGGTGGACTTAGTAAATTTGAATTAGGATCTAAAAAAGATCAAAACTTTGATCACGATTTGATCGAAAACGGAGTGTTTTTTACGAATTTCGTATTATGTAAGGTGATTTACATTTGGGACACTTGTCTCCAAGTTTTTCATTCTTGTAGCCACACTCACCGCAAATGGTTACTTCCTTCACAGGTTTGAATGAAGGTGTGAGTAAAGCGGTCTTTTCTATTACGTTCTTGATATCGTCAATCTTAGATTCCTTGTCAACCTGTAGGCGTACCAAAAGGCCTCCATTTAGCATCTTTGCAATCTTGTTACATTCAGAGATTTGTTCACTTTTGGTTGAAAGTCCTCCAATTTCAGATCCTTTTAGATTCACTCCTTCAGAATAAGAATCTCCTTCAAATGTGTTTATGAGTGAATTTTTACCATATTTTTCTCCATCTAATGATGCAAATCTTGAGGAACTTTCATTTTCTGTCATACATATTCTAACATCTTCACCAAGTTCTTTTCCTTTTTTTGTTGCTACATCGACAGCTGTTTCAATGACTTTGTGCAAAACTTCTCGTCCATCTTTGTTATCTTCATAACCAAGAATATTAAAGATGGCTTCACGTAATCCGACTAGATTTAGAACAAGTGAGATCGAATTGCGTTGCATATATTGAGTATTTTTTGCAAGAATTGGATTAAGACCACGTCTAGTTAGATCAGAAATGTCTTTCTTTCTTAATGCCATTGAAGAAATTGCCGGTTTCATTAATAAAGCTAATCTTGCTCTAAAGTAAGTTTCATCCTTATTTGATTCAAATGCAAGACGTGGTAAATTAATTGAGACGGATTGTAATTTTATTCCAAGTGATCCAGATGTCTTTGTAGTTTGATTGGAAATACCTATACTTGATACAGAACCTTTTGAAAAGATAACTTTTCCTCCAAGTGATATAATTTCTGCAAGTATTTTAGAAACATCAGATAATTTACCTTTTTCATGATCAATGATTAAACCAATCTTTGGAATTGGAGTAATCGTTACATAGTTTTTGTAAGCTGAGAGAATTGTTTCAACTATTTTGGTATCAGGACCTAATTGAAGATTGAATGAAACTTGTGTTGTTGTTTTATCATATTTTGAAGTAATTGATATACTTGCAAGTGTATCTGTAAGTTTGTGTTCTAATTCTGAAGTATCTTTTGCATATTTTGATAATAATTGTGGTAATCCGTCAATTACAACTTCTTGTGATACTTCTTTTGTAAGTAATGATATAATCATTGAAAGTGAGCAAGTAAGATCATCAATATCTTTTATTGATGAAATTCTAGATACGTCAAGATATTTACCGCCAAGATCAATACCATCTTCAATCAATTCCTTTACATTAACAAAAATGGTGTCAGGCACCAAAGACCAGATACCTGGGTTTGTGATATGGAGGTCGCCTGAAAGGTGTGAATCAGCCACATCCTTAGGCAGGGTATTCGTGAGGAGGTGCTCTGCGAAGACTCTTTGGCCTGTTTTAAAGAGCAGGCCTTCAGCTCCGTTATCGACATTATCAACATCAGTTAGCATTTCTTGAACATCATAAACGGGCAAGCCAAGTCTTGCTAATTTGTTTCGGTATTCTTCATGACCATGTTCTAAAAGAACAGAGTTTACCATTTCGCGGATAAGTGAACCAGTAAGATAAGTTGTTTGATATTTGTAAATTCTATTTTCCACTTCTTCAGTTATTTTTTGAGCAAGCTCCAATGGAAGACTTCCTTCACGTACAAGTGATTGAATTATTTTGTGTGAATTAAATTCTTCAATTGATTCGTGTGAAGTTCGTACATACATTTTGCCACTTTCAATAATGGATCTTTCTTCAATTTGTCTTGCCAAGCTAAGAACCAGTTTTCCAAGATTTGTGATTGTGTATCGTCTTTCCGATTTGTTTAAAGCGACAAGGGATTGTCTTAACAGTTTTCTTAGGTGATAAGCAAACTTTCCACTTTCCTTTTTTGATTTGAATCCGGCAAGAGACTTTAACTCTGAGTAGGTTAATGGTCCTTTGGAATTCAAAATTCTTAGTATGTCTATCCTGTTTGGACTTGCCATTACAGAAAAGATCATTCGTACACGCTTTGATGTAGATTGTAAGAGAGCTCCCCGTTTAGGCTCCGCTATTTCCTCGCTCAGTTCCATATCCATGTCTAAAAAAATTAAGCTAAATAAGGCTTTGTGATAAATCGTTGATCAGACTTTAGATCAGTTCTCATTAACATCTAATGTAAACTCTGACGTAGATAGTGCTTGTCCACATGATGGACACTTTCCATTATAAGGATTCATTACATCTTTTAACGATTTTAACATTTTCATGTTAGTGATCTTTTCACCACATTTTCCGCAAGTTACTTCAACAGACATGTAATGATCCTTTTTTTCCAAATTAATTAAAAATCTATTTTAACTTTTTTAATAATTGTACTAAATTAATTTACTGCTTTTCTATGATTATTCCACGGTCATCAAAGCCAGTAATTTTGGCTCTAGTCCCAATCGGAAGATCTACTGGGGTCTTAATTCCAGCCATAAACCCTGAGATTCTCAAGTCTGATTCATCCAGTTTTAGGACTACCCAGGCATAAGGCGTGTATTTTTCAAAACCTGCAGGAGAAACTGTGATTATTGTATAAGTTGCAATTTTACCCTTGCCATCAAGTATGGCATTTTCAAACCCCTTATTACCACATTTTTTGCAATAGTAAACTGTTGCCAAGTGAAGCTCACCACATTTTGTACACTTTCTAGCTAGAACTTTACCAGATTTTACAGTGTCAACAAACTCTTGTTTTGCAGACATGTTATACACTTTGGAAAATATGAACAGCGCAACTTGCACCAGTTGCACCAAAGTTGTGCGTAAGACCAATCTTTGCTCCTTTGATTGTTCTTTCACCAGCTTTGCCAGTTAATTGGTCAAATACTTCAACTACTTGCCCAACCCCTGTAGCGCCAATTGGATGTCCTTTTGATTTTAGCCCACCTGAGGGGTTAATTGGAATTTGACCGTTGCGTTTTGTTTGCCCTTCTCGAACAGCCTGAACACCTTGTCCCTTTTCAAAGAATCCAAGATCTTCAGTGTCTACTATTTCTGCAATCGTAAAGCAATCATGAACTTCTGCAAAATCAACGTTTTTTGGAGAAATTCCTGCCATCTTATATGCTGCGTCAGAAGCAATTTTTGTGCTTGGAATTGTAGTCAGGTGTTCACGACCTTGTAGAGCAGCAGGGGATCCACCCCTTCCTGAACCAATTACTTGAATGTAATCTTTGGAATGTTCTTTAGCGAATTTTTCACTACATAAAATCACGGAACTTGCACCGTCTGAGAATGGACAGCAATCATAAAGCTTGAGTGGGCTTGCAACAACAGGAGACTTCATAACATCATCAACTGTAATTTTTTTTCTCAAGTGTGCTTTTGGATTAAGAAAGCCATTATCGTGATTCTTCACTGCAACTAGTGCAAAATCTTCTTCTGTTGCCTTGAATTCATTAAGATATGCACGTGCCATTGACGCAAACAGTCCTGGAAAAGAAGCACCAGCTCCACCTTCATAAAAGAAATCGGAACAATAAGAAAAGTATGTTGTGGTCCATTCAGTTCCTGTGTGAGTTACTTTTTCAACTCCAGTAACAAGCACTGCGTCATAAAACCCTGCATATACATTTGCAAATGCTTCTCTAAATGCAACTGAACCACTTCCACAAGCAGATTCTATAGAAAGAGATGGTTTTTCTGAAATTCCTAAATTACTCATTACTACAGGTCCCAAATGAACCTGTTTGTCCGCAACACCAAATACGTTTGAAATGTAACCAGCTTTGATCTCTTTTGGTTCAATTCCTGCACTTTCGATTGCATCAACTGAAGCTTGTATAGTGATATCAGAAATACTGTCATCTAATTTTCCATATTTGGTGCTACCAGCACCAAGAACACAAACCTTTTCCACAAAAGTCGCTGACCGTATTCCCTATAAAAACGAAACAGGTAATTTCTGTAGTTGAAAAATTTTGAATAAGAGTCATCCCCAGCATTCAATTCAGGTAGAACAAAAAAAAGTTGTAAAAGCAAGAAATGTTGTAATGCCTTCAAAAAGAATTACGGTTTTACTAAAAAATGAAATCAATCAATACTTTGATACCAATGGATTTCTTTCATGGTCAGCAAAGAAAAAAAAATACGTAATTTTAGGGACTAACTCTCCTAGAAACGGACTAGTTGAATGTCCGAAATGTCACTTGGGTCAACTAATGGTAATAAGATCCAATAAAACTAGAAAACGATTCATTGGATGTTCGAATTATTACAATGGCTGTACAGCATCATCACCCTTGCTTCAAAAGGCAAGATTACGTGCTACAAAACAAAAATGTGAACACTGTTTGTGGCCAATTATCATTTTTAGGTATTCTAGAACCCAAAAATGGACACGACAGTGTGCAAACATAAGCTGTGAGTCTAGAAAGCCTAAATCTTGAAGCTAGAATAGATATCGATTCTTCTATTCTTTAGCAAAGGTAGGACCTTTCTGGTCTTTTTCACCTTATCTAATGAAATATTTACAAATCCAATTCCTTGTTTCTTTTTCATATCAAGTAAAATTTTTCCATATGGATCCACTACAATGCTTCTCCCACAGTAAATATTTCCAACTTGATCTGGTGCAACAAGATAGCATCCGTTTTCAATTGCACGTGTTTTATTGATGGTGATCCAATGCTCCTCTTTCATTTCACCTTTAACCCAAGCAGAAGGGGCAACTAAAATCTCAGAACCAGATAACGCTAACGCGCGGGACATCTCAGGAAATCTCAAATCAAAACAAATTAGCATTCCAATTTTTCCTATAGAAGTAACTTTTGGTTTTGCAATTTTAGAACCAGCTTCCATTTTTTTTGATTCGCTAAAGCCCAATGCATCATACAGATGAATTTTTCTATATGTTGAAATAACTTTTCCCAATTTATTGATTAAAAATGATGTGTCGTAAACACGGTTTTTCTTTTTGCTTTTTTCATAAAATGTTCCTATCACTTCAATAGAATGTTTCCTTGCTTGTTTTGCAATTGTTTTTACAAAATTTCCGCTAACTGTTTCTGCAAGACTTGCTAATTTATTTGGAGATTGTGATGATGTTGTATAAAACATCATAAATTCTGGAAACGCGCAAAGTTTAGCACCTTTTTTTGATGCTTTTTCAATATAATCAAGAATTTTGTTTAAATTTTGATTTTTGTTTGTTGACGCTTTGAATTGTACTATTGCTATTTTTGGCATAAGTTTCGATAAAATGAATAAAATAAAAAGATAGTTTATAGTTGATTTCCCGCTAAGAACCAATTTTCTTTGGGATTGTCTTCAAAAACAACTATAACGTGTTGTTCCTTTGTCTTTAGAATTTCTACAGCTGATTTTGTTATTGCTTTTGCAAACTCATCTTTTTGTTGCTGTGAACGTCCAGGATACATTGAGACGGTAATTAATGGCATAAATTGTAACAAACAATCGTTTGATTTATTCTTTAAAGTTAGAATGACTTTCAACAAAAATTAGTGTGAACTAATTAGACCAGTCTAATTTTCAAATCATTTAAAAGAATAATTTATTGAATAATACTCATGAGAAAAGATTCATGTAGAAAATGTGGAAATCCTCTTGAAATAATTAAAACATGTTCATTTTGCGATAAACCAATTCAATTTCATTGTAAAAATTGTAATAAAGATTCAGAAGAGCAAATTCATTTGGATTGTTTTAAAGAAAGTTTTGAGAAGGAAGCAATAAAGCTGCAAAACATAAAGTGAGAACGTATTTAACAAAGTTCTATACAAGTGATCCAATATGAAAATTTCACAAAGAATAAAAAAATTACTGAACGATCAAGTAGCTATGGAAGGTTACGCATCAAATTATTATTTGTCAATGGGATCATGGGCCGAAATTACTGGATATGAAGGTGCTGCAAATTATTTTTTTGCTCAAGCAGATGAAGAAAGACTACACATGTTGAAAATTGTCCATTTCTTAAATGGGCTTGGTGTAGAGGCTATAATTCCAGCAATCAAGCAACCGCCAAAAAATTTCAACTCTTTTGAATCGCTCTTTAAAATTGCTCTACAAAATGAACAATCAGTTACAAAAGCAATTCATAAAATGGTAGAAATTGCGCAAAAAGAAAAAGATCACAGTACGTTTGACTTTCTTCAATGGTTTGTAAAAGAACAGGTACAAGAAGAAACTAAATTTGAAGCAATTCTTCAAAAATTCAACCTTATTGGAAGAGATAAACTTGCAATTAATGAAATTGACAAGTCACTAACCAGCATGAATGCAACTGCCGAAGCTGGAGCTCAAAATTAATCTCTTTTCCACCCATATCTTGTTCCATAAGTAAACTCTGAGCTATGCGTTTTTTTATACATGTATCCAAACGCAAGACCAATTACAAATCCTCCAATGTGTGCCATATACGCAACACCTCCACCTGCAAAACCAAAGCCGCCTATCAAAAATGGAAGAATGTTTTGAAAGATTAACCAAAATGGCAAGAACCATTTTGCTTGAATGTGCATCATTCTCCAAAAGAATCCCATCATCAAGAATGTCATGATGCGTGCTCTTGGAAATAGAGCAAGATATGCACCCAATACACCTGAAATTGCGCCAGACGCACCAACTGCAGGAATTGAACTGGTTGGATCTACTACAACGTGTGCTAGTCCTGCGACAATTCCCCAAAGCAAGTAAATACCAAGAAATTTTGCTCTTCCAAACTTTAGCTCAATGTTATCACCAAATATCCACAAAAACAACATGTTGCCACCAAGATGCATTAGGCCTCCATGAAGAAACATGGAGCTAAGAAGAGAGGCATAAGACATCTCAGGGCAAGGAAATTGATTTCCTTCAATTGAAAAATAATTTGAACCAGTTATACAGGTGGGAACAGCTCCCCACTCAAAAAATAATTCTGCTGCATTACTATTGGTAAATTCCCAAAACTGTCCTGTAAATGCAACTTCGTAGAAAAATAAAGCCACATTAGTTATGATTAAAATGATTGTAAATATTGGTTTGAATCCTGGCGGGTGAGGATTTTCGTCTCGTAAAGGAAGCATTGATCAAAAACCTTGCCGTAGAATTGTATAATAAGATTTTTGACTAAATTTGGTTTTTTACTTGAAAAGGATTATGGATGCATGTTGTTCATGCTTTGTATACATGGTTCTAATTGCTTATGAAATTGCATGTGTTGTTGTTCTGTAAATGAACGGTGTTCAGAACTCAATGCCAAATTCATCATTTCTTCACAAGACATTCCATTCCAAGGATTATTTGATGTGTTTGCATAAGCAAAGTAACCAACTGTCAAACCTATTACAATTACTATTCCTATCACTGAGCCAATAATTACAATTTTTTTCATTTTTTTAGGTTATGTCCATGACTTGGAATCTTTTTTCCAGATTCTTTTACCATCAATATTGACTTGGTCTTTTTCCTCAAAAACTGTATGCCACTTTCCATTGGGGGGGAAAATTTTGTTCATATGTTCAATTTTTTCATCAGTAGGAGATCTGTTCATTAACGCTCCCCATTTCATATTTGGGATTTTTGGCATGATGTCGTTAATATCTTTCATGTTTTACTCATCCAATCCTCATTATACCATTTTGAATTAACCACTGAATTCCTTGAACAAAATCGTTATCAGAAATTAACCCTTGAGACCACCAATCTGCATTATTTCTAATCCAACTAGGTATTTCATTAACGCCAGTACCAGTTCCTTGTTGTGTTGCAGGGATTTTCATAATTCCTTCTTTGATTAACCACTGGATTCCTTGAACAAATGAATTATCATCAATTTGTCCTGATGACCACCAGTCTGCATTGTTCTTAATCCAATCAGGTATTACAGGACCTGTTGAAGGTTTTGGTGGTGATGCTGGAACACCAGGTCCTACTTCAATGATTCCAGAACCAATTCCTGCATACGTAGAATCATAGTTTATTCCTGTGCCATAAACAAGGACATCAATTCGATATTGTTCTTGTGTTGGGATTAGAATTTTTTGAATATCTATTCCTTCTAATGCTGCAATTCCTAGATTTGTCTTATCTGAACCGGTGTTAGTGTAAAGTACCTTATTGTTTTTATCAAAAATTGAATAGCCATATTTTACATCTTTGATTAGATTTCCATTGTTATCAAAAAATACAAATTCAAATGGAATGTTATCACTAACACCAAAGCTGTTATCCCAAGAAACTCTAACATTTGTTCCAACTTTCTCAAAGTTTGTTGTATCTACAAGATAAAATTCAATAGAGTTTCTTGAAATTTCACTTTTTGGTACTAGATTAAATGAAATAATATCACGGTCATAATTTGAAGGTCCTAATTCTTTGTTGATTCTTTGTAATTCAGAACCTGTAACAAGAAAGTGAACTATATTGGTATCTTCAAATGAATAAGGATCAAGCAATAAAATACGATTATCAACTTCAATTCCATTTACATAACCCGTAAAGTCTTTTCCTTCAGAATATGGATCAAAAGACTTGGGAACTCTAATTTCTTCATGAACTAATGGAACTAATGAAATATAATCTGGATCCCAATTAAATGGCATATCAAATGAAATTGAATTGTCTGATTGTTTGAATTGAAAATTTTCTACATCATCATAGTACGTTTTTACAACTAATGGAATTTCAGCTGATGCGGTTTGTATTTTGAAATTTTGCTCTTGTGCAACACTTACAAAAGTATCATAACTTAGGACTTGAGCTACAACGGTTTTTGGACTACTTGCACCTTCTATGTCAACTCTAATGTAGTATAATCCACCTTTATCAAAGATAGGGCCTTTGATTACACATCTTCCTTCGTTTTCAACATAACAAGCTCCTGGTGCACTCACATGTTGTGAACCGTAGTGGATGGTACAATCAACGAGTCTTGGTTTGTTACAACCAGACACGGGATCAACCTTTACATTGAGAATCCCATCTACGTCATAATACAAATTTCTAGCTAAAAGTTCACCACTTCGCCAAATTTCTACACGATAAGTTACTTTTTCTAAAGTTGTATCTGTTAGAGTATCAAAAAACCTAACTTGAATATTTGCGTCATCTATTTCTCCAACAGTAATATCCGAAGGATCTAGTTGTGTGCTCACTGTAACTTCCATTCCAGCGAAACTTATTGGTGGTGCCATATCACCTCCTAAACCATGACCAAAAACGTTTTCAATAAAAATTGGAATAGAAAAAATTCCAATTAGAATGAAGAATACCGGTAACTTAGATGACAACTATTGTTCATTGATTAGATTTCCTTATTTAAGTATACGACAAAATTATCATGGTTAAAGATGCTAGGTTTGAAATTCTGGTAAATTTTTATTACTGTTTTTTAAAAACAGATTTATTGAAAGTTCTTTGTGTTTTGTTTTTGATTCCATTTTTGTTAATTCCAGCTTTTGCTGAAGATTCCCAAGTGTTGCCAACCGAAAAAGGAACACTAAATGTTGAATTTTCAATCGATCCTGTTGAACTAAATCCTAATGATGCAATAAAAATGAAAATTAATTTTCTAAATCCAGTTTCAAATAACATTCAAATCCATATAGACTACGCAGTAATGTTATCAAAAGATGATGAAGGTTTTTTTCAAGCTGGTGATCCCATTCCATTACATACCTCTACTGGTTCTGTAACAATTCCTGTACAATTGAAAGGAGATGGACAATATACCGCATTAATAGAAGTTTCAGGAATTTTTTTCCAACCAATTCCTCCAGAAAAAGTTTCTTTTGATTTTACTGTAGGAAATGTTAAAATTTCTATTCCAGAGTGGGTGAGAAATAATGCTGATTGGTGGTCTCAAGGGTTAATTGGAGATTCAGACTTTGTCTTAGGAATTCAATTTTTGATAAAAGAAGGAATTATGGTTATACCGGAAACTGAATGTGGTAGTGGAGAATCAAACAAAATTCCAGAATGGATAAAAAGTAATGCGGGTTGGTGGGCTAGCGGACAAATTGGTGATACTGATTTTGTATCTGGAATTCAATGGTTAATAACAAATGGAATAATGCAAGTTTGCTGATTTTGTGTTCTAATGTTGTACCACTATATAGTAAAAATAGTGGTATTTGATTTGAGAATTCTAGTGAGGTTTTTATTTACCTCATAATGATCTACCAACAATGAAAGTAATAGCATTGGGCTCATTCTTCGTTCTTTTTGCTATCATCGGTGGAATAACAATACCAACAGTATTTGCAGATCATATGACTGCATCTGTTAGTATACCATCAGGAACAAATGTTCCAGGATGTGAAGATACTAACGAGTGTTTTATTCCAGCTACAGTAACAATAGATGTAGGTGGAGAAGTTACTTGGACAAATGATGATGCATCTCCACATACAGTAACTGCTGGAGATCTAAATGTTGACGCAAATACTGTTGGCTTGAACCTTCCAAATGGATTTGATAGTGGAATGTTGATGAAAGGTCAGACATTTACTCACAAATTTGAAGTTGATGGAGAATTCCCATATTTCTGTATGGTTCATCCATGGATGACTGGGATGGTAGTTGTAGAAGGTGAAGCAATGGACGATCATGATGGAGATATGATGGAAGAAGCATCAGCATCGGGAATGTTATCTGACGGTGTCGAGGTTGAAGTTTGGACTACTGCAGCAACTGCAGGAGAAAGAATGACAATCACTGTAGTGTTTGATGACTCTGAACACGTTAATTATGACATCATGGTAACCCAGAAGGGAAATACAGTTCTTGATGACAAGGCTGCACACGAGCATGAAGGAATGGGAGAACATATGACTGCTCCACTTAGTTCAGTAGATCCAGTAGATATCACAATAACTTTCCAAGGTTATGGAATAAGTGATCCAAAAACTGGTCCAATAGGTGAAAAAGTTGTATTTACAAACGTTGTTCCAGAATTTGGTACAATAGCTGCATTGATTCTAGTGGTTGCAATTGTTTCAATAATTGCAGTTACAGCAAGGACAAAGCTTAGTCTAACACCAAGAATTTAGGAAAAACTTTCCTTTTATTTTCTTTTTATCATTGCAATTATCGCCAAGATTACACCAGCTGCTCCTAACGATAAACCAAAAACTGCAAAGTTGTAAGCTGGTCCAACATCAAAATTACTAGTGCTTGTATCAGCCCCGCCAAGTTTTGATTGTATTTCTGCAATATCTTTTTGAATATAGAACATAGTGTTTTTCATTGCAGCTATATCTTGATCAGATGAAGAACCAGATGATGGTGGAAAATCAAGTACAGCTGTGCTTTCAACATCTTCAATTGGGATGTCTACATCTACAGGTACTCTGTTAATTTCTCCTTTAATTTCAATTGAAATAGAACCTGTTTTTGTTGGAATTACATTAGAAAAGTAATGTCCTGGTCGTGGATCAGAATTGATATCTAATATTTTTGTAATTCCGCCAAATTTTGCCGTGGCCTCTAAATTCTTAAATGCGTTTAACACGCCTGTTTTCACTCCCTTCGTTTCGCCAAGTTCACTTATATCAAATACAAATGAGTTTCTAAATCCAACAACTGGAGGCTCAGTTCCCCATCCAACCTCTATTTCATATGACTCAACCTCAACTGTTGTATGCCCAAATACAGGCACAACCCCAATACTAGCTATAAGGATTCCAAAAACTGCAAAAAGAGAATATTTCACAATTAGCAACTACCTAAAACTCGTTATTATCTTTACTCGCGTGGTACAATCATCGAAAATGATGTAAATTGTTTAAATTGCCTTCAACTGAATTGAAAACTAAATGAAAAAGTTTCTCATTCTTTTAGTGCTTGTTTCTTCGTTTGCTATTCCAATTGCTGAGGGTCATCCATTCACAGAAGAAACGATTCCTACAAAATTTTCAAGCGCTCCTGCAGGTATTACAGAAATTATAGTACATTATTCTGAAGGAGTTGAAATTGATTTTAGTGAACTCAAAGTATTTGATAGCAATGGAGAACGAATTGATAATAAAGATACAACATATTTTGAAGGAGATAATTCTCTTAAAGTTACAACACCACCGTTGCAAGATGGTGTTTACACTGTTACAAGTAAAGTGCTATCAAAAGTTGATGGACATCTAGTAGATGATGCTTTTGTATTTGGTGTTGGAGATGTTGAATTAGGAGATATTCCCACAGAAGCCGACCGTGACATTTCTGACATTGTATTTTTTCCTGAAGCTGCTTCAAGATTTCCTGGACTTGTAGGACAAACAATTGTACTTGGTGGAGTGATCGCCTCATTACTAATATGGGGAACTCAAAACAAAAATTTGATCAAAACAGATTTTGAAAAATTTCAGTCACTATATCACAATAAATTTATGTCACTAGTTGGAATTGGGTTGATCATTGTTTTTGCATCAAATATTTTGATGTTGGCTATTCAGACTTTAAGATTAGAAACATCAGCCATTGATGCACTGCAAACCAATTTTGGCATGACATGGATTATTCGAATGATCATTACAGTGATTCTTCTTGGTTTATGGTTTGGAATGGAACGAATGAAAAATCTTTCAATAAAAAACCAGATTCCACTTTTAGTTTTATCATTAGCACTAATTGGAACAACAACGATGATAGGCCATAGCGCTGCAAGTGAACTAGTTCCGCCGATAATACTTGATTATGTACACAATTTGGTAGCAGCAATATGGATTGGCGGCATAGTCTTTTTCGCATTTGCACTCTTACCTTCTCTTAGTTCGTTAGAGTCTGGATTAAAAGAGAAGTTGACTTTAGCTGTAATTCCAAAATTTTCCATAATGTTTGTAGTTTCAATAGGCATTGTAATAATTTCAGGTCCTACTTTGTTGTGGTTTTTGGAAGATGATGTTAGTCTAATTACTGATTCAATTTATGGAAAATTCATCTTTGCAAAAATATCTCTAGCAATTGGAATGATCGCAGTTGGTGGTTATCATCAATTTAAAATTCAAAAAGAAGGTGAAACAGGAATACAATCAGGTTCTATTTCAATTCATAAAAAATTAAAAAGATCATTAAAGATTGAAACTTGTTTAGGAATTGCACTTTTAGGAATGGTAGCACTCTTAGCAAATGGTTCTCTACCAGCTGGTCAAATTCAAGAAGTCGAAGCACAGCAAATTGTATTTGGATTTAAAACTGTAGAATTTTCAGAAAATGCAAAATTTGATGTTGACATTAAACCGTTTACAAGTGGAAATAATCTCATAATGTTATCTGTTTCTGATATTGATGGCAATCCATTATCTGATTTGAATCAGCTCAAAATTAAAGTTTCAAATCCTCAACGAAATATTGCGCCAATTGAAATTCCACTAACTCAGATTGGTAACAACAAGTTTCAAGGTGAAGTAACATTTGGATTCTCTGGAGATTGGTTATTAGAGTTAGAAGCACAAAGAACTCATAGTTCTAATGAAGGTGTTTCTCTTAATTTACTTGTAAAACCGCGACTTAACAATCTTAGAACAGAAATAATTGAATATGATTTTCCAGAATTTTCAGGTCCACTTTACCCAGTTTATGATGGAAAAAATGCAATTTGGATTAGCGATTCAACTGCACCAAAGCTTTGGAAATTTACACTTGATGATAAACGATTTGAATCATTTGAGTTTGATGGACAAATTTCGGTATCATTAACTATTGATAGTGATGGAAAAATTTGGTTCACTGATACTCCTTCAGAAAAAATTGGATTTTTTAACCCTAAAACACAAGAATTTCAGATTATTACACTTCCTGAGCTTCAGCCATTGATTACGGCAGCCCGACCTGTTTTCTTAGAGGTTGATTCTGATAACAACATATGGGTTTCAGTACCTACAAAGAATGCGATTCTAAAATACGACCAAAATACAGCTGAATTTAAGGAGTATAAACTTCCCACCGTAGATTCTGGTCCATTTGGTTTACTATTTGATCCAAGTGGAAAAATGTGGTTTACTCAAACACTTGAAGGACAAATTGGATACATTGATCTTAAAACAGATAAAATAAGAGAGATCCCGCCACCAGAACCATTTTCAATTTTAGAAACTATGATTTTTGATAAAGATGGAAATATTTGGATTTCAGAACACGATGAAAATGGTGGAATAATAAAATTTAATACAATTTTAGAAACTTATAAAAAAATTCCAGCTTCTGATACAACTGCATTACCAAATGATCCAACTTTTGATAGATATCAAAATATTTGGTTTGCATTACACACAGTGGATAAGCTTGCAGTATATGATCCTGATAGGAATAATTTAATTGAAATTCCTATTCCCACTCAAACGTCTTTTATACAATTTATGACAATTGATGATGAAAACAACATTTGGTTTGCTGAACAACGTGGTGGGAAAATTGGAATAGTAAAAATTACCGAAGTATCATCTACTGGAATAATTTCTATTGAAGGACGAGGCTATGAACCAAAATATGCTGAAGTTGTATCACCATTAATTTCACTTGGAATTATTGCAACTTCGTTATTTTTTGTAAAGAACATAAAAGACAAACGAAGGATCAATTCTCTGATTTCATCCTAGGTTTTAACTAAACCAACGGCTTTTATTCCCATAGTTGTCGCAAAAATTCCAATTGATAAAAGAACTATTGTACCTGCTGGAGTTATATCAAAAATATATGAGGTTGCAATTCCAGCTACAACTGAAAAGATTGCAAAGCAGATTGATAGTAAAGCAGTTTGTTTGAATCCTTTCCCATACATTATTGCAGTAACATTAGGAATTACAAAAAGTGCGGAAATTAACAATATTCCTACTAGTTGAATTGAGGTTACTACGGTTATTCCAGCAAGAAAAACAATCAGATAGTTAATTTTTTCAACAGGAATTCCGCTTACTTTAGCTTGTTCTTCATTGAACGTAGAATAGACTAGTTGTCGATAAAGAAGTAAAATCACGACTAGAATTATGCCTGTGAGACTAAGAATCAGAATTGTATCACTAGTACTTACAAAAAGTATGCTTCCAAACAAGAAACTGAAAATATCAATTGTAAAACCCCCAGAAATACTGATTAAAACTAATCCTACTGCAATTCCAGCTGAAAGTAAAACTGCAACAGATGCATCACCAGAAATTTTGAATTGGTTTCTAATTCTAGTAATTACAAGTGCACTACCAAGTGAAACTACGTATGCAGTCCATAATGGATAAATTCCTGCCAACAATCCAAGTGCGATTCCTCCAAACGAAGAGTGTGCAATTGCATCACCAAATAGTGAATAGCGTCTAAGAACTAAGAAAAGTCCAATAACAGAACAAAGTAGAGCAATAGCTATTCCTGAAATGATTGCTCTTTGCATAAATCCGTAAGTTAAGATTTCAAAACTCAATGTGTCTCATGATGATGCATGTGTTGTTGCATAGATGCTTCAGAATATTGTTTTACAAGTTCTTCATTACTAAAGAATTCATTTGATTTTCCATGAAAAAATAATGTTCTATTCAAACAAGCTACTTTGTTTGCAAGTTTATTAACGGCATCTAAGTCATGTGATGACCAAATTATTGTAATCTTTTGTTTTTCATTTAACTCACGTAAAATACTGTAGAAAATTTCACTACTTTGAGCATCAACTTCTGTTACTGGCTCATCCAAGATCAAAATTTTTGGTTTGTTCACAAGTGCTTTTGCGATAAAGACACGCTGTTGTTGTCCGCCAGATAGCTCACCAATTCTTCTATCACCAAGCTCATGTATCCAGACCTGTTGTAGAACCTTGTCAATAATTTCCTTATCAGAGTTATTAGTCCAAGCCATTTTTACAACATCTCTAACAGTTGCAGGAAAGTTTTTTTCAAAAACAGGTTTTTGTGGAACGTAACCAATTAGTTTTAGATAATTTTGTAATTTTCGAATATCCTCACCGAAGAATTTTATCGTGCCTTTGTAATTTGTTAAAATTCCTAACATGCACGAAAATAAGGTAGATTTTCCTGCTCCATTTGGTCCAATTATACCTAGAAAATCACCCTCATTGATTGAAAAACTAACATTATCAAGTGCTGTTACTCCAGGATATTGTACTGTTAGATCATTTATTTCAACAACTTTCATTTACACAGTGCTTCCTTGAGATTTGATAGATTGTTTTCCATTTTCATTAAGTAGTTAGAATTTTTTTCCATTATTTCGATAGGAGATAGAACTAGAACTTTTCCACCTATTTCATTTGCAATAACTTGAGACGTTCTAATATATACTGCTTCTTCAGTAAAAATAATATTAATGCCATATTTTTGCGCCAAATTAATGATATTCTCTAGAGTTTTTGAAGTGGGTTCCGCTTGTGGCTCATTTGAAGCTGTTATCGTATGTTGATTTAAACCATATTCAATTGCAAAATATGAAAATGCACCATGAAATGCAATAAAATCTTTTTTACATGATGATAATTCATTTTTAATTTTTTTATCTAACGCATCTAGTTTTTCCTGATAAGATTTTGCATTTTGTCTATAGAACTTTTCATTAACGGGATCAATTGATACTAGTGCATCTGCAATGTTAGAAATTTGTGTTTTTGCCATTAGAGGATTTAGCCAGATATGGGGATCACCTTTTAGATGATCATCATGGCCAGAATTCTCTTCTAGTAAATCACTATCCATAATGGCAATTCCTTTGCTAGTATCAACAATCATTACGTTAGAATTTACGGTATCAATATTATCAACCCAATTTTCAAAACCAATTCCATTGATAATAATTAGATCAGATTGATGTATTTTTTGAAGATCATTAACTGTTGGCTCCCAGTCATGTGGCTCTATCCCGGGTGGAACCAATAATGAAACACTAACCTTATCCTGACCAATTTCTTTAGTAAAGTCGTAAAGAGGATAAAATGAAGTAATTACGGAAATTTCTGTGGAATCAGATAATGCTGAAATAAATGATTGGTCGGAATTCCAAACATAAAATGACGAAATTGGAATTATTATAGTAATTGCAAGAATGGCAGTTTTGGTCTGATTATCCATGCCCATAGTAATTAAATAATTATTAATAAATCTATAAAAAGTTAATAATATTACCTAAAAATTTATATAAAATTTAATAATATTTAGGCATGTGCCTATTGTATCAATTTCACTTAATGACGAAATGCTTCAAGAGCTAGATAATCTACAAAAATCAATGGGGTTTTCAGGGAAATCAGAAGCCATACGAGCTTGTATCAGAAGTTTTCTTGCCGAAGAAAAACAAAAGGCAGAACATCATGGAGACATTCACGCTATTTTGTTAGTTGTGCATAATGACGAATTTGATCATATTGTTTCTGATATCAAACATAATTTTGAATATCTAATTACTACTCATCTTCACAGCAAAATTGAGGGAGAGAAATGTATGGAACTTTTTGTAATTGATGGAGATGCAGAACGTGTAGATACTATGACAAAAAATTTTCATACTAATAAAAAAATGGATACTGTAAAGCTAGTAACTTTATGAGAATTGTAATCTAGACAATGAATTTCTTTTAGTTAGAATAATTATACAAGATATAGTTAAAACTAGAATCATTATAACGATAGAACCAAACTCTGGAATCACAACTAGACCAAATTCTGTATTCATTCCTGTTCCACGTATATTTTCAAATTTAATTATTGTTGGACCTGTTTGATCTTCTAAAAAAGTAAATTTTTCAAAAGAACCACCTACAACAGCATTTCCTGATGTTTTATGTATCGTTTTTCCATTCTGAATTATTACAAAATCATAAGAAGACTGTCTTAAAGGCTCTCCAGTAATTCCATCTCTAATTGTAAAAATAAAGTTGGTGTTTTTATCAGATTTAATTTCAACTGGTTCCCAAGAAAGATCAACTCTGAATTCTTCGTTTTGTGTCATTGCCATCATTGGAAAAACAGGCTCTTCACTTGAAGTTAATGTAAACACTATATTATTTGGTAATTCTATTCCTAATTTCTTTTGTTCATTTTTAATAAATTTTAGATGTTCTGATAACAAAACAAAATGTACAATTCTTTCATCTTCTTCGGTATAATCATCAACTGTTACAGAAGATTTGAAAAGCTCTACTCCATTTACTTTACCTGCATATCCTGGACTCAAAAATTCGGAAAAATCTTTTGGAAAATGTACTTCTTCATGTACTACTGGTATATGTGAAATTGTTGTTTCATTCCAATCAAATGGCATAGTAAATGTAATTATTTTTTCTTCAGGATCATACTCAAAATCAGAAATCTTATCAAAATATGATTTTAATCTAAATGTGACATCGTTTTCCTGTAGATCCTTCTCATAATGATTTGTCGTCTCTACGACACTCACATCAGCAGTATAAACACCTAAATTTTCTACAATATTTGTTGGTTCATCAATTGTTCTAATTTCAATTTCAAAATGAAATAATCCTCCTGATTCAAAAATTGGTCCTTTTAATTGAATTGGTTGAGATTCTGTTGCATGCCAAGCTCCAAGAAGTGAATCCTGCTTGCCTATAATTTGTATTTCTTCATCATCAGTTGGAACAATATCAATTAATAAATTTCCTTTCGGTGCAAAGAAATAATTTCTAAAAATCATTTCATCTTCATGAAATAATCCGATCAGAAATGTTACATTATTTACTGCTTGTTTGGTTTTTTCATCAATTGTTGTAATCGAAATATGTCTATCAGATTCTGAAAAATAAATTGGCATTTCTACGCTTATAGAGACTTTTCTTCCATCAATATTGATGGAAGATATAGTATCCAAACCTAATCCATGACCATAAACACTAACAAATGTGCCTGAAAATAAGGCAATAGAAATCAAAGTAATTAGTGAAATAATGAAAATTTTTGTTTTCAACATTACAGAGTCTAAAAGCCGTCTTTATTTAGAATTAATCCTAACAATGCTGCTCTGGTAAATTTTCCATATTCAGCTTGCTCAAAATATTTTGCTTGTTTTGTTTTATCAACATCTGTTGAAATCTCATCCAATCTTGGCAGGGGATGTAAAATAATTGCATCGTCTTTCATTTTCTTTAACATATCCAAGCCAATAACATAACTTCCCTTTACTTTTAGATATTCTTCCTCATCCGGAAATCTTTCTTTTTGGATTCGTGTAACATAGATCACATCATAATCATCAATGTTTTCCTCAATGTTTGTTGTTTCTAAAAAGTGCAATCGCTTTTTGATTTCATATACAGAATCTGGTCTAATTTTCAAAGCTTCTGGAGATATCAGATGTACTTCAACATCATAGTTTCCCAATGCATATAAAAGAGAGTAAACGGTTCTGCCGTATTTTAGATCACCGACAATTCCAATTTTTAATCCATCAATCTTTTTCTTTTCTTTTTTAATTGTAAACAGGTCCTGAATTGCTTGCGTTGGGTGCTCTTCTGTCCCGCTGCCAGCATTGATAACTGGTTTTGATGAAACTTCTGCGGCAAATCTACTAGAACCATCAAGGATATGTCTTAGAACTAGGACATCAGAATATAGCGACATTATTTTGACAGTGTCTGCAAGACTTTCACCTTTTTGTGTTGAAGAAGATGCTACATTAGAAATTCCTAGTGATGTTCCTCCCAATAATGCCATGGCAGCTTCAAAACTAAGACGAGTTCTGGTACTTGGTTCAAAAAACAAATAACCTAATGTTTTTCCTCTTGCGATTTCTCTTCTTTTATTTGAATCTAATTTGATAATTTTTTCTGTTGCATCAAAAATTGTCTCGAGTTTTTGTTTATCTAGATCACGAACGGAAATTATGTCTTTTTCAAAAAACTCGTTCATATCTTTCAATGATATATACTGGTGCTATACATACTATTCTCATGCAGGACTCTGACCTACTAGTACGGCGCATTAGGGAAGGCACAGTGATTGATCATATTGATGGTGGCAAGGGTCTTCAAGTTTTAGATGCATTAGGAATTAATGTAAAAGATGGTGACCTCATAACAATTGCTTTGAATGTTCCAAGTGGCAAATACAAGAAAAAAGATATTATCAAAGTTGAAAATAAATTTCTTCAAGCTGATGATACAAGCAAACTTGCAGTTATTGCTCCAAAAGCTACTGTAAATATTATTAAAAATTACAAATTAGTTGAAAAAAGGCGCGTTGCATTACCAAATGAGATTGGAAGAATTTTCAGATGCTCAAATCCTGATTGCGTGACAAATAGTACTGAACGTATTGAATCGGTAATGGATGTAGTTGATAAAGAGAGTCTTGTTCTAAAATGTCGATATTGTGGTAGAATTTTAGATGTAAAACATCTTAAATACAATTAGTTTTGGTTTGTCAGTTCAGAACTACAAAATTCTCCAAAACAATTATCCATATCGTTCTTTTCTAACTCATTAGCTTGTAATTCATCCGCTCTGCAACACATACATGCACAGTAACCATGAAAATGTCCACATTCCGCGCATTTTATCTTGAATCTTCTGCGTCCTGCAAAGCGTGAATATCTTCTTAAAGCTTGCTGACAGTTTGAGCAATACAAGATGTCTTTTGGATAGGTTTTATCACACTGAGCACAGTAATTATGAATTTCGTAGTTTGGCTTGACCACTATATTTTTACAATGATTTCTTATTTTAGATTATGTCCAGATCGAATACAAATGAAAAATCAAAAAATTCTAACTTCAGTATTTCTTTTCTTTTTAGCTGGTCTTTGTGAAATTGGAGGAGGATATCTAGTATGGTTATGGTTACGAGAAGATTTTAGCTGGCTTTTAGGAGCAGCTGGAGGATTTGTTTTGTTTTTGTACGGTATTGTTCCAACGTTTCAAAAAACACACTTTCATCGAGTCTATGCAGCTTATGGAGGAGTCTTTATAGTAATGTCAGTATTTTGGGGATGGTTAATTGATGGAGTAACTCCAGACAATTATGATGTAATTGGTTCAGTAATTGCAGTAATTGGTGTCTTGATAATTTTCTATTATCCAAGAAAAGGAGAGAAGGTTTGGTCGAAGTAATTCTATCCACGATAGGTCTTTTCTTATTTGCAGCTTTACTAGAAATTGGTGGAGGATATCTTGTTTGGAAATGGTTGCGGGATCATAAAGGAAAAATCTTTGGTCTTGTTGGTGCATTAATTCTCTTTTCATATGGAATTATTCCTACATTTCAACCAGCAGATTTTGGTAGAGTTTATGCAAGTTATGGCGGAATTTTCATTTTAGTATCTATTTTGTGGGGATATTGGATAGACAAGAAAAAACCAGATAGATTTGAAATTATAGGTTCAGTTATTGTTTTAGTTGGAGTCGTAGTAATGTTTTATTTTCCTCGTTGAGATTTTGCATAAAATAGAAATGCAAAATTAAAAAATTGCTACTAAATTTATTGTCCAAGTATGATAAACATCATTACTATACCGTAGATAGCAATTGATTCTACCATTCCGATAAAGATGAAAACTTTTGATTGTAGTGCTGGATTTTCACTGATCACTGCAAGACCTGCAGAGCCCACATAACCTAATCCAACACCTGCTCCACCCGCAGCAACACCAAATGCAATTCCTGCACCAATTAGTTTTGCACCATCAGCTGATGATGAGCCGCCTTCTTCTTGAGCATAAGCAACTGCGGTTAACCCAGAAATTGAAATGATGAATGTTGCTAAAAGTATAAGTGTAATAGGTCTCATTTTTGGTATTCCTCATTTGGCTCCATATTTAAATCATGAGACAAAAAAATCAAATTTGATCCAATGTTTTCTTTTTGAAGTTTTGTAATTCGTTTTTGATTGTTTTTTTAAAAATTTCGTGATCTTGCTCTAAAACTTTTTTAGAGTTTTCCAATAATTTTTTAATTTCATCCTTTCCCATTATTTTCTCATCTCCATCTTTGCTTTCACTTTTTTAAGTTTTGCAAATTCTTCTCGTTCTCTTTCCTCTAATGTTGCAAGAATAAATTTTATTCTTCGATGATATTGAGGAATAATTACATTCTCAAGAGCGTTTAAGAGTTTTTGAGTCTTTTCAAGCGCTTTTGCTAAACTAAAAATAGAGTTTTCATATTCTGCTGCTTTGCAGATTTTTGGTAATGCTTCTTTGATTTGTTTTGCCGCTCTATCAATTGCTGAATTTGTATCTGCTAAGCCATATGGCATAGTTTTTGTATCTTTTTCAGTAACATTAAGTGATGGAATTTTTACATCTACTACTCTTTTGATATTTACATCAACTTCCATTACTGCCGGTGCAGACTCTGCAACAGATTCTACGGTATTTGTACCAAGTGACAAGTATGCTTCATTAACAGATTTGTATACATCCTGCAGTGGTTCCCATATTCCACCTCGTGCTTTTGTAGCTTCAGTAATCATTTCTTCAATGTTTTTTAATAGAACTTTTCTTTTATCATCAAGAATTTTTTGTACCATTGTTGCAACTTGGCTTGAACGCTTGTACTTAAGAAGTTCAATTTTTGTTGCCGTTACATTTTGTCCGAATGACATTCGCTACCTTTCCTTGTAATGTTGTTCCACAAACTTGTCTTTGACTTTGGTTAGCTCATTTTTTGGTAACAAAGATGCTGCTTTCCACAACAGGCCAAGTGTTTCTTCAATAGTTCGGTTTTCATCAATGTCTTGTGACAAGAAATTTTCTTCAAAATCATCTCCGAAATCAAGATATTTTAGATCAACGCCAGTAAGACCTGCTTTTCCAACAATTCCAGCTAAAGCACGGACCTCTTGTGCTCTTGAATACGCATCATAATTTTGATTAGAAATTTCTTGGTGATCAACTCTTGTGCGTCCTTCACCAATACCATCTTTCATAATTCTGCTAAGACTCATCAAGATGTTTACTGGGGGATAGATTCCCTTTCTGAACAAGTCTCTGCCAAGTACGACTTGGCCTTCTGTAATGTAACCAGTAAGATCAGGAATTGGATGCGTAATGTCATCTGATGGCATTGTTAAAATTGGCATTTGTGTAACACTACCTTTTTTTCCACGTAATCTTCCAGCTCTTTCATAAATTGTTGATAAGTCAGTATACAAATAACCCGGGTAACCCTTTCTTCCAGGTACCTCTTCTCTTGCTGCACTAATTTCGCGTAGCGCCTCAGCATAGTTTGTCATATCTGTAAGAATTACTAGTACGTGCATACCAAGTTCATAGGCCAAATATTCTGCAACAGTTAGCGCAACACGAGGAGTGATAATTCTCTCAATTGCAGGATCATCAGCAAGATTGAGAAACAGTACACTTCTTTTTAGAGCGCCAGATTCCTCGAGACTTCTTCTAAAGTATTCTGATTCACTATACTGCACTCCAATTGCAGCAAAAACTACAGCAAACTCATCAGCTGTTCCAACTACTGCTGCTTGACGTGCAACCTGAGCTGCCAAAATGTTGTGAGACATTCCAGAACCAGAAAAGATTGGAAGCTTTTGTCCTCTTACTAAAGTTAACATTCCATCAATTACAGAAACGCCTGTCTGAATAAAATCACGTGGATATTCTCTTTGCTCTGGATTCATCGGGGCACCATTAATGTCTAAAAATTTATCAGCAATTGGATCTGGTAGTCCGTCTTTTGGCCTACCTAAACCATCAAAAACCCTACCAAGAACTTCTTCGGAAACTGGCATTTCCATAACTTTCCCAACAAATTTAGCTTGAGTTCCAGAAACTGATAATCCAGTTGTTCCTTCAAAGACTTGAACAATTGCTTTTCCGTTTCCAACTTCGAGAACTTTTCCCAATCGTTTTTCTCCGGATGTAGTTTGAATTTCAACTAGTTCATCAAAGGCAGCATTTTCAACATCATCAACAATTACAAGGGGGCCTTTAATCTCTGCAATCTTGCTGTATTGAACGCCACCTTGTGATGTCATTGTGTTACCTTTACTCCTGTAATGCTTTGGAATTGTTCAACCATTGTTTTACTAAGAGAATCAAGCTTTGCTATTTCATCATCTTTAATTTCCATTCTTGCTTTAAGCAAGGTTCCAATGATTGGTAATGCACGAATGTCAACAAGTGATGCGCCATCTTTGAGAGCTTGTTGACCAGCTTTGTAAAACTCTACAAGTAATTTCATTAACTTGAATTGTTTTTCTGGACTGCAGTATGTATCAACTTCATCAAAAGAGTTTTGTTGTAAAATTCCAATTTTGATCATTCTTGCAACTTCTAAAATTAATTTTTCTTCATCAGGTAATGCTTCTGGTCCTAATAGTCTTACAATTTCTTTTAGAGTATCTTCTCTTTGTAAGATTCCATAAGTTTCGCTTCTAAGACTCAGCCAGTTTTCACTAATGTTTTCACTCCACCACTTTGCAACATCAGAAAGATATCCAGAATAGCTGTTCATCCAGTTGATTGAAGGATAGTGTCTAGAATAGGCAAGTTTTGCGTCAAGAGCCCAGAATGTTTTGATAAATCTCATTGTATGAGTTGTTACTGGTTCTGTAAAGTCACCACCAGATGGAGATACGGCGCCTACAATACTTACTGAACCATCTCTGTCAGGACTCCCCATCGCTCTAACTCGTCCTGCCCTTTCGTAAAATTCTGCTAATCTTGATGCAAGGTAAGATGGATAACCTTCTTCTGCTGGCATTTCTTCTAATCGTCCACTCATTTCTCGTAATGCTTCAGCCCATCTGCTTGTAGAGTCTGCAACAAGCACTACATCTTTTCCCATATCTCTGTAATATTCGGCAATTGTTACACCAGTGTAGATGCTTGCTTCTCTTGCGGCTACGGGCATGTTACTTGTATTTGCAACGAGGACTGTTCTTTCCATCAATGGTCGCCCACTTCGTGGGTCTTTTAGTTCTGGAAATTCAACAAGAACCTCTGTCATTTCGTTTCCACGTTCACCACATCCAATGTAAACTACAACTTGGGAGTCAGCCCATTTTGCAATTTGGTGAAGTGTAACAGTTTTTCCTGTTCCAAATGCTCCTGGAATTGAACCTGTTCCTCCTTTTGCAAGCGGGAAAAACGTATCAAGAACCCTCTGTCCAGTTAATAAAGGAACAGTAGGATCATATCGCTTTTGGTATGGACGTGGTTTTCTAACAGGCCATTTGTGATACATTTTAAGTGTTGAAGATTTTCCGTCTTTTTCAACAGTAGCTAAATCTGTTTCAAGATCATAATCGCCTTCACTAACAATGTTTTTTATTTTTCCACCAGAATGATCAGGTGGTACCAGTATGCTGTGATCAATTAATTCAGTTTCTTTTACAGTTCCAATAACATCTCCTGCTTGAATCTCATCACCAACTTTGACGGTTGGGACAAAATGATATTTTTTTGTCATGTCAACTGGTGTGGTTGTGATTCCACGCCCAATAAAAGAACCAGATTTTTTTGAAAGCTCCTTTAGCGGTCTTTGAATTCCATCATAAATTTGACCGATGATGCCAGGTCCTAGCAAAACGCTAAGTGGGTTTCCCGTTCCAATGACGGGCTCGCCAGGTTTTAATCCACTTGTTGATTCGTAAACTTGAATGAATGCTACGTCTCCTGTAAGACGAATTACTTCACCAATTAGTTTTGCGTCACCAACAGAAACAGTTTCGTACATTTTTGCATCAGACATTCCGTCTGCTTTAACTGCAGGTCCGCTTACCCAGACAATTCGTCCTTGTGCTACCATGTTAACGTCTTACTCCAAATTTTGTTGCAATTTCTTTCCTTATTAAAGGCTTCACGCGATCAATTCTCGCATCAATTGTATTGTTAAATGACATTGAACCATCTTTTGAAGAAACTTCTACACCACCTAAACAATCAATTGCTTTAGAAGATAGTTTTGCTCCGGGAAATTTTGTCAATAATGAATTTACAATTTCTTTATCGTTTTTGTTTGTAAAAACTGTGACCTCTGTTGTTCCAAGTGTTTCTGTTGCTTCTGTAAGAAGCGTTTCTATTAATTTAGAATAATTAGCATCTCGTTTTGCTGATTTGATTTGCTCTATTGCTTTTTCAAAAACATTTTGAACAGATTCTGCAACAAGTTTTAGTTGTTTATTTCTTGATTCCAAGTCAGAACTTCCAACAATTTGTTTTTCTATCTTGTCAGCCTCTTTTTTGGCCTCATCTATAATTCTGTCATATTCTTGTTCAAATTTTGCTTCTGACTTTGACAAAGTTTTTTGAGATTCATCCAGAGTGGTTTTAAGACTTTGATAAATTTCGTCTTCTGATTGATTAAGAATTTTGTCAATTGTCGTTTCTAATTTAGAATCAGAAGCCAATAAACGCCGATCAATCCCTATTGGATTTTAATGTTTGTACAATTGAAAAGATTCAATGACAATTTTCTGATTTTCGTTTTTGAAAATTAATCTTAGAAAGATTTTAAACTTCCTCCAAATTGTTGGTAAGTATTGGGTGTAGCTGATCTTTTAGTTGGAACCGTTATTCTACCGCGAACAGAATCTCCGCAGGCAGTATCACGTTTAACTCAATTTGAGTGGTTCCACAAACTAGATTCTGAAAATGAGACCATGACGCCTGAATTAGATGATATTCTTCTCAGGTCACAAAAAGCCTTTCAAACAATTGATGATGTGGTAAAGGGTTTACAAATCCCTCAAAGAGTTGGTATGATGGAAATTGTGTTCAAGGGTACCAAGATTAAAGAAAGAAAATACGAGCTAAGGGAGCTTGAACAAATTATTGAGGATGTTGAAAAGAGGACTCGAACTGTAATTGGTGAAGCTCAAAAGCTTCTTGAAGAAGACACTAATACAAAAAAATCTCTTGAAGAATATACAGCTCTTAAAGAAACATTGGAGCTTGTAAAAAAATTAGATTTAGATATTGGAAATTTTGGATTGATGAAATACTTTTTTGTAAATCTTTTTGTAATTCCAACCGCTTCTTATGACGAAGTTGCTCGTTCACTGGAAGGCATTTCCATTTACAAATATGATTTGGACTCTAAAGTAAATTCTGCCGTCTTGATTATTGGAGATGCAAAAAAAGCTGACAAGGTTCAAAAAATTATGCGAAATCTTAATGCCAATCAATTTTCAATCCCTCAAGGATTTCCACAAGTACCAAGCAAAGCATTTGCACTAGCAGAGTCAAAAATTAAGGAACTAACTGAGAAACAAAAGAAACTGACAAAAGAGCTAGTTGTAATGCGAAAAAAATTGCGTACAGATATTTTGTCATTGCGAGAAAATGCAGAAGTCGCAAAAGAAGTGATTGAAACACTGCGAAAGCCTGGGGGTACAAAAAACTTTGCAATGATTCAGGGATATATTCCAAGAAAAATGGAAAAAAAATTCAAGGAGCTTACAAATCAATGGACCTCAATCACTGAAGAAGTTAAAGATGCTAAAGCTGAAAAACAACTTCCTGTTCTTTTGAACAATCCTCGTTGGGTTAGAACATTTCAAGTAATCACTGAGAGTCAGGGAATTCCAAGACGTGGGGAGCCAGACCCAACGTGGCAAATTGCTTTGATGTGGCCAATATTTTATGGAATAATGTTTGCAGACTTGGGTCATGCATTGTTACTAATGGGATTTGGACTTTTATTCAAGGTAAAAGGACAAGGAACTCTTTCAAGATGGGGAATGCTAATTGCAATTTCTGGATTCTCAGCTGCAGTAGCAGGTACGTTTACGGGAGAAGTTTTTGGATTCCATTTGGAACACCTAGCTATCTTTGAGGATTTGCTGCATGAGGGGGGCATACTTTATCCATTATCAAAATTCATTGGAATTGTTAGCGTTGCAGAATTAACATTTGAGCAAGTGATTATGATTCTCAAAGTTTCAATCTTTTTGGGAATTGTTCATCTAACATGGGCATTTCTTTTGAGAATTAGAAGATACATCAAAGAAGGAAGAAAAATCGAATTGTACTTTGAAGCAATTCCAAACCTAGTGATGTATTATGGTATAGTTGCAGTGATGATGAGTGCAATTGGTTCGGGATATGATGTAATGAACATGTACTCCAGAATTCACACAGAAGCTGTTCCTTGGATTACAATTCTTGTTGGCGAATGGGCAGTGGTGTGGCTTGTTGTAAGAATTGCAATATTTACTGTTATTGGATGTGTTGTACTGATGATCATTGGTGGAATTCTCCACAACAAAAAACATCCTGAACATGGAGGGGATATGGCAAGTGTGATAATGGAAACATTGCTTGGAAAGACTGTAGAATGTTTGTCACATACAATTAGCTATGCACGACTTGGAATCATGTTACTTGTACATGCTGCGCTATTGCTAACTGTAAACAATGCGTATCATCATCTTGGCGGAGCAGAATCTGGGGGAGCACTTGCAATTATCATTGGAGGAAATCTAGGAATTATGATTATTGAAGGTTTGATCGTGTATATTCAGGCACTCAGATTGCATCTTTATGAGTACTTTACAAAATGGTATGATGGTGGTTCAAAGTCATTTAACAAACTTGTTCCAGAAATGGTTTACAATCAATTTGTCTGGACTGAAAAGAAATCAAGCGACAGGTAAGTCTGGTCTATTTCCCCACTCTCCCCAAGAGCCAAGATAAACTCGAACATTTTTGAATCCAAGTTTTTTTAAAGCAACAAACGTGTTTGCTGCCCTATATGCCCCTTGGCAGTAAGTTATGATTTCATCATCTTTTGAAAATTTGTATAATTCTGAAAGCTCTTCGTCGTTTTTTAGCGTCCCATCTGATTTGATGTTTTTCTCCCAATCTACGTTTACTGCGCCAGGAATGTGGCCTCGTTTTGCGGCACGGACAACTGTTCCATCAAATTCCTCCTTTGTCCTTGCATCAATTATTTTTATTCTATCTAGGTTGTTCCTCAGATATTCATAACCAACAAGTAGTTTGTCGTTAATCTTGCCAGAAAATTTTGTTTGTTTGAAGGGATTTGTTTTTGTTTCAGTTGGCAGGTTTTCGCTTTTCCATTTTTGTATTCCACCATCTAGCAGAAAAACTTGGGGGTGCGAAAAATAAAGTAGCATCCACACTCCTCTAGATGCCAAAATTCCTGATATATCGTCATAAAATACAACTGCTTTTTCATCTGTAATGCCAACAAATGAGAAAAGGTCTTTAGCTTGTGCGTTAAAATTTTCTATTCCCTTTTTTGAGGTATCAAACCAATGAAATGCAAATAGATCCAAGTTTATTGCACCAAGGATGTGTTCTTTTGAATATTCTTTGTATGATCTAGTGTCAATTAAAACAAGATTTGATTCATTTAGGATTTTACGTAATTGTGTGGTGTTAATAATCATAAATCAAAAAATGACATTCTAACGTAAATTCATTTGTGTTTAATTACACATATTGTGTTAAATAATAAGCTCATACCTTTTTCCAGAAACGGGAATCAGTTGTAACTTTTATTAGATCATATGAGTGATTGCAGACATGGCGCTAAAGCGAATTTCAATTGTCCTAGACGAGGAACTTATTAAAAAATTAAGAAAATTACAAGCTAGTAAAATTGTAAAATCTGATAAAAGTGTGAGTTTATCGAAAGTAGTTAGTGAAATTCTAAAAAAATCAATTTAGCTTCTAGCCTTCGCTTTTAGAAAATTAAAATAAAAATGAAAAAGAAAGGAAGGAATTTTTATTCGTTAACGTATGCTCTTTCTCCGTGTTGTGCTAGATCGAGTCCAATCTCCTCTTCCTTAGGAGTGACTCTAATTCCGCCTGGCCATACTGCATCCATGATTTTCAGTATTACAATTGTAATACCAAATGCATAGGCTACTGACATCAAAGCACCAATAATGTTGATTGCTTGTTGTTCATAACCTTCTGGTGTTCCAGTCCATGCACCAATACCATCACCAGTATCCCAAATGTGTGGACTAGCTAGTGTACCAGTTAGAACTGCACCTGTGAAACCACCCATTCCGTGTACTCCCCATACATCGAGTGCATCGTCCCATTTTCGTGCATTCTTGAATGCAACACAACCATAACAAACGGTTCCAGCTGCAATACCAATGATTATTGACGCCATGGGTCCAACCCAACCAGATGCTGGTGTGATTGCTACCAATCCTGCAACAGCTCCTGTTGCAGCACCAACGATACTTGGTTTTCCTGTGTGGGCCCAAGACATTAGTAACCACGTAACTGCGGCAACACCTGTAGCAGTGTTTGTCACTACCCAAGCGCTTACAGTAATACCATCAACCATTACTTCACTACCTGCGTTGAATCCAAACCATCCAAACCAGAGTATAGATGCACCAAGTACCACCATAGGTACATTGTGTGGTTCCATTGGAACTTTTCCATATCCTAGTCTTCTGCCTAGAATTAACGCACCTGCAAGTGCAGAGAATCCTGAAGTAATGTGTACGACAGTACCACCAGCAAAGTCAAGACCGAAACTTGGTGACAGGTCTGGATTCAAGTCCAAGTTACCAATGTATCCGCCACCCCATACCCAGTGGGCAACTGGATCGTAAACGAAAGTTCCCCAGAGTAGGATGAAGATAACTAGTGCGCTGAACTTCATTCTATCAATTAATCCACCAACAATTAGAGCTGGTGTGATAATTGCGAATGTTGCTTGGAACATTGCAAACATTTGATGCGGTACTGTGCCAGGCCATCCCTGACTACATACATCGCCTTCAACCATTGCATTCATCTGATATGCGGCTGACCAAGTGTCAGCACATGGTCCTGGTTCTCCTAGTGGAGCATAGTGGGAAACGTGATGGAATCCAACATACTCTAAAGAGCCCATGAACATGTTAGCATCAGTATCATTTGGTCCAAATGCAAGAGAGTAACCCCATGCAACCCATTGCCATGATATCAAACCAATTACGATGAATGTCATGCCAACAACGTTTACAGCATTCTTTGATCTGGCTAATCCGCCATAAAAGAATGCCACACCTGGAGTCATGAATAGTACAAGTGATGTTGCTGCAAGAATCCATGCTGTATCACCTGTATCAATTCTACAGGGAAGCATATTTCCTTCGCCATCATCATACCAACACTCGTTTGCATTACCAGTGTAAATTCCGCTTGTTCCAAGGACATATCCGTCCATGCCATCGGTCACCTGTTGCGCAAATGCCTGAGACATTGCGCCAGTTGCCGTAATAGCTACTGCAGCCACAAGTAAGATTGCATACTTGCGGTTCCTAGAATTCATTATTTTTCATCGAATTTGAAAATGATTTAAGCATAGAGATTTTTTAAGAGTCAAAAGTGTAAATTATTATATTTCTTCAATCTAAGATAATAACATAAAATATGAAAATTATGTCAAGAAATTCTGAACCTAAAAGGCTGCTAGAAGGAACAGTTAGGAGAGCAATTTGAAGTCAGATGCGTCAAAACTAGCAATTTTTGATACCTTCAAAACAAAAAATCAGGAGCTTACTGGCGAGGCGACAAGACAGAGATCAATAATCGTTTCACTTGGTACACAAACAAATCCGATGGACAAAACTAGAACATCCATTTCACAAAAGATTGCAAACAGGAGTGGAATTGCTTGGAAAAATCTTTACTCTGGAGTTTTTCGAGATTTGGATGAAATTCTTATCCCAATGAAGCTTGTTGAAGAGGAAGGAAGACTGCCACTAAAACGAGGACCAAAAGCACTACAGGAAAAAGGAATTCCATACTACAAACTTACTCAGAGTGGATTGCTAGTAGCATTGTCTCTAAATGAAATTCAGAACAGACGCACCATTTTAGAGCAATTTTTTTCAAATTCTCAAGAAAAGGAATTTCATGAAATTATTTTAAAGCTTTCAGAAATTGCTCCAAAATTCATATATTCTCTTTTTGAAAAATACGTAAAGGCTTTTTGCGAGGGAAAATTGAAAAATTTGATTCCATTTAATTTTGCGAATTTGAAGAATGTTTATGATGAGAGTCTCCAAATCCAAAAGGAGATCCTAGAGGCCTTTACAAACTTGTCAAAAACAGACAAAGACAAAACCATGGATTTGTTAAAATCCCTTGGATGAAATTCGTGATTTTCTATAAACATTAAAATCAGCACCTTTAGCCAGATTGAGTGAATGAGCTCAAAGGTTTTTGCTTCCGTAAAAGCATACAGCAAGAGGGGGAGACTATTAGAAAAAAGCGAATTGCAAACGTTGGCAGAATCAAGAGATCTTGATGAGCTTGTAACCAGAATTAAAAACACAGTTTATGCTAATGCTGTTTCTGAAGTCCAAAAACCATACACTGCAGAAAAAATTGAATCTGCGCTGCGAAGTCATCTTGCCGATATCCATTACTCCATAGCAAAGACTGCGGCCAGCTCAACCGTTTTAGATGCATATTTTCTGAAATTTATGACATGGAATTTGAAATTAATTCTTAAAGGCAAAGTTCTTGGAAAAACACAAGAAGAAATTGAGCCTCACATTAACCTGCATGCTGAAGAGCTAATCAAACAAAGAGACGTTATTCTAAAAGCCCTTGTTGCAAAAGACCTTGAGGAAGCTGTTTCTAGTCTTAGTGGAACCATGTTTGGCGAAGAAGTGGCAAAAGCAGTTGCAGCGTACAATGAAACAAAAAACATTCAGGTGTTTGATACATACTTTGATAAAATTTTAATTCAACAGCTAAATGGTGCACTAAAAAAATCAGGAGACAAGGATTTATCCAGACCTGTTTCAATGGACATTGATTTTTACAATCTTCTTAGTGTGGTAAGAGGAAAGTTCTGGAAACTAGGTGAACAGCAAATTCAGGATCTAATAGTTACATACACTGCAAGTGCACCATCAGATTTGATTGGAAGAATGATAGCAGCTCCGTCAGTTCGTGACGCATTAAATGAATTGACAAGTACTAGCTATAGAGAACTAGTTCCTCAATCAGAAACAGACATTGATGCAATTTCTGGATTTGAACATGCCTTTGAAATGACAATTTTCAACAAGGCAAAAAATACTTTTACAAGAATGTTTAGCTCTGCAACAAGTGTTGGAATTGCAAAACTCACTGCGTTTGAGGTGAGAAATATTGGTTCTATTGCTTACGCTGTTGAACAAAAAATTCCAGTACAGACTACAATGTCTAAACTAATTGTTGACCAATAACTTTGGTGATGATCTAATTTATGAAGATCCACGAGAACAGTGATTTATCATGATGGGAGATAGGGACTACAGACAACTCATAAAAAATGCCATAGATTCTATTGGAAAGGAAGTTGAGCTACAAATTGATGCCAAAGATATCAAAACAATCCATCTACATGAGGTTGTTAGATGTCTTAGACGCTCCTATTATGATAGGATGGAGCCAAAGGAACTGGAGAACACCAGTTTTTCTGATTTGGTTGGCGGTTTGCTTCGAACAAAGGGATATGGCTCTAAAACGGGAGAATTTGCAATTGATGAATTAAAATTCAAAGGACAAACCGATATGATTGTCGATGATGTGATTTTTGTTTTCCGTTCGGCAAGTACATTGCCAGAGGTTCCAATCTCTCATGATTTGTTATACTTGAATGCTTGCATGTGGATTTTTGATAAAAGAGAGGGAATTCTCGTTTATCTTACAGGAGATAGAAAGGAGGCGTCATTTTCATTATCTAGAGATAAAAAGATGTTTGAGGAGGTTGTTAGACGTGTGAGAGTTTTAAGTGATCTTCTTAAAGAAAAGAAGGTTCCAATTTTGGAGCCATCAGATGAGTGCTCTAGCTGCCAGTATTACGAAAAATGCTATATCAATCAAAGGATTGGAAAACCTATATCACTAAAAGAATTAGTTGGTTTTAACAAGTAAGAAAAATATTGTAAAAGGAATTTTTCCTTTTTACTAGTCTAGTGGTTCGGGATGTCCCTTACCACGAAGTGCAAAGCATACAACTGCTAGTGCAATTGCTACGCCTATTGCTGAGCCAAATGCGGCCATGCTTGCTTCTGCCATCAGAATTCATCAAATCTGTGAATCATTTATAATTTTGTTAAACCGTTTTGTCTAAAAACAAATAATCATAATTTTTGATTTTTATGATACTATATCTTCAAAGCCAAACTACTTTGTAAATTCAAAGGTAATTTCATTTTCGCCACCAGTAGTCATGGAACTTAAATTAAAAAATGCATCACCGGCGACTTTCCAATTTGCATCGTTTTCTGTCAGGGCCTGCCAAAGCTCTGGAGTATTACCAGTGTTTTTTATGATGATTTCGTCTGAAATGATCGTTGAACCTTGCGATAAAATTGTAATATAATTAGAACCGATAACAAATCCTCCACCGCGTTGACCAATCTCACCAACGTGCACTCTCAAATCATCTTCATAAAGTTGGTACTTGAGGTATGGTAAGATGACTGACTTTGAATTTGGGTTTGATACAAGGAATTTAATTTCAAGTACAGCAAATTGTTCTGACACTTCTTTGATTGAAAGGTCTTCTAATTCTACCGTAATTGGTATAACATTAAGGGAACTAGATGGTGATGAAAAAATTCCTTCTTCTGAAATGTCATTGATTAATGTTTGGCCAGAAAAGGCAATAATTGCTATAGCAACGGCAAATGCAGCAACAACTACCCCAACAATGATTCGAGGGTTCAATGTTTGATTTAGGCTCAAACATATCTTAAATGTTGATAATTATTAATACCGAAAAAGTGGTGGTGTAATTAATGCAGTATTTTGAGGCGGTAAGAATTGGAAAACAAAGAGCAAACAAATCTCAAATGAAAATTTTTGATGTAGCTGGATTTGGAATGTTAACAATTGCTACAAAAAAGATTGATGGGAAGTTTGTACCAGTTGGGGAAGAGGATCTTGCTGCTATAATTAAAATACCTGATGGCTTTGCTGCAATTTTAGTTGATAATGATGGTGTTACAAAAGCTCAATCAAAGGCTTTAGAAAAAGAAGAAGCAATAAAAATTTTCAACAAACTAGTAGAATCTGGAATCCCAAAATATTCTGGGGATAGTGTTGAAATTTGGGCTCAGAGATATCCAACTTTGAAAAATTATTAATTTGAATTATTTTGATGGAAAAATTATTTCGGTTCCAACAGAGCCACCTTTAATTGCTTGTTCTAATGTCTTGATATCGGCCTTTAGAATACGAGTTTTGATTTTAGAGCGCTCTATAATTTTCAAGGCTAAAATGTCCATCAAGTCGTATCCTCCAGCGACAGACTCTTCGTGAACAAGCATTTTTCTAAGTGACTTTAATTCAATTCGTTTGAACTTTTTTGCTTGCTTGTGTTTGTTTGGGTCTAAATCATAGACGCCATCAACATCTGTTGCATTCAAAAACTGTACGGCGTTTACCTTTTCTGCAATTAACGCAGCGGTTCCGTTAGTACTGTGACCTGGGTGCAGTCCTCCTGCCACCACTATACTACCGCTATCAACTGCGTTGCGAATTTCTTGCAAAGTTTTAGGTGGATGTGGGTAGGCCTTGTGTTTTAATGCATAAATCAAAAGTTGTGCGTTTAGACGAGATATTTCAATTCCAAGCTCATCCAAACTAGATTCATCGGCACCTGATGATCTTGCTTGATTGATGTAATGTCTTGCAATGTTTCCCCCACCTGCTATTACAATTGGCTGACAAACTTTGCTAATCTTTACAAGAAATCTTGCATAGTCTTTTAGAGTCTTGACGTTTTCTGTACTAAAAATTCTGCCGGAAAGTTTGATGACAATTCGTTTTTTCACTTTAAACCACCAATGATTGATTTGGCTGCAATTTCAACTTTTTTTCTGTTCCGATTTGTTGTGTAAACTCTGAGAATGTTCATAAAGCCAGACATTTGTGAAACTAGAGGAATTTTTGAAATTGGAATTTTTTCTGCATGTGTTTTTCTATTATCTCTTGTAACCAGAATTATCAATTGTGATTCCTTTTTTGATGGTGCCAAAGGAATTGATGGGGTGATAGAGCTATCGACAAATATCTCGTGTTCATTGACTTTAGATTTTTTTGAAATTTTTTTCCTAAGTTGGTTTGTTTTTATTTTTCTAAAGCTTGTCTTTTTTGTTAGAATTCTTTCAAATACACACTTTAGAAGCTGTCGGTTTTGATAGTCTTCAGCAATTTTTTTTGCACGTTTTAGCTCACCTGTTCTAGTAGATAATGAAAGTAACTGAAGTAAAACAGATTCGTCGGTAAGTTTCACGTAATCATCCAAATCTAGCGATGTTAATCCTAGCTCGCCATCTGCTAGCCTTATTGCTTCAAGTAGCATTACTTCGGCAGAACGAACAGTTTTATGAAAATACACTGCTTTGAACATTTGATAACGAGAATGCATCATTGACTCAAAGGAGTATAATGCAGATCTTTCTAGTGCAAGTTTTTTTTGATAAACTTCAAGTGATTGTGTAATTCTTTTGTGATCAATTTTTGCATGCTCTGCACCGGTGTAATAACCATCACGTAAGAGATAATCCATTATATCAGCACTGAGCGCGCCAGAAATAATCTCGTTCATGAATTGGAATTTTGAATCGCCAAATGCTAGTTTTGTGATGTATTTTTTATCATAGCCAGATTTTTCCAGCAAATCTCCAATCTCTGTTTTTAGAATAATTTTTTTGCCAATTTCTTCATGAGAAATGTTCTTTTTTTGTTGGAGCACTTCTTCAAATAGATGAGAGAATGGTCCATGGCCTATGTCATGAAGTAATGCCGCTAGACGCAAGTCTTCAATGTCATCTGATTTTAAAATTCCTTTTTCTTCTAGTGCATTTCCAGCTTGTCCTGCAATATGCATTACACCAAGTGAATGCTCAAATCTCGTGTGTTGTGCACCGGGATAAGTAAGATGAGCTCCTGAAAGTTGTCGTATTCTTCTTAATCGCTGAAAGATTGAGCAATCAATTATTTTTAGCTCTGATCCTGAAACCCTGATAAAGTCATGAATTGGATCAATAATGTCTAGATGAGTTTTTTTCATGTCCTAATTTCTTTTGCAAATATCTTCATGATGTCTCGATGAACTGTTTCTTTTGGACGAGAAGCATCAACAACATGCCAATGTTTTTTCTTTGCTAACTGTCTGTATGCTTTGGAAATTTTTTTTGAAAATTCTTGGTTTTTTTCAAATTCATCTCGTTTTATTTTTTTTCTCCTAAAAGCCTCCTTTTGAGAAACGTCAAGTACAATTACCAAGTCAGCTCTAGGCAAACCAGCATCCAGATTTTCAAGCCAAGATAGATTCATCTTATTTACTAAACCATACACTAGATTTGATTGATAGTATCTATTCATTATTAGAATGGAATTCTTTGAGAGGGCATCTTTGATGTCTTTTAGCTTTTCCCATCTGTTTGCTGCCAAAAGACAATGAACTACTTGTACTGGGAGTTTTCTTTTTCCTAAGAGATATTTTTTAATCTCTTTTCCAACCGGGGTTTTATAGTCTGGAAAGCTGAAAATTTTTGTTTGTAGTTTTCTTTTTTGTAGTGCCTTTTCGAGCAGTTCTGATTGAGTCTTTTTTCCTGCCTGATCCCCACCTTCAATTACAATAATCATTAGACGTATTCAGAGGGAATTTGAGGAATTAAAAATCTATCAAAATTTATAACCAAATAAGAAGAATTTTTCAAAATGGGCATTGTAAAATCCATGGCAAAAGAAATGATGCGTGAAATTGGAAACAAATCAAGAGAGTTTTACGAATTTGTTCTGCCTCCAATAGATATGGAAATGAATGACAAAACCCTGACAGTTATTATTGACATGCCAGGATTTGAAAAAAAGGACATAAAACTTTCAATTCACAGAAATATCCTTTCTATTAGTGCAGAAAAAAAGATCAGTGATGAGAAAAAAGACTATTTGATCTGTAATCAAAGACCAAATATAATCGATAAAAAAATTAGACTGCCAATTCACTCAAAAGAAGGAGAAGAAAAAGTTACGTCGGCAAAATATTCCCAAGGAGTCTTAACAATTACAATTCCAGTTACAAAGAGTGGAAAAGATATCTCAATAGAATGATTATCTGTTTCTAAAGATTGTAAAGATTCCCATTAATACTAGGGAGCCAATCATTCCTACAATTGATGCAGTTTCATTTGTGTTATACAAAAATGCAGAGCCAACAAAGATTGCAGAAGACAATATGCTACCTGAAAGTAAAACATTTGACTTTGGTTTTGCAGAAAGTAATTGTAAGGATCTATTTTCATCAATGAATTTTTTTAACTCTGGAGCAATCGTGATTGTTGCCTCAAGTGACTTTGCAAATTTTTCAAAGGAATACTTTAGCTCTTCAATATAGGCATCTTTTATCAGGTGTTCTTCTTCTAGGATATTCTTTAACACTTTGACAAACTTGAAATCAACCTTATGTGTTTTGTAAATTCCTTCAACAATTGTTGCCATTCGCATGTATAATGCAAGATTTTTTGGTAAAGTGAATGGGAATCGGCTCATTGTTTTATTTGCAATTTCCATCAACGCTTCAACCTCCATCTCTGATGGTTTTTTTCCATGCATTGCTCTAACTGTTAGCTCAATTGCCTTTTCAATTGCAGAGCGGTTAAAATCTGGAATCAGCATACCGAGCTGATCCATTGCATTTACCGTTCTTGATGGATCCTTTTCTACAAGTGCAAGATAAAGACGCACAAGTCTCATCCTTGTTTCATTGTCCAGCCTTCCAACCATTCCATAGTCGTATAGAATCAGTTTCCCGTCATCTGTAACTGAAATGTTTCCTGGATGTGGGTCTGCGTGAAAGATTGCGTGGCGCAAAAGCATCGTAAAAAAGATTTTGTGAACGTCAATTACGATTTTTTGCCTGTCAATCCCTTTCTTGTCAAGGTCCTCAACGTTTGTTATTTTGATGCCTGGAATATACTCCATTGTTAGAACGTTTTCTGAGGAATAATCATCATACACGGATGGGACAATTACATTTTTGTATCCTTCCAAGTTTTCCTTTATTGATTTTAGATTAGAGGATTCCATGGTATAATTCATCTCTTCGTGAATTGTTTCAATAAATTGGGCAAGCATTGCCTTTGCAGAAAATCTCAAGTTTGGATCAACATACTTGAGTGCTGTTGGAAGAATTTTTTTTAGAATTTTTAGATCCTCTTCAACAATTTTTTCGATTCCTGGTCGCTTTACCTTTACAACAACTTGTTGGTTTCCAATCTTTGCAAGATAAACCTGACCAAGTGATGCACCAGACAAAGCATTTTGATCAATTAAATCAAATTTCTGCTCTATTGGTCCAAGATCTTTTTCTATAATTGATTTTACACTTTCAAATGGAGTTGCAGGAACCTGATCCTGTAGTTTTGCAAGCTCTTCCATGTATGGTTGCGGTAAAATATCAGCTCTTGATGAAAGCCACTGACCTAGTTTTATGTAAACTGGTCCAAGTGAAATGAAAGCGTTTAGAACTTTTTTTGCATTTTTTCTGTATTTTTCTTCATCAATTCCTTTTCCTTCACTTTTTGCCCACTCTCGTCTGTCCTTTCTTAATGCTAATAGTAGTGGAATTAATTTGATGATGACTTTGATTGTTCGGAGTGTGCTGATGTTTGATCACCTTTGAAAATTTTTTATTTTTTTTGCAACAGAATAGCCAAGATAACCAGCAAGAATAGATGCAGCTAATCCTGCAAGTGATGAATGTTTTTTTGAATTATTATTTTTAAAAATACTTGACGCTACTTTAGAGCCGCCAAATGCAGCACATGCAAGACCAACAAGAACCTCTGGCGCATCATGAATTAAATGTCCTAGTGGATCCTTTCTTGGATCAACTCTATCGGTATGTACTAGGAATTTATCATCATATTCGCGAATATGCAAGTTTCCAAATCGATATTGTTTGTTTGCACCATTTTTTTGTCCAAGTGAAGTTAATTCTGCCTTTTCAGGCATGAATTCGCGCAATTCCTTTGGAACTTCAATTTCATCCCATGACATAAATAGAAACTTTCAGTATGGAATATAATTATTATCTAACGATTTTTGATTCTATGGATAGCCATGGCGGGTATAACAAAATACATTCCAACATTCATTAGTATTATTCCTATTCCATATCCTAACATGTCATGTTCAGAATCAACATTGACATAGTTTAGCATTGAAAGTGATGCTAATAACGGTGTAATTCCAAGCTTAACAGCTTCTTTAAACATTGGATTTTGTCGTTCCAAATCAGCTATAGTTGGAGAAAATGAATAGTAAAAGGTGTTAAATGATTCCATAAATGCAGAGCCAGATTCTGTACTGAGAACTTTGTTGTCTCTTATCTCTCTAAGCAATTGTACTTGTGGCGATAGCTCAGAGCCATATGCTGCAGTAGCTATAAGACAACCACCGCCTACTTTTGATGATGTGTTGTCAACCTTGCACATACCATCAACAAATTTTGTTCCAGGGCCACAAAGTCCAACATCTGGTTCTGGTAATCCAACAGCCTCGTAAATTGTCATGTCTGGATAGTTTTTGTCAAACCAATCCTTGTAATTTTTTTCATTATAGTATCTATTTACATAGTAATTTGGATCCTCATCGGGATCAACAAACGGTGCGAGCTCCTTTGGTAGTGGAGGATTTTCCAATCCAACAGCTTCGTAAATTGTCATGTCTGGATAGTTTTTGTCAAACCAATCCTTGTAATTTTTTTCATTGTTGTATCTATCGATGTAATACTGTGGATCTTTGGTTGGATCAACAAAAGATGCGATTATTTTTTCTTTTGGCTCGGGTTCAGGCTCTGGTTCTGGTGTTGGTGTAGGCTTTGGTTCAGGTTCTGGTGTAGGAGTTGGTGTATATGTTGGTTCAGGAGTTAGTTGTGGTACTAAATCATTAACTGTGATAATAATTGTTTTTTTATCCTCTAAGGAACCTACCTTAACTACAACATCGAAAGTGTATGTTAGGCCACCCTGAGCATCGGTTGGTGTCCATGTGAATTTACCTGTTGTAGGATTTATTGATGTACCAGGTGGATTGTTAATAAGACTGAATTTCAAATCTTTAATTGAAGGATCGGTTACAGCGACGGTAAAGGACAACGTTTTTCCTTCATCGATATTTTTATTTTCAATGGAGTTTAGTTTAAGATCAAATAACCCAAGTACAAAAATTTTATCATTTGAAAAATCAAGAGTAAGTCTAGTTCCATTTTGTACAGCTTGAGTGTTTCCAAATGCTGTCGCTTCATAGGTGCCAGATTTATCAAACAATTTTTTATCTGCTGTTAGTGGAACAAGGGAAAAGTGGCCAGTACTATTAGTAATTCCACTTCGAAAACTTGCAACATCTCCAAAAGGGTTATGGATAACTACATTTACTATTTCACCAGGGTCATTTGAAGTTCCAAAAAAAACGATTTTGTCTCCAATGGAATAAATGGATTTATCCGTTTTGAATGATGTTACATCAGCATAAGCAGGCACCATCATGAGTATGATTAAAGAAAATACTAAATACGCTCCTAATTTCATGTGCACAATCTATAATTGAAAAGTTGTTTTTAAGAAACGCGTATAATTTTTTCTTAGGAATGTGTGATCATTATTTAATTTGCCTTGAGTAAAACATAATCTATAACGTTTTTTTCAGAAAGCTGCCTCATTTTTTGTAAAGATTTGAAAAGGATTTTTTCCACATAGGATGGATATTTTGATAGTATTTTGTTTTTGATAATATTATGATTTTTAAAATAATAGTTTGCAAGTGGATCATACACCATAGTGCCAATTTTTTTCTCTTCAAGAATGTTAAAACCACTATCAAATAGGAGGGACTTTATGTGATCAGTTGTATAGTGCTCTGAAGACCACGTCATAGATAATATACCAAGATCAGCTAGTAGAGAAATTTTTCTTGTAACAACAGGTATTGCAATTGCTAAAATTCCGTGTTTTTTTAAAATTCTTTTTGATTCTACAATAAAATTTTTCAGGTGTTTTACATGATGTACAGATTCTAATGCTAAAACTCTATCAAATGATTCATCAGGAAATGGTAAAGATGTCGATGTAGCGTTTAAAAGATAAATTCCATCACTGGAGTTTTTTGAATTTATTTTAGATGCCGATTCTTTTAATTGATTGAGATTAATGTTCAAACAAGTAATTTTAAGCGAATTAAATTGTGATTTCCATTGAATTGCTGGTGCGGAAAATCCACTGCCAACATCTACAATTTTTTTTGCAGTATCAAGTTCTGCAAAGTCCCCAAAAATTTTACAAAGCTCTTCTTGTGCATCAATTGGTTCTTTTGTATTTTCAGTCCAGTAACCAAAATTAAGCATGTCGTTTCCAGTGGCTAGTCTCATGATATCTGAGAGGGAGTTATAGAGATGGACTACGTCTTTTTCATTTCTACGAAATGTCCAGAGAAACAATTCAACAGGGTCTACTTTCAACTTCAACAGGGTCATCAATTATTCTAATAAAAACAAAGGCTTGAGACGAAAGATTATCACGATAATGTCTATCTGTTAAAATATCAGAATATGACAAAATAGCTCATGGTTGGACCACAAGACGGTGGATTTGGCTTTGATCAGTCAAAAAAATACTCTCAGCTTGAGGATAGTGAACAAATATGTGTTCAATGCCAAGCAGGCCAGCATAAAAAATGTCTTGCAAAATCAAAGCAGATACCAAACTGTGAATGTGAACACTGCATTACATTTGGATGACCCTTGTTATAATGAAAAACTAGATTGTTTGTTCTTTCTTTCGTTTTCTAATTTTTGATATGGCAACTATTCCAATGCCTGCAGCTATTGGTATAATTATGAATTGTGTATAATCAATTTCAGATTGTTTGTTTTTTGATGAATCATTTATGAAAATTGTTGTATCATAAGTAAGAAAGTTTTCGTCTCGAAGAGCATCTTTGTATCGAACTGTAATTCTAATATCATGATCTCCATATCTTGGCTCACCAACAAATTCTATTGGAACATTAAATGGGACAGGAGAGTCTGTTTCAATTTCATCTATAAATTGAGTTGACTTTACAATGTTGGAATCTCCTAATGGTTCAAGTGTAACAAATCCAAACAGTGCATCCTCATTTCCCTCGTTAATTATTTCACCAATTACGGTTGGCTTTCCCGATAAATCAATAATTCTTACGTCATAAACTCTAGCATCAATTAGTCCTTTGATGTAAAAGTCTACAATTCGTGGAATTGTATGCTGGTCACCGTGTGCATTAAAGTAAGTTAATTCCATGGGAACACGCAGGGTTTTTCCCTTTATTGTTTCTGGAACATATATGTCAGCTTCAAGATATTTTTTTTGTTTAGGCTCTATTGTGCTAACATCCCAGTTTGTGTTTAGGACAACTACATTTTCAATATTTGTTACAGATGCAGTAGTAGATGATATTGCAGTTTGAGTGTTTTGTGCAACTATCTTTACGTTAGAAATCGGTGCTGTACCATCATTGGCTACTTCGATAACAACATGATTTGTTTTCAGCGAAGTTAGAAATGGTTCTAATGCACGCATGTTGATTATACTATCACCTGTTACCTTGAATTGAAAATCAAAAAATGCGTTTCTTACTCCAGACTCTCTTAATCGTGAATAATCTACTTTGACAGAACCTGGGTATTGCTTGATGTCTGCCTCATTACTAATATTTACAAAAAATGTCAGTGCAAAGTTTTCACCCGCAAGGGAGTTTGAATCGCTATCTGCCTCAATTATATTTCCTGGTCCATCTGCTGAGCTAAACGAAAAAGGCAACGAAAGCTGTCCTTTAATTCCCGTAATGTCCTGAGTGCCTACGTTTGCCATCACTACAGTGAATGGTACGTTTCCGTCACCAGGTTCTACTTCTAATTTTTGGTTTTTTGTTCCAAAATATGCATCAAGAAACTTTACATCGCCAAACTTTCTCTCAAATGGGGAATCACCTGCGCCTACCTGAGCAAACACATCTAGAACAATTAATGGAAACATTACAAGAATAGTTAATACAAATAATGTGAGTTTGATCATACTACAACCTCCATTTTTCTTGGTTCTTCGCCTTCAAAGGAATGACCATCTTTGATTGTAATTACGCGATCAACATCACCAAACTGATCCCTCTCATGCGTTACAACGATGAATGTCAGATTTAGCTTTCTTGCCATTGACTTCATTAGTTGAACAATGGTTTCAGCTGTGACAGAATCTAGATTTCCTGTTGGTTCATCAGCTAAAACAATTGTTGGGTGATTGATTAGTCCCCTAGCAATTGCTGCTCTTTGTGCTTGTCCACCAGAAATTTTATTTGCACGCTTGTTAAGCTGGTCTTGCAGCCCCACTGCTCTTAAAATTTCTTTTGCATCGTGTTCAGCATTTTTTTCAGTTCCCTGAATATGTCTTGGAAGCATTACATTCTCTAGAACCGTTAGATCGGAAAGCAGATTAGAAAATTGGAAAATAAAGCCAAGCTTGTTATTTCTAAATGATGAAATTTTGTTCTCGTTTAGTTTTGTAGTGTCAACACCGTCAATCAAAATCTTGCCACTTGTTGGTCTGTCTAAAAGTCCAATCATGTTTAACAATGTGGATTTTCCAGAGCCGGAGCTTCCAACAATTAGTAAAAACTCACCTTTTGTAACATTAAATGATACATCTCGCAGAGCTTGAACCTTGGTTACTCCTTCACCATACGTCTTGTTTAAGTTTGAAATTTCAAGTATAATATCAGACAGCTCTCATCGCCTCCACTGGGAGAAGTTTTGTTGCTCTATAAGCTGGGTAGATTGAGGCTGCTATTGCAAGCCCAAATGAGGTAAGAGCAGTCTGAATTATTTTATCCCATGCATATGATACCTCAAGAGGAAGACTGTTATTAAATGACATTTTAGTTTCCTTTGCATAAAATGTGTATCCAAGACCAGCAACAGTTCCAACACTTGCACCAACCATACCAATTATGATTCCTTGAAACAAAAATATGATCAAAATGTCCTTTCTTTTTGCACCAATAGAACGCATTACACCAATTTCGCGTGTCTTACCGTTTACTAACATCATTTGTATAGTAACAATTGCAAAAGCAGATGACATCATACCAAAGTATCCAATCATGTTAATCATTGCAATACCAGAACGAAAACCAGCTAGCTGCTCTTCTGCAGATTCTTCTATTGTTTCTGCAACGAAATCGTCATTTGGAAATGCATGTAAGAAAATATCTTTTACATCACCAGCTTTTGTTGGATCATTTAGCTTGACCATTATAGAGCCAGTATCACCCCCTCGATTCATCATATCACGTAATGTTTCAATATGAATAACTGCACTGTAATCAAAGCCTTGGCCACCAGGGGAACGTACGATTCCTGTAACAATTAGACTTTTGATTTGATTAACACCATATCTGTCAACAATTTTTAGATCCAAAGTATCACCAATTTCAAGTCCTCCCAAATCTCTTGCAACGTTAGAACCAAGTACAATTGAATTTCTTGAAAAGACAAATTGTCCTTCAGAAACTGTTTCATGGACGGTTGATGCCCTAATATCTCGTAAAGGGTCAACACCTACAATTGGAACACGAGTTTCTTCAAATTTTTCACCGTATTTTGTTGCATTAATGGAACCCGTTGATGACAGCCGTGGCGTTGCCGCTTCTACATATGGAATTCTTTCAAACCAGTTTACCAAAAATAAATCGGATTTGTCGATGAAATCCTCTTCATCCGTTATCAAAACATCTCCGTTTCTATAATTTGAGATGTCTCGAATTATTGCGTCATACAATCCTTGAAAAATTACAAAGTTTACGTGAATTACCAAAATTCCAATTGTTACAGCAAGTACTGCTCCAATCAGACTACCTCTTTTGTTAAACAACATTCTTTTTGCTAGATTAAACCTGTATTCCACAGGATAAAATAAAAAAGTCTGATATTTAATATATATGGTGTCTAATAGTAATATATTCGACATTTTTATTAATGATAAGTTTTCTATACTTAGAATAGTGGAGGAAAACGTGATAAATTGGACAAAATTGATATGCATATTCTGAGCAGGCTTCTAAACAACTGCCGGGAATCTGACAGACAGATTGGAATGGAGGTAGGCATTTCCGGCGGAGCTGTAAAATCTAGAATCAAAAAGATGCAAAAAAAAGGTGTCATTGAGTATTTCACATTAAAAATTGAGCCCCCTGTCCTGGGTTATGGTGTTTTGTACTTTGTTGTAACAGGTGAAAACCTTGATGAAATAGTACAGCAGGTTAAATTAATTGGTGAACCGTTTTTTATTGTTCCGTGTGTTGGCGGAATAACCGTGTGTAGTATTGTTGTAAAGGAAAATGTTCAACAAAAAATAGAGCTTGCAAAAAATCTTATGAAAGATGTTAGAGTGTTAAGTATTTTTGAAGCTGAAAATCCAGGCGTTAGCTCTAATTTAACAAAAACGGATCTTGAGATAATTAATGAATTGATGAAAGAACCAAGACAAAAAATTGATGATATTGCAAAAAAGACAAACCTTTCAACAAAAACAGTTACACGTTCTATTGAAAAACTTGAAAATGATGATGCAGTACAGTTTACTCTGATTTACGAACCAACAAAACTGGAAGGATACATTCCATTTTGTATTCTAACATGGATTAATGGGGATCTGCGACAAACACTTCAATCAATTGAAAATGAGTTTTCAGAAAATTTTCTTCAAAATCCATTTCTCGCAAAAAACCAAATTGCATTTTTTATGTACAGCGACAATGTTTTCAAAATGGATGAGCTTACTCAACAAATCAGACAAGTTCCTGGAGTTCTAACAGCTGATCTATTTATCCCCAGAAAAATTGCGTTTCCTCAAGAATGGATTAAGGATGCAATCAAAGAGGCAAAAAGATCACCTACATTGCACTTGATGTACCAGACAAATTAAATAATAATACAATATAAGCTGTTCAATGAAAAAAAAGAAGGTCTATGATGGTAAGATTCTTGGACTAAGCTTGTATGATGTTACGATTCAAGGAAAAAAAGTAAGACGTGAGATAATAGAGCATCGTGGCGCTTCTGCAATGCTTGCAATCACTAAAGACAGTAAAGTGCTTCTAGTAAAACAACATCGCTTCCCCCACGGTTATGTTTTAGAAATACCTGCAGGGACACTTGACAAGGGGGAGCGGGCCCGAACCTGTGCAATTCGTGAACTGGAAGAAGAAACTGGTTACAAGGCCAAAAAAATGGAGCATTTTCTTACCTATTATCCATCGATTGGGTACAATTTGGAGGCAATTCACTGTTTTTTGGCAACAGGTTTAGAGAAGATTTCTGGCTTGAAGCTTGATGATGATGAGATTTTGCATGTTGTTAAAATTGATCTTAAAAAATTAATTTGTATGATTAAAGCTGGAAAGATTAAAGACTCTAAAACAATTTGTGCTGTACTGACATATGCTGCAAAGAAAAAACTGTATTAAATGTAGAATTTCTCAGTAGAAACTGTTATCTTCTGGTGAATTAATAGCATTTTGAATCTTGGAATCAAACCAAACAGCAATAATTCTTGGAATTGTTTTTACAATTTCGCTGTCATTATTTGCTATTAATTCAATTGAAGCTGCTACACCATTTTTTGCAAATGATGCATTTACAAAGAATGGAATAGAGTGGTGTGAGGAAAACCAACAGCTATACCAGATACTTGGAAACAAGTTTTTTGATCATCATAAGCATTCCATAGAATCTAGAATTTGTGTAAGCTTGTATAACGATCCCCTATGGACATATGATGGTCCTGATAGATATGAGAAATTAATTGAGAGGAGTAGATACTATGTAGCATTAGAGATTGCTGAAAGTGCAGAAGAAGCAAAAACTGGTGTGGTTGATCCAACTCCTGCAACAGCACCTGAAACTGAAATAGAAGCTGAAATGCAAATAGAAAAAGAATCAGAAACAAAAATTGAAGATGAATGGGTAGAAATTACAATACCTGCAGACGAAGTCAAAGTAGAAACAACAACGAATCAAGAATCGGGCGGCGGTTGTCTTATTGCAACTGCAGCATACGGTTCTGAGCTATCGCCACAAGTACAATTGCTTAGAGAGATTAGAGACAACAAAGTTCTCAGTACAGAGTCTGGCTCGTCCTTTATGGCAGGTTTTAACTCATTTTATTATTCATTCTCTCCAACTGTAGCTGACTGGGAAAGAGAAAATCCAATGTTTAAAGAAGCTGTTAAGCTTGGAATTACACCACTGCTAATGTCGCTTTCAATTCTAAATCATGTTGATATTGATTCTGAGTATGACATGTTAGGATATGGAATCAGTATCATAATGTTAAATGTTGGAATGTATTTTGTTGCACCAATGTTTGGTATAATGAGATTGAAGA